>JAEHJW020010079.1_pt1 | contig 62248 bp, 98 predicted proteins | sample 9271431 | NCBI WGS metagenome assembly JAEHJW02 | reverse complement strand
GGCGCTGACGGAGATTTTTGGAGGTGAGGACGATGAGTGACGAAAACGAGCCAGCATTTCCCATGCCTCATTACACGCGCCCCGATGGCGATATCGTCTGGGGCTCGCCAGGTCTCACCAAGCGCGAACTGTTCGCGGCGATGGCGCTCCAAGGGCTGCTGAGCGCCCCGAACCAGATCGGCTCCCCGCAGCGCTGCGCTACCGATGCCGCGGAACTCGCCGACGCCCTGCTTGCGGAGCTGGCGAAGTGAGCGGGCATACTCCGCTGAGGTACGACAGCCGCGGCTGTGAGGAATGCTGTTGCTATCATTCTCATATGGAGCCGGTAGCCGATGGCGCATACGTGCATTTGTCAGATTACGACCGTCTCCGCACCATCAACGCCGAATTGCTCGCTGCGGTGGAGAAGGCGGCGAGCAAATGCCGTCCGTGCGGTGGGACTGGCGTGCGCGCCAGTCACATTGAGGGCGAACCCCCCAATAAGCCATGCCTCAATTGCGCCGACCTGCGCGCCCTGATTGCGCGGGCCAAGGGGGAGTAAATGGCCGGTATCGATAAAATCTACGGCACCGCGACGCAGTGGGACGAATTGCATGTGTGGCTGAAGGCACATCGCCCAGCCTCGCTGAGATCGCTCTACCCGCGTCCAGCCGGCCAGGATCAGCCGATTGCGAACTTCTCGCACTTCGAGGACGAGTGGTTGTGGATGTACTGCCCGATACCGTGGGTACTGGCGCAGATCGATGAGCAGTACCGCATCAGCAAGCGCCGTGCCGCATACGCAGAGGTGGAGTGATGAGCGAGCGAGAACAAGTGTCTACTGAACAGAAAGTCGCTACCTGTCGAGGGTGTGGGCGCGTCCTCATCGGAAAGCCATACTACATGGGTGGTAACGCATATCTGCCGGGGCCGAAACGAATTGCGGCAAAAGTAAATCACTACGGGGGCTTTGTGTGCTCTCACAGATGCGACTACAGAGCCAGCCTGGAACAACTCCGGGACATGCCGCGATGCGGAGACGCCCTCACTCCAGACTGCTCCGCCATGGCCACGATTCGATCAAATTGGCCCGAGCACTACCGATGACCCAAAACTCTCGGACTGAAGAACAGCGAGCAATTACACAGGTGAAACAATGACACTGGAATTCCAAGAATTCGAGAAGATCGCACGTCTGAACCGTGAGGTCATCGTGACCGAGAAGATCGACGGCACCAACGGACAGGTGCATATCCGCCCGGCCGAGGGTACCGAGTTCGAGATGGGCTACGACACCCAGATCGAGGTCGGAGGCATCCCGCACTACATCCGCGCCGGCTCGCGCAACCGATGGGTTCTGCACCTCGGCAGCGACGACAATAACGGCTTCGGCCGGTGGGTCTACCAGCATGCCCATGAGCTTGCCGCATTGGGCGCAGGAGTGCACTTCGGCGAGTGGTGGGGCGCCGGTATCCAGCGCAAGTACGGCCTTTCTGAGAAGCGTTGGAGTCTTTTCAACGTGGGCCGGTGGGTCCGCGACGGTGGCGAAGGCAACCGCGACCCGCTCGGTGAAAAGCAGGTATACGCGCCTATGTGCTGCCATGTCGTCCCGGTCCTGGCCGTCGGCGTCGGCACCGACGAGCCGGTAAATCGCGCCTTGGACCTGCTGCGGCGTGGGGGCAGCATTGCCTCGCCCGGCTTCATGAAGCCCGAGGGCATCGTCGCCTTCCACACGCATTCGCGCTCGCTCTTCAAGGTCACGCTCGAGCGCGATCAAGAGCCGAAGAGCATGAGGACTGCGTAAGTGGAGCAGCGGACATCGAATCCGAAGGACCGCCCATGCATCATCATATCAGGGCTCGGTCGTTGCGGCTCAAGCCTCGTCATGCAGATGTTGCATGCCGGAGGGGTCGAGTGCCTGGGAGCGCCTCCGGCTTTCGAGCCGCCGGAGAGTAGCCCGATGTGCCTCACTCGCGATTGGATGCGCGGACAGGCCGGGAAAGCGTTCAAGCTGCTCGATCCGCAGCTATCTCGGGTTGCCTTTGAGGGCGAGCGGGCCGTCGTAGTGCTCCTGCAACGCGACGTGAAGCAGCAGGCAGCGTCAATGGCGAAGTTCGGAGAGCTGGTTGCTGGCTTGTCATACGGGCGGTCGGAGCGACGAAGGCTCGCCGCCAGTTTCGAGCGAGACTTGCCGAAGGCGCGCGCGAAATTCGCGACGCTGCCTACGCTTCTTCTGTCCTTCGAGCGGCTGATTCTTGAGCCGGCAATCGCGGCGCGCATGCTCGGGAGCGCACTGCATCCATATGGCTTCCAGCTTGACGAAGTGCTGGCCGCCAGCGTTGTCCGCGCCAGATCTCCAGACTGTTACCCCGGATTGCTCGAGGCGCAGCTTGTGGAGGAGTACCCAGCATGAACGGTGACTCTGGCAATCGGACCCCGGAAACGATGGCTAACCGCTCTCCGGATGACCGTTGCGTCTGGACTCGCATGCCGGACGATGAGCAGCGCTGGATGCAGCCGGTACGGTTTTATCTTGCGTGCGCCGACGAGATCGCGCGCGGTCGATACCCCTTCTACCCCGACAACTGCCCGCAGTGCGGAAAGCCCGTGGTGATCCACAGTGAAAACGGTGAGCCCGTGAAATCCGAAGCTGTCACCTCAAATCCGCTGGACACGGCCGTCGTCAAGCTCGCCGTGCTCAAGGTATCTTTCGGAATCTGCGCGCTGCCTGAAGCGGAACTTTTCCGCAAGCTCGAGGAGTTCTACCTTGAGGCATACGCGCGCGGCGTTGCCGACCGGCCCTCTGACGAGACGGCAGCGAGCCCACAGGCGCCGATAGCCCGCGTGATCGTCTCTGAGGACGCGCCCGCGCAGGTGCTGCTCTACGCGCCTGGCTTGCCCATTGGCGAGCATGACCTTTACTGCGAGCCGACCGCGCGCGTGAAATCCATCAGCCAGGAACTGCGAGAGCGTGGCTTTCCGAGAAAGGAAGCGCTGCCGAACGATGAACCCGCTGTGAAAGCCTCAGCGCTACCATCTGCGACCCTCGCGGACTTCGGCTACGCGCCGGGCGTGTACGCCTTCCACTGTCTCGATTGCGACCAGGAGGAGCTGGGCGATAAGCGCTCGATTCGCTGCAAATCATGCGCTGAAAAGGCTTTAGCAGCGCTGAACGGGTCCGATGTTACAAACGAGGTGAAATGATGAGACCGAGAAATCTGACCGCTGAAGTGAAGGCCGACCCAATGCTAGGGTTGGCGATTGCGTTGCCCGGAGGGATCGAGGCATCTGAGGCTCGCGGCCAAGGAGAGCTGGTCAGGAGCGAAAGCCTGCCGACAAATTGCCGCGAGCGAGCGGACCTGGAAACGGCCGGCGTGAAATTCGGCGAGCCCTACCCGGATGACCCGATTTTCTGCCAAGCGACGCTGCCGTCCGGATGGACCAAGAAGGCCACCCATCACTCCATGTGGTCTCACCTCATTGACGAAAAGGGCCGTAAGCGGGCCAGTATCTTCTACAAGGCTGCGTTCTACGACCGCAGCGCGCACATGAGAGTCGAATGCAGGTACGGATACTCGGCCTACGAGGACGGCAGCGACAAGGATCATCTGCGCTGCGTCGTGAGAGACGGCGAGACGGTGATTCACGATCTTGGCGAGCGCCGCTCCACAGACTACGAGAGCGGAAAGAAGCTGGAGAAGGCTGCGGAGGCGTGGCTGGCGGAACACTTCCCGGACTGGCGCAATCCTGCCGCGTACTGGGATTAGCATCTGAGAGCGAGGAATAGAGTCATGTGGATTAGCAGACAGCGTTGGACACGCCTGATAGAGCGCGTCGAAAAGCTCGAGGACCTTGAGAGAGACTTGCGCGACAGTCCCCGCATCTATGCCCATGCGGGCAAACTCCATACTTGTAGCGAGGGGAAATTCCGGCTTGTGGATGCCGTCAATCAGCTTGCAGAGCACGTCGGGATTGTCTGGAGGCAGCAGCCGCCAGTCTCCGCCAAGCTGGAATGCTCGCCGGGGGGCAAGTCCGGTGACTGACCAAACCACACCCCCCGATGAACGGGCAAACGTCGTCTGGCAGCGCGGCGTTGGCTACGAGCATGACGGCATCCCCTGTGAGGTGCATTGCCTGCTACTCGACGACAACAGCGTCCAATGGGTTTTCCAGCGCGGCGAGCGGGTATTCCAGGTGCGATTGTCTCATACGGCAATGGAGGCTGTTTTCGCGCTCTGGCAGAAAGCCATATGGGAGGCGCCTGCGCCACTACCAGCGGAACAGAGAACAGAGGGGCGAAAATAGTGGACACAAAGAAAATCCGGCACGCTCTGGACCTGATTGACCAGGGCCTTCAGGTTCTGGCCACCGGCCCGCGCGACTACTACATCCGCACGCTCTGCGATTGCTACGAGTACCTACTCACGCTGTCGCCGCACAAGGTAGGCGACCGAGTGCGCCTCAAAGCGACGCCGGAGATCAGCGATAGCAAGAACTGGGGCTGGCTCGTCGGGAAGGATATCCTGAAGAAAGGCGCCATCGGCACTGTGCGCGAGATATTCGCCTACGGGGATGGGTTTCGATACTTGCTGGAGTTCAAGGGTGACCCGGGTCGGACATACGCATTCGCGGCCAAAGAAGTTGAAGGCGTTGGGCTGTGATCGGATCAGAGAGTACTTGACCCCGTAACCCACTTACGTTACACTCTCACCCATGAAATCAGCAGCAGAACGTCAGAAAACGTATCGCGTGAGACGCATTGAGCGGGGCTGGAAGCGCTTCAGCGTATGGGCGCACCCGATGGACTGGCCGAAGATCAAGCGCCTCGCACAGCAGCTTGAGGAGCGCCGTAAGCCATGACCATGCAATATTGCTTACATCCCGACCATATTCACGACGGTACTGCGCCGTGGTTTATCTCAGCGAAGCCGTCGCGCTTGTGCCCACGGCACGAAGTGAAGCCCCGCATGCGGCTCGTCGATGGCAAGTGGGTGCCGGTCGAGCCGGCGCGTGCAGAGTCCTAAATGTCCGAGAGCCATATGAACGCAAAACCTATGAGCCGCCAAGAAATAGCGAAAACCGCCCAAGGCTACACGCCGAAAGCGATAGCCCCTGTCTGCGGGAATTGTGCCCACTTTAGGTCCAAGCTGGAGAAGATGCGCTACAGCCAGTGGACTGAGCAGACGTACACCAAGGAAAGCGAGATGCGCTGCGGCATTGGCGGCTTCAAGGTTGGCAAGAGCGCCACCTGTGACCGCTGGGAGAAACGCCCAGCGTCCTCGATAGGAGAAAGTCATGGCGACTGAGCCGCTCCTGAAGTACGACGGCTGCTCCTGCGCGGATTGGCACGAGACCATGCCGAAGCTGAATGGGCCGATCATTCTGGCGTCGGTGCGCGCCGGGAATCCTCGGCTCTACGACGGGACGCCGTTCCGGTTCTGCCCGTGGTGCGGCGAGCGACTTCCTGCTACATCCACTCCGCAACGTTCGGAGACACCATGACCCTCCCCTACGAGACCTCCACGGCCGGCGACAAGGCCCTGATCGAGATCCAGCGGATTCTAGCCAAGTTCGGCTGCCAGAGCTTCGGCACGATGACGGACGCCGAACGTGGCCTCACGATCGTACAGTTCAAGTGGCGCGACCGCCAGATATCGCTGGAAGCCTCCTGGAAGGGCTACGCGGCGGCCTGGCAGAAGGAGCACCCATGGGCCACGGTCCGAGGCAATGACCGCGCTGCGTACGACAGGAAGGCCCTGGAGATCGGCAAAACGGCCGTGTGCTCGGTGCTGCGCGACTGGATCAAGGGGCAGACCACCGCAATCGAATGCGGGATCATGAGCTTCGATGCGGTGTTCATGCCGCACATGCTGCTGCCCTCCGGCGAGCGCGTGCTCGATCGGGTGAAGGCAGAGAACCTGTTACCAGCGCCGGATGAGAAGGTTGTGAACCTTTCCTCGCGCTCGGCAGGCAGCCCATGAAACTACTAATCTCCCTTGCATTCATCATGGCCGCAGAGTTCGCGGCCCGTGAATTTCACGCAGACGCATGGGGCGCCGTAATCATCGGGTGGGCGGCCTGCGCGCTGGCGGAGTTATCCATGCGAAACGGCAAGCATTGCTCGTCTAGTGCGGGAGCGAGTACAAGCGATGCCTCATAAAATCCACCTGATGGACGAGAACGGCCGCCTCACTTGCGAGAAGAACATCAGCCGCGGACCAGACGTGGCGTGCTACATGGTCGAAAGATGGATCGTCGTGCCTACGGCCGAGCGCTGCAAGATTTGCGAGAGGATCTTCCACGCGCCACGCCAACGCCGCGCTGACAGCGCATCGGAGAGTCCCAATGACTGAACTATGGTGCCTTCACGTCCTCGGGCCTGACGATGTGCATCCTGCGCCAAGCAAGGAGGAAGCCGAGCGCGCCGCAGCATTCATGACGAAGTATTACCAGGACTGGATGGAGACCCGCGGCGAGCATCCGATGGACCCTCACATCTCGTTTGAAGCCGCGCCATGGCCGCACTCGCCAGAATCACACGCCGAGGACTTGAAGTTCTTCTATGTCATTACCGGCCTCTCGCCACCGTCAACCGTGTCAGGTAATCCATGAGAATCCTAGTCTGCGGTGGTAGGCATTACGGCGAGAGCGATACGGACGAGATGGCCGAAATTTACTTCGCCTTGCGCGACATCCATGAAAAAACGCCAATCTCGGCCGTCATCCAAGGAGGCGCCAAGGGTGCTGACCAGTGCGCCGCAGACTTGGCCAAGGAACTCGGAATAAAGGTCGTCACGGTGCCCGCAGACTGGACCGCGCACGGCAAAGCGGGGGGCCCGATTCGCAATCAGCGCATGATCGACGACTTCAAGCCCGATCTGGTCCTGGCGTTCCCTGGCGGCCGCGGGACCGCCGATATGGTGGCTCGAGCGAAGGCGTCAGGAATAGAGGTAAGACACCCGGTACCACAGGGAGGGAGTCATGACTGACGTGGGAAAGGCAGCCAAGCGAGCTGGCCATCAGCATCCATCGGTGATACGTAGGATTGACCCAGAGCCACCTAGGGCCACGTCTTCCGCCAAGCCGCATAGGAAGCCCCGAAAGCCATTCGGTATCGCGTATGAGTCCCAATTGCTCAGGCTCGTCAATGGACGGCTATGGCGGATCTGGGAAACGCGCTGGCGCTGGTTTAAGACGGCAGGACAGAGGGATCAGGCATTAGCAGATACCCTCAAGAAGGCGTCGAAAATAGAGCGCCATCACACCAAGGTCGATAGGCTCCCGGACAACCAAAGCGAGCAACGCAAATGACTGACGACTACCACGCAATCCATGGTCCAGATGAGGAACGCTTCAAGGGCAAGCCGCACGGCTGGATTCAATGGAAGGGAACTGACGTTTGCATGGACCTCCACTGCGTCTGCGGGGCTCACGGCCACATTGACGGCTTCTTCTTCTACCACTACGCCTGCGCGAAGTGTGGCCGCAAGTATGCCGTGGGGGCGCATGTCCCGCTAATTGAACTCACTCCAGAGCAGGTCGCTCATATCGAGAGCGGTGCGGGATGCCAATTCAAGACTGACGCCGAAGTACTGGAGGACGACGACGGATTGGCATCATCGGATCAACCAGACGAGCAACGATCATGACCGACGAGTTAATTCCTCTCCCGGCCGGCACCACGACCATCCTGCGAGCCGAGGTGGGCTCGACGGTCCACGGCACGAACGTGTCCGACCAAGGCGACCGGGACGAGATGGCGATCGCCATTGAGCCGATGCATTACGTCATCGGCATGCGACACTGGGAGACTAGCGTCTACCGCACGGCGTCCGACGGGCAAAAATCCCGTCCCGGCGATCTGGATCTCGTCACGCACTCCCTGCGCAAGTTTTGCCGACTGGCTGCCAAAGGAAATCCGACGATGCAGCTCCCGCTATTCGTTCCGGAGAGCGCCATCGTGGAGGTCAATCCCCTCGGGCGAGAACTCATCGCCAAGCGGTCCATGTTCCTCTCGCGCGAGTGCGGCAAGGCATTCCTCGGCTACATGATGGCGCAGAAGGCTCGACTGGCCGGTGATGCTGGCGGCCGCCACGGGAGCCGCCCGGATCTTGTCGCCAAGTACGGCTTTGACACGAAGTATGCGGGGCACATCGTCCGTCTCGGCTACCAGGGCCTCGAATTGATGACCACGGGCCATCTGAGCCTTCCTATGCGGGCAGAGCACTGCGAGGACGTACTAGCCATCCGCACCGGAAAATGGACGCTGGAGCGCGTCCTATCGCGCGCTGGAGAACTCGAGCGCGATCTGCGGGACTCACTCGACACCGGCCCGCTGCCGAAGCGTCCGGACGAGGATGCCATCAACGAGTTTCTTTCGGACGCGTACCTCCGGGCATGGTCGGTCCTCTGGCACCGGCTTGAGCCGTCGGATGTCGAACGCACCAATCCGCCTCATGTATGGCCATGAGCAATCTCGAGAAGCGCGCGCGGCTTTGGGCGATTCGCTGGCACGGTGAGCAGGCCCGTAAGTACACCGGGGAACCCTACTGGAGGCATCCGGAGGCGGTGGCCGCATTGGTCAAGGGCGTTCGCCATACGGAAGCGATGGTCGCAGCGGCCTATATGCACGACGTGATCGAAGATACCAAATGCACAGAGGATCAGATGCGTCAGGAGTTCGGCGACAAGGTAACGGATCTGGTGATGTGGCTCACGGACGTGAGCAGACCGCAGGATGGGAATCGGGTGGCGAGAAAGCGTATCGACCGCGAGCACACTGCCGCCGCACCTCCTGAGGCCAAGACTGTGAAGCTCGCAGACCTGATCGACAACAGCCACAGCATCATGGCCTACGACCCGGACTTCGCGCGCGTCTACCTAAAGGAGAAGCGGCTGCTACTGGATGAGGCGCTGCGAGACGGCGACCCAACGCTATGGGCGAAGGCGGATGCTATCGTTCGCAGCGCCACATGACCACCGGATAACGTATCCGCGCACTCCCACCTAGCTCAATGAGCAACCAGCGCTTTTCGCTTACTGCTATCCGATCAATTAACCAATAGGACATGCGACCCATGATTATCGCTGCCATGATCGTCTCGGCTCTCGTCGGCTTCATGGCGGGACGCCATTTCGGCTATCGCAAAATGCCGCGCGATGGAAGAACCCGCAATGGAATATGGGAAACGCTCAAGGATGACGACGACGAATAGAGATAGAGCTCACAGCGGATTCACTTTCCACTCATCCACGATCATGTTGCCGCTGCCGTAGGTATTGGATGAAAACGTGCCGTATAGCACGTTGGTCGTGGGGTCGAAGTAGAAACTGCTTGGCGAATTAATCTCAGGACACCCATTTGTGGTGTTGGCCGCCTGAGCCCAGTTTGGAAAATCCCAAAATGCATAGGGATTTGTGGCATACACAGCGCTGTTTCCTTGCATCGCTGAATATATGTCACGCAGGTCGTAAGCGGTTATCTGAACTCGTCGGTAATGGTTAACATCTGGCGAGATAGGCGTATCGTTGCTTCCGCTGGCGCCAGTGTCGCAGCCGGTCCCGCGAGTCTCGTCGGGGCCGTATTGGTGAACGCTTATGAAAAGGAGCGACCGGCTTCCCGGTGGAATGAAAGCGTATCCCAAAGCGCCGTCGTACTCGCTGAAGTAATTGTCGCCTACCGGATTAATGGTGGCGCTCGTTGAGCAACCGCCACTCGGACAATTCGTAAGCGCCGGGAACGACGTGCAGCCTGTCGTGCCGTAATAGCAGGTGTACAAGTTGTCAGGTATATTAGCGTTCGCGTTGGTCAGGTGAACCAAGCGCACCTCTCCGTCGCTGAATGTGATGTCAAACGGACCGTCCGGGGCGGCCGTGTTACATCCGGCAAACCCGGCAGTGAGGATCGCCGACGTATTGCCGTTTACAGGAGGCGCCGTCAGCGTCACCGCGCATCCGTTTCCGCCGGCCAATGGAAGTGGACCGGTGAAGTTTCGGTAACTCAATGCGTATTGGTTGGGCCTGCGAGTCAAACCTCCGTAGTAATAATCCAATCCCTCGCTCACGGGAATTGTCGCGCCCGAACCAGAATATGCCGCACAGTTGAACGTTGAGAAATTCAACCCATTCACGCCCCCAGCGCTCAAGATCGCGAGATAAGGCCCTTCGGCAACATAGCAGGGACCGCCCAGATATGGCTGCCATATCGCGGGGACAACTCCAAGCGATCCTGCGAAATTTCTTTGCGAGCATCCTGGGGATAAGCTGAAGCAGGGGCCAGAAGCGGCGTTCACGAGCCCCCAGCTCGTTAGGGATGTGTTGGTCTGCGCCAAAAATCCATTTGCCGCACCAGCGGTGTCATAGAACGGAGCAATCGAGAAATACACGTTCCCGTTGTAGACAAGAGAGCCATCCAGCGTGCAGTAAGTCGAATCTGGAATCTGCCCGCAGTTTATTTCAGTGCTGTTGACTTTTGGCAATGTGCCGCTTGTGCCCGTCGCGGTCGTGATGGTGTACGTGGTCGTTGAGCCGCCGCTCACCGCAAAGTAGCTGCTCTCGGCGCCGGTTGCCGTTCCAATCCACACATTATATCCGGTGGCGTTTGATGCGACGCTCCAAGAGGCGGTCAGTGTATTAGTATTAGGGGACGTGGACGCTCCTGTGGTAATGGTTTCCTCATTGCTCACCGTGGTCTGTCCAGCTCCGTTGACAGCGGTCACTACGACGTAGTAAGCAGTACTGTCCGGAATCGAGCCGCCCGTTGTCGCCGTCGTGAGTGCGGATTGCGTGGGAGGAGAAACGCAGGGGCCGGAGGGTGTGGCAGGACATTGCGGCTCGGTGATGATGGTCGCGGTGCCGTTTGATCCGTCGTAGCACGGTAACCCGGTCCCGCAACTGCCAGTGCCCAATGTTGGAATCTGAACAGATCCAAACGTGCGATAGTCTCCGGTGAGATACATCGTCGTTCCGTTGACCGACATCGCGCCGCCGCCGTATGAGAATGCATCCCCCGTTCCAGCAGGAACCTTGAACGATCCCAGGAATGTCAGCAGAGACGTGCTGGATGTGACCAGAGGAAGATTCAGCGGACTGTTGGCTGTTCCTCCGCCACGCCCATGCCGTGCAAACGCCGAGCCGCTAACGCAAATCAGCAGCGCGGCAAGTATCGCAAGTATTCTCGGCATCCTCATCAGTACACCGTCACGGCCACGCATTCGCCGTTGCCTCCATTTCCGCCTGCTCCAGAGCTAAATCCGGTCACGGCAGCGCCGCCGCCGCCACCCCCGCCGCCGGGTCCGCCAGCGCCTCCCGCAAAGCCATTCGCAGTCGCAGATGCGCCGCCGCCACCACCACCCGTTCCGGCTTCGTATGCCCCCGTTCCTTGAACGCCAGACGAACCCACGGCACCAGAGCCACCAGCAGCCGCCACTTGACTCATGACGGAACCGCTAGCACCACCAGCCGTTGCGGTGCTGTTAGTCGTAACTGTCCCACCGGAGCCGCCCCCAGAGCCGCCATTTATAGCAGATCCGCCTATATTTGCAGACCCTCCCCCGCTGGTGTTGGTGTGAGAACCGCCGCCGGCAGACCCACCGTAGGTACAACTCGCTCCCTGACCCGCTCCGCCAGCCGTCCCCGATGAGGAACACACGCCGGTCAGGTTAAAAAGTCCAGCGCCGTTGCCTCCTTGACTTCCTGTCGGACCCCCGGCCCCACCTGCGCCCCCTCCAACCGCCGTCAAGTAAGTTCCAAAAGTTGTCGGATTTCCAGCCGACCCCGCGTTTCCCCCAGATGTGGAAGCCGCGCCCCCATTACCGCCTGCGCCTATCGTCACTGTGATAGGGCTTGGGAGGTTCGCCGTAGCAAGCGACACTGATACGGCTTCAGCGCCACCACCACCACCGCCGCCACCAGGAGGAATCGTCGCTGCGGCATCATCCCCGGAGCCGCCGCCGCCCCCACCACCTACGCACCAGACGTTTGTGGTTTGAGGGCTTCCGGTCGGCTTGGTCCACGATCCAGAAGTGGTAAATATTTGCACATTCTCAGCCGTACCCCCACCGCTCGACGGACACGTCTGGAACGACGGATTCGCGGCAGATCCATTAGACATGAAGCAAGTACCAGAGGCACCCGGTGCAATGCCGGCGAGGCTCGTGCCCGAGGCGAAAACGCCGACATCGTACTGAGCGGGAGAGCCCGAGGGCGTGAGGCCACCGCTGGACGAAGGCGCAACCGCCGTGCAGGCCGAGACCTGCCAGTTCGTGCCGTCCGAGGTCAGCGTGCAGCCGTAGTTCTGGCCGACTACGATATCCGCAGCGCCGTTGACGGTGCCACTTGCGGGAGTGATCGTGGCCGCGCCTGCGCCAAGATCCTGAACGTCGAAGCTGCATCCGGCGAATGAACCCGAAGCCGCCGGTAAGTTGACCGCGATCGCAGCGGCATTGTTGAACGTCAGCAGCCCGGAGCAATCCGTCGTGGCGACCGTGTAGGTCGTCGCGGTTTGGGCATTGATCGTGTAGGTCGGCAGCAGCGTGCCGCTATTGATCGTGAAGCCCGAACCTAGCGTGACCACCGTGAACTGGCCGCTCGAGTTCGTGGCCGTCAAGGCCGCGCTCGCCGGCACCGCGGCCCCATTCACCTGATTGGCGCTCACGGTGCCCGAGCCGGTCGGGGCGACGCTCGAATAGTTCCCCACGAGCATGGACGCGCCCGTGGTGTTCGCCGTCGGGATCGTGCCGGCAGTCCCCGCCGCAGCAGAGAACGTATAGCTGGTCGCCGTCGTATTGTAGTAGGCCGGGCTCGTCATCGAACTCGAGGTGGAGTACCACACGTCGTAGCTGGTGCCAGTGCCCCCCGCGCCAGCCGTCCACGAGAGCGAAATCGTGCTGTCGTTCGCCGTCGCGCTCGTGGTCGCCGTTTCCTGATTCGAGACGGTTGTCGTGCCGTTCGAGTTGTGCTCGACGATCTCGAAATAGTACGCCGTGGACGCCGGCAAGGTGCTGGTGGCTGTGTTGACCACCGGAGCCGCCTGTACGGGCGCCGCGATACCTTGGTTCGTCGAGCCCGTCAGCGCGCTGAACGCGGTAGACGCCGTACTGCTCGCGGAGATCGTGTAATCCGGCCACGAGCCCGTGAGCGTGACATTCGTGCCGGCGGTCAGCGTCGGCGTCCCAGTGCCGTTGCCGCCGTTGGCGATGGGCAGAACGCCAGTGAGTTGCGACACGGGCAGCGACAGCGCCGACAGCGTGGTCAGCGTCGAGTTGAGGGTCGCGGTGATGTTGGCGGCAGTCCCAGTCGTATTTTGGTTCAGCGTTGGGAACGCCGCGAGCGGCCACGACGAGAGCGCGGTATATGCCGGAGCGCCCGAACTCGCCGTGTCATTGCCCCAGACGCCATAGGCTGGCGCACTCCCGAGCGTCAGCGTCACCGCGCCCGTCGATGCCGAGTTGGTGAAAAGCGCGCCGTCGCCGGTCAGGGACGAGACGCCGGAGCCAGAGCCGCCCGCAACGCACGAACCGGTATAGCTTAGAAGGGGAGTTCCACTAGCACAATTGCTCCATAGCGCGATGATGTTCGAGGCAGTAGCCGCCGTTAGCGCATTAGGGACAGCTCCATTCCCATACAGAACCCCAGTGACACCAAACATCGAATAGAGTTGGCTGAAATTTACATTGGCCTTTCCAAGGGCGTTTGCTACCTTGTCTCCGGCGACTCCATACTGGCTCCAGGTGGGCGTACACGGAGTCTTGGCCGCAAGATTGCAGTAGATTTGCTGCTGCTGCCCATAAGCGACTCCGGAGAGCGCGAGGAAGGCGAGAAGAATAATGCGCTTCATAAAACTACCCGTTGCGAGTTCTGGTGCCTAAACGCGCCATTTACGTAAAACAATCTGGCTCACTGTAACAGCGAATCGATCATGCCGCCAAAATCCACGGCACAGACTTAATGCCATCGGGCAGCAGGTCGAGGGACGACGGATCCAGTGTCCACGCATAGGACAGAGCGTGATGATTGTCCGCCAGATTGTCTGGAATTTCCGGATCGATCGGCAGTGTCACGAGGTTGGGGATCGGCGAATAGCCGAAGCCCCGCGGCACGGTCGGCACCAAATCATTCGACCGTGCATAGGCCCACCCGTCCGGAACCGTACGGCCGAAGTAATCTCGGAACTCCCGGTCGCCGGGCCGTGGGGACGCGATGAACCGACCACGCACTGGCACGTCGTTTGCCGCGAGCGCCGCGCAGGCATACGTGGCGAGTGCAGCGCCGAGGCTATGGCCGGTCACGGTCACTGTCTCGCCCGGCTCGAGCGCATGCGCCACGCCGATACAGAGCGAGTGGTCGGCTCCCTTGAGGTCACGGAACTCGAGCGTGCTGAAAAGCGACCAGAAGCCCGTCTCCACGTCGCCCTCGATCGGATGCACGCTCATCGGCAAGAATTCACCGTCGATAGCCCATTCGGCAAAGCTCTGCGTGCCACGGATGATGAGCACGGCCTTACCGTCCTGCTCACGGCACAGCCAGCCGTAGAACACGCGCCTGGAATCGAGATTGAGCAAGCCCTCCAGCAGAGCATCCCGCCCAGTGACCCAGCCGACGAGCGAGAGCCGCGTTCCCATCCAGGCCGGTAGCGGAGGGCCACCCATAGGTTGCGCCGCTTCTGGGCCATTCTGTGAGGCTACAGGCGGCATATCGACAGGCCCGACGGTCTCTGCCCCGTAGCAGTAGACCGCGAGCCGGGCCGATTCTGAGGCGGAAGGGATCATCTCTGCGCAGCCCGCTTTGCCGCCGTTGCGCATTGCCGCTTGAACTGCCGCCAGTTAATGTCTTGGGTGAGCTGCGTCTGCCCTGCCACCTTGCGGATCAACGCCTGATCAGCGGCGTGCTTGGTGACCCACTGCGCCCAAGCATGCTTGGCTTCTGCGGCTTCACGGGCATCCATGTCGCTCACGACCACCGCGCAACCCTTGAAGCCGCGCGGCCAATCAGTCGCATCCGTGCTGAGCCTGCCGTGCCCGCTGTTTGCGGCCACTGCAGTGCACGCATTCCATGTTTTTTGCAGCTCAGCGCGCGGGGGCGCACTGGCCGCCGCCACTGCTGGCGCGAGGGTGCACAGCAGCAGGGCGGCGATGTGGTGGCGTTTCGCGTCCATTCGGCTAGCCCGCGGCAGGCGTGATGCCGGCTGCCTTCTGGACCCGGGCGATCAGGCTGTCAAGACCACCCGTGGCAGCCGCCAACGCGACGGGTTCCTCGGCGGATGCCAGCTCAGGAAGCAGGAGCACGAGCTGGCCGTCGAGAATCTGGATCGCAGGCGCAATGCGTCCAGGCAGAAGCGCCGGGTTGCCGGTGAGAATCGTAGTCACGGCCTGCTTGAGATCATTCAGCGCGCTGATGATGACGGGGGCGGCCGCAACGAGAGCGGGATTGGGAGCAGAAGTACTCATGAATTCACCTTTGGTTGTGCCGGCTCTACCGGCGCGTTGGGAAAAAAACTACGATGCGCACAGTTCGCGAGGATGCCGGCGACGATGGCGAACGTAGACCAGGAGTGCGGCAAGCCGTCCACGGTCTGAAGCGCCACGGCAGCGAGCGAGATGAAGGTAAAGACCTGATCCCCGTCGCGCTGAAACCACGTCCAGAATTTCATACGTACCTCACGACAGAAAGAGGGTTCGTTCAGCCTTACGCCGCGCCTCAAGACCTGCTGAAACGCTACCGCCGGCATAGTCCCATTCTAGCAGGGAGTTGGCCGCTCCAAAGGAATCGCCCTCGTTGAAGTCTCGGCGCACCGTCGAATGAGCAAGCGCCGCAGCCCCGCAGTTGTACGTAAAGTCCACCAGCGCATCGAACTGGTTCTGCGTCATTGGTCGGGAAATCAGGCGATTCACGGCTGAGACGGCCCATGCGGTATCAGATTGAAACCATGCGCCTGCCTGGTCTGGTGTGCAGGTCTGCCCAATTGCCACCGGAGTTCCGGGCGAATACCAGCCGGTATGTCCCCATCCAATCGTCGGTGTGCCGCCTGAGTCGAGATAGGCTTCCGACCGGTAATCCTCGAAGCCCTTGATAAGCGCCTCACCGGCTGAGGAGAGATTCATAGGTCACTACACGCTGGTAATGGATAGGTCTCCTTTTTCGTCGCATCCTCCCATTCATTGATGCGCTTGGATATCATACCCCAGTACTGCCGCTTTACCGCATCTGTGCGCGCGTGGCAATCCCGAGCGCGAAGCGAGATGATCTGGCTGTCAAGTTCGTCGGCCCATCGATTGTCGTCAGTGGTTTCCATTGCGGTGATCTGGATTGCAAGGTCACGGGAAAGCTGCGCCACTTCCTGCTTAGTTGCCACCGGCGGGAAGATCGTCGGCAGCATTCCGAGTCGCGCCGCGCCAAGCGTACAACCCATCAGAAATCCCGCACACGAAACCAGCGTCACGCGGATGCTCCATGCCTGTCGCTTTGCTCTATCCGAAGTCGGAGGCGGTATGATGGATTCCACGAACGAGTTCATGAGATCAAGCGGCGACACGATTTACTTTCCGCTCATCACCGCCCAATTGAGCACGTTGCAGAAGGTCCGTTCCTCGTGGTCAGACCAATCGCATCTTGGCTTTGAAAGGCATGCCTCTAAAGAGCCTTTCATCGCGACCGGAATCTGCGACCAGACCTCCGGCGCGGAGATAACCTTGAGAAGCGCATCGTTGATTATTCCCCCCCCGCCCCCAGTACCACCACCTGAATCACCGCCCATGATGTGCTCCTTTGCACGTCTTTCCTATGCCGTAAGCCTGCACGAGATCCTGCGTCGTTTTTTGCTCGGCTTCAAGATATGACACCGGACCAATTTTGAGCTGCTGAATGTCGTATGAATTCAACCATGCCGCCTTGTGGTTCTGATCTGCCTCGTAAAGCGCTAGGCCGCTCACGATGAAAGCTACGGCGCAGAACACCGCAATCACGTAGGCCGAGACTGGCAATACGATCCGAAGCTGATTGACCACTGAATGATCGGCGCGGATGTTCGTCGCGTCCGCAGAGGAGGCACCGATCACAGATTCTGGATCATTGTCCATTTCCGCTCCTGCGTTGTGCGAACGCGAGAATCTCTTGTTGCATCGCCGAAAGCTGCTCTTGAAACGCGGCCATTTGAGCAGATGCGGCGACCTGCGTGCCTGAGAGCTTATTCACGTTTCCATTCGTGGTGTAGACTGCCTGAAGAACCAGGGTAAGAAGCACGATCATCACGCTTCCAAAAAGCCCAACGATCCACATGAGGAGTTTCGTTGGCCCGGTAAGAACGAGATTACCGTGGCCCTCGTGCCGATATTCTGGTTCCACGCGCGGTACCTCTCCCATTCCTTGCGGTTCGTTTTTCTCCATATCTCTCATAAAACAACAGGAGTCGAATTACGGAATGCCTCTGAAATAAAGTGTAACAGCAGGAACGGTAACTGATGAATTACTTGGGTTATTAAAAAATAATTCCAAAAGATTTAGGCCACCGTATGTAGCAGATAGACCAACTTGCAGGCCAATTACACTTGCGCCTACCACAATTGTCATAGTGGAAGTAAATGGACTATTTGGTATGGAAATAAGCAAACTATCCAGTGTATTAGCTGCAACAGTTCCACCCGGATAATCATATGACGCTGATACAATACCAACGCTCGCTAATGGCAGCGTGCCCTGAGTTTCAGTGCCAAGGTTTATTTTAGGAGCTTGGCCGGGATTTCCATTGTGGTGAGAATTCAAGAGTCCGGCCAAGAATGGCGCATGAGGGTATCCGGATGGAACGTTTGTTCCTACACTGGGGCCTGCAATCAAAATATCGCCGCTGGTGATGGCCGTTTGCCCATACGATAGGTCTATAAGATACAGCCCAACATAACCAGAATCCGCAGTCGGAGGGACTTCGGATCCAGTTGTGGCAGGCGTACCGTAAACGACTTTAAAGCTTACGATAGCCTGATGCTCGGTATTGAGAACAGCTCCGGTTCCACCCTGTCCCTGCAACGGGGACGTAGGATTCGCGGCGTTGTAGAACGGGAGCACTCCTCCAGAAGGATCACCAGCCCGAACCACATCATTGAATGCGAAAGTCGCCTCGATCAATGCCCACTGAGACTGCCCAGAGGAGAGGGCACTCGTAGAGAGAGTGACAGAGGTGGCGCCAGTCTGCCCCTGCATGTAGCGCGTCGAGCCGTCCGCCGGAAGATCACCCTCTGGATTCGGATCAAGGGTTCCGTAGTAATAAATGCCACCCGCACCGATATCGACGGTGAGAGATGTCGGAGACGTTGGGCTTGCAATGCAGCCAGCGACTACGGTCTGGCCACCGGTAGTAATTGAGTTGCTGAGGATGTCGGAAGCAAGTTGCCCGTCGGCTATAAAGCCATCCTGCCATCCCTTGCTAACGTCATAGCCGCGGCCCTGTTCCTCGGTGTAAATGATTGGACGATTAGCCACTGCTACCTCACACGATCATGACTGCCCAATAGAGAGTGCTGTCGCTACTCGGAGCAGTCCCAAAAGTAATCGTAAAAGAGCCCGCCGATTTGGAGACACTCATCGTGGTCTGCCATGACGGGACCGCAAATACTCCATAATTATCCGGGAATGAACCACTTATCGCAACGCTGGAGGAACCGCTGCTTACGACCGTGGTCGATCCAGTCACAAAGGCGATATCAAGATTTCCAGGCCCAGGCACAGAAAGGCTGATATCCGTCGTTCCGCCGCTGAAACTCGTGACATATGGAATCGTATCCCAATCGGCTGAGATAATTGGGACCGTCCCGGCAGGAACCGTTATTGATACAGCTACTGCGGACTGTGCGTGATTCACCCCCACGCGAAGTGCCGGAAAGTTCGAATTCGTGAAAATGGACGCAAACCATCCAACCTCTCCGACCGTTGGCGCAGCAATGCTGGTCGTGAATTCAAAGTTCACTCCCCTTTGGGAAACCCATGCATTCGCCTGCCAACTGAGAACCTCCAGCCACACGCCGAAGCTCTGAAGCCACGACTGCATGGGGAAAACGAGTCCAGAATTGCTCTGGGCGATCACGGCAGAACCATTCGTCACGGCGGCAATCGCCGTAAAACTCGGCGAGATCGCCGAATTGGCTGAGAACCGAATTCCGACCTCTATCCCCATGGCGACGTACTGTTCGACGATAGATGCCACCGAAGCGACGAAATTCGGCTCAAGTGCGGGCGTCGGCGTGGATCCAGCTAAGTCCCATGCGCTGACGGGAGTATCCCAAGAGAAGCCGATATCATACGCGTAGACCGGAAAACCTCCGGTTGCAGCATTTACGGGGGCAGAAATATCGATGAAGCCTGTAAATGGAATGGGATCGCCCCACCGCATTCCGGAGACGCGCTGGTCGTAGATTCCCCAGTAGCTATTGATGTCCCAAACTGAGGTCAGCCCAGGCTGCCACGGCTGGCTCATAATTGGAGTCACGCCAACAGCAGACGTAATAGCGTCTGATATGGCAACCTCGGTGACGCGCGGCCTTAGAAGCTGCGCAAGAATTCGCGCTCGAAAAGCGCTATCCGTTTCACCAGGAAGCCTCGGTAATCCATTTGGGCCGAAGTAATCGAGCGATATGGTATCTAGGGCGCTTCCGTAAGCAAACTTGATGCGCAGTCCCGCGGCTACGAACTGAAACTGCGCAAGAACATATGCAAGTGGGTTGCTAATCCCAAGAAACGTTCCGTAGGCCACTCCGCCTGGAGCCTTCGCTGAGTCAGAGAGCCATCCGCGAGGAAATAGATTGATGAGCCGGTTTGCAAAATCGCTCTGCGAGAGATCAGGCAGATTGATATATGCTGGCCCAACGCTATCGACAGTAATGGACGAGTCCGCAGTAATTGAGCTATCTGCGGTGAAATTAGGCGCTATCGCAAAGAGATTCGCCACTACGGAATGCTCACAGTCACCCCGGAGAGCGTCGTGCGCGGGAGCCCTCCGGTGCCGATCGAGAGATCAGCAGCGACGCCATTTAGAAGCACACTTCCATTAACGACAGCACGAACATTGACATCAGCATCCTTTGCAACTTCGACAATGTTGTTGAGATAAAGATATTGGCTTCCAGCCGATAGCTGTACGGCATTGACGTAGTTTACAATAGCGGTCTGCACGGTACTTTGTATTACAGCATTGGACTCCGTTGGGTTCGAAACTACGACAAGGCTTAATGAAGCAGTCGTATTGACAACCGTGGGGCCTTTCACTGCGAACTGAATTCCAAACGCCGCAATATTGTTCACGGCAGTCAGAACGTTATTAAGCAACGTGGATGAGGGAGCGCCGGTGCCATCGTCCACGATTACTAGATTCGTTCCAGGCGTCGCAACGAGATTTACATTGACATTCGCAATCGGAAGGACATCCAAGCCCTGCTGCACCGAATTGACTGCGAAAAGAACCGCCCCAAGTGTTCCTTTGGAAAGACTCGCGAGGAACTGAACAAACCGCAATCTAAGTGCTGTGTCGCTCTCCTGGTCCAAACCATTCGTAATGGCGGCACCATTGGTCACACTGCCTATGCCGGCGATAGCGCTCGCCAATTGAGTCAACTGTCCGGGCTGAACGTTATCGGCCGAACCAGCAGCAGTTGCTTGAGCAGTTGCAGTAATGGAGGTCTGCCCTGCCGGAAGAACATATGCCCCAAGAGAAGGACTCCATGAGGACTGATTCGTGTCCGCAATGAGCTGATACTGAATCGCACCGCCCGGCGTCTGTATCAGGGCACCCGGATAAATAAGCACTTGAACTGATGGAGCGGACGGCGCATATAGTGTGACTGGCCCCTGTGCATACGTTGCCGGTAGCCGCGCAAGGCCAAAATCATTGACGAAGGTATCCAGATCACCATTGGTTGCCGTCGATGCTCTGGCTGCTCCCCAGATGATTTGAGCAACGTATTCAAGCCATGTGCCCTGCGTTCCAGTCGCTTCAAAAACGGCGAGTTCAGGATCGCCGGGCAGAAGATTCGGCAAGATACCAAGAGATGCCCCGTAGGCTGTCGTCATCTCCGCGACGAGTTGTGCCTGCGTCTTGTATACCAGTTCTGAAACGGTGGTCACTGGGGAATCCTAAAAAGCATGGTGCCTGAAGTCTTGTCCTGCAACGTGACGTATACGCTTACAGCCACTTCCTGAAAGCCGCTCTGACTAACCGATACTTCGACCGGAACACTGGGGTCGGTCGCCGGATCCTGCGCCGCAGCCTGCTGGAGTTTCGCCACAACGGTGGCAAGCTGCGCGTTCGTGACGTGCGCACCGATATCGCGCTGCGCCCCAGTGCCGTAGTCTTGGTGATAAATGTAGTCTGGCGGCAAAGGCCCTTGGCCGACATTATTGGTCGCCGGATTGGTGAGGAAAGCTCGAGTAATACGCTGGCGCACAGCCGTCCACCCGCTCGCCGCCTGAATGCCGCCATTCTGGTTGAGCTGGAAGTCCGCGCCGTATTCCAAGTAAATAGCCATGCCTAATAGTGCTAGAGAGCGAGAACTTTCGCCACCTATGAAGCCACCTTCACAAGAGACGATTCAATGGTTGAAGGCGTCCACGAAGTTACGGGTGTGCCAGACACCCCGTCACCAGTTTGCACGCCGGAATGCGTATGTGAATTGAATGCCTGAACGAGAAGAGAAACGAGTGCCAAAGCATCTGAAGTGCCGTTCACCGAAAATGTCTGTCCAGAAGGAACAGTGACGGCGATCTGTCCGTTGGCTTCCATATTGATTTCCGCGCCGCTGGAACTTGTCGCCGTCAGCCCTCCATCGTCATGAAACTTTATATTGGTACCGCTCTTGTGCTTGAGAATCGCCTCTCCCGCAACGAGTGTCGAATCTGGAGGAACGTCCTGCTGCGTGTACATCAAACTGGCGACGAACGATGCACTCGTTTCGTCGCTTACGATGCATATTGCGCACTGGGCACCGCTCCATGGTGCAGCAGCATCTCCTACCTCCGGGGAAGTCTGGAAACCCCACCCATTGCCAACCCACGGTGAACCTAGCTGCATCCATGGGGTAATCGAATACTCTCCAGTCATCGAACCGGTTTTCGGATCAATCACCGGGAACGCAGGGATGACACATTGGACCTGATTGGTCGTAGGGTCATAAGCCACTACATGCCCTATGGCAAACGGCATGAACGACGGCATCTGCTGCTTTGCGTTCAGCGCGATCCACTGCGAAAGTTCGTCGTACACGTCGCTCATAATGTCGGTATCTGCAACGTGAAAAGGCCATTGGGCTCAATATCGGAAAGGCCGTTCAAATTGGCGATGTCGGTCCACCGCGATGCATCCCCTAAATATTGCGCGGCCAATGTGGCAAGATTCGGATTGATGAGAGTCAAACTGGTTTGCGTCTCCTGAGTGGAAAGTCCAGCAACGATCGTATCGACAACATCTAGCATATTTCCGGCAGCAAGTGCCGTGGTCAAATTTGTGGAATTTTGGTCGCTATCTAATGCGGCTACAGCAGATGCCTGCGCATCAGTAATAGACAGCAACTCAGATGTCGTAAGGGGGCCGCTCACTCCATATTGCTGCACGAACGGAGTCACTACACTTGAGAATTCCACGAGTGCTTGCAGGGACGCTTGAGACAAGGCACTTGCGGCACCTTGTGCATTCACTTGCTGTAGGAGCGCATTCATAGAGGATCCGGCGAACGAGGATGACGGAACGGATGCCGTCAAATCAATCGTCGGCTCATAACTCATTTGATAGCGGATATAGTTTTGATTCATGAAGTCCGCTACGTAGCTAGTGACTAGTCCTTTCCATAGCCACGGCCCCAAAGTCAGATATGCAGTCTGACCATTACGTCTCCACGTATCAATCTGAAATGATCGGGCAGATGCATTCCCAGTCATCAAGATTCCGCCCCACTCCAATTCGTGAGGAAACGCTCCAAGTGCTTGAACAGTCTTGAATCCGCCTGGAAACATATGAATGGCGTGCTTCTGCATTCCACCCAAAGATGAAAGCCGCCCTGGGATTTCCAGAAGCGATCCAACCAGTGGATTCGTTTCATCACCGAAAATGATTGCCTTCGGATCATTTGGCGATGCGCCAAGACTGAATACAATTGACGAGCCGGGCGCCGTGGCACCCGATACCGCTTGTACGTTTGAGCCAACGACGAATGAGGATGGGCTGCTCAACTTGTCACCTGCACGCCAATTTCACCCGGAAGCGCATTTTGAAGTGTTTGTGCAGACGGAGCATACCATGCAGTAAGTCTAGTCAAAAATCCATCATCCATATCAAACCGATGATTGACACCAGCGACGGTCAATTGCATTTTATTGGCATAGCCCTGAAGGTATCCAGGAACCGCTTCGTCGATATGGATCGGAGTGGTCGGAACCAGGGATGGATCGCCATCAATTTCTCCGTGTACGACATATAGGTACTTGGCGATGTCGAAGGCCAACGCTATCGCATCAGACTTGAGCTGAGGGGCCGTCTTTCCCTGAAAATAGAAATAATAGTTCGGCTTACCGGGCGCAAACCCACCGGCTGCGGCACTTTCCGTGTACACCCCTCCGGTGATCTTTTGGCGGACGAGACCTGCGGCCTGGAATCCTGGCGTGTTAGGGCTGAAGGTGTAAACATCACTATTCATCACCTGCGCACTAGGAGAATGGAACGAAAACGCACGGATTGCGAACGTCCCATATTGGCGAGGACCATGATCGATGGTAAGGCGACGGATTGGAACAATATTGGGAGTCGTCGAAGATCCAAACCACGTAAAGGTTCTGGGAGTGAGATTCACATCCGAATCCCCTCCCTGTGGCCCGACGTAGACCGATCCATCGGTGTGAACCGTGACGATGAAGCCGATGGAGCGCGCAACCTCAACGAGCAGGTTCCACATATTTACTGGACTTGACCACGCGCTCACCGTATCGGAAATCGCGGATTTATTAAATCCAAGTCTCTCAAGGCCAGGAACATTCGAGGTGCCGATATTGTACAGCAGGTTTGACAAGGATTTGTTCACGCTCGCTGCTGAAGCAATGTTCGGCGTGAGTCCAACATCCCTGATGATCGTATTTGCGAAATCAGCGAACGTCTGGTTGACCCAGCTCGGCGTCAGAAGCGCCTGCCAGTCATGCAGTCGTCCGGCGTAATCTCTGCCAGTGATGCGCAATTCGTCCTCATCAAAATTCCACACCAACTCATCGATATCGCCAGCGAATATCGTACGCAATTTATTTGACGAAACCGTATCGTATGGATCAGTCGCGTAGATAACGATTGGATAGGTTGGAGATCCGTCATAAAGCGACGGCTTGGACGATTCTATTTTATCGCCCAATAGATTGGTCGGACCCCATCCAAACGCGCTCAATGCGCTAATGGCTGTCGTGCAGGAGAAATGTCCAATCGATCCGTAAGCGGACAACGTGACATCAAATGTCTCCAATTGCACGTATGGTGGAGATTGATTCGCAATCTGCGCATAGGCATGGATTTGCGGAACATCGGTTGTGGCGGTGCGTTCAACCACGATCAGCGTCCAGGGAACAACTTCGGATGAGCCACAGACCCTCTGGCCTGAGACATTGTTTTGGCAGATTGCTTAAGATGCGGCCTCATGTGATGCACGACAGCCTCTCCGACTTTTTTGCCATCGAGTTCCACCGTAACATGGATGGGCTGTCCGGCGGTTCCGGGATGCGAAAAGAACGGGATTCCGAAATTTCCAAGTCTCTCCGGAATCGTCAAGCGAGGCGTAAGCTGCACCCTACCGGGCCGACTCAGGTCCAGTAGACTTCCGGTTTCACCGCCAAGCCAAGGAAAGAATCCTTGTTGCTGAATCCCTTGTGCTGCACTCGAATAAGCTCGAGCCGCCCAGTTCGCCCAGCTCGCCAATGGGCCGCCCATTCTTGCGCCGATGACCGTAACAAAATTATCAAGACTAGTGGCGAGGCGCTTCATAGCAGGCTGCGCTGTAGTTAGCGAAGTCGCCAGCAATTCTTGCGGGTTTACTCGCTGAGAGAGCGCCGCTTGAACTCTGCCCAATAATCCACCATGAAGCTGATTGCGCAATGCGACCAGCGTATGGAATTCGCTGCCCGCAAGGAATCTTTCCGGTAGCGTCAGGCTACGCGGCGCTTGGGAAATGACCGTGAGTATGTTCGAAAGCGCATTAGGGCCAGTCAACGGAAGGTGATGAGTATTGAGTAGCTGAATCAATCCCATGTGCGCGCCCAAGCGAGGCATCAAGAGCGCCTTGAATAGATTTCCGATTCCAGTCCCGCTCAAACCTTCCTGAGATCCGCCGAGCGCCATCACCATCTGCGTCAATACGCCAGCCCGAAGGCGCTGCTGAAATGGAAGTGTCGTCGTGGCAATTCCAGTTGTTCGCAGAGTCGCATTAAACGACTCAGGCGAAACACCGGCTTGGAACAGCATGGACGTTAATGCGTTGATAACAGCAGACTGCTGCGCCGGCGTGCGAGCCCGAAGCGTGCGCATAGTCTGCATCGTCCCGACAGACATCTCGCCAAGGCCGGTGCTGATTCCGCGCTCACGCTCAAGAGCACCCAACGCAAATAGCGAAGGCGCGGAGCGCTGCACGGCCTGAAATCCAAACCGAGGAATGAGTGTCCTCAACGCGCGGAGAACTTCCTTGTAAGTGAACTGGGTCGATTGAGACGATAACTGAAGCGCCATCTGCGGTAGCATCGCTGACTGCGCAGCCGTGAGAGGCGCTCCTTGGCGGATTTGCTGGAGATACATCCCCACAGGAAGGCCAGCTTTTGCAGCCTCGGCCGCAGCAGCGCCAGCAATCAGGACTGCACCACCGACCATTCCAAACGCATGCCCGATACGCGCGCGTCTAGCTGCCGCCTGTTCTGCGGTAATCGCCGCCTGTCGGTCTCGAATGGCGTTCTGCTCGCGTAGAAGTCTATTTTCTCCCTCAGTGTCACGCATCTTGGCAATCGCATTCCTGCGATTTATTCGTCCCTGAAGTTCGCTCATCTGAATCTGTCTCGCCTGAGCGCTGGCAGCCATTCGTTGTTCCGCGAGCTGCACACTTTGCGCATCTGCCTGTTCACGCGCGGAGACCTTCTGCAATGCAGTCCTGCGCTTCAAGCCGCCCAATTGCTCAGCCTGGATACGACCCATCCGCGAGCGCTCGGCTGACTCTGCCTTCATGGAATTGATGCGTTCCATCTGAAGCGCTTGTTCAGATGCAGCAAGCTGCTGAGTAGCGGCTAAGCGTCTTTGAAGATCAGCGGTTCCCGATCGCTCCAACGATTGCGTGGTGCGCAATCTCTGGGCATACATAGCATGTCGAGTTTGAAGATCATTCAGAGAACGCTGAAGTGCTGTGATGCCTCGCTGCGCATCATACGCACCTCGCGAAATGAGGCGCAGCCCCTGCGCCACTCTCGAACGCAAGGTTGCTAAGACTTGGACATTGAATTCAGCGGCCACGATAGGTTCCTAAGCCGCCGACACCAGAAACAATCGCATCGCCGATATCGTCCAGACTCTCTGCCACCACTTCGATGGCGGCTGGATGAAGATACGGACGGGGCGGCATATCGGCAGTTCCTTCCTCAAGATACTTCGGGTATGGTTCCCCTCGTTCCGAGAGAAGATTACTGCCGATCGCTACAGTAATAGGTGAGATGCGCTCGAATTCGATGGAATCACCGAGAGCGCCGCTCTCCTCAAGAGGGGTGCCTGGCGCGACTTGGCCCTTCTGGGCGAGCGTACTCGCTGCTAAAGGGGCCCAAGGAGGGAATCCACCATGGCCAATAATCTGCGGGACACCAAGATAGCTTTTGGCGCGATCTCGGATCCGCTCCCCGAGCATCTCGAGGATCGCTTCGTCGATAGCCGGCATATCATCTGCGGCGCGCTCGAAGATGCGACCCAAGTCCCCGAAAGTGAGTTCATTCGCCACGCGGAAGCTCCACTTCCAGAGTATCCCAGTTTACCTTTCCCCCTCTCGCTTCCGCTGCTAAAAAATTGAAGGCTTCAAGTTCCAGAGGGTTCATTTCGCACGCCTCTTGCCACGAGAGCTTCCACCCCGTGGCGGCGGCGAGCCTACGAAAGGTCGGATCGGCTGCGATTTTTTTTTATCTCCGGCTTGTGCCGGGTCGAGGGAGGCGGCCAGTGTTCCATGACCGCTAGCTGAATTTCGTTGATACCCTCATCCGTGAGATTGTCGGCCAGCGTATTGTAGGCGTCCGCATTCGACAGCGGCATCGTGGGCTTGCCTTCGATCGAACGCACATGAAGGAGTGCCTTGACGTATGGCTCAAGATAAGTCATCGCGACGAGTTGCGGTTCCTCCCCGACTGGCATTCCTCGGGTGAGTTCCGCAGTGATCTTGACCACCTGGGCAATCGTGGATCCCTTCGGGCGACCTAAAACAATCCGACGCCCGTCGGAAAGCTCGAGCACATGAGAATCATCGCCATTGCTGCGCTCGGCAAGAGCCGCAAACTCAGGCGGTACTGGCGGAGACTCACCAGGAACGATTCTGCGGGTATCGTCGGACATCGCTTACCTCACGCCACTGACGGAATTGGATAGGAGGTTGCCGAAAGCAGTTCGCACGTGCTGGCCTCGAACGAAAGGGACTGCTCGACCGGATTGCGGGTCTGGAACGCGCCGAACTGGCCACGACTAAACGAGCACAATTCAAACAGGTACTCATCCACTGTCCCGTCTCCAGCATTATTGACGCCGAGAATCATATCCCAATTTGCCCGCTGGCCTCGATAGTAATTGGCTTCCTGAATGGCGAAGATCGCCGTCAGATTTCCATTGACGCGCGCAAAGTTGATCGTTCCAGACCATCCGGTGTAGACGTTCGTATTCACGGATCGGCCGCCACGTGTAATCGGTACGATCTTCTGCGTCTCGACTTGCTGCTCGGCACTGAACTCCATCAAGTGCCCCACATCGCCTGCGGCGACTTGAATACCGGTTGGACGCCAGATGAAAACCAGAGAAGCGTCTGGGCCGATGTTGAAGGTTGACGGTACACTCATGCCGGTTGACCTTGCAGTGCTGAGTTGAGCGTGCTACCGCTCGTCACGACGGTCGTTCCGCCGCTCAACTGAGCAACGAAGTACCAGACTGACGAGAGATAGGTGAACTTGAAGTAGGCATAAAGCTGGTGCGCAGCGACGGTCGCTTCAGGATTATTGCTAGAATCGCATTGGATCGATCCTGCAGCAACGAGCCCAGTTCGCACAAGAATGGTGATGCCAGAATTATATGCCGCTCGAACCTGAGCCCGCAGCGGATCTCCGGGGAGTGCAGTCTGATTCTGGCCAATGAACTGGCCCGAGATGCTATTGATCCATCCAGCGAGATAGTTCGTCATGCGAGTGAATTCGATGGGAGATTCAGTCGTATTGGACGACGCATTGACACCCTGCTGGAAACCGAAGTAGTTGCCGCCCGCCGACGGATTATCGATGACCGTGATACCAGCCGCCTGAAGCTGAGATGCTTCCGCATAGGTATAGGGCTGATTGACACCGGTAAGCGGATTGTTTCGCTCAGTGCCGACGATTCCGTAGACCGGCTTATTGAGCGGGGAAACGGCAGGAGAAAGGGTCAGCATGCGACCGATCGCCACCGCAAATGGAGTAACGAGGCGAACGACATTGTTCACCGCGTCAAAGAAGTAGAGCCAGTCCTTCAGCGGCAGGATGTGGTAATCGGCTACCCCATACCCCTGAAGATCAGTAACGGCAGTCGAAGTGCTTGTGCCGGTCGGAAAAGTGATCGGGAACGCCGCACCCATCCCCGCTGCGAGCGATAGCATGTTCGCGTAGGCGGTCGAATCCGTGAGGCCGGCGATCCAGAACATCGTCACGTTGGGAGAGAGTTGCTGAAGCGCATACGCTCCCGTGTACGGGAAGGCAGTATTCGAGCCGGTGAGGTCGGCCGTCGTGACAGCCGAACGTCCATCGGTGCCGCCGGTCAGCGTAAAGGTGCCCAAGGCCGGGGAAATAGCAGTACCGCTTGGCGTCAAGAGACGCGCAAGCTGAGACGGCCCACGGACGCCGGAGATACCATTGGCCAGCGCATTGGCGAGCGCCGTCCAGAAAACACCAGCCGCACCGCTGGGGAGATTCGGAAAGACCTCAATTTGACCTCCTGAGAATCCCTGTAGCTTCACAGAGGACGTATTTGCGGCACTCCCGGCATAGATAGCCACCTGAAGAAGATTGCCCATGGTGCCCGTGTAAAGAGCCGTGAGCGTGCCACCCGTGAGAGGGGAACCAGAAGTCGTGTCTTTGAGGGCCACCGATGCTGAAACGTCCGTCCCATCGGTGACGCGGACACCCCAAATCCCAATGGAAACGCCAGATCCTTGAGCCTGATTGAAGGCAAGCTGAAGGTCGGTCGCCATGTCGAAGGGATCCGCAGCTCCGCTGGGCCCTCCAGAAATGGCTGCCGAAGTGACGTTTCCGAAGGAGGCCACGGCTTGGTTGTAGCTCCCCATAAGAACCGGCGTATTTTTCGGTCCCCACGAAGCAGTTCCGACCACTCCACCGACATTCGTCGCGGGCCCTACCGCAGTGGGCGGCGGCGGCTCAATAACGACGAAAGTGCCGGGTGCCCCAAGCGTCGCAGAGCTGAAGGAGTCGGCAGAAATGATCTCGGCCATAATGGATCCTCAAGGGCTTTGAGGGACCGATTAGGCGGTTGCCCAAGCATGTGAACTGTATGACGTAGCGCGTTTTATGGCAACGTAAGCGTACCGGTCGGAGTGGTTACTTGGAAGGTGGGCTCGAAGGCTAGAACCGTATAAAGCGCCTCAGAGACAGTCTGGCCGTATTCAAGGCTCACGAGCCACATCCATCGGTAAATGTCACGGTAAACATCCGTATCGATGAATTGATCGCCGAGATTTCGGACGCGGACCCAAGTTCCATCATCCGTCGATCCCCCGACTCCCTTCAGACCGAAGTGGGAGTCCAAATAGGGCAACCTGCTATCCACCAATCGTCCCACCGTCGTGCGAATGGCATCCGAAGGAGCCCAAACGTCGATCTGCACGTTTCGGATCTTGCGACCTACCTCCGTATAGCGGTCTCCGATATTCCCGGTAGCCGAACTGATATTGAGGATGGAGTCAACGAGGCTCGTAAGCGTGACGACGGAACCTGTCGCTGAGGCGCTGACCCAAGTATTGAGGATCGCTTCCGCATTGATAGCTAATGCCAAGGCCGTCGCAATTTCCGCAGTCGTCTCCCCTGTGGCGGCCCCAGAAGTGACGGCTGCCGAAACGGTGCGTTCCCTCGTGGCCACTAGAGAGACCGCATCATTGACTACGGGCACTCCCCCGATCGTGACGGTGGCCGTTCCGAGCGCAGGAAGAGTTTTCTGCGAGAGTGTACTTGTCGTCCCGGCTGCCGTGAGTACCTCATTCGCGGTATAGAGCATGAATCGAGAGGAGTCCTTGGACGGTCCACGATCATAGACGCTGACGCTGATACCAGCCGCCTTGGCGACGCCCGTAAGCAAGGAATCCAGCGTTGGCCAGCCCGGTGCGACGACGGGCAGAGGCGTCACGCCGGAAAGCGTTGTCTCCAGGTCCGTGACCAAAAGATTGATGGCATCTCGTCCGAACATCAGCCCTGTAGAACCTCGCGCTGTACGGCCAATTGACTCCCGACGAATCCGACCTGCTGCTCCCATGGTAGCTGGACCACGTACACAGAGCCGTCCTGAAGGACGATGCGGTCAGACTCCTGAAACGAGAATCCCGGAAGCGGGGGAACGTAGCAGTAATACTCGAGTTCGCCCGTCGAAGTAGGAATGGACTTGATGAGATCGGATTTCCATCGCGGTCGCGCAGCGAGTCCCACTGGAATGAATGAAGCCGTCTGCCCTAGCGTGCCTACAGAGAATTCACCATTCGTCAAGATAATGGGCAGCGAAGCGTTTTTTGAGGCTGACCAGTACCCATTAGCTCCGGGCGACGTGGGTAGCCTATAAACCTGCGCAAGCCTGTCTAGCCGAGCACCAATGGATTTCTTGATCGGTCCGTGAAATCCGAGACAGAAGCCGTATATTTCCAGCGTCGGGAACGTAACCGAAGTCGCCCCCGCTCCATAGCCGCTCTGGCCGACATCTGCCGTAATGGAGGGATTGTTGATGTTCGCGTTGCTATCGGCCGTGAGCGGACCTCCCCACGGGACATACGGCAAATCGGCATCAATGAATACGTCCCCGACAAAAAACGGCTGCATGTTCCCTATAACGTCAAACAATGGCTCGCCGACATTGATACCTTCGTACGAACCACGAAAAGCGCCGGGACTCTTTTGAACGTGATAGATCGGGTAATTGGTCGCGATGAGATTCGCGGGGTCCAGGAAATTAGTCGCAGCCGAATTCAGAAGGCGAAAGACATTGAATGGTCCACCGAGAGCCGAGGCCGCTTTTCCCCGTCCCTTGTCGATCTGCCACTGGATGTGATTCGCATTCGGCACTAGAGTCCCAGAATGCGACGAATGGCATCCGTCTCATATCCGAGCACGCTTTTGGCAGCGCGCGCCACATGCTTCTTGATAGGAGTCGGCAACGACGGCTTGGCCTGATTAAGCCGTGCCATCGCATTTCTCGCCTCCCCTTTGTTTTTCATGGGAAATTTATACTCGTCTTTCTTTCCGGGGCGCACGAGTTTAACTGTGCCCTTGGATTTCTGGGTAGATTTTACGTAGTGACCTTTGCTCATACGAAAGACCCATCAGATGCGTTTGAGCCAGTGTAATGGCTGTTGGGTACATCTTCCCAAAGCGGAACATCCAGAAACTTCGAAAGCCGATAGCGCCAGTGCTTATAAAGCGTCTCGCGCTGCTCAATTTCGTCATGGCGCGCGGTCCAGACATCCGCCTTGTTGGTGTCCAAATCGTCCGACGCAGATGCCAAAGCCATTTCTAAGACATCCAAGATGCCGAGGTATCCCCAATACTGAGTACGAATATTGGTGAGCGGTTCAGAAAGAACGATGGACGGAAATAGCTTGATGCCATTCGACGTGAGTGCCGCGGAAGTCGATCCACTCGAAGTGACCGCCAAGGTGAACGCAACGGAATTTTGAACGGCCACCTCTGAGAGGGGCGCGAGATTCGGACGGTAGTTGTACGGACCGGTGCCATACGGAGCTAGCGCTACGAAACCAGCAGCAGCCAAAGTCGCGTTCTGATTGACGAGTGTCCCGAGACCGAAAGCGATTTTGAGCGCATCATCCTGCGCCCCGGCGGTATAGGTCACCGTTTGCGGTGAGGTAAGGGATGCACCTGAAATGGTGATCGAAACGCTATCGCCTACCTGTGTATTACCCTGAACGAGAACCGATCCGTAGGCGTTCCCGGTGAGGCGCGCTTCCTCGTCAGGATTCAGGCCCGCAGTGAGTTTCCACTCAAGGAACGCGTATGACTGATTCCACCGGTAGCCAACAGCGCCATCGTAGAAGGAACCACCCGCAGGATTGAGTACCGGTAATCCGACGACCGGATATCCCAAGTGCCTGCGGCAGGTGCTTTTCTGAGCCAGCGTCAACGCCACGAAATCAGCCCTCTGTCTGACGATCCGTAGGCGTTCCGGGTGAGGCGCGTTTCCTCGCTACTAGAACGCCTCAGTGCCTCTTCCCATCGTCGCTCAGAACCGCAGAATGGTCACAGAGTACACGCCAGCCGTCGGCGTCAGCGCACCCGCGGTGCAGTTCTGAACTTCGACAACGATGGTATCGACTTCGGTGGCGTGCAGATATGCCGTCCACTGAAAACCGGCTCCAGGTCCACCGGCGAAAGACGGGGAAGCCTGAACGGTGCCACCAGTCGGCTTATCGTAAGCGCTGTTGTAACCCAGCACCGCAGACGCTCCATTGATGACGACAGTGCCAGTGACCGAGGCACCGGCCGCAACCGAAGCGCCGCCGATCGAGCCGGTCCAGCCGATCTTCGCAACGGACTGGTCCCAAGTATTTTCAACGCCCATGATCTACCTCATTGCACCGGCTGGCCGGCCTGCACGATACCGTACAAGTTCCCGGACAGAATGTAGAAATTGCCCATGTAGTAATCTGAAACCTGCGCGCGCGCAGTCCAGCGGAAATTGTCCCACACATACGCCGGCCCAGATCCGCCGGACATGGAAGAAGCCGAAAGCGTCAGCGTGAGAGCGCCCGTCGCAGTCTGAGCCAACGTGGTGAAGTTACCCACAGGACCAGGCCACGAAATCGTGAGTACGCCCAGCTCCGCAGTCGCGATGACAAAAGGCGCAGCCGCAGATTCATTGATCGCCGATGCGAGCCCTTCTGCTACGGTATCTAGCGTATCACTGGCACCGAGCGTATAGGTCACGGTGATCGACGCACCCGTGATCCCGAGATTTGGATTCTTCCAGGCGGGATTGGTGAGGGTCAGCGTTGCGACATCCCCACTCGCTGCCGTCCCACCCACCGTTACAGTCGCAGTGGAATTAACGCGAGGATAGAGATTCGCGAACTGACCGGGAGAGAGTTTCTGCATCCCGCGCCCGTTGCTCCCCACAGGGATCGAAAAGTTCGGCAGCAGCGTCGGCGACTGCCGGCTGTTCGGATAGAGAAATGGGAAGGGGCCGAGTTGAGGCATTACCGCTCTCTCCGATTCTTCGAGTCAGCCGAGCGACCCACCACTAAGCGATCCGGGCCGTCCCCGTCTGGACCGCCGTAGCGCTTCCAGCCATAGGTATCTGACGCGCCCTTCACTTCAGGGCGTCCAGCCGGCGAGTGATCGCGACGAACATCGCGCAGGATTGCTTCATCGATATCGTTGTCGGGTCGATTCACACGACCTTGACGCGCCCAATCCATCGGCGTCGCGGGCATCGCCGGATTGAACGTATCGCGTGAGAGTTCGACGCGCTTGATTCGATTAGCCATGATTACTGCCGGCGACCCACCTGCGGGCTACCCGAATCAGGACGACCGCCCCACTCGCCGGAAACAGCTTCACCGGCTCGAGAGGCGCTCTGGTTGTTTTCCATGTCGTGACCCGGCTGCTGGACGACATCCATATTGCCCGGAACACGACCCGAAGTGCGACGATCCACTCGCGTGATGCCGACCTGAAGTTCTCCGGCTCGCTGTGCTCGTTTGCCCATTGTTCACCTAACCTGTTGAAAATACTCAGGAACTGGCGTGCTCAATCACAACACTCCGCTTGAACGCAGCCGCGCTCGCAGTCGGGATGATTGAGGGAGTCGCCGTGAGATCAGTGGGCACAGCGTAGTCGCCAACCCACATCCAAGACAAGGAAACCGTGGTCTGCAAGCGATCCATCGGGGGACGAAGCACCTGAGCGATACCATCCACCAGCATCACAGCGCCCACCGGATTGACACCATCCTTGTTGAGCCACGTGGTGAGGCCCTCGAAATCGCCCCTCAAGATAGTGCCGTCGCCGGAGACGATCGGGCGATCCACCTTGACAGAGAGCACCACGCTGCCGTCCGTCGCTGGAGACTGCTGGTAGGCTTCAGTGTTCGGCACGAAGGTCACACCGAACATCTGGATGATGTCGAATGCCTTGAACTCCATCGACTGATCGCGACCGGCGTAGAGCACCTTGAAGTCCTGGTCGGCGAAGAGCTGCCGCAGGGAGGTGTTCGACAGGGTGCACTCATAATTGCCCGAGGGCATCGGAGGCACAGCATTGTTGCGAAGCTGAGTGACGGCATCGAAAATAGTGCCCATCGAGATGATGTCGGCCGCCGTGAGAGCGGTCGTGGTCACGCGAGCGTTCGGCCGGATGATCGTTGCGGCCTGCGTCGAGACGATAGCGTTACCCTGAACCGGGCCGCTCGTAGCGACGATGGTGAGGGTGCCAGAAATACCATCCGAGACGAAGTTCAGAGGATCCGAGGACGGGAAGATCGAGGTATTCACCGCATCCGCAGCGGCGCCCGTAACGGTGAACGCCTGAATCTGCTGGCCGGTGCTGGCGTCGATTTCCACGCAATTGAGCGGCGTCGCGGCAGTTACCCCCGTGGGGCGTCCGTTGTAGAGGACCGTCTGGAAGCCGCGAATGTCGTCCACGTGCACACTGGTAGTCGAACCAGTGGCCGTGGCGAACGTATTGCCCGTATCGTAGGCGGCGAAAAGTTTCAGCTTTGCGATTCGATCCAGCGACTGAGCGGCTTGAACGCCGTTGTTGTAGCTGAATGCCTTGAGCTGATCGGCGATTTGAACTTCCGCCTGAAGCAAGTTCACATCGGCCGAGTCACCGTACGGCTGCATGATGAAGCTGTACTGCTCGGTCTGGTAGCCGGAAGGCTGCAGACCGGAGTCGAAGCTCGACATGAAGGACGGGTTGATCGGGCGAGTGACGGGAGCCTTGCGGCCGTACTTGCTCTTGGTGACGGACTCGCCGACACCGTTCGGAATCTGCTCTCTCAGAGAGAGGCGGTTGTAGCCAAGAACCGAATTCAGGCCGATTTCGAGATATCGCTCGAGGAAGCCGGTCTGAATGAGATCCTGAAGATATGGCGAGAGCCCACCGACGACGGTATTGAGGTTCTGGCCATACGAAACTTCTGTGGGCATATCTGCGCCTCTTTCCCAGAGGCCGAACGTGAAACGGCCCCATGGTGGTTAAACCACGGGGCCGGTCAGTCGGTTGCCCGAACGAGCGTAAGACTAAGGGAGGTTCAAGCGTTTCGCAACTTGGCTCACCCAACCGATGTTTTTGGGGGTCAGAATGAGGGTAACCTCAATCCTCTGCTCACCCCCATCCGCGATATGAACCCGGTAGTTTCCGAAGCACCGCTCAAATAGCGAGCGAAACAATGGAACCGCTCCGCGAGCCCACGTGGGCCACGAAAGTTCTTCCCAGCTCAACGGCGCAACTCCCTTTTGGCTCTATTGAACAGAGCATCTGCTTCGGCCATTGCCGAACGATTGGCTGCTTTTCCTTCTCCGTTTTTCACGCCGACCTTGGAAAAGTCGAACTTCTGGCCAGTCGGCTCAACCGGAGCGGGAGCCCCACCCGCGCCAGTCGCAGCCCCTGCGGGGGCCTTGAAGAAATGCGCTTTTGCTGCCTTGAAATCCGCGACCGCCTTGGCGATCTTCGCTTGATCCGGCTCGCCATTGTTGAGGAACGAATCATCCGTCTGAATCATGCCCACGAGTGATTCATCGATAAGACCTTCCGAAAGGGCCGTCGAACGCACGCGCTCGGTCAGAATGCGCTTCTGAAGGGCCGCAGCGTCGGACGCGCGCTTTTCCGCGAGTTCCTTCCACTTGCCCTGTTCTTCGAGCGCCTTCTGCTGAGCCGCTTCCCTTTCTGCCTCAAGAGTTGCAAGCCTCTCTTTGGCGGCCTTCCCTTCTGCCACGGCGGCCTCTGCTGCCGCAAGACGAGCTTTGAGTGCAGCGGCATCCTCGGTAGCACTCGGAGCCGGAGCGGGCGTCGGAGTCGCTGAAGGCGTGGGTGCCGGAGCCGGGGCGGCCGCAGGGGCCGGAGTCGGATCTGGATCAGGCATTTCAATCTTCCTCAATGGTATATAACACGTCGCCCTCGGAAACAGTGATTCCAAGGTCGGCCACAAAATGAACTTTGCCCGAGACGGGCGCTTCGAAATATTCCTGCATCTTCATCACTTCAGTCATCATCACAATGTCGCCAGCGTCCACGTGGTCGCCATCATCGACTTTGTATTCCATGACGACCGATACGTGATCGATCGTGACCTCTTTCACTTTTCTTCCTTTGAGGCGGCAGCGAGTTCTTTCCCGTGACCGGCAAGCGAGAACCACAAATCTCGCGTGAGAACTTCATCCTCCGCGACTGCAGTGCAGGCTTTGATAGCCATCCCGGCGCGACAGGTAGCGAGCAAATCACGGTTCGCAGGACTATCCAAAAAGGCGCGCACGATTTCGCGGCAGCGCGAGAATGTCGGGCCAGTGCGTCCGGATCGCGTCAGAATGGTGCCGTCTTTGTCGAACCAATACTTGTCGAAATCAGCATTAGTCATTTTGTCAATGGCAATTCTCATAGCATCTCCCGAGTGGGCTCTCGCCAGTTCACCACGCATTGCAATGGCGATGACGCATGGATCTCAACTACCAAATCACGCATTCCGGCGCCGTGAATGAAACTGCCGGTGAACGCAGACGGTTCGTACCAGGCGATTCTTCCGGTGCTCTCGCGCACGATATATCGTGGCCACGATCCCGGATTCATGATCTCGATAGAATAAAGTTCGCAAGGGCCGCGGGACAGGCGGTAGATTCCAGGAAAGTTCATCAACGCGGAGCGCATGAGCGATCCGGGTGCCGGGGGAACCCAAATATCCCGCACGCCGGGAATAGGCTTCCACTCTACAGCCTTTTTTTTTCAGCCTTTGCGCCATGTTTCTGCCACGTTGCCGTCCCGATGGTAATGGCACCCATGAGGGGCACTCCGGGATTGTTGCCAGTCAGTTCAAGCGTGAGCCCGTATTTGAAGCCCGCATTCATCTGCCAAGGCTGCATGATCGGAGGAACTGCAGAGTAAATGATCCGGCCATTGAAATCGTAGTTCCCGGTTTTCTGTGCCTTCGCGAGCCCTTCTTTCTGGCCCGGCGCATCTCCCATGGGCTCGAAAAGTCCATCCTCATTGGGAATGCCATCGTAGACAAAGACGCCGCCGGATCCGGCAGCCGTACACAGCCAGCCGACGAACATACCGCCGCCTTCCTCTAGGACATAAACGCCCTTTTGAGTCGGCGCAAAGAACTTGTTGCCGATGACGGGCTGAGGAATGCTGAGCCACTGCGGGCGTTCGCGGTGATATGGCGCTTTGGGTATGAATCGCGCCAGTGCTCCCATATCTTCATTTGACATAGACGTACACCGAATGCTGAGTACCGGCATCAAAAAACTGAACTGCAAGCCATCCAGAAACATCAATGCCGTCAGGAGAAAGGCCCATAAACTGTGACGGGCCTCCAGCCACCGAAGTGAATGTGCCCAAATGCGCAGAACCAGCCGGAATAGATCCACTTGGCTCCGTTGGGCAGCAAAACACGGCAGCATCCAAGGCTACAGGGCTCGCAGAATTGTCTGGCTTCGCCAGAATACCCACAATCTGCCGGGCATAAGGCGGCAACTCAATTGAAACGATGCCGGCACCAGAAACAAAGAATCGATTTGCGTTAGCCATAAATCACTGCTGGTGGTATGGGGGTGGATCGAGAGATGTCGTTTTCGACGGCAATTCTTTGCCCTGCGGTTGAACCTTGAACGGATCGAACGTCTTTCCATCCGGTGTTTCAGGTTTAGTGCGAGGCGAGGACTCCTTGCGCGGGCGCTGCTGCAATGCAATAGACGTAGTTTTGGACGGTGTATCCATGAACTGGTCCAGCATTTGGCGCGCCTTGTCCATGTCCAAGACGCCTTCCGAAGCCTCACCTTCAGCACCCTTGGGGCCCTGAGTGAGCAACGACATTGCCTGCGCAAAAAGCTGAATTTCCTGAGCGGTGGGCTGATAGGGACGCGGCCACTTCAATGAGAGCTTGTCAAGATCGTCCAGCGATACGCCCTTCAGAAGCGGATGACCGGCCTTCTCAGCAACCACAATGGCCTTCTTCATGAGCGGCACGAGGCCGTAGTCGCCATAGCAGGTCCGCAATTCGCCAACAAGATCGAAGAAGTCCTCATCCAGCAATTCCATAGCCTTGCCGGATTGCGGGAAATGAAGCCGATCTGGATCCTTGCGAGAGGCCCCAATCTGCTCCAGAGAATACTTGCGAATGCGCTCGCAGTAATCGAGGCCAGCCTTCACGGCCATGCCTTTCATCTCCAGCAGCTTGGCATCTCCACGACCTTCCTTCTTGCCACCCGGATCCTCGCTCTCAGCATCCAGTTCAATCGTCTGCGCAGCATCTCGGCTGATCCTCGGCTGACCTGGTGCATAGGGACCGCCGCTTTTCTTTGCCCGTCCGATCGTCACCAACTGCGGCGTAGCGTTGTAGCGCACGCCACGACCCAACTGTGACAGGGTGAAAGCAATCTCGATCATGCCGGGAACGGCATCTTCCCAAGTCGAAGCGCCATCGGGAAATTCGCCACCAGCAAGATTTACAAACCAATGGGCCGGAACAATCTCTGGACCGAATTTGAAATCCAGCCTCGGGATGGGAGTGAGTTCGATGTACTGGATCACTGAATCCAAATCGACGCCGTTTTTCTCACTACCGACTTCGACCGGAACGTATGTGACCTCACGCCCCGGCAGGAAATCGCGGACGAACCAATAGGTTCTGTCATCCTTGATTTGGTTGCCTTCCATATCCTTATCAGAAAGCGCTTTGGCGTCTTTGGCAGATATCACATACCAAAGTCTCAAACTCTTCAGTTCACCAAGGCTATCGATGGTCGGATGACACATCCGAGCGCGATAGACATTGAACACGATACGGGGGATTCCCTCCCCTCCATCGCGGATACAGAACTGAACTGCAACGGATCCGACGGAGCCCCATGTGACGGCCTGAAGAATCCGCGTTTTGAGGAAACCTTCCCGCATGAGGGCTTCTGCGGCGAGCGCGAGTGCGGGGTTTTCCTCGTGCTCAAACCGCGGCGCATGGCGTCCAGAGAATAACTTACGGGCCGTCTGGCGTCCGACCATGCGAGCGAGATTGAAACGTGCCGAAGGACGCCGATCAGTGAGTTTCGCCTTCCGGCCTGACGAAATATGGGTCGTATCGTCGAAAAACGATCCCCTTAGCGTTTTGAATAGTTCGCCAGCAAGGACGGCATCCAAAAATGCAAGGCGCCGGTAGCGCTCATCCGCCCATGACGGATAAGGGAATTTGTCCTTCAGGACTTCTAACATTGCACACCACTCTGCGAAACACCGCATTTGGAGCACAACGTAACATTCTCAATTCCACCGATCCCCATTGCGCCGAGTTCAGCGGTCACCCAGTCATGCTCGCATAATGCAATCACGACCTTTCCAATGCCATCACGCGCATCGGACGCCCATTTCCCCAAGGCCCACATCGCGTCAGCCGAGTCTATTCCAATGAGAGCGTTTCCATGACGCAGGCACTCGCGCAATCGTTCAACGGCCCAAAATCCTTCCTTGATCGTCGATTCAAGCCACTCGATATTCTGGCGAGTATCGTCGTTCATGCTACTTGCCCTGCACCACCGCAATAAGGCGCAGCAGAAGCGCCATCATGGGGATCTCAAGGATGCCGTCCGAAGGCATACCCACTGTCGGCGGGATAAGCGCCTTTGAGGACGCGAGCGCCTGACGGATGAGTTGCTCGAGCCCTACGTGGCTCATCTGAACGAAATTCGGCGACACCACCACCTGTTTCCAGGCTTCCCCCATGATCTGAACGAGTCTGGGATGAATTTGCGCAGTGCGTACAGCCTTCGTTGCTTCCTCCAGCGCCACGCCAGTTTCCGCTCTGGCGCCCAGTTCTTGAGCGTAATTCAGCAGCAAGTCGCGCGAAACGATGACTTCGCTTTCATCCTTGCTATTTTCCAAAAGGGCTGCCATCTGTTCGATGACGGATCCGACGGGAGGCTGTGCTTTCTGCGCAGTGGCTGACATTTTGGCGCTCTGGGTGGGCATTTCAGGGTTCTATCGTGGCCTTAAAGCTGAATTATAGCAAATGTGCCAGTATGGCGCTATGCTGTCCGACATGAAAACTCACTCATCACTGACCGGCGAAGAGATGAAAGCCGCTCGAGAAGCTATCGGCCTCACGACAACGCAAGTCGCCGCGAGCCTCGGCGTCTCTGAGCGTACCGTCACCAGATGGGAGGCGGGTGGCAATATCCCAGAGCCCTGCGTTCGGCTTTTCCGGATCCTGCACAACATCGAATCAGACCGCGAACACGTCTCCGACCGGCTCTGAAGGGCCTGGATCGGCCATGCTGAATGATCGCGCACAGGCGTAGCAGGCCATTGCAAGCGCGACCGCAGCATCGATTCTGGCTGACTTCGAGCGCTTGATGAGCCGCGCTCCGCGCTCGTTTTCCTTCGCTGCCGCATTCAGGACATGCTGGCGAAGATCCTCAGCCGGATAGACCCTCAGCCGCATCTGCGTGATGAGATCGCGCAAAACTTCGGTAAACGCTACCGCATGGGCCTGAGTCTGCGTCAGCTCGTACATCGGGACGCCAAAGCGGGAAAGGCCCTGCGCCACGGCGACCATCTGGTAGGGGTCGAATGCCACCAGTTCCACGTGAAACCGTCTGGTGAGTCCGATGACATAGTTCTCGATCTGCGTGAAGTCGATTACCGAATGGTTCGGCACGATAATCTTGTGATCGATGACCTTCACTCTCAAGTCGGCCAAGGTCGGGGGCGGCTTCGTATCGTCAAAATCCTCCTTCCATGGTAGCGCGGCCATCATCTCGATCAGTGGATTCGCGTGTGGATATTTTGCGGCCCTAATCTCATCCAGAAGGCTCTTGTTCTCTGAGGTCTCCTGAGAGTCCAAGGCCACCGTCACAATAGCAGTGGAATCCTTCTTGACCGATGCGTCAATGGCCGTCCATACGCGCAGATGAGGGGCTCGGCGCACAGGCTCAAGGGCTTTATCGACGCACATATCGTACGACGAGCCCTCGATGAAGGTGGATTCCGAGGAAACCCACCGATTCTCCATGATACGTGCGAACTGAGCCGGGGAATAAGACCGTCGCTGAGTTTCAATCCACTCATCCGTCACCCATGGCGGTCTAACGTCATGGCTCCAGTAAACGAGCATTCGGCCCTTGGCATAAAGATCCTTCCCGAGCTGAGTTACTCCTTCCTGAATCTCGTGCTCTTCGTCGAAGATTTGCCGATAGAGGCCCTCAAGGAGTTCCGACTCGCCGGTGAATCCGGCATATGTGACGGTGAACCGCACGGAAATTCGCGTGGTCGGCGTAGTAACCAATTCGTCCCATAGCCGATGGGCTTTCTTTGATTGGAAACCCCACAATTCGTCGAACACAATGATGGTCGGGCGCCCACCCGCCGCTGAAGATGCTTCTGTCGTGACAGTCTTGATGAAGGCTTGTTTGTCTGGGAACTCGATGGCGTCGTTGCGTACATTCGCCACTTGATTGAGTGCTGGACTCGCTTTTACGATGGCATCGCAATCGGCGAATACACGATCCGCCGACTGTTCGCGAGAATTCGATGCAACATAGCCTTCCGCACGATCATCACCTAACGCTGCTATGATATAGAGCAACGCAATTGACCCTGTTGTCGTTTTCCCGCGCTTTTTTGGAGCCGAGAATATAACTTCGTCATATTTCAACTTGAGTGTGATGGGGTCCGGAGTGAACGCTTCACGCAGGAATTGTTTCTGCTCCGGATAAAGCACAAACGGCTTGCCCGTTTCAGGGTTGATTAGGTAATTCTCAGTCCACGCCACCGGGTCCAGTAGAAGCTTTTCCGCCGCTTCGACCTCTTTTAGAATTTCCTGGTGCTTCTGCTCTAGTGCTCCTGCGGTCGTTGGGCGTCTCTTGCGGTTCTCCCAAGACTTCCCGGCCTTCTCCATGGAGGCGCGCGCAGCCTTCATGGCGATCTCATGCCGCCGCTCGGGCGAGAGCTTCTGAGCGCGCGCTTTACCGCCGATAGACGCGGCGTTCTTTGGGCTTTTCGTGCGAGCCATTATTCAGCCTGGAGCGCCGGCAGAGCTTCGGATTGTTGCCGGGCTAGGAGATTTCGTCTTGCTTCACCCAAGAGCGCGAAGGCATCATTCCTGTTCTGAGCATTCGCCGCATTATGCTTGGATGCTGGCGTCAAGAGTAGGCTTCCTTCCTGTTCTTTGACGAGTTTTGAATATTGCACGTAGTGGGCGTGCAGATCACGATCAATTTCTTCGTTTTTGCGCAGACCGGAGATAATCTTGTTCGCCAGCACTTCCATGATGAACTGCGTCGTCACGAGCCGCTGGAGCTGAAGCTGCTCTATATAGCCCACTTCATAAGGCAATTCCTCGATGAATCGCCGGATCCGGGGGCGAGCAACGGATTCCTTCCATTGCTTGTACTCCGGCGTCACCTGGCCAGAGCGGTCAATGGGCAGAATAGCCTTTGTCTTTCGAGGACGTTTCTCTTTCATTGCTTGAGAATAGCATGTTCAAGCGTGCGGACCCGAACGCAGAGTTTAGCCATTTCTCTCAATAGAGTCTCAATCTGCGCGGACTGAAGTGTCGCACCTGACGATTCAGTGAAGTGCATATTCATCACGGCGTTGTCGAGTCGGCAGATTTCCTCGGTGAGTTCGGCCGAATCAGGCGAATGCCGATTGCTTATCATTGGCCTCTCTTTTAAGCCGTCTCTGGCGTCTGTTTTCGAGATACTGCTCAAATTTTTGGTGTTCTTCAAATGTGGGAGTACGGTAGAAAGTAGCATATAGAGCACTTGTGGGACTTCTTGGAATCTTCTCCCAAGGTTTGCGATCGCAGTAGGCTATGTAGGCGTTGCACAGAAGTCTGGCGTTTCTGCATAGCTTCTGATGCATACATGAGTCACAAGGGGCTTCTGGAGGGGATGCGTGGTCGGAATGCATGGTCATGGCGGCCTATCCATTTGTTCGTGGATTTAGTTTCCCCACTAGAAGTGAAATTCCGCCAACCACAACCGTGATGATGAATACGAACGCGACCGTCAGAGCAATTGCGAAACTCAATAAAATGCTGATGAGGATTTTCATTTGGATTTTGCCGCGCGCCATCCAGCAAGATACCCGCGGTCGAATTCCCTTTTGCCGAAACGGTATGCAAAGAGCAGCGTCATGATCCACAATATGAGCGACGCACTTACCGCGAGAGCGACAAAGATGCTCATGGAGTTTTCCATGGCTGCGGTTGTGATGATCCAACGGATGCGGTCGCGTCTTTTTTCTTCTGGCGAAAGGAAAGAATTTCTTCAGCCATAGACTTCGCTTCATGCGGATAGCAGCGACCAGATCCCTCTGAAATGTGTTTCAGTAAATCGTCCGAAAGCGGAGGATTCACTGGAAGCATCTGTGAACTCCAATGTAATCGCGTCCACACAGGATGCAGTGGCCCGTTGAGTGCTCGCGACACTTGAATTTGATGTATCTACGCAGGAATTCGCGTAGAACAGCGGGAGACAAAGACGGCGGCTTGACGCCGCTTATGCCGTCTTTGTTTTCATCTCCCATCGCCGCTCCGAAAAAGACCGGGGCCGAAGCCCCGGAAGCAGGAGTTCCACTGAGCGGGGAACACTCAGAGTGCGTGTAGTCTATACCGGACAATCAGAAGTCACAAGGGGTAACAACTGAATTATCTTGCGCATCGCAAACGGTAGTGTATAGTTCGCCCATGGCAAGAAAAACGATAGACCTCTCTACGGCCGCGAGCGCCATGGGAAAGAAGGGTGGCAAAGCGGGCCGAGGTAAGAGCAAGGTGCGCGGTGACTCTGAGTATTACCGCCAGCTCGTCATGAAACGAAAATCACGGCCGGTAAAACCGAAATGAACGATGAACTAGCCAAACGCCTGAAACTCGAATTCGGCTATCGAATAGCCGCCATTGCAACCGGCGAGCTACTTGAAAAGGTAGGCGCTGAATTCAATGTGTTCAGAGCAACGGTAACCACAGATTCTGTTTGGGAAGCTGACAACTCATATCGCGAGTCCATCCTTGGATATATTCGCGCTCAGCTTACTCCGAACATAAAAGAGGATCGGATACGGCAAATCGCGCGAGAAGAAATAAACAAATATATGGACTATCAGAGAAGATAAGAGGCGACTTATGTCGAGCAAACGTACGATAGCGAGCAAGCATGGTGCGAAACGCAGCCCGCGTCTCAATTCAACAGATCGCTTTGCACCTGTCCCAGCCGTTGGGCAAACCGTGAGCGAGATGATCCACGGAGAGCCATTCCGTGGGTTGCCGTCTAGCATGCCAAAACTACCGCCGCTCAAAGGAGACGAGGAAATAGTGCTTGGTATTTCAAATCCAGACCCCATGGTGCCGGCGGTGCCGAGCGTTGAAAATATGACGCTGGATCCTATCCCAGTGCCGCAACTGAAAGCTGTCGGCCTTGACCCGCGTCTCACGGCGCAGGAACGCAAATCTCTCTGGCAGAAGTTCGCAGATTGGAAACGAACAGCACGATCTGTGAAAGCGAAATGAACGAAAAAAACTCCAAAGAAATGCGAGTCGCAGACTGCTCACAGGTTCTAATCGGCCGTTTGCGCAAGCGCATCGCGAAGCTGACGCAGCAGCGCGACCACTGGCGAGCGCATGCAGAGCGGCTGGAATACGCGCTGCGGATCGCGCCCGGCATCAGGCAGAGTGTGGAGAAATACGAGCACCTGCGCGCGAGAGCCGAACGGTTACGCGAGCTGGAAGCGTCGCATTGGCCGATGGTGCATGAGGTACAGCGGCTTCGCAGAGCACTAGAATCCGTCGCTTCTCACTTCGATGAATCCTATTCGCTGGGATGCCTTGAACGAATTATGGGAGATAACGCGAGAGAGGCTTTGGGCATCAAGACTACGGAGAATGTCGTGACTAAGCGCTACACCGGAGACGAGGATGCCAATCAAGCCTGAAAATCGCTCCCGATACCCGGAAAACTGGCCAGAAATCCGCGCCAAGATCCTCAAGCGCGCTAAGAACAAATGCGAATGGCCCGCATGCGGACTTGAAAACGGATCAACCAATCCGCGCACCGGGAGCAAAGTCGTACTCACCGTAGCGCACCTGGACCATACTCCAGAGAATTGTTCCCCAGACAACCTGCGCGCATGGTGTCAAGAACATCATCTCGCGTATGACCAAAAACACCACCTACAAACCGCCTACCAAACGCGACGGAAGGAAAAGGCCGCGGGCGATCTGTTCGAAAATGTCCATTCTAATGGGAAAGCCAATGAGTAAACCAAAATCTACCGATAATGACTCTCAAATTGCCGCAGATGCCGCTCGATACCGCTGGATTAGATCACTTGACCCCAAGCGCGAAGCCTTTGGCATGTTTCCTCAAATCATCGCAAAACTTCAAGTGAGTCCAGAATTTCTGGATGCAGCGATCGATCTTGCAATCGAGGATGAAAAAAATCGGGCACCTCATCTAAAAGCCCCGTAAAAGCAACTAGACAGATTGTTGTGGCTCGAATTACAGACTAGAGGTGCGACATGAAACATCGGATTCGACGAATAATGACTCTCAAAAGGAAGCGACAATGAGCGAACTCGATGAACTCCGACAGTGGTTTGCTGAAAATGGTGAACTCACCGAAGGACAATTCTGGTCCTATTGGCCAGCCGCCGTTGTTCCCGAACTGCGAACCAAATGCTGCGCTATTGAGACGCACCTGAAAGCTCAACACACACAGTCCCCAGGTCTTACGCACATCGAGGAGCAAATCCCGGACTGGTGTGAGGGGTTAGAAATGAAAAGCGGTTTGCATCTCGAAGTTCGCTTCTGGATCGTGCACCGCTTCGATGAAACCGGGCAACTATCCAGCATCACCTTCGACCGCAGAATCTGCGGTGGTGGGCACCCATCCTGATACTGGCGTTGTGCGATTAACGCATAGAATCGAGATATCAAAGTGAAGAAATAATCCCATGGCCGATCTCACTGCCGGAGAGATTCAGGCGTGGCGTATAGCACGACACTACGCGCGTGAAATACGCAAAAGCCGAAACTATTTCCGCTACGTTAGACGCATGCGGAGAATCTATCCAAACTGGGAAAGGAGAAAGCGGTAGGTCAGGAGTCGAACCTGAATCACAGCCCAAACTGCCCACTCATCCGCCTGTGCCGCCCAGCGCCGGGTACGATCGATATCGAACGCCGGTAACAAACACCGCAGACTACCTACCGCACCACAAGTCTACCAAATCAGGGGGGCTTGCTCGTGTGTGCAACCTAAAAAAAGGGGGGGGCTTGCTACCTAAAGTGACCCAGCGGTTCCAGGTGGCCTCGACCATCTTCACGGCCGAGACCACCACGGATACGAGGAGCCCGTAGTCACCATCAGAATACCTGAGCGGGTCTGACCGATTGAGCATCCAAGGCCGCCATGTAGATGCCGACGCGTGGCTGGCCGTGTCACAGCCCTTTGGACTCGCTTCCCGACAGCGCTACATGAAGCGCGCAAAGCATAACACCAATGCGACTGAGGGGGCTTGCGAGTGCCAGAACTAGAAAGGGGGAGCTTGCGAACGGAAAGATGGCCGTCCCCGCTGTCACCAAGTCACAATTTGTATGTCACCCCCTACCTTGTACCTACTGGTGGGCTGAACAGTACCGAAAACAGGCACCTGGTGGGCTGAACAGTATCACGCGCGAGTCAGCACACTTGAGCTCATCACGTGCGCTAGCGAGCGATCAGCGCGCAACGTCTGGCACGCTGCAGCGCATACGGCAGCATATGAGTTCAAGCAATGACGCACACACACTCAGACACACACAGTGTATTGACAGTGTGTGATGGTTACATTGTGTAACTGCGATCACGTCTTAACGTTTCTTGACATTTCTTGAGATACGAACGCTTGACACTATTGCTCATTAGTAGCAATGTGTGCGCACAGGAAGCGAGGCACGAACCATGATTACTTCAGACACAAAGCTAGTCGATGCGTATTACGACGGGCGCATCATTGGACAGCTCGCCTATCAAGTCATTTCGAACGCTGGCGAAGTCAGCTCCGTCACGTATCGCACGCGTGCACGGGCGGAGGATCGCATTGCAGGGCTTAACAGCGTCCCGCACGTTTCGCAATACAGCGTGCGCCCCGTGCTCATTCTCCCGGAGTAATGACCATGCAAGTCAAGGCATCAATTCGGCAGGTTTTCGACTGGTCGCGCGTGGATCTTGGCACGCACTACGCGCTGATCGTTAATGGCAAGATCGTTTCTCGGGCAGTCGGGCCCGTCACCATGAAGGAGCTGCAAAGCGACTATGCCAAGCTTCGCAAGCTGGCGCACTGAGTCCTGATACTCATCATTGCACCTTGTGCGGAGGAGCAGGGTGCAAGAATGAGTTACAGGAGTACAGACCATGAGCGAATATCGCCACCCGTCCGCCCGCTGCTCGCCCCTTTGGCGCTACCTTCGCGGGCAGCGCATCGAGGCACTGACTGCGGCGCGGACGTGCCACCCTGCGGAGGTTGGCATTTTCGTGCGCCTCGCGCGGCTCAGTCATCGGCGCATTCTGCAATTGAGAGGCATCACGCAATGAAAACCCTATGCCTAGCCTTGGCGGTATCGGCGGCCTTGTCTGGCTGCGCGCTCGCCCCGACTCGAGCGAGCATTGAGGTAGAGCATACCTCGCACGTGCTCCAGCACTTCGGACCACATCCGACCAATTACGGGTTTCAGTCGATCGGCATCGATGCGCATTGGCGACTGTCGCGCCGCTTCTACCTAGATCTATCCGAAGGGGCGCCCTTCGGGGGTTGCTCCCGAGGCTTCGGGTCCGCTCATGATCTATTCCAGGCACGGGCCGGGTATGTCTTTTGGCACAAGTAGCCATTGCGTTAGACTAACGGAAGGGTTAGACTAACAGCCATGAAGCCGCCCACTTGTAGAATCTGCGGTAAATCTGAATGGCAGCACCATTGCGGCGAGTCCGCCCCTCAGACTCCGCCCAAAAATCACGCGCCAGCGCAGCCACCTCGCGCCGCTCAAAAACCTAGCGCCAGAAAGCCGCGCGGCACCTTCGACCGCACCGCATATCAGCGCGAATACATGCGGAAAAGAAGAGCCGAAGAGAAGAAAAGAAGGGGCGAGCGCCCCTAATTCTCCCCTCAATTGTCCCCTCCAGGAGTTCCCATGCTTACATCGATTGCCAATATTCATCATAGCCGGCTGCCGAAGCTTGGGGCGGTTGTGCGGTTGCCGGGTTTATCGCGCAACGGGATTGATCCTAGATGGCGGTGGATTGTAGAGAGTTTTCCGTTATCGGATGCGGCGGATCAGAGGTATTGCCGTGGAATTCATACGGTGAACCTTCGGTGCCTGACTTTTCCGGCAATTACGCGGGAAAGGCCGAAGCGTGTATCTGGTTTTTGGTGTGAGGAAGAGGCATGAACCGGTTAAGGCAATTGGTCCTGGCGCATGGTTTGCCGCCGAGCTGTTTCCGGGTATCTGAGGATATCCGTGGCGAGTATTCCCATGCGATCGAGGGGGTACACGGTCGCAAGGTATGTGATCGGGCGGACTTTGAGAGTATCCATTGCCTCACGGAATCCAGAAATTGGCTATTACCGGGGCGGGGGAGACATTTAGCCTTGGCGTTCATTGGAATTGAGCGGGCCTCTCCGGTCCGATTAGTTTCCGGTGGTACTAGGGTCTGAGGCTTGCTAGAGAGGCTTTCTAAACTCATTAGGAAGCCTCTCGCACAAGCCCCAGAGTGGGGCGATAGGGGAATGACCATGCATTTTGAAACTGTGATTGATCCGGCCATACTCAAGGCGGTTTTGATCGTGGCCGGCAACTCCGATGTCCGCAATTATCTTTGCGGCGTCCGGATTGAAGCGGACAAGACCGGTACTAAGGCGATCGCTACCGATGGCCACCGGATGATTGTGGCGCAAGTCGATAGCGTGCGCACCGATCCGCCCGTAGGGTTCACCATCGAGCGCACCATGCTCGAAGGTGCCTTGAAGATTTACGGCAAACTCCCTACGGTTCCGCTCAAGTTCGAGCACCCCGAACTCCCGGAAGTGGGCGAGAGTGTGAACCACGGCACGGTGACAGTCGGCACGCTGCAGACCGAAAATCACGCCGCCGGGTTCTACCCGCAATGGCGCCAGCTCGTTCCGGAGAGTGTGAGCGGCGAGCCGGGGCAGTTCAATGCATCCTACCTGGCGGACTTCGCCAAAGCTCGGAAGCTCTTGGGGCAAAGCGCGCTCTTTCCGATCCTGCACAATGGGCCCAACAATGCGGCAATCGTTCACCTGCGCGCCGATGTGCTGGGCATGGTAATGCCCTATCGTGAGGCCGAGGTGGAATACAGCCGGCCGGCTTGGGTCGATTACGAAATACCGGAAGGAAGCGGCGAGCAATTCGCGGCCTGAGCACATCCTAGGGCCGCTCAAGGAGGGCGGCCCGTAGATGCGTTTAGCGTCATCAATCCAGGAGTTAAGACCATGACGAAACGAGAACAGATCCTTGCCGCCCTTCGTGCTCATATCGAAAGCCGGCCGGGAATCGAGCCAGGCAATTATGCGAGCTGGCGTGATTACCGGAGCGAGTCGCGGGCCGTTACGCGCGATCTGCACACGGCCCGGAGACTGCTCGGGGAGGTGGGACGGCATGAGAGTATCGGCGAGGCGGAATTGCGCGCCGCATTCCGTGCCTTTTCCGGCCGGCTCACCCTCACGGACCGGCCAGACGGTTCCGTCGCAATTGACTATTGCACCGGCCAGTATTACCCGACGGAGTACCGCAAGGCGGCCTGTGCCGTTTTGGCGTCCGCCCTTCGGGACTGGATGCGTGACCATTGCATGCCGGCGCCCCAGGATCAAACCGTATACGCGGGCCGATCTGCGCCCGCACCTCTCGCCCCGAAAGTGACATACGACGGCAAGAGCGCCGGCGACTGGCTGCGCTGTGCCTTTCGGCGAGAGTTTGGCCGCTCCATCGCAGACCGCTATTTTAACTAGTTCATGGTCTCGGCTAAGGATGGCCGGGGGCACGGATGCCCCAACTTTAGCGAGGGCACCGATGCAACTAGATAATGGCGAGCGAGCCGGACTTCTGGCGCTGGCTGCCGCGGTAGCCGTGGCGGCATGGCATGTGCCGAAGGCAGCGCCGAGGCCGTGGGAATCCGTGGAAATCATCCTGGACCAGGACGCACTAGATATACAAGGCGGTTTCATTCGCGGAATCTACCGCACCCGCAAGGAATGCCGCCTGACGCTGTATCCGAGCGGCCTAGAGACGGTCGGGGACTGGACGACATACCGGCGATATTACTGCACGCGGAACGTTAAAAAGCTGGTCGCTAAACTCTCCCGATGATATCGCAAAACTATCGGAAAATATAGGCTTTTAGGTGATTCGATGGCGAAACAAACAAGACGGTATGTAGTGCGAGAGCTGCCATGGTTGAAGGGTTCAAAACGCAGAACCGTTGACCGGTTCCGATACTTTCACGAAGCTTGCCGCTTGGCTGAGGCGTTATCACAAGAGCGCCGGCAAATAATCGTCGAATGCGGCCACATAGAGCTCGCCTTGTGGCTGGACGGCAAGCGCATAGTGCACTAGATCGGCGTGAGTTCTAAAACGGTCCGGTGCGGCATGCCGACGTGCTGCACCACCGTTTCTTCGATCCATTTTGGCGAATCATCGACAATAAGACACTCCGCGCGGAGACAGTCAATGATGCCTTTCGCCCCCGCGATTAGGTTGTCCCGATCCAGGACACGCGGCCGCCAAGTCTCAGCCCGCACCCCTACCCGACCGCTCGCGCAAACGTGGCCGCGCAATGCCAAGAGCGCCAAGTTGCGCTCAGAGTCGTGAGATACGTCCAGCAGGGCCGCGCGGATTAGCCAGCCCCATTGCTTGCGCTGCCGATATTTCGCGCTCCAGTGCCGCCCATACACGCGGTTAAGTGACGGAATGGGCTCTGGTACCTCGAGTCGTAGAACATCAACCATAGAGAACTCCTAGACATTCGTTCAACGTGCGCCGCTTGGATCCCTTACCCACTACGCGCTCGCCCGCGTGCTGATCGCTCACCATGCGCCGCAGAAAAAGGCCGCGCTGCTCCCGATCGCCGGCCGCCTCGAGCTTCTCAAGGATTTCCGGGCCGCCGATGGCCGCCGCAAGCCAGCGCTCGCCCTCAGAGGCCGCGAGGATTGATCGAAAATCAGTACATTCAAAAGGGGCGAACCCCCATGTTTCCGATTGATTTTTAACGCATTTTCCGAGTTCAGAGATATCCGGCGCGCTCCGGTAATACTGGCACCCGGCGCAGATTACAAGCTTGCCAGTTAGCAAGCCCTCAGCGAAGGCCGGCAAGCGTCCAACCCATTCGCAATCAATACGGTTACTCATGTATACTGATCCCATGGGCCGCAGTCATGGACAAACTTCTCCAAATCGTTCTATCCGAACCGTGGCGCTTTCAGCGCTGCGAACTGCCGTGCTGCCTGTGGCAGGTATGGGAAGCCGCGCTCGAGGCTCTTGAGCCTTTTCAGGCCGCCAGGGACATAGATCCCAGTCCCCAGTCTCTTCCCGCTTGATATCGTCAGGAGGCCGCTTCTTGCACAGCGTCCAATCGTTTCCCCAAATCGTAAATGGCTTTCCAAGTGGGCCGTGGGTGCGATCAATCAGGTACTTCCACTCCAACGAAGATTCGTCAATCTCAAGGATCGTGACCTCCTTCCCTACCGGATACTGGGCGAGTACGGAAAACGCGATGATCGCTACTTCGCCTACCGAAAACTTGCTCATGGCGCGCACACCTCTCCGCCCGCTTTTTCCGCCGTCGTAAAGTCTCGGAAATTGCCCAAGGACTCGTCCCAAGGAGGGACGGCTCCGCAGTAAAAATGGGTAATGCCGCGCTTAGGCTTGACGGTGCGCGGCGGGTCGTAGCGTTTCAAGGCATCCCAATTGACGGTGCCGTCCGCGTTCAGAATTCCCATTTCCTTTCGCTGGACCTCTTTGCAGCCGTCCCAATGATCCGAGCCGTCCGGGTCGCAAGGACACCATTTGCCGCTGGGGAGCAATCTGAAAGCCAATGGACGCTCGCACTTCTCGCACAGGAGACCGTGGGGAGCAAAGACGCGGCCAACCTCAATATTTGACATATTTTAACCTCGCGCGGGCTCTGGGCATTCTGCGGCCCCTTTCCCCAATGGATACCTCCAAGGCATCCAAAGGCTACTCGGGCCCCCTGCCGGAGTGGACAACCGGCACCCGTTTTTCACGACGGGCTTCCATAACGACCGGGGCGTAAGTGGGACACCGTTGCCCGGAATATCGGCTGGTTTGGGTCCGATTGGCCTCCCATCCCGGTCACTAGACGATCCCGCCGGGCCGAAACTATCGTGCGTCTTGACGGCGAGGTTTCGGCTGCCGAGAGAGATTGCGAGCGGGAGGACGGTGTGCGAGAATCGCAATGCCGTCGGGTCGCCGCTAACGAACCCAACCGGAAGTCGAGGTACTTGGACCTCGCAACCAAGCCCCCTCTTTGAGGGGGTTTTGGTTTTATACGCCCCGGAAAATTCTTTCGCAAGACATGGGCGCTCATACAAACAACTCGCGCAGCTTCTGCGTAACCGACCAAATTCCGGACTGCAGATGCTGATCGTTGAAGTCGCCGACGTCATCGGGCATCACCCACTTTAAGGCCGTCTCGCGCGCCACGGCCTCGCCAGTGCCGCTCTCGTCATGATCCGCAGCCACGACAGCCGCTGGAAAGAACTTCGCCACCTGCACGAGATTATGGGCGCTGAAGCACACGACGACGCGCGCTGGCTGTCCTAGTCGCTGAACGGCGAGTTCCACTGAAAGACCCGTCGCGAAACCTTCCACGAGGACAGTGCGTTCGCAGTGAGGCCCCATGATGTACACGGCACCTCGAGCGCGGCCACCGAGGAGAAATTTCTTGGTGCCGTCCGACGAAATCCGCTGCACGTTGAGCACGTCATCGTAAGAGCGAACGTCGCGCATCGGGACCAGAAGCTCATGGCCGTCCACGAGGCCGCAGTAGCTCGGGAAACCCTTGCGCTCTAGGTATGGATGCGTAGCTCGGACTGCCCGCTCGACTAAGCGTTGCGCGTACTTGGCGACCTCTCGCTGCCTCACGCGCTCTTTGGTGCGCTCTGCCTTCTGCTCGCGCAAAGCGTCCCGGAGGGCCTCCCGGTCGCTGCGCCCGTCCTGGACGCTCTCATCGCGCCAGACGGCCCTCAGATCCTGCGACCAGTCCCCATACACGGCGAGCCCCGGAGAGAGGATCCGGCACCATCCCGAGGTGTTCCCGCGACCCTTTCCGATCCCAGGGAAGCGAATCCACCGGCCCGGTGAGAGATTCTGTGGAGGAGAGAGGCCCGCCCCCAAAAGCGCATCGCGGAGTTCCATTATTCGCCCATGGCGCGATTGAAGCCCTCATCAAGCGCCCGCTCGTGGCGTGCGCGCTGGCCTTTCTCGCGCCCTTTGATGAAAGCGATGTTCAATGACTTGATCTTTGAGAGCGTCGCGGGGGTGGGTTGGCGTTTCTCGGTGAAATCGATATGCCAATCGCGGGGCGGATAGCCTCCCGTGATGTCCTTGAACAGATGCGCGGCGCGGCCCTGTGGTTTCTTGGAGGTAGCCGCATAGAAGCACAACTGCTGCCACAAGTGATGAGCGTCAGGCGCGAGCACTTTCTTGCCGATGCGGATCTCACGCATCACGCCAGCATTCTCAACCTGCTTAGCTTCTGTCTGCTTCTCGAATCCGCACGCCATGCAGCGGCGCAAAAATGGCTTGTATCCGCACTTCGGGCAGCCTTTCGCTTCGGAGGGTTCCGTACGGATTACCTTGTCGAGTTTCTCTGCATCGTCAAGGGTAGTGAACCCGTTGTAATAAACGTGCTCCAGGTCCGCCATGAAGCGCCCAAAATTTCCAGCGTGATCGAGCATCAGGCAGTCTGTTTTTCCAGTCTCTGGAGAACAACGTAGGCCGCGCCCGATCGACTGAATGAATTCCGAAAGAGACTTGCGCAGCGGACGGGCGATGATGACGCAACTCACATCAGGCTGATCGAAGCCCTTGGCGAGAGCGTTGACAGACGCCAAGATGCGGATAGCGGAATCAGGCTTTGAATACTCCGCGAGCAGCGCGCGCCGCTCCTCCGCCTGTGTATCGCTGGTATAGGCGGCCGCACACACGCCGACAGAATTGAAACGGCCCACCAGCTCATTGCAATAAGCAATATCCGGACCGAACGCGATGGTCTTTCGGTTCTCGCCGTGTTTCAGCCACTCCGCAACGACATCCCCGACAATCGTGAGTTCGCGCTCCGAGGCCGCTTTGTCCGTCCACTCACCTCCGCTGGTTTCAGCCCCCGCCATATCGGGCGATTCGCACACGAGAATTCGCATCGGCACCAGAATGCCAAGTTCTACCAATTCATGCATCGTTGCGGCGTTGATGAGATTCGAATAAATCTTGCCAAGCCCTTTTGTGCAAGGCGTCGCGGTCAAGCCGATCACTGCGGCCTTCGTAATCGCCAACTTCTCGCGAACCGCCTTGTAAACCGCATGGCATTCATCTAACACAATCACATCTGACTCAGGCCAATATCCCCTCGCCTGAATGGTCTGAATGCTCGCGATCTGGAATGGGATCTTGTTGTCGCGCCGCCAGTGATTCGCTTGGATTACCCCATGCTCTAGCCCATAATCGTCAGCTCGAGCGCTGGTCTGATCGATAAGGGCTGTCCGATCACACACAAACGTCGCGCGACGGCCTTTAATGACCGCGCCGTGAATCAACTTCAAACCAATAAACGTTTTACCTGACCCTGTGGCGGCGCACAAAATCTGCCGCATGTTGCCACGCGCAAACCCCTCCTGAAGCGCTTTGTGAGAGCGAACTTGGAACGCCCTCGGTTCTGGGAAGATGGCTGCCGAGTAATCGAATCGCCGCTCAAAAAGTTCGTCGTTCATTTTTTCTTCGCCGCTCTAGCGTGACGGTCGGCTTGCGCCTGAAGGGCATTGACGCGCTTTTGAAGAACGGAACATTTGTGCATCCAGCCGTCCCGCGATTGTTTCAAAGACGTGATCTCAGCGGCTTGGCGTTTGATTTCCGAATGGGCTGCGGCGAGCTTGTCATCCGCATCCATCACCTTTTCGATGCTCGCCAAATATTCCCGCTCCATGGAGGCGATGCGCTCGGATTCATCGCCATCGGGTTCCGAACCGTCGCCTGAATCATCCCCATGGGCTGAATCAGGTGGAATGACTGGAGGATCCGAAGGCGGGGATGTCGATTCTATAGAAACCTGAACGGTTGCTGAACGAGAGTCCTCTTTTTGTTCAGAATCAGTGACTTGCGAAGGCGACACGCGTGTCGTTTTTGACTTTTTTGGAGATGATATCTTCAGGATTGCTTCACGCACACTCTCGGCTTTGATCTCTGGATTTCGGACGATCACCATATATCGCTGAGCCGTTCGCACGCTGATATCGTTGCAGTTTGCGGACAGCCACTTTCCCCATTCACCATTCGGACAGCGCTCCTTTGCCTCCAGAAGAAGCCGGCCGGCAGCGCGGGCATGCTCTACGGCGGACTTGGCATCTAGGAGAGCCGCTTCGTGCTCCCGATTGATCTTCCCCGCGATAGCATCAAGAGACAATGCGCCCATGAACTCTCCCAGCTTGATCTTTCACAAGTTCTTCTTTCAGCGTGTGTGCGGCGCAGCGAACGGCTAAGCTGAACTTCTCGTCTTTGACGACGACGGTCAACGCTTGAATCAGGATCGAGACCTGTTCATCGTGCTCTGAATTCAGCCCCATTTGAGCAACGCCGCGACCAAGACCCAAAGTGCAAGTCCGCCAAATAATACCCATCCAATCGGCATCGGATGGATGTGAGGAAATCTCATAAAGCCTCCTACATTCGGCTTATGATGACCCTGCGTTTCAGGCCGAGTTTTGCCAAAGTCTTAGGCCGAGGATTGCGGATTTTACCCGTGCGAATTCGGCAAAACCTGGCCGGTTCCATTCCGATGGCACGAGCAGCTTTGTTGAGGCCACCATGCTTTTTGATAAGAAGCTCGATGGCCTCTTGTATGACGGTTGTACTCATAGTGGGATTAGCATAGCATGATTGCTCGCTAAAAACAATATTGACTCCATTGCACAATGGTGCTAGCCTCGCTTCGACAATGAGGAGTTCCACTGGAGATTACAAGATGAACGCGCTTGCACAAGCTATTCCCGCACAGACCCATCCATCGCCGCAGAATCGCTGCTTTTCGATCTACCTCGGCGACCTCGCGCTGACCGCCGAGTGCACCGTCACCGGCCGATTCCGCCCCGCTGTCACGCAAGCCGATCCGCTTCAGTGCTACCCGGCTGAGGCTCCTGAGGTCGAAGTCCTGCGGCTGTGGCTGAGTGGGCCGTGGCGCGATGTTAGCGATCTGCTGGCCGACTCGCGCATCGCCGAGGACATCGACGAGAAGGTGATGGCCGCACTGGAATCGGAGGACCGCTGACATGCTGCGCCGCCTTCTCTACTCTCTGTGCTGCTCCCTTGAGGTGGTTCGCCTTGAGCCATTCGCCTATGTGGATCAGCGCGACTCAGAGCGAGCCGCCAGCTACCGAGACATGCTCAAGCGCGCGGCCACTCCAGAACTCGATCCTCCAGTCATTCCGAGTCGCCAGCAACTACGACTAAAGCAGGCGTCGCAATTCATTCCAGATTTTCTCAAGGAGCAATCATGAACTCAGAAGTTATTGACGTAAGCGCCGCAGATGTGGAGCGCAAAGAGCGTCCCGCTGCCGCGCTTCCTGTGTCCGCCGATACAACTCCCATGCAAATCCTAGCCATGGCCGTACAGCGCGGACTGGACACTGACAAGCTGGACAAGCTCATGGCGCTTCAGGAGCGATGGGAAGCCAATCAGGCGCGCAAGGCATTTGAGGCCGCTATCTCGGCAGCGAAGGCCAAAATCAAGCCCATCATGAAGCGAGCAGAAGTTGACTTCACGAGCCAGAAGGGGCGCACGCATTACAAGTATGCGGATTTTGCTCAGATCGCATCGGAAGTCGATCCGGTGTTGGCTGAGTATGGGCTTTCCTATCGACACCGATCGAAGCAGGACGGCAAACGATTGGCCATTACCTGCATTCTCGCTCATCGAGACGGCCACTTCGAAGAGACCACGCTCGCTGCCGAGAATGACGAGAGCGGCAACAAGAATTCCATTCAGGGCATCGGCAGTACCGCGACGTACTTGCAGCGATACACCCTCAATCTCGCCCTCGGCCTTTCTACAACAAAGGACGATGATGGCCGGGCTGCTGAAGCACTTCCCACAATTACCGACGAGCAGGTCAAGAACCTCGAAAAGCTCATCACGGATGGCGGGGGAGACATTGGCAAAGCGCTCCGGTTCATGAAGATCAACTCTTTGGAGGAGATCCCCGCGAAGAACTACGAGGCTACGGTGAAGGACATCAAAGCGGTGAACGCAGCGCGCGCAAAGGCAGGTGCAAAATGAGTCTCACGATTTACCGTGATATCGAGCAGAATTCCGACGAGTGGCTGGCCGTTCGTTGCGGGATCCCGACCGCAAGCACATTCGCAGATGTCTTGGCGAAAGGACAGGGTAAAACGCGCACGAAACTGCTGTACACCCTGGCGGGCGAGAGGATTACCGGAAAGCCAGCGGAGAGCTACAGGAACGGCTACATGGATCGTGGCCATGAAGTCGAGGACCAAGCCCGTGCATGGTTCGAGATGGTTTCAGACATGGAAATCGAGAATGTCGGCTTCGTGCGCTGCGATGAGCGCATGGTGGGCTGTTCGCCGGATGGATTGATCGGAGAGGACAGCGGCATTGAGATCAAGAGCGTTGCGCCGCACTTGCTCATTCCGATCTTGGAAAGCGGTCAAATGCCCTCCGAGCACAAGGCGCAAGTCCAAGGCAGCCTATGGGTGACAGGCAGAAAGCACTGGCATTTCGTCGCATTCTTTCCTGGGATGCCGCCCTTCAAAACAATCATAGCGCGCGATGAGGATTACATTGCAGAGCTTGCCGTTGCAGTGAAGCAGTTCAATACCGAACTCAATGCGCTGGTGGAGAAATATTCGAAATGAGCACTGAACTTCAGAACGTCCAGAACGCCGTCGAGAAATTCGACAAAGTGGCGGCCGGTATCGCTACGCTACGCAAAGAATATGAAGGCGTCGTTTATGACGTGACGACTACCGAGGGAATGAAGGCAGCCAAGGAAGCGCGCAAGGCAGTGAGCAAGCCGCGCATTGAGATCGAGAAGATCCGTAAGGAAGCCAAGGCTCCCATCTTGGAACTCGGGCGAAAGCTCGATGGAGAGGCCAAGCGCATCACCGAAGAATTGCTGGCTATCGAGAACCCGATAAACGAGCAGATCGCCGCTCACGAAGCGAAGCTCGAGGCCGAGCGCCAGGCGCTCATCAAGGCTGAGCAGGATCGAGTGGCATTGATCCAGCATCAGCTCATTCGCCTCCAGGCTATCCCGCAATCGTATTCTTCGGCTGTAGAGCCGGCGAAACTTCAAGCCGTCATCACACAGCTTGAGGATGGTTTGACTTTCGACTATGCCGAATTCGCAGACCAAGCCGAGACCGCGCGCCAAGCGGCACTGATTGCCCTGCGCCCGATGCACATAGAGGCTCTGGAGCGGATAGAGCGAGAGGCTGCGGCAGAGGCTGAGAGGGTCGCTCAGGAGCGCAGACTGCTTGAGGAGCGCGCGCGATTCGAGGCCGAGCAGGCCGAGGCGCGGCGCCAGCGCGAAGCAGAGGAAGCGCGTTTGGCTGCAGAACGTCAGGCGCAGGAGGAGGCTCTTGCGGCTCAGCGAGCCGAACTCGAGCGCGCCGCACGGGAACAGGCCGAGCGTGAAGCCGAAATTTCCCGCAAGGAGCGAGAGGCGCGGGAGGCGGAGGAGGCACGCAAGGCTGCCGTCAAGGCAGAACTTGACCGAAAGGCAGCCGAAGCTGCGCGAGAGCGAGAGGCTGAGGCGAAGCGCGAAGCACTCCGTCAACGCGTCAATTCGTTGTCAGCCGGCGAAATCGTCGGGATCGTGGCGGCCGCGATCGGCGCGGATGTGAACACGATTGCCGCCCGTATGGCAGACATCTCTCACGACGAGTGGGTGGCTATTTCGATGAGCGAGGAGACGGCATGAGCGACCAGCGAGACAACAGCGGAATTCTCGGCAAGAATTTGCGCAAGGAAAAGGATAGCCACCCGACGCATAGCGGGCACTGCACTATTGACGGAAAGCAGTATTGGATCAGTGCGTGGGTCAAAGATGGTCGCGATGGGTCACGATTCTTTTCTCTTGCCTTCAAACCGAAAATGGCCCGCGAACATGAAGGAGGGTCTGCGAACCCGGAACCTAAGTACGGTAGCGATTCGGACATCCCATTCTGATGCAAGCCTTCATCCTCAAGCGCACTGATGATCCTGAGCAACGGTCGGCTGCAATCGGACGGGTTTGCGGCGCGCTTGAGGAACTGGAACACACCAAGAACTGGCGCATTGAGGTTAGCCAGGAAAAGAGCGAGCGAAGTCTAGCGCAGAACGCTTACCTGTTTGGGGTTGTATATAACCTGATTTCTGAAAAGACTGGGTATGAGCCGAGCGACCTTCACGACTACCTCTTGGGAAAGCACTTCGGCACGAAACTCAAACGTGTGCCGAAGTCAAAGTACAACCCGGAAGGGCTGATCGAGTTACCCGTACGGACCACGACCACCAATGAGCACGGGCGCAGAAGCGTACTTGGGAAAACGGCTTTCAGCGAGTACGTGGAATTCGTGCGGCGGTTTGCCGCAGAGAAGCTAAATCTAGTGATTCCCGATCCGGATCCATTATGGAAGTGGCACCAAGAAAATGATGACGAAGGTATTGACACTAACGGGCAATGATGGTACAAAGAAATCATGAGAGGCAAGAGACGAAAAGAGCAAGATCCCATTACGCGGTTGGCGAAGGGGAAGCATTGCATGATTCGGATACCCGGCATATGCAATGGGAATCCTGAGACGACGGCGCCTTGCCACTACCGGCTTGCAGGGATGAGCGGTGCTGGTTTTATTCCGCCTGCTTTCATGGTGGCCTGGGGATGCTCGAGCTGCCACACGTACGTCGATACTCACCACGACGCTGAGACGAGATTGGCCCATGCGGAAGGCGTATTCAGAACTCTCGCTGAGCTAAAGCAAATGGGAGTGACGCTGTGAAAGTTCTGCACGTCTGGTCCAGGATCAAATGCAAATGGGTCGTTTGGCACGGCACGCGCGCCGCTTGGCTGCGTCTGCCACATGCGGTCATCTTGGGCTGCACCGTTGCTGCCGGAACGCTCGCCGCCGTCCATATCGAGCACATGCACGTGAGTACTCCAGTTGCTGCGCCGACTCCGATCATCGTGCCGCAGTATGTTCTGGCTGGCATACCGAAAGCGCCTCAGTGGATGCCCGTTGCATTAGGATGGATGCCCCCCGCATACGCCGCCTCGGCTCCCCCAAGCGACACCACTAAATGTGATCGCTATCGCGATGCCGATTCGGATGATTGCAAGACGACTGTGATATCAAGCGTCCCAGAACCAGCGCCATGGGGAATAATGCTGGCGGGGCTGGCAATTCTCGGATTGACTAGAAAGAGGATAAAGACATGAGAATCGCATTGTTCAAGCGCGTCGAAGTTGACTGGTCGTATGAGACGGTCAAGGCTCAGTCAGGCCACGATACAGACGAAACTGAGTACGACGGGTTTGTCCGTATCAGCGAATGGCAGGATGTGGAATTCACGCCGCGCTCTCCTGAAGAAATTGTTCCGGCTCAGCTTGCGGCCTTGGACGACGCTGAAAAGGCTCTCTGCGCGCAATTTCAGGTGAAGCGCAATCAGATCGCGGAGGCTCGCTCTCGCGTGCGATCGCTGACGCACCAGACGGAGGCGGCGTGAGTTACCCTGCGCGCCCGTACAATCTGACTTTACCCACCACAGAGAGAACTTCTATGAAAACCATTCGGCAAGGCGATGTGTTAGTTGAGCGCGTGGACGCTATCCCCGGCGACTGCGCGGAACTGCCCCGCGATGGCGGCAGGATCGTGCTCGCGTACGGCGAGGTCACCGGCCACGCCCACGCGATCCACGAGGCTGGCGTAACGATGCTGCGCGCGGCGAATGCGGACGTGTATTTGCGCGTGGTCGAGCCCTCGATGCTGCGCCACGAGGAACACACGCATATCGCTATTCCGCCAGGACTCTACCGCGTCGTTCGACAGCGCGAGTGGACCGACGACAGCGAGCCTCGGCAGGTGGCTGACTGATGTGGGGCAAGATCATTCGGCGCAAGGATCGCGCCGAAGGAGGCATCACGGAAGCCGAGCGTGCTGCGATGGCTGAGCACACAAAAAAGTGGATCGCCAACGCGATGCGCACGGATCGAGCAGACCCGCAGGAGGTGCGAGAGGCGATTGTGGGGCTTTACGCTGCTGCGGACCTACCTGCCCCGCGGGTGGTTCTGGTACCGAGTCCGCGCATC
>JAEHJW020009824.1_pt1 | contig 62537 bp, 85 predicted proteins | sample 9271431 | NCBI WGS metagenome assembly JAEHJW02 | reverse complement strand
CACTAATATCAGACACAACATTCAGAACACTGATCAGTGCGGGCGCCAATGTTGTCATGAACGCGCGCGATAATGATTGTGATGCAAGTTCAACCTGCCGTTCTGCTTGTTGCAGCTTTAACGCTTCAGCTGTTTCCTTCGGTGTGACTTCGTTCACTTGCTGCTGTGCAGCCGCTAACGCAACAGCAGCAGGTCCGAGCGCTAGAAATTGTGCCAGAAGAGGATCCATTCCGAGTTGCGCAGCAAATGCAGGAATTTGTGTGGGTTTAAGTGAATGCAACCGGGATTCTAATTGATTCATAATACCCGACATAGCCTCTGCCGGGTTGCCCATATACTGAAACGGGTTAATTCCCATACGAATCAAAGAACTGATTAAGGGTGTGACAACACCCTGTTGCATTGAACCCGGCGTTACGAACGCTTGAATTGCTGACTGCAAACCAACCAACCAGCTCTGTGTCTGCTGCTGCGGAGCGCCTGTTTGTTTGTAAGCGGCGGCAGAAAGGCGGGTCATCCATTGCGGCGTAACGCCCGTCCACTTAGCTTCGAATCCTGTTAACGCGGAGAAGGCAGCTTGCTGATTAAAACCTGTTATAAGACCCTGCATGGCCTTAAACACGCCTATTGCCAAAAGGCCGGCTGCTGCCATACCCATAATGCCTTCCGTGCCGGCCGCAGCCCCGGAGGCAACAGAACTTCCCATACGTCTGGATTGATTAGCGAGTGAGATCAAACCCGCTTCGGCTGCTTGCATGGGGTTTTGAAGCGCCTTAAAGTAAGATGAGATTCTATCCCCTAAACCTGCATGTGTTTCTTTTGTTTGTTTATCTGCTTTATCTTTGAAGCCGCGCAGTTTGTTTAATGCTTTTTGCTGCCCTTCGTCGAATTTAGAAGGATCCAGTTCGAGCGAAACTATCAAAGAATCAATAAGCGTAGGCATAACAACACATCCTTACTGGTTCCTGTTCTGCCTTTGTCGTTTTTCAAACTCGAACGCTTGATACTTATTGTGAGCGTTCACAGCGCCGATTTCTAACAAATCATATAAATCTTTGATGCCGTAAACAGTCTGTAGCTCATATAGCGTAGCAAAGCCTATACTTATGACTGCGGCGATTGTGGCGGGGATGTTTTTGCATTGTATTGGAGGTTCAAATTCGCCGCCGACGCTAACGTCCTCGAGATTAGGTCGGCTGCGCAAAAACCTGTGTGCAGCTCAAAAACCGCATCACGCAGCAGCAAGCGCGTTCGCACTTCTTCAATATCAGTACCTCCCAGCTCATCAATCGCGCGCGGAAAAGGCTTAGCAGGATCTGGAATAAATTGTACACAATTCATGATGTCTTTTAACAACGGTAACGCGCGCTGAAAATCGACTTTCATAAGCGAATCTAGCCCTATAATAGCTAGGCCTGCCATGCCGTAACTAGCGACGCCGTCAGGTAAGTTAACGCCCGCTTGACCAATTAACGTTAATGCGTTCAAGGCCCACGCTTCAGCGTCAGCAGCGGACATTTCTGTCAAAAGATATGTTTTTCCGTTATCGCGCTCACCGAGTTTTTCAGAACGTGCTCCGGGGAGTGTAATTGTTTTAGTACGACGCATTCAACACTACCTCATGCTGTACGTAATTACGGACTTGCGGGTTCCCATTGCGGCATTCGCTGCTCACAAACAAAACGGCTGCCTGAATCTGCTAACGCACTTGCGGGATCTGGCGTATTCCACAGATCCGTGAGCTGTTGACAAAATTCTTGTGACGGCGCAGTCGCAACGTAGGTGCACTCTGCATACCCAGGTGTGCATAAAAACACCGCAAATAAGGCGGCAGTAAACATAAACCTCTCCTAATAGGAAGTAGGTTTACATATACCGTTAGTTAAAACGGCGCAGCCGTTACCGCAGGAATGCCCGGGCCTTGCGGCAGCCACGAAATTTTGAATTCACGATCTTGCAGTGTTTTCTTAGCTGTTGCTAAGAAATCGGTCGTGTCAAATATGCCGTAGTACATCATGTACTTACGGTTGATGCTCGGCTGCGATATGTTACCTACACAAGGTAACACATCATTCAGTGCGACCATAGCTTCAAACCAGTTCTCAAACACCGTCACAGAGGGCGAGGAGGGCAGCAGTTTAAGTGTCATCATAACAGCTACCGGCACAAAGCCGCCGACGCCAAAACCGTCCACACCGACTTCTGTGTGCGCAATGCCCCCAGACGCGCCAGAACTTGCAGCAGCTACCGCAAAAGCATCGTCCACCGCGAAACCTTGAATCTGCGTCGGCGCAGGATATACACCCGGAATAGTGAGAAACATTGTTGCATTAGCCGAGGTAATTGAGGCCATTGTCTATTCTCCGAACTGAAGTGTTTAGGCGACTTCAATGCTCGCCAAATTAATTTGTTGCACGCTGCCTTGGTACACATACCAGAACGTGCAAGGCGGCGAGCTGCGTGATGCGCGAACAGTGCCGGCTGTATTAGCTGCTTGCACTTGCAGATACCACCCACGATTCTGCAAGGTTTGCGCGATATTAGTGCCCGCCTGCGTATTAACCTCGGTTATCTGAGCCTGTGTGAGCGTCGCGCCGGGCGTGATGGCGCCGAAATTAAGCCCAGCTTGTATCGGATCCGCGCACCAGGAATCAATGAGACCGCTACCGATGTTCGTATAGGGAACAGAACCTACTTGTCCCAATCCTACCATAATCGCCAACTGTAACGAGTTATTAAGCCAGATTTGATTTACATAGGCATCTTTCCACATAAAGGGGCCGGAAATCAGCCCGCGCTGCCAATAATTAAACGCTTGATTGCGGGTTGTGTATTGACCATAAAAGTTTACACCGTTCCCGTAAGAAGAGCCTGTGCCGGCCAAGTTTAGCGCGACCGTAGAGGATACTACATCAGGCAGGCCGCCTGTATAACTACGATACGCGGCTGTCTGAACTCCATTCTTTTGACTAAAGTTTATGCAAGCAGTCCAGCTCATCTGGAACGCAGCTTTTTCGCCCATCAGGGTCGTAATCGCAGGGTTTGTCCATATTGGATCTGTGCCGCTAGACTGACTAGAAGTCAAGAAATTAGCAAGCGCGGAACCTGTTGTCTCTGTGTCGAGAATATCAGTTTCCCATGCCTCATAAACATAGGAGTCATTCTGCGCATTATTCCACGTCGCGAAGGCTTGTTTATCAGCATCCGTAGGCTCCCAGGTCGTCATGAACGACACCCAGTTCTGCGTAATCGCAGTGATTGAATCCATGAACGCAGAGGGTGCCGAAGCAGCAGCGCCTGGAGATACAATAGCGCCGGTCGCTAATGTCAATCCAAGCGTAGCGGCCGCGCCGCCTGAAGCATAACTAATCGTAGAAGCAGCGCCTGCTGTACCAGATCTAATCACAAAACCTTTTGTGTTTGCATTATATACAACAGCGGGCGCATTCAAAGTTACCGTTTCAGACGGCTCAGTTGTCGGAGCCTGACTTAATACATATGTTCCAATCCCGCCCGTGCCTGTGCCATATGCAGAAATATACGTACCGGCAATGATCCCGGTGCCCGTAACAAGCGTTCCTATTGCTAAGATTGGCGCGGCAGCATAAGCTGTGACCGTTTCAGCTGTTTCTGTCGTAGCGCTTTGGCTGAGCGTGTAGGATCCAATTCCGCCCGCCTTCCCTGCACCATTATACGACAAAATCGTAGTACCCGCGGTAATGCCGGTGCCTTCAACCGCCTGACCTACTGCCAGATAACCTGACGTGACATTTGTCACAGTCATTGTCGTGCCCGACAAGCTCGCTGTAACAACTGCTTGCTCCGCGCCCTGAATTAGTGCGGTCTCGTCTAGATGCGGTGATGTAGCAGACAGCGAGGCTGTCACTTGGCCGATCTGAATGCCCGTAATTCCTAACTGAGAGCCCATCAACACCGCAGCATTGGAAAGCGATGTAGCCGTGGACAACGTCAGGGATTGTGAGATTTGCACCCCATCAATGGTAACCGTTAAATTCTGCGCAACAATGCCTTGTACGGTCGTGAGCGAAGTCACCTGCCCGCCCAGCAAGAATGCTGGGGTATTTGCCAACGCATATTGCGCAAACAATAGCGTAGAGGGCAGTTGTGTTGCGCCGAGCGGACCTTGATAATACACATCTCCCAGTCCTGCTTGCTGACTTGTGGCTCCATAATACGAAGCTACAGCAGGCGCATTTGCAAAACTGTAAACTTGTCCGCTGGGCAGCAATGGGTACCCATCACTTGTCAAAGTATCATCGAGGATGATGCCATTGAACTGCAATGCCGCGCCGCCTGCTCCCAGAACACTCGGAACGACGCTGACAAGCTGGCCGGCAGGGATCGCAGGTGCTAGTAACGATGTCATTTTCTACTCCTCGTGCAGGACTGGCTACCTAAACACATATCCTGAGTCCAACGGACTTTCGTTTACAATGAAAAATGGAAGCTGACTTGCTTGTATTGTTTTAACAGTCACAGAACTTGCAAACTGCTGCGGAGTTCCGATCGTAACGTACAAATCAAGATTTACATCCATGACCCAACGGTACTCCATTTGCTGCTCTGCATTTTCAAACGGCGCCTGTCGCGGATCTGAACAATACAACGGCGCGCCCGGAAACCCGGCATTATTAAAGTAGTCTGTTCCGTAATCTGAACGAAACAGTGTGTCAATTATGCGCACATTCTGCATCGAATTCGGACCGTGAATATCAAGCTGCACTGTCCATTGCGCAGGTGCGATGTCGCTACGCACGCCCGGGTACATAGTTTCTGAAGCAACAGTTTGAGATACAGAAACTTCATAAGTCCCTAATCCGTTAGGGGTACCTGATATTTGAGATAGAATAATAGTATTTGGTGCCACTTTTTGCGGATTATTACCATCAAATAACAATGTCCCTAGCGGGACATTACCTTTTGTGATACTCGTAACTGTTAATGTTGTACCTGCAATAGCACCCGTAACTATGTTATCCATATATGTCGTTATGTTGTAACTAAGTCGGGGCATTCCGATAGACGACATAATCAAAAAATCAGCCGCTATTGGTTGAGGCACACGATTATTACTGTTAGATGCTGTGCCGCCTAGCTGCCGCACAATAGTTAGTGGTGCCGGAACACAAATAGACTGTAAAAAACTTCCAAGCATGCTAAAGGCTTGGAATTCTGTAAAAGATGTAGTTACGCCTGACATGCGTACTGTTTACTTAAACACATAGCCCGCATCAAGCGGAGTTTGTCCGATTACAAAATAATGCGGCTGCCATGCTGAAGGAAAAGGAACACGCGGATTGCTGCCCTGAAGCACATTAGGTATAACAACAACTAATTGTTTTGCTTCAATCGCAGGTATTTCAGCAGAAACCAACATGTCTTTTGTCTGGGGCACTTAGCATCCCTCCTGCGGAAAAACAGGTTACTTAAACGTATAACCCGCATCTGTATTACTTTGTCCTACTGCAAAATTAACAATTTGCTCAGATGTCGGGTTTTGCAGTGTACAACAGACAGAGCACCAACCGGTGGTGCCCGTCAAACCTTGACCATATGTTTCAAACACATAAGCAATTAACCATTGTGAGCCGTCAGGAAAGGTGACAATATCGCCGCCTTTTTGCAGGCCGCGCACCATGCTTTGAAAATTTCCGTACAGATACAGTTTTCTGCGCAACCCGACAATGCCCATACCCTCAATTTGTCGCAGATCTGTGTACTGCAACGCTTGTATTTGTGCCGGCACGTTTGTTAGTGTTATGTAATTTGGAGTGCGCGAAAAATCAGCATTTGTTGTGAAGCCAGAAGATGTCTGGATTGTAACAAGGATAGTCGGATTCACCGCGGCTATAACAGGCCCTGCAATGCTATGTAGATTCATTTTACCCTCAAATCAACAGACTTCAACATGTGCGCTGTCCAGATAAGCGGTTTGGTAGAAACTCCACTTGCGGCCTGACCAGCCGCTACACGACGTCTGGCTTCTAGCACATCCGCAAACGTAGCGCGCCCATTCGGCCCGATAATCTGTCGAACCATAAGCGTAACAGGCGAAAGTGGGGGTGCAACAATATCAATAATACTTTGTTGAATTTCGCCTTGAATAACGAGGCCAAGGCGTGTCAATGCAGCTTCAACACTGATATTTGTCGCTTGAAGTTCCTCCGCTAACGTAGGTCCCCATTCCTTCGCGTGCTCCTTAACCGCTTTCCGGAAAAACGAACGCGGCGGAATCCCTACTTTAGGCGCGCCGAATTCTTGAATCGCGGCAACCATCGCCACAGAGGTTCCATCAGGATACTTGGCGCCTTCAAGAAAACCAACCTCTAGCGCTTTCTTTGCATGGACACTGCGCGCAATTTTTGCAAGTGCTTGCTCTAGTTTAGAGCCGCCGCGTATTCGAACCGCTACCATAAATTAACCAGACAAGGAATAGTAAGAAACCTGCAATGTAGGCGTCGAACCCGAAGCTTCAATAAACTGAATCGCTGCTAAATCTCCTGTGTACTCAAAGGGAGGATCTGTGTCTAGCATAGGCACGCCGCCGCCTTCAGCCCCTGTTGGAACACCGCCATCATCACGCCAATTAACCGACGCGCCGCCCGTGCACCTGATAATCGCAAAGTCTACGCGTAGTGCTTGATATGCTGTAACAGCAATCGCAGAACCTGTTGTTGCGCTATTAGAGAGCCACCACGTGTTTGTTCCAGGCGTACCTTGCTGTGTGATGTACGTATTCGCAGGAATACCTGAACCTTGCACAACCTGCCCAATCGCGAAAGAACCTGTAACAGAACCGCCTACGGTTAACTGCTTCCCGAGCAATGAACAAGAACTTCCAGAGGCCTGTTGCGCGCCGACAGGTAAAATCAAACCTGTAGCTGCTGCAAGCGAAGCGATGTTCTGAAATCCTAAAGGAACGGCGCGCTGTTGCATAATGCCTCACACAGCCAAAGTTAGCTAAAGTTACGAGGCTCTGCGGCGGTGCGAGCTGGGCCCGGAGGCTTAGCTCCGTAGCACGCAAGAACGCCGTCAGCAGCCTCGTAAATGGCTTACGGATTGATAATCTTGTAGCTGACCAACAAAGTGCCATTCAATGCCGCAGTGGCATGAATGTTCTGGATCACAATCGAAGCACTGCCTGCGCCGGGCGTGCACGTCGCTTGTGCGGGCGTACCGGCGCTATTCGTGCCATTTGCGATTGAGACCAACAGCAAACTGTTCGCTGAAATCAAATTATTGTTCAGCGTCAATGTCGCTGTGCCGCCGGCTGCGGTCGTCAGAGACGTTGTGGTTACGACACCATGATATGTGTTCAACGTCGCTGTGCCTGCGTCCGCTCCCGTCGCAGCCACATTGCCAAATGCTTGCGATTCTACTGTTTGCAGTGTTAGATCACCGATATTGGTAACAAGAGTAGGATTATTCCCGACCGGGTTTGTCATCTGACTACGCTCCTAGTTAATTGTTAAGGCTTACCAACTACCGCCATTATTTCTATTCCAGGCAGGCGGGTTATAACGACGTTGACGGCCTGAAGGAAAATACATCGCTGTACGAAAGGGCATAAGCGCTTGATACGCAGCAGCGCCATACTTTGTTTGTGTCCACCACGCGGCATTTGCAGACTGTTCCGCGTATTCAGAGGAAACAGATACTGAACCTTCCGATGCGCTAGAGATGCGTCCAACCAGGGGCGAAGCAGCTTCTGTGCCCGTGCTGTTATATGTATCTGCGATTTTGGGTGAATTCAGCGCCGCTATGTGAGCTGTTGTCATGTTGAGAATGAGCGTCAACATGTTAACATCATTGATGGGACCCATGCCTGTGTTGTCTACATACAGGGTCGCCTCAGTGAAGTACATTTGCGCAACAGGCTGCGTCACACCCTGAAACTCAGGGTAACGCGCGACCCAAGTCGTATAATCAAAAGTGATTGGCGGCGCGCCCATAGTACCCTCACCAGTATATAAATATATCACTAAACGCACAGGAACAGCTACTAATGCGCGAAGCAACTATCACAATTAACGGCACAGCGCTGAACGATGCGCAGGCAAGCGTTGTGCGCCTTGCAGTTGAAACCTTGGCATCAGACTTACGCGTGAATGGACTAGGAGATGATGCTATGGGCAAAGAGCTTGCACAACTTTACCTTGCCCGAATTGTCGAAATTCGTAAATTGTTATTCAGCTTGAGAAATTAAGCTGAGCCTTGTGTTTGCGCAAGCATACCCACGACCTGCGCATTGCCGAGTTCTATGTTACGTCCTACAATTTCCATAGCCATTTCGGGCGTAACACTGCGCTGATCTTGTAAAGCTATTAGCTTGCCTACCATGTTAGCAGCTATTGCTAAAATGTCAATCGCGGATAATTGTTCAGCGTGCTTGTTCATCAAAGCGGCGAGCTCTGCATAAACAACTTCATGCGCGGAGTTAGCAATAACTCGTTTCATGTGCCGACGCGCTCATCGGGAGCATCTACCCAAACAAACTCACCGCGCTCGCCAACAGGGAAATGCTGGCGACAAGTGGCGCAAAACGTTGCGCCATAAAACCCGGGATCGCGCGCATAAGTCGCCGCAATCGCGTCCTGCATAGTTGTTACTCCTTTGCAGGGATTTTCCAGTCTTCGCAACGTATCCCTCGTCCAAAACCTGCCTACAGTCGCATTTCCTTTTGGATAGGCTTCATAAGCAGCATATTGTGGATAACGTAGACGTTCTGCTTCGGTTAATGCACGCAACGCAAAGCGCGGGGGCGGGGGCCCTATATGTACATAAGAATGTCGAAGCGGGCGCACGAAACCCTTAGCACGTTCTTCGGCAGAAAGCACAACGTACGCTTTTTGCTGCCCGTTTACTTCCAAATTCGAGTAGTCTGCTGTAACAGCAGAACCATCGGTTAAAGTAACCTGCGACCTGTCAGCTTTAGGCGGTAACTGATCTAAGCCAAATAATTCTTCTAGTTTAGTCATTGCGCTCTCCAGGATGGGGCATTGAGATTGCTCTCGCTGCCCCATTATACCTGTTTAGGCTGCTTCGGATGCTTTGACAATCGAACCCTTTTTTAACCCTGCACGCTCTGCGGGATTGCTGGGATCCAAGGGCTGCACGCCCGATTGCAGGCCACGATACTCCTTTGCATGCGCGCGCGCGCGCTGCTCGTTTCCTTGCATGAACACGATACCGTTCTTAACAAACGGCGCCAGCTTATTCTGTTCAAACCAGGCTTCTGCGAAGTCCCGCGGAATGCCGTGCGTGAGCCCATAACCGCCCACAATTTCGTGTCCGGGCGCAATGCCGCCTGCCATTGCGCCAAGATCAATTGAAAAACCGTTGAGCGTGTACTCCGGATACTCCGGGTTAAGCGCGGCTTGGTTCTCCTTGTAGATTCTGCCCTGGACGTTGATTTCGACTTCCTCAAAATCATAAAGCCGCATGACAAAGCCGTTGGGCCACTTGCATCCAATGGTGACCGTTTCGCCTGAGGTAGCAGGACTATCATTGCGCACGACCACTTTCTCACGCGGCTTGAGCGGCTGCTTAGTTTCTGACATATATGCGTACTCCTGATTTGTGCTGTTTAGATGCCGACCATTTCAGCTATGCCGGCCGGGAACCTAATGATGGCGCCCCAGCTTCCAGAAGCAGCCTTCTGGCGATAGCTGGATTCGCGCCGAATAATCGGGAACGCGCGAAGTTTTTCGCCGTACGCGCAGTAAGCAGTTTTCTGCCCTTCAACTTCATGCACGATTACCTGCATGAAATTACCGGCAACCGAACCCTGCGGATTGCTAGCAGACTGCGCCTGATACTGAACTGCCTGCTTAATCTTCAGATTCGGGAAGTTCTTTTTCAGGAGATCTTCGACATTAACGCCATACGAGTTGGTTGTCGTTAGCGCCATAGCCGAAACCGGACCTAACGCCAACGTCATGTCGCTCTCGTTATTCATTGTGCCTGCAGTTTGTGAGACTGCCTGCGTAATGGTTGCCTGAATATCAGCATAGATCTCATTCGCAGTCGCGCGTGTCTGCGTACCAACCTGCCATGACGTAGCGCCCGGCGCGTAGGCTTTAGGACCAGGCGTCAAGGCGGCCGGCAGGGACGGATCGTTGACCAGCCCGTAATTCTGCAAACCCTGAACGCCGAAGAAGTAGGTCGTGTTCATGAAGGTGTTCAGATTGCGCGCGCGCGCAATCTGTTTCTCGGAGGCGAGATTAATGCGCCCAAGAGCGAACCGATCTACCTCCAGGTCGCCGTATTGCACAACGCCTTGAAACAGAAACTGCTGCCGGTTCGGCCAATTGGCATTAATGTCCGACTCAGCCGTGCCTTCGTTGTAATCGCCATAAGCCTCGGTCTCACCGGAGGATTCTGCAATCGGGAACATGGCCGTCTGCATCGTCCAATCGCCAATCTGACGCTCATCGCGCAGAATTTCAACCGCCATAAGACGTGCAAAGATTACGCGATATACCTCCGGATCAATCCAGGTTGATAGGATTGTCGGGATGCCCGCGTTCGCCTGTGTTGCAAGTCCGGGCTGCGCAAACGCGGGCGGCGGCCCTGCATCTAGCGCCATTGCATCCATCGCCATCGCGGCGGTGAAGTTACTGGGCATGTAACCAATAGGTTCTGCGCCCGGCTGCCAACGAATTCCGCTAGCAAACAAAGACTCACGGTGCGCTTGGAAAGCCGCGCGACCTTCTTGGGCTGTACGAAAACTGCCAGACATATTACATATTTTCCTTTACTAGTTGCGCGACGTTCTTACTGGATCTGATCGCTGACTTTTACGAGCTCGCCTACTGCACCGCCAGAGAGAGCAATAAACTTGGTCTCAATGTTGACGTTTTCGGTAATGGTCGTAGAAGCCGCAGTCTGCGAAGGAGAGACGACCCAGGTACTGGCGGTTAGCTGCCCCCAAACAGTCGTACCAGCAGTAACGCCGGAACCGGAGAGCACGCCGCCTGAAATAGGCGTACCCGCACCGACCGTCAACACGCCATAGGTGCCGCTAATGGTTTCAGAAGCGATATTCTGCTCACCATAGTTGAGCGCATAGGTACCTACGCCGCCCGCAGTGCCGGTGAGCTGCGCCACAACCTGTGTGCCCGTAGCAACGCCCACACCTGTCAAAATAGCGCCCGGATAGACCACACCGGTTGCTACGTTGGTTACCGTGAGCACATTGCCAGCAATCGACCCAGTCACCGAGATTGCGGTACCGGCCGCAATAGAGGACGTTGTCAACGATGCAGTTGTCGGGCTGCCTGTTGGCGCGAACGAAACAGCACCCGTGCTGAAGTTTGCATAGGCCTTCATGCCGCGATAGGCAACACTAGAGCCATTATTGCGCACCCAAAGCCCGCGGCCTCCCGCCAACAACCAAGCAGGAAAGCCTTGCGGAATCTGTTCGCTAGCTCCAGCCAGGTAAGGCGTGATCAACGCCTGCTGTCCAGAACGCGGCACCAGACCGTCAGGAATAACACCATAACCGAAGTTGTTAGCGATCTGCGGACCAGAATCAGGATCCATGCCTTGCGTGCTGAGCCAAGCAAACCGCCCGACAAGCAAACCGGAATTACCGGCAACGATGCCGCCCGGCCCGCCCGCTACAGAAAATGCAGGATTGAAGTCACAAAAACCGCCCGAAAGGCCGGGAGCCGGAATCCCATTCACTTGGGACTGAAAAGCCCCTTTTGTACCACTCATTGTTTATACTCCTATCAATGTAGCGCGTATTGCAAGTTAGTTGTGCCCGATACGCGCCGCATCGGGAAACATAGATTCAAAACTCGGAGCGTTGCCATGCACGCTGCTATCAAGCGCAAACGTGGGCGAAACGCCGCGCGTCTGTCCGGCACTGCGCGCCTGCGCGGCTAGCTTGAACATCTCTGGGTAAGCAGAGGGATGCACATTCTCGGTGCTCACGCCCAGCATGCGCAACGACGTACGAAATACGTCATCTGCACAAGATGCAGAATCCATTGCCAGTTCACCCACATAGGGGCGTACTGTGCTCAAAGCGCGCTGAAAACCAGTACTGCGCTCCCGTTCCCGCTTTATCGCTTCATCCATAGCATGCGCATGTTCGCGATCACGCGCATGCAACGCGTCTTCTACCTCACTACGAGTCATGCCCGTCTCCTCTCGCGCATCGCGCGCAGCTCGCCGCGAATCCGCAGCACGGCGCAGATCCATGCCCGTTGTCAGAATGGAATCATGCGCGCGTTTCAGCACATCAACAGCGTGTCTACGTGCATCACGGGCTGCCCTACGCGCATCCTTGGCACGGCGCATTGCATCTTCAGCACGACGCGCATCGTCTGCATTCTTAGCATCTGTTGCGTGCCGACGATCAGAGGCTGCGCGGCGCATGTCATCTTCCGCGCGACGCATATCAGCAGCATGCCGGCGCACCTCATCCGCAGCACGGCGACGACTATCGCGGGCCTTACGGAACGCATCGCGCGCGCGCATTGTATCGCGCACCATACGATCCTTGGCGCCGCGGACACGCATCTCCTCGGGAGTTTCATCCCGCCCGAGTTTGGCGCGCGCATCTGCGGCTGCCTCACGCTCTTCACGCGTCCGCATCTCCTCGGGAGTTTCATCCCGCCCGAGTTTGGCGCGCGCATCATGCGCACGACGATCGCGCATGTCACGGCATGCGAGTTCATCTGCGCCTACTTCGGGCTCTTCCTCCTCTTCCTCAATATAGATCGGCAAGCCTGAATTAGGCTCAATGTCGTCAGCTTCCGCGTCTTCCCAACGATCCGCATCCAAGTCGGCTTCATCAGCTTCAGACTCTGCATCCATCGCTGAACGCGCATCGCCCCGAGCGCGCGCATCACTGGCGCGCTTACGGGCATCAGCCGCGCGACGTTTGGCATCGACTGCACGTGCACGAGCATCAGCAGCACGACGCGCGCGCGCGTCAGCGCCTTCCCGACGTTCAGGATCTTCCAATTCTGTAACGACGCGTTCAACCTCTTCAGGCGAAGCATCCATAGCAAGCAGGCCGCGCCGTTTCAGCACGTCCCCTACGGCTCGCGCCACATGCGGCGACAACTTACCCATATTCATACTCCGTTGGTTCGAAATGGCGGAATCTGCCGCCCCAGGAAACTCACGTTCACGAATCGCCTTCGCCCGTTCTGCAATAGCAGGATGTTCGTGCATAAGCGCTTCGCGTTCGGCTGCAAGTAGCAAGTCACGATCATAATGCCAAGCGCCGTCACGCTTAGTTTTGACCGGATACTTACGACTTGCTGGTTCTAGAAAAGCGCCCTCAGGCATATCTTCGCGATGCTGTACATGCTGTGAAGCTGCGGCACGCTCCGCTTCTGTCAACGTGCCGCGCGTTCGGGCTAACTCCTCCGGCGACTCATCTTGTGCAAGTAGAGGATCAATCCCTAATACTTGCACAACCTCTTCCGGCGTGCGAAACTTGCGCTTCAACGCCTCAACGAGTTTCGACATGCGCGCTCCTATACTAAATTTTTGCTTACCAACCGCGTCCCAACAGGACCTGTTCAAGTTTTTCCCAAGTGAAGGGAACAGCGTCTGTAACCATCACATCTGCGCCAGCACGGCCTTCACGAACGAGCGCAATATGATTACCTTCAATATCACGCATAACACCATCATAAGGCACGCCTTTGAACGTACCGGGCGTCATATCTGCAACATAACGGTAACCGCTGCTTAGCTGTTTTTTGTTATTTGATTCAATGTCATTGATTGCGCTTTGTGGCCAGAACACAAGCGAATTGTCTAGGTATGTCCCATCAAAGAGAGCATCCGTGCCTGTTGAACCGATGATGTGTTCTTGCGGAAAAGATGTAGAAGTAGCCGGCACATGTACATCCAGAATAGGTAAATTCTGGAAAGTAGGCACAGCTTTACGCAGCTCTTCAGGATCGCGTAAAAGCGCGTACTTCTTCGCGGGATCCAAGCCGAGCCCTTGCCAATTCGGAATCTCTTTGCCGAAATACTCGCACACATTAGCTTTGCTGATATGTGCATTTTTCACGTAAAGCCTGCCGTCACGATCTTTGACACGTGAACTTTCACGGTCAAATGCAAGCGTAACGCCTGGACCTTTGGCGTGCGGGAGCGCTACAGCGCCTGACCAATCCATCGCCATAGCTGCATCCTCGCCAAGTTCGGCATAAGCAATCGCCGCTGCCTGTTGCTGCGAATGCCCGCGATTGATTTCACGACGAATGCGTTTGGAAATTTCTAACTGATGCTCGGATTCGTCTTTGGCCTGCTTCCGCTGACGAGCGATAATTTCATCTTCATAGGCTTTCTTTTCAGCCTCTGACTTAAAACGCGAAGGCCCTTTATTCCCGGGACCGTAGCCTTGAGAAAGGTAACCAACCAAATCAGGTGCTTCAGCGCCACCACCGCCCGAGCCTGATCCAAATTGGCCATTCGCTGCCCGCGGATGCTCATTTTCATTCCAGGCATCAAAACCTTCATAGCCATTCGCCTCAGACCGCGATTTCTCACGCTCCATAACATCTTTCAATGTAGCATCGACGCCTGGGTGCAAGGGCTGCGGCGGCGCAGTGATGTGCGCCCACACATAGCCGTCATGTTCGTCATTAAGCGAAGGTTCAAAATGATCCTGTGCAGGCACAGCATACGTAACGTGATCCCAACCGCGCGGCGTACGACGCGCATCAAGTGTGCACATGCCATCAAATGTGCAGTCACCAATTTCTTCGCCGCATTCGCGCATAGCAGCAGTCTTGTGGTCTTCGCCGGCATCGACCTTGCCGCCCGGCAGCGCCCAATATCCCGGATAGTTTTCTTCATTTTGCGAACGACGTACGAAGAGAATGCAGCCATCATCGTTCACAAACATAACGGAAGCTGCTTTGCCTTTCGGCGGTTCGCGATTATCTTCTCCACCCTGTTGATGTTCAGGCTCCAATTCTTCTTCACCGAAGAAACGTGCAATCTCGGCTAAGCCTTCAAAAATGCGCCGCCAACCGCTCTTGGTCATATCATTGGCCACGCGTGCATCGCTGCCTCGATTCTTGAAGTAGTCAATTTCACGAAGCCGCTTTTCGGCTTCAGCGCGAGAACGATAAGTGCCCATGGGTTTGCCGCTCTCAGCATGCACCGTAAACTTGCCATCGGATTCGGTAATGTAATCGTTGGCAACTGTCATATTTTGCACTCTTTCATGAGCTGCGTAATCTGCATGAACAATCACAGTGCCGTTACTTTGAGCAACGGACTTAATTTTGAGCTTAGCATTACGCGGCAGCAAAACTTCATCTTCTGTTGAATAAATATCAGCAAACGCATCTAAATAAAGCGCAGGAGCGCCTTTACTGGCATTAATTACAAACTTCACAGGATGTCCTACACCGGGCGCTTCCTGTGCAAATCTATCAGCCGCAGATTCATTAACGGAAGTTGATACAAAGCCAGGATCTATAAAATCTTGCCCGGATTTCAAAGAGCTCAACTCGTCCGCGTCTAATCTTATGCCCCGATAAAGCGTGATTTTATTTGCTAATTCAGCATAAGGTGAAGTAAAAGCTGCATCTAATCCTTTCATTATTCGTTTATCGGAGGAAGCTAACGGTTCCCCTTCGCGCAAAGAAGCATTCAATTCGGAAAAATTATCTTGTTCGTCCTCCATGTAATCGCTAATAGCTTTGCGCGAACTAGAAGAAAATGAATTCTTAAATGCTCTTAAAGAAGGCGCTCCCGTAAAATACGCTGCTTTCTCAAAATTAAGAGCTCTTTGCGCTTTCTCATACTGCGCCATTGCCGCGTTACTTTTTTCAGAAGCTTCAGGCGTTTTGTCTTTGAGCGCATTTGCAAAAAGTGCCTGCATTTTATCACGAGTTTTTACTACTTGTTTTTCGAGCAAAGCAATGCGTGCAGCTCTTTCATTGTCGGCTTCTGCCTCACTAACGCCTCCTGAACCAGCAGAAAACTGTCCAGGATTTTCTGGATTTCCGCCACGCGGATGATCTGCCTCGTTGAACTGCGCGTCTGACGCTAAATTTTTTCCAGGCTCAAATCTCACACCATGATCCCCTTTGTAAGAGTAGCGGTGATTGTGCTGGCTTGCTAAAATAGGCGCCGGAATTCCATCTGGATATGCCTTACAGGTCCAACCTTTATTCGGCGCGACGCCCTCTAGGTGCCGACAACGAAAACATATCGGTAAAAGCGTAGCGGCTGTCATTGCTTACTATTCCAGCTCGGCAAGCACGGGCTGCAAGAAAGCATTTAGCGCATGCAGCATGCCAAAACCCCAACCAAGTTCGCGCGCTGTCATCGCCTCGGCCCAGAACTCAACAGGATTAGCTAGCGCATATCCCGATGGCGCATATTCAGGATACTGAGTTGCAATACGCCACGCCACTTCTGCCCATCTAACAGCCCCCGGACAAAAGTCTTGCAAAATGTGCATAAACTCATGCACAATAACTTGCTGAGGCTCAGTGTCCATGCCGCCGTGCCAGGCAAGTCGCGTTGTCCCTGCCGGCACATACACATCGCGTTTGGCAGCATCATTCAGTCGGTCCGGGTTGCCGGAGAACCAATAGGCATTTAGTTGAATGATGCCGCCTTCGAGCGCGCCGCCCATGCTCGTATCATTAACATCTGGATGATATAATTCAACCCGACGTAACTTTACAAAAGGATAACGCTCCAGTAGCCGATTTAGAATCAGAGGGATTGCCTTTTGATAGTAAGGGTGAGCCTCTGTGAGTTCATAACTAACCATGAACTTGCAACCAAATCAGGCTTGATTGCCTTCCTGTGCTTCATCGACAGTCTCTTCCTGCTGCTCGGGCGGCTGAAAGTCAGGCGGGATCACTTTCGGGCCGGGCCGGGCGGTTTCTGCGCCACTCTGCGTTTCTGTTACGCCCGCATCTACAGGCTCAGGCACAGGAACTGGATCTGCCTGCGTCTCAGGCGCGGGTTGCGCAGCCATGATTGATTCATACTCAGTCAAAATCGCATCAACCTTACCGATCCACTCCGCAAATGCAACCTTGAAGTGATCGGGCAAGCTAAACGTGTTGGATAGCTCACGTAGCAGTTTCTCACCAGAAACGGACATCTAAAAACTCCTTTGCATAAAAAGCGAATAACACGAGCGCTGACGGCGGAGGCAGGATGTACGGATATAAGCCTCCGGCTTTTGCTTAGACAGGCCTAACTTTGGCGCATATTGTCAGTGACTCGGTAGCAGCGGCCGCATGATGCAGCGACAATTGATCAACTGCCCCGGCAGGATATATTTCTGCTCGTGAGGATCGTACCAGCCTTCATCAACGCTAAAAACGACTTTGTCGCGGCCTGCTTTTACGTGACTGGGACGAGGCTCACGTCCCGCGTGGCTATGCACCCAAACTGCCTGCCTAATGCCCGCTTCCTGATAACGAACGCGGCTAAGCATTGCCGTAGCCTTATTCGCTTGATCTCTGCTTATGAGCTCAGCACGGCGCTTGCTCACATTGTAGTTCTTACGAATGTCTTCATACAGACTCTGAAGGCCGCGCCCGGCGAGCACTGAGCGCATTGTGGCGCCTTCTACTTGTTTTAGGTACTGCTCCGGGATTGATTTAATCAGCGAAACGTTTTCGTGCACAATAGCGCTAACGGCTTCTTTCATCGCAGGCGTCATCTGAAACTTAATTGACATCCCACCTTTCCGTAGAATGCGCTTAAGCTCGGCGTCAGAACGCTCTGCCATCTTAGTACCAAAAAACTTAGCTAGGTCTTCAGCTAATCTATCAAACCGAGATTGCCAGCGTTTGTTTAATTTATTCAGCGCAGTTTGTAATTCCTCTGCGGCGGTAGCATCCAGCGCCATGGTCGGCGAAAGAAGTTCACGCTGCGGCGCGACCTGCTTAAAGCGCGCGCCCAACCAGTATTCGACTGAATTGTGCATCTCCTTGATAAGCTGAAGCAATCGTTTATGGTAAGCAGCTCTCACCGAAATAGGCGTCCGCACTGCGCCCGCGTCTTCAACAGTTCGTTTGCGCGTTTTAGCAACACGCGCGTCAGCGCCTTGAGCGCGCGCAGGTGATATCGGAATCCAAGGCGCGGGCTGACTAATAGAGGGTTTAGGCATCAGGCCCGTGTAAATGAATAAGGATAAGGATCATTACTAATCAAATTCCACGTTAGCGAATCACCTGCTGGAATTGTAGCGGCACCGCGAGTACTGCGCTTTTGTTCGGGCGATAATTGCGCGGGGGGCTGTACTGTCCCTGCTGTGTGGCTTTTTAGCTTACGCGCGCGTTGTCGAATCATAAATGTACTGCACCCTAATCTAACCCCGATTTGTTTCCATGTCGCGCCTTCCGTGCGCATCGTTACAATAACCAGGTCATCGATCTCAGACCATTTACGACCAATAACAGGCATCGGTTTCGCTCCTATAAATAAGCATAAATATACTAAAAAGCTGCTTGCATTATTTACTAGACAGCGCCGGTTTCTTGCAGGCATGTTAAGGCTTAGTGCTTGAAAAAAAGACTGCTCCTGCCGTCACATGAATAATGGTCAGGAAGGAGCAGTCAAGTTACCGGGGAGGCTTCATCTTAGCTCAAACCATCCGTAAATCCCGGGTGAGCTACGCCGCGGGCGGAATTTTAAGAGAGGAGAACCTGTGTCTGCCCAGGGGACCGCTGCAAACGACTAACCGCATTCTCCTCTCACCGAGTCGCCCAGCAAATAACCAAAAACCTGCTTATGCGTCTTCGCTCGGCAATCTAAATTGGTGTCTCAGGTCAGGTATTCCATTGATCAGCGTAGCATTGCCACCGGCTCCCGTGCTACTGACGGGCGCAAGTAGCTACAGCTGTTTCTCGTTGGGGTACGGGCTCCTGCTCCCCCTTCGCGCACCTTGACCGGTCCCGCTTCTAGACGAAAGATTGGCAGCTTCCCCCTCGTCACTACTTCAGGTTAGCAGAATGTACGTGCGGGGCGCTGACCCGTCGGGAATCCCCTAACAGGCCACCTCACGTAAACGCATGCTAGTGCACTAGCACCCTGACTGCCTGTAGCTAGTCAAACTCTATGAAAGGCGGAAACTAGAACAACCCGTTTCCTTTAAGTCTTGCGTCAGGCGCTGCGACGATGGCCTCGGCATTGGCCCATTACATGAAGGGCATCCTGCCTGAATCCTTCAACCGTCTAAAACGCGCTCCCTCAAAAGACACCTTCCATTTACATTATACTGTCTACTAAATCACTCAGCAGCTACTAAGTTATCACCTTTGAAGCCGCCCGTCGCCGCTCCACCGAATTCTGACGCCTGCGATTCAACACCTCGCGCTAGCCGTTCGGCTGTAGCGGGTTGGTCCTTAGGCGCGAAAGGCCCTTTTGGCTGACTGGAACCATGCCCAGCGCCCGCGCCTGATGCTATTTGCTCCGCCTCTTCCTCTTCCATAATTTCGCCCGGCGCAGGCAGTGCATCTTGATCGAGTCCGTCATACGGTGAATCGGGGTCCGCTGCGCGCGCGCGGCGACCTTCTTCTGGATCAATAACACCCGACGCGATATCGGTTTCAACAACTTGCGCGCGCGTCAGCTGAATAGCAGCTTTGCCTGCGGCGTCAAGCTGCCACAAGTCATTAAAGACAAAGACAATATCATTATCAGCTTCACCCCACAGTGACAACATAGCAATGTTAATGATATCAGTTAGCGGACGACGTAGGAGCGATTCTTGAAAGGCTTTGATACGGTCATAGTAAAGGCGAATGATGCCTTCACTGTCTGCATTCAGACCGGCAGGCTGAATGCCAAGTAGCTTGGCGGTCGGAATTTGTGCGACAGAAGCTATGTGCTCTTGCGCTTGCGCAACAAGCTCGTGCACGCCTGCAAGGCTAGCGGATACGTTTTTGAAATCTTCTGAGGCTTTGTTGAGCACCAGAAGTCCCATATTATCACGCAGCGCGTTGAATGTCTGAATACGCTCCCAGAGCACATCGCCGCTGGCCTGTGACATCGACGTTACGTCTAGCGTCGTCATCAGGACCATAGTGCTGAAACCGTTCAGCAGGTCTGACGCCGAAGTACGATCACGTAGCCAGAAGTCGACATACGGTTTAGCCATCTGCGTCATGCTGAGGCCGCCGAAAGAATAGGCGGGTTTCAGCATGTCAGCGACAGGACGACCGACGAATGTAATCAGGCGGGTACGATGGACTTCAGAGCCCATGACGAACCACGTCTCGGGTCGATACCAATCAGGTTTCAGCGGCTGAGATGCGTTGTACCAATTCGGGTACGTCCACATCGGCTCAATCGCTAGCAATTCCTTCAGTGAACCTTTACCAATCTTAGCCTTGCTAATCTGGTCGCGGCCATTACCGATAGAGGTTTTTAGCTCATTCGAAGCACCAAAGTTAACACCTGCATCGGTAACGGGCGTGCCTAAATCAAGATAAATCTGTCCGCGGCCTTGAAACCCATCATTTAGGATGGCTTGTTTCGTAACATCTTTCAGCGCGAGCTGATTCAGATAATCCTCTAACTCCGCAATCTTAGCGGTCTTATCTTCTTTTGCATTTTTGGACGCTTCAAAGCGAATCCACTCACGCGTCATGTCTGACGCGAGTGTTTCTGATATAACACGGTATTCCGCACGCTGCGCCAGTACTGTGAGCACAGCATAGCCTAGAAATTCCTGTCCCTCCAAATATGCAGAAGAATAGTAACTTCCGGCAAGCGCACCTTCGCCGCCAATCCAGTCCATTGCCATTTCAGGCATCTTGTAATCTTTAGGCAAAACGCCTGGCGGCGGTTTCGCAGCCTCAAATATACGTTGAAACTGTTTACGTGTTATCGGCTTGTGGCGGGGATTTGCTTGCGCGCCTGCCCGCAACATTTGATAGACTTGTGCCTGACGCGCCGCTTGCGCTGCTTCAGAGGCTTCCTTGTTTAAGGGCACACGCGCCATGCTATTTGTTACCTATAGGCTCTAGCAAACCGATTGCGTCCGCCCATACGGCCGACTTGCGCAAGACGGGTGCGAATTTCTTCAGACAAAACAAGCGGCGCGCCGCTTTCAATCAACATGCTAAAGGCGCGGCTACTAGCATCGACCTGGTCATTGTGAGCACCAGAGGGAAAGGCGCCCAGTTCGTCGATGTAAGCGGCGTTCCAGGGACCTTCGACAAGATCAACATTCCCGATATTCACCTGTGCGGCGAAAGGCGATGCGCGCGTTGCCTTTTCACCAGATTCGGGCGATGCTTCGAAAATGTAACCCGCCAGCTTCTTAGCGTAGTACGCTACCTGAAAATTACCAGCTTGCCCAGGATCATTTGGAAAACCAATACGACAGTGCTTGCCGTCCTGCGCAGCGGTATTCAGAATTAATCGCTCAACCTCTTCAGGTGTGCCGCGAATGCTTTTAACATCTGCAACAACATAACGACCAAGTGATGTTTTGATTAACTTAACGCCGCGCGTCCAACTAGGGTCTCGTGTTCCTATGTCTTTTGTAGCGGCAAGATCCCAAGCTCTGACAGCTTCACCGGCTGGCGCAACAGGCAATTTCTCACCAAGCATATCAATTTTGAAAATCGAGCCTTCAGCAGGTCGCGGCCGTTGTTGGTACTGCGCTGTCCACTCACGCAGCGCGCCAGCAAGCTCCAGACCCTCTTTGATGCCTGGTAAGTCTGCGCCGTAACCGTACGCGTCGTCAGCCCATAACCACTCACCGGGCGCACGTCCCAGCATATCATTCTCTTCTGCTTGTGCTGGCAAGGATAAGCAAGTCCACTTATCAGGCTCGATCGATAGAAGCCTGCCCGCTAAATCGTCTTCATGCCAGCGCGTCAGAATTAGAATGATTGCGCCGCCAGGCGTCAAACGCCTTTGCAAGCTGCCAACATACCAATCCCAAACATGCTTTCTATCAACAGGACTGTCAGCAGCGTCACGGCCTTTAACAGGATCATCAATGATAACAACGTCAGCGCGATAACCAGGAATAGCAGAACGCACACCAGCGGCTAGGTATTCGCCGCCCTTAGTCGTACGCCAATGCTGCTTATTTTCGGTTTTGAGCTTGTACGATAATACCTCTTCATTATCGACAATGTACTGCTGGATTCGATCAGAAAAGTCTAGCGCCAGGGATGTTGTATGGCTAGCGCCGATAATGCGCAAACGCGACCTCTGCTCAAGCAACCACGCAGGAAATAACTGTGAGGCATAGCGTGATTTGGCAGAGCCGGGAGGCATTGTGATCATTAAGCGTTTCAGTTCCCCTGAAGCTACGCGGCACAGATGTTCAAGAAGCAGCTTGTGATGTCGAGCAGGCTTAAACTTCTCATGCCGTTGCGCTTCAACTGTAAACGACTCTAAATCGGTTTTACATTTAGCCAGCCACTGTTTACGCGCTTCAAGTTCAACCTGTGATCCGGGATTAAGTACGCCTGTGCGCTTGCGCGCTGCCGCTAACGAGAGCAGTTGTAACTTGTGTTCAATCGGCAGCTTTGCCAGATCGAAGTCTTTACTATCGAACCCCATTACTTAGCTCGCGTTGTTTTCTCAACAAGAGGTTCAACTTTTTTGCCCTCAATCAGTGGGCGCAAATTATCAATATCAGACTCAGCGATGTAGCCATGCTGTTCAGCCTCAGCCAGCATGGCATCAAGCTCGTCTGCTGTCAGATCAGTAAAGTTAGCGGCCCAAACAGGTTTCCGGGGACGCACAAAGCCAAGTAGCTGCGCCACCTGTTCCATGCCTTTAGAACGATTATTGTTGAGCTTAAACTCGATGTCGCCTGTTGAGGAGACTTTAATGCCTTCGAAGATCAACAATGCGCCGGGCGACAACTTACTCAGATCAATCTCTTCAATCCGCGGCTGGCCCTTGCCATTGCACTCTGGGCAGCTGTGCGAATGGTTAGACTTAAATCCCATCTCATCCCATTCAGGTCCGCGCATAGGATCACGGAGTTGATTAAACCCTGTGCCGCCTTGTTCGTCAAGCATGGGCGCATCAGCGGGATTCGTCGCGTACTTCTTCTGATGCGCAATTTGTAGCTTACGGAATTCAGACGGCGTAAACTGATAAAGATTATCTTCGCCCCAGCAGAAGCGGCAGCAGCGCCAACGCAGCGGATTGAATTCTCGTGGATCTGCCTTAGCCATCTGATACCAATACCTGATGACTTCATCCACCTGGATATCGGCACGACGTTGCCGTTCGGACATCTCGTAATGCAACGCGGCCATAACATGAGGGCGTTGCATGATTCTTGTTACGGTAGCATGCGCATACTGCGCTCTGATACCTGCACGCATGCCTGCCGCAGTAACATCAAAGTCTTTCAGAAACTCTTCAAGTATCCTGCGTTCCTCGTACGCAAGTTTTGCTTGTACCGTTACAGGGTGCGGGACATCTAAGCGCGGTCTACCACGTCCCCGCTTCTCAGGTTTCGGTATGTTCAAAACACGTTTGTTAAGAGGAACTCTTGACATACAAAACTCATTTTCTTCAGTTAAAAAAACCACGCATAATATGTTGACTTTCTGGTAAAAATAAATTGCATTTTAGTATAAAAGAATGCTTGCACTTTCTACTAAAGTTACCTATAAATTGTATATGCTGCATAGGGCAGCAAGGCACTCAAGTAGGAGACTAACTATGACACCGTTATTTATGCACCAGCCCGAAGACCGGCAGGTTGTTATTGAGCGCGTTACTTATCATCGGAATGGCATTTCCGGTAACGGTTTCTTTGCCATCCTGTTTCGGCAGTTCAACAACACACCCATGCTTGGTGTCGTATTTGACGAAGAAGGCAGTGTAGCATGCTTCAACCGGTCGTTGATTGGCGAAGGTCAGATTGACTTTGGTCAGAATAGTTTTCGGGGCGATGAGTTCGAGCAGGCTTTGCGGACTGCTATCGCTGAATACAGAATTGCGCAGCAGACGTTACCTATAGAAGCGTGGACTGGTGGTTGGTCGCCAATAACCGACCCCATCGCTGAGGAGGCGCCGTTGGCTGAAGGCAATGCTGATAAGGTTTCAACTTTCCTGCGGGATGTTGTAAACGTTGTTAAAAACAGGAAGGACTAATTATGAATGTCTACGACAAGCTGACGCAACGACGCAGCTATGTGCAAATCAACTACATTGAACGTGTCCGCGCGCTCAATGACATCTTTTCCCTAACCAACATGACCGAAGACGAATACGCTCGTGAACTTCAGCGCGTCGAATTCGATAAACAGCAAGCCCTGGCTGGCTTGTATACGATTCATTGACTAATACAAAACGGTACGAATGCTATGGCCCTGTTTTGCCTTAGCCATTGGGGTTAAGGTTATAGGAGAACTACTATGTCTGAAATCAGAATTAGTTATGACGTCTATGTGCACCACAAACGGCTTGACGGCCGTCTTGATCAACGTGCGCTGCTTGAATCTTTTGACAGCAAAGAACGCGCCATGCAGTGCGCAAAACGTCAAAAACCAGATACGAAATGGTCTGTGATCAAGCAGACGGTTGAAATCATCGCTGAAAGCAAGTAACATGCCGCGGCACATCAACATTATAGCGCGTGAAATTGTACAGGATTGGAACCCTGTACACATTGCAGCAGCGCCGTATTTGCAGGCGATGCTTAGGCTTGAAACTATTGATGACCATTATGGCTGTGATAGCGGCAAACTGATCATCAATTATTTCTTAGCTAATGCTGCAACATGGCGTGGGGAAACTGCACGCAAGATCAAACAAGAATTGAAAGAATTGGTAAAATAACCATTCTTTTCTTGCGCTTGTTGTTGTAGACACGCTATACATTAACTAGCTATTGCGCTACTGTAGGCACACCGGAACGTGACCGGGCTGGACGGGGCCAATAATATAACAACGCATAACAGAGGAGTTTACTAAATGAAGCGTAAAAAATTATCTAGCATACTCGGCAAATCGGTTAAAGGTAAGCTAGATGAAACCGTCGAAGGGGGCGGGGGCATGTTTATCGTGTTTCGAAACGATGAGGGCAAGGTCGTATTTCAAGTTTCGACAGCTAATGTCTACGACAAAAACGGCAATCATTTCATCTCGGACTAATACACTTCCCAGCGGCTACAGCTGCTGGGTTTTGTCTTAGCCCTATTGGCTAGGAGATGGAGAAACATATGCTTGTAAAATCTAACTTTAGTTCAGGCTTGAACACTTTAATTGCTGTGCAGCTCGAAGCGCCGCTGAATGCTAACGCGGGCGACTACATTGTACTGAGCGAGGATCAAAAAAAGTTCCTCGTTTTAGCGCCTGACATGTTCAACTTGCTCTTTAGTGCTACGGGCGAGCCTGAGAAAACTAAGCACGCGAGTGCTACGGGCGAGCCTAAGAAAACTAAGCGCGCGCGGCGACATTGCGCAAACGGCTTCTCAATCCAGGAAAATATCCTGCTTGTGTTTGCACTAGATACGGACGCTCAGTATGCGAAGGAACTTACTTATCACACAATATCGAAAGTACTAAAACAGCCGCTAGAAAAGATAAGTCCGCGCATTTCAGAACTTATATCAGCAAACCAGCTCAGCGTAGTAACAAAAGCCGGGCGGCGTCCGACTACCGTACACGACAGGTTACTTAACATAACAGAAGAAGGCATTGTGCGCCTAAAACACATACAAAATAGAGGTGCGCGCAAATGAGTGAGAGTGGCAACGCGACGCGTAAGCGTCAGCAAATTGCGGTTCTACAGCCCTATCAGGAACGCATCGAAAGCAGCGCGCAGAATCTTGAGCACGTCGCTGCTAGATTAATGCCAGAAGCCGGAGAAACTTTCTTCTGTCCGGCCTGCTCACGACGGCATTTCACTGACCCTGCGCGGCACTACTTGCACGAAAATCTAATGCGCGTCGCGGCGCGTATTCGCAACCTTCTTAAAATGCCGGATGAAACATTATGACGACTTCTTTGCACAAACCTGGACCAGAACTAATTGCAAGTAATGCACTAGACATTACTGCACCTCAACATGAGGTGAGCATTGAAATCCGCAATGACGGAACAGTCATTTGGATTAATGTAGACGGCATTTGCGCGTTGCGCATCTGTCGCATACCTGCGCTTAAAATTGAAGACGGACGTGAAAGGTGCTAGCTAACCGACAAAGTTAGCTGGCTACACGGCGGTGTGTTATGGCCGGCGCTATGCTAGCACACCGCCGCTTTGCAGCTGTCAGCGCCCGTGTTAGCTACTTTGCGGGTTCAAGATACAGCCAAGTTGTACCAGTCCAGTACTCAAGACTGTAAATTGTGGCTTTAGGCTGCAACTGTTTCGCTTTTGTTAACGCCGCTTCTGCACTATCGGCTCGAAACGTCGTATGCGGTGAAAAATCTAATCTATACAAAAACGATGACGCAGCCATTCAAACCTGCCCTCCGTGATTAAACACGAGCGCTAGGTCGGCTACGTAGAAGTGCGCCTGCGTTTCACGATGAAAAATAGATAACAACAATAATACACGTTTTTGCGCATCAACAGTTGAAAGGCACACGCCTTCTAAATCTTTGAAAGGACCTCTAACAATGCGAACGCGCGTGGCGGGCTTGATCACATGCGCATTTGAAATAATTTCCGATTGTCCGCGCAAGCCCTCAATTATGTCCGAGTTAACTGTTAAAGGGACTGCATACTCTGATGCGCTGGGTTGATAAGTAAGGACTGACTTAACGCCCTCTATGTGTCGCGCACGAAGCCAATTAAGCGGATCTGAAAGATGCACAAACAAATAATTTGCAAACAAGGGCAATGTCACAATGTGACGATTAGGCTTGTGCGCTTCAAATACAGGAAAGAAAACTTCAAAATTATGCGACGCTAACTGTTGCGCCACGAGTCGTTCTTGCTTGGGATGTGAGTTAACACAAAACCAGGAGCTCTTGGGCATTGTTGTTTGTACCCCGAAACATGGCTCCGCAAGATATAGCGCATGATAGGCTGGTTACACGCTACACAAGGGATAGTAGCAAAATCTTAAATTGCGCGCAAGCTCAAAATTTAAGCAATTTCTAGCGAAATTTTACTAATATAGGCTTGCAAACGAGCACGCACATCGCGCGCTGTTGAATAGCCTTCAGAGGGCGTAAACAACTCTATAGCATCACTGTGCGGAATGCCGAGATATGCAGACACTGCTGACAATCCTGAAAAAGACATCGAACGAACTTCATCCCAAAATACAACAGTATTTGTACTAGGATCGAATTCCAAACCTGCGCTCTTATGCCAGGAGTCTTGCGTGCACCAACCTATAGCACAACCTGTGGTTTTACAGCCCCCTTCATCAAGCCATAACCCAAGTAAAAAAGGACGGCTTTCTTTAATAACATCTTCGAGCACGCGCATCACATTCTGCAAGCGTTCCAATTCAGGCATTGATTTTCTCCAGTTCTCGTTAAAACACAAAAAAATCGCTACGAAGTGCGCACTCAGCCAACGGAATCGCCGCCTGAGTTCTTGACGCGCTTTCCCTGATTCAAAGCTGTTTCACAAACAGGACACACACCTTCATGTGTTTCCCAGTACTCGGTTGAAATAAGTTTGTCACAGCCTAAACACTTGCTTTGAAGCTCATGCACAGCTGGCTGCGCAGAGAAAATTTCGCGCGCAGCATCAGCAACCCGTTTCCAAGCTTCAATACTTTCATTTCCTGGATGAAACCACCAGCCCGGAGGCGCAAGTTTTGGATCAACACCATTAAACGCGCACAGCAACCGTAGTGCGACTTCATCCCGCGGCCATTCACGGCACCTTGGGGTAAAGCCGGCGGCGTGCAACTGCTCATCTGTAACAAATTCGGGCGGTTTTAATTCGCTTTCGTTGCTCATTTCTGCCCTACATTTTCCCACGCCGCGACAGCGACAGGTGCGACGATGCGCGCTAATTCAATCAGCGCATTTGCATACACACGAATTTCATACTGAGCGTGCTCATCTGTGCGTAGCGTCAAAAACCGAAACAAGTTTAATAGACTAACAGTCGCGAACATACGACTATACGTGGCTAGCGGCAGATGCAAACGTGCCAGCTCACGAGGCCAGTTTTCTGCTAGAAGCTGTTTGTAAAGCGCGAACGCTGCTTCCATGTTGTTCTTTACACGTTCAGCTTCAACCTTACGCGCTTGAAACAATAGTTGAGCGGCTACAGCCTTACCGGCCTCGCCAGGATCAATTGTACGTCCTTGTTTATTCTTTGGATCTTGTGCACCAATGTGCTCAGGCTGCGGAACATAGAATTCATCACACAATTCCGTGTAACGTGCACTCTGCTCATTGTAACTCCAAGTACGATGCCGGTGCCACTGACGAAACACAAAAATAGGCGCCTTAATCTCAAAGGTAAAGGTAACAGCTTCAAACGGTGTAGTATGATGATTGCGCCACAAATAGTTGATTAGTCGCTTGTCACTGCCTTCATCTTCACCGGCACGCCAGTCAGCGTCATAAGATACGCGAGCAGCCCGCGCAATAGACAAATCGCTACCCATATAGTCAACCAGACGCACATATCCATGATCTAGCACATTAATTCTCGTGTATTTTTTGCTTGGAACTTGTGGCGCCAGCTCATCTAACAAAGCGCGCACAGCCATGCCCAACTGTTCTTTAGATGCCTGTCCCCAAGCCACTTTTGCAGCCAAACTGTAAACATGCGCGCCAAGCTCTAGATCAGAATCCGGTTTAGGCGAAGCATCAAAACTATGTAGTTTTTCGTTCACAACTGGCGCTCCAAATTAATAATTTCACGATCAAGGTACCAACGACCCTTCTTCAGGTCCTCTAAATGTTTGGCAGGATCTTTCTTACCGGCACGACCAATATACTTGAGGAGACTACCAAGATTAAAGCCTAAGCCCTACGCTTCAATTACTTTGATAACTTCGTACGGATTTGACTCGCCGTCATAGTGCGAGGGATGATTAATTTGTTCCTTTGTGGCATGTTCGGTAACAACTGCACCTGTAACAGATAAGTGTTCGTTTTCCACGTTAAAACCCTTTCGCTCGAATTTCTAGTTCTAGTTGTAAACGAGCCCGAACAGCTTCAACTGTTTCACCAGGTTCCGCGTTCTCAACATACAACTGATCTTGCAACAACTCTTGAATAGTTTCGGTAGGCAAGTCCGCTACTGCTGTTCTGCCGCCTGCATCATCTATGTAGTAATGGTCGCGCATGAGGTAATCCTTACATGAGGTAATCCTTAAAGGAGGTTTGAAATTGCATATACCGTCCCTCGCGCGCGCGTTCGCACGCAACGTTACTTACTACATATATAATATATATTTTTTATATAAAATAAAAAATAATTATATATGTAGTCGTAACTATATTTATATAGTTATCGACAAGTGTTAAAAATTGGGCAGATACAATGCAAATTTCAGGAGCCTGTGCGCGCTGCTTCGCAGCGGATAGTGAGTGCGTTTTTTCGCTACGCTCACGCACTCACTATCGAGGGTTTTCTGGCGCTTGGTTCTGGTTTGCAAAATTATAATATGTTTTTTTCTTGCTTTTTACTCAGTTAACGGTATATAAAATTTGAGTAGGAGTGTTATGGATTTTACGTTCTTAAATCATTTGTCAGTTGAAGACAAACTTGCGCTGGAACGCAAGTTAGAAGAGCAGCTGGCTGTACATCGCAACTCCAAGAAAGAAATTCAGTTTACTGTTTTTGAGGAATTTGTTTGGAATCAACTTTCTCTCCTAACAAATTATCACAGAAGTTCTGAGCGCCGCAATGAAGCCATCGCCAAATACGGCGTTCGCAAGTTGCGCACTCGTATTGCTGAAATTGATAATTTCGCAGTACACTGTTTTCCCGTTATTGTGCGCCGTCCTGTTAAGGAGGCATTCCTAGTAGTCGTGTTGAAATGTCTAGTCGACGATTTGACCATTCGTTTTCGTGAACGGGAAGATTTTCCCGGTGTGCCTGTGACACCTTTCTTGGTGTTAGACCACATAGACAAACTCGAATTCGCTGTGGATAAGCGCTTCCCTGGTTACCTTAAAGCAGGTTTGTTGCACAAAATTGCGCCTTTAGTGGCCTAAGGAGTAGCTATGCAAGGCGAACCGAATGAGCTAATAACGATAAAACTACCGCGCCGCGTTTTGAGCCGGTTAGCTTCGATCGCACGCAGTCGGGCGCGAACGCTCGAACGCAAAGCACAGGCGCGCGATGATACTGGTACAGCTTATGTTTCCTCGCCGAGCCGGCTTAATGCGGATAAGGCATGGGCTGTCACTTTGTATGATGCTGCCCATGCTATCGACAAAGCCTTAGAAATCTAATACCTGTTTACTTCGCAAGAGAAGTGATTATGCAAATTGATTGGCGGCCTTTACTAGACACAATTCGCGTGCCCTGGGCGGATACAGGCAAAAACACATCTAAAGGACATGTTAATATCCGCTGTCCTTGGTGCTTTGATGATCCTTCGCATCATTTGACTATTTCAGAAGATAAGGCAGCATATTACTGTTACCGTGATCCTTTACGACACAGCGGCCGTAATCTTATTACATTACTTGTGCAATTAGGTGTTACGCGCGCTGATGCTGTGCGCCTGCTCAATGTTTACAAACGTGCCGGTGCGGCGGAATATGTAGAAGAAGTGCCGGTAGAAACGCATGTGCTCAAAACACGTTGGGATCGTTTCCAGCCTATTAACATGCAATCACGGTACCTCGACTATCTTTATTCCCGCGGATTTGACGATCCCGAAACAGCGGCAGTACGTTATGATCTGCGTTATGCCTCCGAAGGAAAGTGGGCAGGGCGATTGTTGATACCCTTTCGGGAAGATGGCTTTGTTAGGGGCTGGACGGGTCGCGCGCTGCGTGACGAGTGTGCTCCTAAATATCTTACTGAAGATGTGCATGATGCCGGTCTTGTGTTTGCGCCACGTGCGCGCAAATCGACTGATCATACGCTATTGATTGTTGAGGGTCCAATTGATGCGCTGAAAATTGATGTCTCTGTTGACTTTTACTACACGGTGGCGTTAACAGGTAAAGCATTGCCAGACTCTCGAGTTTTAAGGTTACAAAAATTTGCATATGGACTGCAAAATGCCTTTCTATGGATGGATGGGGATGTGCCAAAAAGTTACATAATGCGCATGCAATCGGAGCTTGCGTCCGCATTAAAATTGCGCTACCTTCCCCGCCCTGATGGTGTAAAAGACCCCGGTGCCATGCAATCACAGGAGATAGCAGAATGGTTAGCGTTTCACTCGAAAGTAATGTATCAACGCGGCGTGTAAAACTCAGAGAAAATTTTTTATATTCATGGGAAGGGCCTTTTGAGAAATGGTCGCGTTCATGGGTGCGTAGAAATTTTTGGCGCGTTCGTCACATTTTTTTAACAGAAGAAGATGCTTTGCAGGAGTGCGCGCTAATTTTCGTACGCTGCGTACGACTTTATCAACTGCGTATTGATAACCCCGCATGGTTAATGTCGTTGTTCAAAACAGCTGTGGCTAACGATTGGATTACATTTTCGATTAAAGATCGCCGCGGGCGTGATACACAGGAAAGTGTTAATGCAGACTTGCCACAAACTACGACCGACTTTAATGAAGGCCCTCTTTACGCCGCGCTCGCTAACGCTTCATCAGAATTAAAACAAGTACTTACTGTAATTGCCGGCGCGCCTAATGAATTGTTAGAATTGATGTTCAAAAACGACAACGCTACGCTCGAAAAAGTTAATTGTAGGCTGTGCCGCCTATCTGGTATATCAGCAAAACATGACGTTGTTGCAGAACTTCGAAATCTTCTTGGACAGGAACTTTCATATGGGTAAAGCATTTGTTTTGTTAAGCGGCGGCATCGATTCCACCACCTGCTTGGCGCTCGCTATCCGTGATTATGGGCATGACAAAGTTGAAGCCCTGAGTGTTAGTTACGGGCAGTCGCATGAAACGCATGAACTGCGCGCCGCTGCGTGCGTTGCTGAATACTACAATATCCCGCATCGAATTCTCGACATGCGTCCTGATATGCCGCGCGGCGGATTAACGGATATTAACGCATCAGACACACTACCCGATGTTACCTATGGCGAGATTACAGGCGTGTCGCCTAGTTATGTGCCCTTTCGGAATGGCCTGCTACTTGCAAAAGCGGCAGGCATCGCGCAGGCAGAAGGCGGAGAAGGTTCAGCTGTGTACGCGGGCCAGCACGCTGAGGACGCGGCGGGTGGCGCTTATCCTGATTGCGGTCTTGACTTTATTGGCGCTATGGCCGCCGCAATTACAATCGGTACATACCATCATGTGCAGCTTAAGGCGCCGCTTATTCAAATGTTCAAACCTGAAGTTATCAAATTAGGCGCTTCGCTGGGCGCGCCTTATCACTTGACGCGTTCTTGTTATCGAGATACGAGCGATCACTGTGGACGTTGTTCAACTTGTTACGCGCGAGCTGAAGGGTTTGATGCCGCCGACGTGGAAGATCCTACAATTTATGAGATTGATCCGCGGCGGAGCCGTATAACAGATTTGTTGGTCGACGGAATCAGTCCTCACCTCAAATTGTAACGACTAAAAAATAATTTACATTTTTTCTCCATAATTTAGTTGCGCCATGTTATGTTGTAACATATAACACATATATGGTGCAGCAATCCTGCTTTCACACCATTCATAGGAGACTACATATTATGGCGAAAAAGATTGTAAATCCGCCTGTTGCGGCGGAAGAGGGAGTTATTGTTCAGGAGTCGGCGGAAGAGGGAGTTATTGTTCAGGAGTCAGCGGAAGAGGGAGTTATTGTTCAGGAGTCGGCGGAAGCTGATGCCGATGTTACGAAGAAGCTTTCTGTTCTCACCGAGCTGCTCAATGTCGCCGCGGGCGTAGACACGAAGTTTGCGGTTACGCAGAATCCCAAGGAGACGACGCAGGCTTACCTCACGCGCATTGTTAGCGCAGTGTCTGAAGCGCCGGAGTCTGAATTTGATGCCATGTCTGCTGAAGCGCAGGAATGGTACAACAATGCTGCGGAAAACCTGAACGCCAAGCGCGCAGTTACCCCGCCCGATGGATACGTTGCCGCTAACGGCAAGCCGGCCAAGGAGCCGAAGGCGGCCAAAGCGCCGAAGGAACCAAAGGCGCCGAAAGAGCCTCGCGCTCCGGGACTTACGAGCTTCTACCGTAAGGCGGTAATTCTGCATCATAACGCTTCGTTGGACGACATCAAAGCCGCGCTGGAGAAAGAAGGCGTTGAAATTCGCATGACGACATTGGCCACGATCCGTTCGGATGTGCTTGCGACGATCAAGATCGCGCAGGAAACCGGGCATTGGAAGTAAACCTTTTTATGCTTGCTGTTTAAGATTTTATCGGCGTAGGGGAACTTACGCCGGTAATTTTGTGCACAGTATATTATGCAGCAGTGAATAAGGAACAAACATGCCTATGCAGGATCCTGAGCACCCTAAAATGCCTTCACGCTTTGCAGCGCTTGAGGCTGTTCGAACACTAATTGCGTACATCGGCGATGACCCTGATCGTCCGGGGTTGCGTGATACGCCAAGCCGCGTGCTGAAAGCCTGGGAACAAGACTGGGGTAAAGGCTATGTTGAACTAACTCCGGATGAACTGCTACGCATGTTTGAAATCGAAGATATCATTCAAAACAACGCTCCCGGGCAAATGGTAGTTGTGAAAGATATTATTCTGCACAGCACATGCGAGCATCATATGGCGCCGTTTTTCGGCCTGGCGCACATTGCTTACATTCCCGACAAGGGTGTTGTGGGACTATCAAAGTTAGCTCGTGTTGTAGAATACTTTTCCCGTAAACTGCAAGTACAGGAACGAATTTCTGAGCAAGTAGCTGGTTTTTTAAGCGAGCATCTGTCTGCTGATGTGGGCGTGCTAATTGAAGCAAAGCACATGTGCATGTGTAGTCGTGGCGTACGACAATCGGATTCAAACACAATCACTTCTGCTCTACGCGGTGATTTTTATACGTCGAAAGAAACACGCTCCGAATTTCTACGACTAATCGGGAAATAGAATATGATTCCGCAGCGCGGTAAGGCTCCTGCCGCATGGCAAAACAAAGAGCCGCAAATGCGACTTATCTTAGATTCCGGTGCGTTTTCTGCCTGGAGTCTTGGGTTTGAAGTAAACCTTGATGACTACTGCGAATTTATCAAGCGTAATCAAAGCTGGGTTTCAGCTTATGTTGCGCTAGACGCCATTAGTCAAAATTCGCATGATCCTGTTACTAAAATGAAGGCCGCTGAAGCAGCCGCGGCGCAATCCTATGAAAATTTACTGTACATGCGTTCAAAGGGCTTGGACCCTGTACCTGTTGTGCATGTAGCTGAATCATATGAGTGGCTTGATCGTATTCTTGATCTTGGCTGCAAGTATATCGGCATTTCTGCCTCCTCGCTCGCATCACGTAATGAAGTTGATGATTGGTATGCGGGCGCTTGGGCGCGCATGGTTGATAGTGAGGGCTTGCCGGTCGTTAAAGTTCATGCGTTTGGTGAAGGCCGTTTTGCGACTATGAAAAAATTTCCGTGGTTTAGCGCGGACAGTGCATCTTGGATTTATCAGGCACAGCGTGCCGGTAAATTTGTGTTTAACGACGGGCACGGCGCCGCGCAGCGTAACGATGGAAAGTCTGATAAAGCCTCCCCTGACATTAATTGCATGGATGAAGAGAATAAAAAATACTTTAACAAAATTCTGGCAGATAGCGGAATACTCGCTAAGGCTTTTGATGATTTTGGAAGTCCGGCGCTGGTAATGCGTACTTACATCACTATGCGTAGTTATATTTATGGCGCCAACAAGGTGAATGAATGCACACCTGTCAGGTTTGTTCCTAAAGAATCACATACAGTCCATAAGGGGTTTTTTGATCCCGGACCTAGCCCGCGCCCTGCTATTGAGATACCACAAATGCACTTTCATTTTGTGGTAGGCACGAATAACACGACGTATGCACTTTTGGCGCATGAAGGCTACCGTGACATCCTCGCTTCATACTTTTATATTGAGCCGCCTACAGCCAAAGCGCGCAAAGTTATCAAGCCGGGTAAAGCTGTTCCGAGTAAGCACAAAACACATGATGCGGCAAATCTTGAACACTTTGTACGCGATCCGCTAGATTGCGTTCAAACGAATGAAACATTTTTGAAGTACTGGAACATTTTGCAGGAGCATCTCGATCATGCTAAGTAATGAACTACAAAAAGCTGTAGCCCCTTTTGCCTTCATGCTGAATTCGCACGCGCTGTCACCGAAGCATAGAAGCCTGCTGCTGGCGCCGAATGCGATCAGGGCTGAGAGCGCCTTCGGATTGCTGGAAGCCGCTGTATCGCTGGAAATTGCCGGTGACTGCCTGGTCGACGGATTACCCTTTTTAGCTATCGTGAAATCTATGCCGTCCGAACAAGAAGTGTTTTTTGAACTCGCAAACGGCGCGCTTTCTTGGTATTGCGGAAAAGCGCGTGGCAAGTTGGCTGTCCTTTCTGACAAAGTTGAAATTCGTACAATTTCACGGGAACTGAGCAATCAACAGTGGAAGCCCTCAGAAAAATTGCTTGACGCGCTTTCGCTAGGCGCGCTATCATGCGGCAGTATTTCTACAAATTCATTGGGCCTTTACGGCATTACGCTTGATACGCGGTATGAGCTTGTAAAAATTTACTCATCTGATAATTTGACTTGTTCTATGTATGAGTTCGAGGATGAAGTGCCGAGCAATACGCCTGATATTTTTACTTTCTCGCAAGATAGTGCGGCAGCTTTAGAGGCTGTACTTTCGAGTGTAAGCGAGGGCGTAGTTGTTGACTTTGATACAGACCCTTCAGGCTCGGCTTCTGAGTTGTTGTGTGTCGCCGGCCCGCTTAAGTTGTTAATTAAGTCAATTCCGCCGGTTAAGCAAGATGTGCTGAAGTTCTTCAATATGTATGACGAGCATGAAATTTGCATGCCCGTAGACAAAGACCGCATCAGTGCATTTTTACGACGGGTTGATGCGTTGACTGAAACTAAAGGCGCAGCTAAAGTCTCAGTGTCAATGAACAATCACGATAACGAAGGTGTATCATTACAGTTAGCTTTTGAAGAAGGCACGAGCTCTAGTGAAGAGTATTATGTTGTAACTGGCGTTGAACATGTGCGTTTGCCGGAATTGCACATCGAGGCTAAGCGCTTTGCGCGCGCACTTGCGCATGTTACCGACATTGTGCTTGATCATGCAGATAGGCACATTGTTGTGCTGCGCAGCGACACATTTCGGTACATGATGACCGGATCGGCTAAGGCTTAAAAGGAATAGAACAATCGGCTTTTTTTTCGACGACCGTGAAGTAGAGCGAGTTGAGCGTGTAAAAAAAGAAAAACGCGACCCGCTGCAAGACCTTAAAGTTACGCCGCAGGGCTGTGATGCGTGCGCGCTTAAGCGCGAATGGCGTCGTTTGTCGACGCCTCGCATGCCCATGTTCCTTGAGAAGCGTAATCCTGATATTCTAATACTAGGTGAAGCGCCGACTAAGGACGAAGATTTGCAGGGCAAGCAATTTGTAGGCGAAGCGGGAAAATTGTTACGTAAAGCGCTTCCAGGCATGGCAATGGAACGTCTGGCGTGGCAGCATGCGGTGAGATGCTATCCAGCCAGCAATACACCTGTCGGACGTCGCGAAGCTCATGCCTGCTCACCTTTCTTAGAAGCAGATCTAGAGAAATACGACTTCAAGGCTGTGCTAGGTGTCGGCGGCGTACCGCTAGATAGCGTGTTCCCCGGCGCTTCAATTACCAAAGTACACGGTGTGCGTTTTCCCGCACAATTTGGTAAAAAGACGCTTTGGTACTATCCAGTACTGCATCCTACTTCTCTGCTCCGAGGCGGCGGCGAGCAAAGCAACGCCTGGCCTGTATTCAGAACAGACATTAAAGAGTTTTTTAAGCGTGTAGATAAGTGGCCTGTGCCGGTCATTATGAATCCTCGTGCAGAAGATGTGCTATTGCCGCGAACGCGTGAGGAAGCTGAAGCACTGCTCGCAAGATGTCAAGAACCTTTAGGTGTTGACATTGAAACTATCAATTTACGTCCTATGGAGCCCGGTTCTCGGTTATTGTGCGCATCTCTGTCAGACGGTAAAACAACTTTTGCGTGGCCTATTGATCATCCTGCTGCGTCTACAGATTGGGGCTTAGAGTTTTTACTAGAGGTTATGTCAACCTATAGGTGGATTGCGCACAATGCAGCTTTTGAGTTAATCTGGGCTTTTTACTTTGCGCGTGTTAGATTGGGCATGCCAAACTGGCAACCTATCGGCTTTGAAGATTCTATGGCGTGCGGACGTTTGTATCACGAACGTGAAACCATACAAAGTCTTGGCGATCTGACACGCATTCATATTGGCCTGGACATCAAAACGGTTACAGGTGTAGACGCGGCGAATATCATGCGTTATCCTATCGAACAGGTTTTGCCCTACAATGGCCTTGATAGTTGGGCATCCCGAATTCTGTACGATAAGTTACGTAAACATGTAAGCGATACGCTATATGATCACATTATCGGCTCTATTTGGAGCACAACTGAAATGGAGTTTCAGGGCTTACCCGTAGATGTAGAAGCAGCAGAAGATCTACAAGCTAAGTGGCAAGGCTTAATGGGGGACGCCGCAGACACAGCGAAGTCGATTTATGAGGTACAAGAGTTTGAGCGCGCGCGGCAAGAAGAATTCCAAATCAGTTCACCAGAAGCTGTCGGTATTGCATTAGCTGTGTACGGTAAAATCGATTTGCCGCGTACGCCGGATGGCCGTTACAGTACAGACGATCAGGTACTTGCTCCTCTAGCGGATAGCAATCCTTTGGTTAAAGCTGTATTAGACTATAGAGAGGCAGCTAAAAACAATTCTACATACATTACACCTGTTTTAGAAGCTGTGAAGCGCTATGCTGCGCCCATTATCCATCCCAGCTATTCGACTATGCGTACGAAGACGCTACGGCTCAGCAGCGAAGGCCCGAACATCCAAAATTTTCCTAAACGACGCCATCGCGAAATTCGTCGCATGATTATCTCTTACCTTAAAGCGACCGGCATTGATCCGGAAAAATTTATCTTTGCGTCTTTTGATTACGGTCAGCTAGAAGCGCGGCTCTACGGTATGCTGACAAAGGACCCCGCCTTGTGCAAGTCAGTTATTAGTGGAGAAGACATCCACGCGTACTGGCGTGATGACATACTTGACATATACCCTGAATACTTAGAGCGGTTAAAGGTAAAAACTAATCAGACCGAGATGAAGAAAATACTAAAAGGCGGACGTGATATTATTAAAACTGACTTTGTGTTCGCATCTTTTTACGGCTCAATCGCTAAAGGCATTAGTGAACGCACGGAGTTGCCAATATCGATTGTACAACAAGAATTGTCTAAATTTTGGAAACGGTATCCTATAGCACAACGCTGGCTAAAGGCGCAGCGCGTGGAGTATCAAGAAACGGGCAGTGTGCGCCATATTACAGGTCTGGTTCGTCATGGAATTCTGCCGGGCAATGAAATGATTAACAATCCTGTGCAAGGGCTAGCTGCGTTTGTTGTGGGACAAGCACGGAATGGGCTTGCTGCGAAAGCGCGGGAATTGCAAGACATGCACATCCATCCGCGTATTGATATTCATGACGACCTCACGTTTATTTTGCCCGCAGACGATGATGAACTGCTGCTCGAGTATATTGAATTAATTGCGCAGGAACTTGTTAAGGTTCGTTTTCCTTGGCAAATCGTGCCGCTTTCGGTTGAAGCCAATATCGGCTTCGCATGGAATGACTTGTCGGAAGTTCATACATTTGTTGGAGATTATGTTAGGTGAATCAGCCGCTCATCGTAAAATACAGGCCTACAAGTTTTGATAGCATTATAGGCCATGAAGAAACAATCGCAGCGCTACAACGTGCCATTGCAGCTGATACGTGTCCACATGCGTTCTTGTTTACTGGTCCGTCAGGCACAGGTAAAACAACAATGGCGCGCATTATCGGAACTACATTGGAAGCTGAAGTTGTAGAAATCGACGCAGCTTCCAACAGCGGTGTAGATGCGATGCGCGAACTTGTAGATTTTGGACAGCATCGTGCATTTGGCGGAAATGGGCGGCGGCTTGTCATTATCGATGAATGTCATACATTATCAAAACAGGCCTGGCAAGCCGCGCTAAAACTCTTGGAGGAGCCGCCGCCGCATCTATTTATTGCACTGTGCACGACTGAGTCTGCTAAGGTTCCGGAAACTATTGTAACTCGGTGCTACCCTGTAATCTTAAAGTCGCTGCATCTCGAAGACATAGATCTTTTACTCGAAGTGGTGTGCGGTTTTGAACAATGGCAGGTTCCAAATGATGTCCTAGCCGAAATTAAGCAGGTCTCGGGAGGATCTCCCCGCAAAGCGTTATCTACGCTACAAGCCTGCTTTTCTGCTAAATCACGTGACGAGGTGCGACGCATTGTACAGATACAAGACGCCGCGGATCCGTTAATAGCAATCGTGCAGCACCTTATGAGCGGAAAGCGTTCTTGGGTATTGATCAAAAAAGAACTAGCGCGTGTTGAAGATGATAAGTGGGAGGGCGCCATCACAGCTGTTGGACGCTACCTTGCCGCTTGCATGGCACGTGAGGACAACGACAAGAGTGCGCGCAAAATGTGGGAGTTCTTAGACGCGTTGTTATTTCCAAGCCAGACGTTTGACGATAAAGTTAGATTTATCTCCGCTGTTGGTAAAATGCTTTGGAGCGTTCCAGAAGGAAATTAAACCATGTATCAAGAAGCACAATATCTCAGACTCAAAGCGCGCGTTGAAATTGATAAACTCCGCATTGACGAAGAGCTGGTTGAAACTCCAATGTTGTTGCTCGAAGCTTCAGAAGGGCTAGCTGAAGTTACATTATTGCATTCTAGCCTGCTGCGCGAAAAAGAGGCTGTTTATGCTGCCCGCACGCAGGATATTCGTGATACGCCTGATTCAGATGGTAAACTTCCGTCAGAAGCTAAAGTTACCAATATGATTCGAAGTCTTAGTGGAGATCAAACGGTGCAAGCTGCCGCTAAGGCAGTGGATGAAGTACGTATGGATATCAGTTTATGGGAAGGACTTGTCAGCGCATATAAAGAGAAACAATTTAATATACGAAAAATCGCTGATTTAATGATTTCTGGCATCATGTCTAACGCTTCGGTATATGAGCAAGAACGGAGTCGTTCTAGACGCACTCCTTTGGAACGAAGTTAATGAAAATACTATTTGAACTACTTGAGTATATAACAGGAGGAATTTTAGTGATCCTGTTTTTGTACATCGCCGGACGTGTTATTACACTAGGCGTTATAAAAAGCATACGCGACACAAATCAAAGGAGAAAATAAGTATGGCTTTCCAATATCGCGCTCGATCGAATGAGGATTGGGAGAAACGCTCAGCGCAACAGGGCGGGTCGTTTGAAGGGTTCATCAAGGATGAATTCAAAACCTACACTGTCAAAAAGGGTGATAACTTTATCCGAATTTTGCCTCCTACTTGGGACAACGCCGAGCACTATGGTACGGACGCGTGGGTGCACTTTAGCGTAGGGCCGGATAACGCGTCGGTACTGTGCTTGCACAAGATGAAAGGCGAAGCGTGCCCTATTTGTGAAGCGCGCGCGCGCGCGGAACGCGACGGCGACAAAGAACTCGCAGACGAGCTGAAACCAGCACGACGTGTAGTTGTATGGATCATTGATCGAAAAGACGAAGGCGCCGGGCCGCTTATCTGGGGCATGCCTTGGACACTGGATCGCGACATCGCCAAAGTGTGTCGTGATAAACAGACAGGCGCTTTCTATCTAATCGATCATCCGGATGAAGGTTACGATGTTTCGTTTGAGCGTGAAGGCGACGGTCAGCGTACTAAATATACGGGTGTTCAGCTTGCGCGCCGGCCGAGTTCGGTCGATACAGATGTGCTCGATTATATTCAGGAGTATCCCGCCACAGATTGTTTTGTATGGCGTAGTTACGATGAAGTCGCCAAGTTATTTCGTGGCGGCCTTGCTGATGGCGATGCGAAAGACCGCGGACGTGCTACGTCGTCTAACGCACCAACGCAGGAGCCGTCACGCGAGCGTGAACGCGCGCGCGCCCCTGAACCTGAGCGTCCTGCTTTCCAACGTCGGGGAAGCAGCACAAGGGATGAAGCTGCGCGAGATTCTGAACATGTGCCAGCTGATCCCCCTTTTGATCCTGCACCGCGTGAACGGGAATCTGAGCCGCCTGCCCGACATTCTGCTCCGCCTAAAGATGTGTCTTCTTCGGGCGCTTCACGCGCCGAGCAACTGCGGCAGAAGTGGAATCGGTAGGTGCGCAAAAAGGAAGGCGAGCTTCTGCAGTTTCGTGTTTTGAATGCGCTCACAAATAAGCCTATAAAAACACTAGATGGTAAGCCGTTGATTATCTCGGCTTACACAGCCAAAGCTGCAAAGCATCAAGCTAAAAACATCTCTTCAGCACACATAGTCGTGGAGCCGCTTCAATGAATTTAACACAACTTGGTGAAAAAACGCCTCTGCCTGCTACGCCCGATGCAGCAATTTTGGAGACCATTGCTTACGTGCCGCGCAAGACAGGCGCCGACAGTCCGCGCATGATTGTGCGTTTCACCGCTCCGGAGTTTACCTCCCTGTGCCCGGTGACAGGTCAGCCGGACTTTGCGCGTATTGTGATTGACTTTCTGCCTCGCGCCAAACTTGTGGAAAGCAAATCGCTTAAGCTGTTTCTCGGCAGCTTCCGCAATCACGGCGCATTTCATGAATCCTGCACCGAAATCATCGGAGAGCGCTTGTTTGATGCCATGGCTCCGTATTGGCTGCGCGTGATCTCACTGTTCTATGCGCGCGGCGGTATTCCCATCGACGTTATGTGGGAATGTGGATTGCTACCAAGTAACTGTTGTCCGCTGCCTATTCATTCGTCCGACTTTCAAGGACGGTAATAATGTCAGCAACGTTTGCCAGCAAGATAAACGGCTTATCGTGGGTGCTCATGCACCCACGTGCTACATATGAAATGCTCGGGCTTATTCCTCAATTTTTGAATGCTGAGGATGCTCGTCCATCACGGGAACAATTTCAAGCAAACTATAAGTTTGGCGGGTGGCGGCCGTTCAAAGGTTTTATGCTACTGCCCGATTCTAACATTACATATCGTGGAGATCCTCCATATCAACTATTAGCTGAAACAAAACTGCGTGAAGAAACAATTCGGATCTATGCGTGCGCTTGGGTTATGATTCGACAGGCTGACGGTCAATTTGAAATCTCGCGTATGGATTGAAGCATGGCCAAAAGCACTAAGCTGATTGAAATAACCGGTGAAGTGCAGCACGAGACGAACCATGCTTGGCTTTTTTATAACGGAAAGACTAAGGCATGGATACCGAAGTCAATCGGCGATTGGTATGAGGATGATGAAGACTTGACCGAACTTGAATGCAACTGCACAGATTAAAGATGAAACGCCGCGGCCTCATAACCACTTTGCTAACTGCGCCGGCGATTATTCGCAGCCCCGGTTTGTTGATGCCAATCAAGCCTGTAATATCTGAATGGGTAATAGGATTTGATCTTGCAACAAGTCAAGATTATGACGCGCTTGCTTGGATTCATATGGAGCTTGAAAAAACGCTCGTGCAAACACTGCAAATACCTGTGCGCTTATTGCGGGGTCCTGTAGTAAAGATAAAGATGTGAGGGCGGCGCTAAAACTTACAAAACAATAAATTTGTTTTTTTTTTGAAAAAAGTACTGACTGGCGCTTTTGTTGTACAACAAAGGATGCTATAGTATATATGCTGTAGCATGCTTTGTGAGGACAAATAGGAAATGACCAACAAATTCACACCAGATTGGCCGTATAGATATGAATATGTAAGAGCCGACGGCGAAATTTATCCAGCTCGCATTGTAGCGAATGACCGGAGAGGCGGCGCTCCTCTTCTTGTTTTGGTCGATTGGGGTGGCGACAACGGCGAAGGAATCGGCACCTTTAAGGTAGACGGCACAAGCCCTTCATGGGAAGGGCGTCTCCGCAACCGCCCCAATCCAGCCGCCGTCAAGCCGATTTTTGAGGAGCGGTGGTGCAATACAAGTGCTGGACATCTTACGGATGTTTACAGAGGCGTAAAAAACGCCGAAAAGAACGCTGCGCATTTTCGCACCCGCATCGCCGTCCCCTGCTTCCTCATCGAGCAATCCCTGGCCGAAACCGGACGCGATGAGTTTCCTGCCGCCGTGAGAGAATGGGCACTGCCGACATCTCAGAACGTTGTGATTTACGCGGCCATATGTGACTTCCTCTCCCACAATCCCGACTGGCTCATCGTTCGCAAGCCTCAACAGGAGACATAAATGACGACGTGGATCAAAGACGAAAACGGCAACAAATGCTCGGTTGAGTATTTCGGTTCGGAAGAAGCTGCGCAGAAAGCGTTGGATAGCCTCATTGAGTGTAAAAATTGCACCAACTGCTCGGACTGCTCGTGCTGCTCGTACTGCTCGGACTGCTCGTGCTGCTCGTACTGCTCGTGCTGCTCGTACTGCTCGTGCTGCTCGTACTGCTCGGAGTGCTCGGACTGCTCGTGCTGCTCGTACTGCTCGGACTGCTCGTGCTGCTCGTACTGCTCGTGCTGCTCGTACTGCTCGTAGTGCGAAAACAAAAAAGGCGACAAATCACCAGATGCCCCAGAAATTCCGGTCATCACTGACATTCACAAACGCGTTTACGCTGCCGTGACAGCCGAAGGGCATTCCCTGGCAATGGGTAGCTGGCATACATGCGGCACTACGCATTGCCGGGGCGGCTGGGTTGTGCATTTGGCCGGTGAGGCTGGATACGCGCTCGAAAAGCGTTTCAATACCGAACTAGCGGCGATGTTTATCTACCGGGCGAGTGGCTACGAGATCAATCCATGCCGTTTTTATGATAGCGCAGAGGACGCGATGGCCGATATGAAGCGGCTGGCAGAGGCAGCATGATTTGGCTCATTATCAGGAGGCCGGGGAAGTGAATGATTTTACATAGGTATTGGTGCCAATATAGGCATTCGTGGATTTCTCTTCGGATGCGCTGGAATTGCCCAAAATGCGGGCATATGTTCCAAGATGCCTCGGCAGAAACATTATGGAGCGTAGTGAAAAGATGGTTAGTAAAATGACCCGCAAAGAAATCGCAGCGGTGGCGAGGATTTCAGAAGCTTTTTATGATGAAGCTTGGAAGAACGTTGCCAAAAAACAAAAGACATTGATCGCCCAACCACATCGAGCGGAGGCAATCCTACAAACCGCCCGCGCCGAGTTGGCGAAATTGGGAGAAGCATGGCGTGTAGGAGAAGGCGCAGAGATCATGGATGCATATCAGCACCAGCAAGAATTACTCAACGCACAATCCGCTCGCATCTCCGAGCTTGAATCTGCTATGAAACTCGCTGCCATTCGCATGGAAATTCTCGTTGATCGGATGCGAGGGTGTCATGAGGAAACAGGCAAGCATCAGCTTTTGGACGAAGCGCAGATGTTTGTCGATGAAGCGAAGGCAGCCCTGAAAGGCCAAACCCATGACTGAGCCGAAAACGCAATACTGGTGCAATGCTCTCTGCGAAGCCTTTGACGGTGCAGGAGCGTATGAGGTTTGGGCAACGCTTAGCGCTAAGCAGCAATCCGAAATCGGGGCGACAATTCAAACAGCCCACGAATGTTACGGAATGGCATTTTACTCTCCTCCTGCATCTGACCGCCTTGATGCTATCGAGCGAGAGTGGAAATCAAAATATCAAGCTCTCCAAAAAGAATTTGAGCAGTATCGAGGGAATGCTGAAACGGCAGTTCGACGTGCCCTTAAACAATTCCCTGACGCGGAAGTTTCTATTGATGAATATGGAGATGTGTATCGCCACGGCGGTAGAACGGAGCAGATACAATGACTGACCCGATGAAGTGCAAGTGTGGCGAGATGCCGACCATGCTAAAAGGCCAACAATGGTGGCATTGTGGCACATGCGGCATCTCCGGGCCCTACAACGACTCCGATCATGTCGGCTGGGATGCGCTGATGGGCGGAAGTGGAGAGCCGAAAGAGGGAACGGTGCGGGTGCGGATTCCGGTCTACGAACGCCATGGGAGATTGTATGTGTTTTATGAAAGGCTCTCGAACGGCAGGGAGCGCGCTGGCGTTGGCTTTACCACTGACAAAGTGTGCGCCTATATCACTGCCGACATTCCGCTCGCCTCTCCCACCGAGGTGAAGGGGGAAGTTTCGTGAGCTTCCTGAAATGCGCGCGCTGCGGAAACCGACAGCCGGAAGAGCTTTCATATTGCTGCCATTGTGGAAAGCCGATGGGCATATTCCGTTGCGAAGGAGAGTCCCCATGACCTCGCTATGGCTAACGATCATCGAATACGTGGGCTACGCTTTTGCTGTCGTCGCGTTCATCTGGCTGGCCTACGAGCGCGGCTTCAGCCAGGGATGCTACCACATTCTGAACCAGCAAATTGATGAGAAGATCAGGAATCTAGCCGAGCTGGAAGGAGAATCCCCATGACCGAAGCTGACAAGAAGCTGGTGGAGGAACTTCTTGCCGAATGGCTCGGAAGGTCCCCAGGAGGAGTTCCCGTTTACGCTGTTGGAAAGAGTCCTGAATGTGCGCAACGCTTAGCAGACGAATCCCATCGCCTCGTCACTGCTGAGTTGGCGGGGAGGGTTGTGGATTACGATAAATTCCCGATTGTGGAGTTTATCGAGTGCCCCACAGAAATGCCCGCACAGCTCGCTTTTGAGACCGGCGCACAAGCCATGAAGCAGGCGTTTATCCCCATCCTCGCCGCCCTCCAAGCTCGCGATGATGCTCAATGCCGTGCCATTGATAATATGACCAATCAACTTGCACAGGCCGACGAGGATAAGGCAATCCTCGCCGCGAAGCTGGAAGCGGCGGAGATCGAGAACAATCGGCTAAAGGAGTTCATCGCCAATCCACCCAGGCATAAGTTTTGGGGCGCGGGCGAGAAGGATTGTCCGCGAGAAATCAAAGCGGGGAACGGTGAGTTACACACGCTTAAATGCAAGGCGTGTGGTGCAGAAAATCCTCGAAACGATATATGCCACGCATCGCTAAATACCGCGCCGTGAAAGCTATGGCGAAAGTCATGCAGACACACGGTAAAACCGCAATGCTCATGACCCCCACCCCTCACCCGCAGCCTGACCGGAGATGCGGGACTTGTGCTGATTGGGATCATGCCAACGCAAAACCATCCAATGTGAGCGCTCGCATGATTGCCCATTGTTTGTCGTCTAAGCCGGATGGTCCAGATTCGGTTCGTCCAGCGAGCCTAAAGGAAAATAACACCCGTATGAAAATGTACTCTATCGAAGGAACCACCTGCCCCGCGTGGCAACCAAAGGAGTCGAGAGATGACGAATGAATCAAGCTCGCTGGCTGTGAGGCTGACGCAATGCCCGCTTGCCGTTGGTCAGATGGTGCGATTTGTCGAGCCTACGCCCGGCGAAGCATGGCTCAATGATTGGCAGAACGTTGATTGCTGGGTTGTCGGCATTCAATACGACATCAAAGGTGATTATTGGATAGCGTATGTTGTTGACCGGATGCCGTTCGAACGCGGCGATGTGACTGATTGCAACGCTGACTTTCTCGTCGCCACCACTGCCCAGCGCGCCCTCGATGAGGCCAGGAAGGAGGCGTTTCGTGCCGGGGCTGAGGCGATGCGGGAGAAATGCGCCATATGGATCGTTGAAGGCGCGCCAAATCCGCAAAATGTCTACGACAACAGCATCATGGAGATTTACCGTCGCGGCCTTCAAAAGCAGGCTGCATCGCTTCGCAATCTTCAAACCCCGGAGATGCCAGATGATCACGCATGAAGACGCGACGCCGATAATCCACCACCTCGAAGCGAAGGGTGATCCGGTCTCGGTTGAAGCCGCTGCCATGCTCCATGCCCTCTTGGTCGAACGTGATGCTGCGTTCAAAGCTGGCGAAGATGCAATGCGGGATAGGGCAGCGCATATGATCGAACGCGCGGGAAAAGGAACAAATATACAATTTGTTACGGATGTCATGGGCGTCGCCATCCGCGCCCTCGCGAACCAACCCCGGAGCAGATTGCGTGCGGGGTGAAGGAACTGCAACGCTCTTTGGATGTTACGCGTCAGCTTATAGCAGCCGCCGAACGAAGAGGATTTTTAGATGCTGTGGAATTTCTGAAAATAGAAGATACCGCCCTCGAAGCCTTGGTGAAGTGGTTGGAGAGTGAAAATGTTTGAAGTAATTTTTTTAGCGTTTTGGTGGTAGACGCTGCTCAGCGGAAAACTGTTATTAGCACAATTTAACTATTTCTCATAGGCAGTATATTAAAGCTAGCGCGGTGTTATAAGCAGCACATATGGAGAACAGAATGGCTCGTATTGCTCTCAGTCAACCTTCTTATGCTCATGAATTTTTACCCAGCGGTTCAACATTACTCGATTTGTGTAATGGCGGCGGATGGGGTTTAGGACGGGTTGTAAACATTGTAGGTGATCGCGCTGTTGGGAAAACTCTCATCGCTATCGAAGCGTGTGCTAATTTTGCGAAACTTTACAGTCCTTCTCGTATTCGTTATAACGAAGTCGAAGCTGCATTTAATCGAACCTATGCTGAAAGTATGGGCTTGCCTAAAAACATCAGCTTCTGCGAGGATTGTGCTACGGTTGAGCAATTTGATAAAGATTTAACCGAATGGTTGGAAGCGCAAAAAGAAGACGGCCCTTATCTCTATGTTCTAGATTCGCTTGATGCGTTATCGGATGACGCGGAGATGGGGCGTGAAATGGGGGACGCTACATACGGTACCGGAAAAGCCAAAGCGCTCTCTGAAATGTTTCGCCGGCGCATTTCGCTATTGCGCGACAAACGTTGCTTGCTCATGATTATTTCACAAATTCGTGATAAGATTGGTGTTACATTCGGTGAAACCAAAACACGTAGTGGCGGGCGCGCACTTGATTTTTATGCGTCACAAATTGTGTGGCTACACGCCGCGGAGAAAATTACACAACAAGTGTCGGGAGTCAAGCGCGTAGTAGGCGTCGACGTCATCGCTAAAAATAAGAAAAACAAACTTGGGCTTCCTTTTCGTGAAGCTACGTTCGAAATACTATTCAATTTTGGGATTGATGACGAATCCTCAATGATTGATTGGCTAAAAGCCAACAAGGGTTCGATTGATCCTGCTGTTGTTGCTAAAGAATTGAAAACGGCACGTGTCAATCAAGATCGAGAAGCGGTGCGTGCTATTGCTGCGAATTTGCGTACTTTGACGCATGCGCGGTGGCATGAAATAGAAGCGGCGTTAACGCCTCCAATGCGTAAGTACGAATAACGCATCGTATTCCCCGACTGAACGGGGAATAACGTACGCTGACTATAACAACATGTTCCTTTAACAGCTGAGCAAAGAGAATTAATATGCGACAAGGCGGCGGAGCGAATAAGGGAGCTGACTTTGAGCGGCTGATTTGTAGAGAGTTGAGTTTATGGATCAGTCGCGGCGCGCGCGCAGATCTCTTTACGCGCAATAAGGCATCAGGGGGTGCATTTACCACGGCGATGCGCCGCAGAGATGCCGAGCACGGTCAGCCTGGGGACATAGCGCCGACTGAAATCGAAGCCCTGGAGTTCACGCGTATCTTTGCTATTGAGTGTAAGCACTATCGTAACCTAGAACTGATTAGCTATATGCACGATGTGCGAGCTAAGAGCCTGCTTGGACAAATTATCGCGCTAGCAAAGCGTCAAGCAAAGCACGCTAAGCGCCACTTCATAGTTATAGCTAAAGAAAACAATCGCCCTACATGGGCTATAGGTGACTTTAGTTTTTACATGTCAGCGCGTTTAGCCTATCGGCCGTCAATGCTGCCCCATTGGCATATCATACATGACGGCTTGCCGGGAAGAGCAGTATATTTTATTGAGTTTGACGAGTTTAAGCGTTGCATACAACCCGATAGGTTCATGGCAGAAGCGCGTGAACTAATTAACAAGATTGAGGAGAAAGAATAATGCCCACTCTCGCTTATGACGACCTTTGTGCCATTGTGCGACATTTACCAAAGGACTTGCTGCGATTGATGAAAGAACATCAGGTCTGGCTGGCGGGCGGATATATACGTGCTAGGATTACACATGAACCTGTATCCGATATTGACTTGTTTAGCGTCAGCAAAGACAAGTGTGAATTACTCGCACGACAACTTGCGGAAGAACGAAAAACAAAGATTTACCATACACGTAACGCATTTACAGTCCTGGCTGCTAACTATACGCCGGTGCAATTTATCCATCGTTGGACTTTTGATAATCCTGTAGAGCTAATTAATAGTTTTGATTTTACAATAGCGCGCGCCGCGATTTGGTTCGATGCGGAGACAACCAGTTGGTGCTCTGTTTGTGATCCTAACTTCTATCCCGATTTAGCAGCCAAACGCCTTAGCTACTGCGCGCCGGCGCGCGTTGAAGAAGTGGGAGGCTCATTATTGCGTGTACTAAAATTTGCGCGTAAGGGATACTTTATTTCTCCTGAACAACTTGCCGGTACAATCGCACGCATGCTTAGCCACGTGTGTGTGGGCACTCCTTTCTGGCAGGGAGGCGAGCAACATCAACAAAGAGTCCTCGCTGGTTTAATGCGGCAAGTCGATCCGCTAACTGTTATTGACGGGTTGCGCCCGTCCGACGATTCGTTTGACGCGCCTGTTACTGCGGAACTGGAAATTTCTACAGTCAGCGGTGTGGGGAAAGGCGGAGAGGTTCCGCTTGTATAGGAGTTATTATGTCACGCACTATTTGGAAATTTCCTATAACAACGCATCATCAGCAGATAGCCATGCCTGAAGGCGCAAAGATTTTGCATGTCGCTGAACAATACCCGCTTCAGATTTATTTATGGGCAGAAGTCGATACACATGCTACGTCTGTGTTTAGGAACATCTTTGTGTACGGAACAGGCCATGTTTTGCCCGATAACCCCGGAAACTACATAGGTAGTGTTTTGCTGTGTTCGGAGCAGCTTATATTTCATTTTTACGAAGGTGCTTAGTTTCTAAAGGAGATTCATATGTCTGGAAATTTTACAGTAGGTTTGATTAAGTGCGGCGCAACGGCTTTCATTGATACCGTCCTGCGGCGCATTAATGAAGCAGGACTAGAAGTCGTCGCTTGTTCTGGTTATTACATACCTCCGCGCGACATTGACGAACTATATGCAGCGCATGTAGGAAAACCTTATTGGGCTGACTTACTGTATTCTGTAAATCGAAGCGCAGTGTGGCGGCTTGTTATTAAAGGCGAAGATGCTGTAAAACGGTGGCGGTGGCTTATGGGCGCGACCGATCCCAAACAGGCCAATGGCTATTCAATACGCGGCGCTTTCGGGAACAAAGAAGGGCCTATAGCTGAAAACGCTGTGCACGGTTCTGATTCAGATGAAGCAGCGCTACGTGAGCTAAAAATACTGTTTGAAAATTGGGCAGAAATAATTAAATCAAGAGCACTAGAAGTTGCGTAAGTTTTTTCTTCCCTCCGAACTTGCGCCTTGTCTTGCTGAAGAATGGCTCAAAGTAGTGCTGGCAAACTGCCTTGTACAGTTCTGCGAAGGACAAGCTACGCCTTGTTGGATTTATCAAGGGCGGCTAAATAGAAACGGATACGCATACGGCTGGGATCCTTTGCATAAAAAACAACGTGTGCTGCATCGCACAGTGTACGAACGTTTAGCTACACAGCCGTTGCCGAACGCGCGCGGCAAAAACGGCATCCTTCTTGATCACTGTTGCCGACAACGCGCGTGCATTAATCCTGGTCACATTGAACCTGTATCACATCGCGTAAACACACTACGCGGCGACGCTGTTCTATTCAAACAGAAAGGCCTCCGTTAATGAGCTGGCTGTTTATTGGTGATCCGCACTTGACTGATTCGCCTGCTGATGAATATCGTTGGCGTATGTTTGATAATATGCGCGATATTGTAAAACATAATGCCATTTCGCGTATTGTTATCGCAGGTGATTTGTGCGACCGCAAGGATCGGCATTCGGGTGTGCTTGTTAACCGAATCATCGAAGAATTGAGTAGTTTTTTTGAACCTATTGACGTGCTGTGCGGCAATCACGATCGAGCACTTGATACGATACCGTATTTTACATTTTTGTCAATGCTTAAGAACGTAAGATTTATTACACAGCCTACGCCCGACAAATCGGCATTATTTTTGCCCTGGTCGCCTAACCCGTTAGAGGAATGGGCTGACCTAACGTTATCTCAATATAAAGTTATTTTTATTCATCAAACTATAACAGGTGTGGTCGAGGGCGGGTATCGCGCAGAAAACAATAAAATGCCTATCTTGCCACGCGGCGTGAAAGTCTATGGAGGCGACATCCATACACAGCAAACAGTAGGCACGGTTGTTTATGTAGGCGCGCCACATCCTATCAAATATGGAGATGATTACAAATGTCGCGCTTTGCTGCTGAATGAAACGACTTTCGCGATTGAAAAAGAAATTTCCTTAGAAACCATTCAAAAGGTTATGCTGGATATTCGTTCGATTGATGACTTAAAACACTGTAAAGTTAAAGAAGGTGATCAGGCGCATATACGAGTTTCGTTGACGTCTGAGCAGTTATCGCAATGGGGCGAGTTTGAAGCTGAAATCACAAAATGGGCGCGGACAATAGGCGTGCGTGTGAACGCTGTTGAGGCTTCACTTGATTATCGACATTCAGGCAGCGCGCCCGAAGAAATCGAAACCTTCCTACCTAAGGACGTACTGGTAGCTTTTGCTGAAGAGGAAGGTATAACAGGGAAACTGCTCGATGTAGGGCTAACGTTATTAGAAGAGATCAAAGCAGAGTAGAGGATAACAAAAAAATGACAAAGGATGCCTTTCCCGAACGCATTGTAGCGGTAGGCAATGTGGGTCACGATCTATTTCTTTTTTACAAAGGTCAGATTATTGGCGAGACAGTAGGCGGCGCCTTCATTTTCGCTGACATCTCAGGCAAGACTAGCGCTTTTCCACAAGCAGCTGTTCACTATAACGAGCAGGCACAAGAACTGTGTTTACCGGCTCGCATCCCTATTAAGAAGAGTGAATTGACGCGCGAAGAACTTGCTAAAATTGCTAACAAGGCTTATGAGGAGCGTTCTGTTCCACCCGAGCTCGCGCGCGCCCATCGCGCATTTAACATTTAACAAATAACCAGGCGTTAAAGGAGTCCCCTAGTGTTTGATGAACTAAGCGATAATCAACTGAACGCGTCAGCGCTTGACTATTAGGCTAATTATATTGAAACAGGCAGCATTGGGCTAAGTGCACAAGCTGCTAAGAATGCTAAAAAACCATACGAAGCTCTCACAATTGCGCAAATGAAACTTGTTATACGCTTGCGCAGCCTTGCTGAAGATTTACGTGAAAGGTAAAATCCATGCGTTTTCAATTTCGTATACCTGGAACTACACCGCTCGTAATAGGCGCAGCGGAGCGTACAACGCTCGCGAGCCTGCGCGCAAAAGCGCTAGCGGATCCCTCAGAGCTGTCTGTTATTTTAGCGCAGATTAAGACCAAAGAGGGATTAGTTGTGCATATGGCGCGTATGCGCGATTTCACAGTCAAGCTCCCTTATGGATTTCTTGTAACTTTCTCGATTGAAACGGGCTGGTCGTTTGGCACAGCGCGGCATATGTCCATGTCCTCACGCCGACGTGGCGCTGTGCCAAACGTTCCTGCCATTGAGCTGGTCATGAAGGAACTTGGCTTCATAGGCGGCGTTAAAGCCTGCGCCTCTTGGAAAGAGGACATTGGTTACGGACAATTTGCAATTAACATTGTGCAGCCTTATGGAGAACTGAATGAGCAAGGAGAAAGCGATAGCGTTGATCGAAGCGCACAAGAAGAAACTGAGCCATGCCTCAGAGCTCCATACCTGGACACAGCTACAAGCCGTCATTACAAGAATTTGTGATGATGAATGGAACCTGGCGGTGCGTAACACAGCGGAGTTGTCGCGAGCATGAGTGCGCTTACTCTACATTTCGATGCGACTGACGCAGCGCCTAATAACACGGGCGCTGACGGCGGCGCATTGCGCTGCGGCACCGTATATCCGGAGCTCATGCGGATCGGCGAACATCCGCATAACTTTGACGGCGCGGCCTAAATGCAAAGGGTCACGCTCAAAGCGCTCACCATTGAAAACTTCAAATCGTATAAAGCGCCAATTACGATTGAGTTTCCGTGCAAGCCCGGACTGCGTCTACTAACAGGACGTAATGACGTGACGCCGCGTCTTGGAGCAAATGGGGCAGGCAAGACGAGTTTGTTCGACGCGCTGTGCTTCTTGCTGTTCGGTGTGTCAGCTCGAGGAGTACGTGCGTCTGAATTAGTTACCTGGGGCGAAAAACGCTCAACTGTCAAAGGTGAATTCTTAATTGACGATACAACAATCTCAATCGAGCGCACAAGCAATCCTAATCGCATTTTAATCAATGATCGCGCCAGTGAGCAAGCAGATGTTGAACGGCTGTTCAATCGCACGCGTTTGCGCTTTATGCACTCAGAAGTTTTTGGACAAAAGACAAATCTATTTGCGGATCTGTCAGTTCCCGAACGCGGCGCGCTCCTTGATGAAGTTCTGGATTTAACATTATGGCTACGACTTTCAGAGCGCGCTAATGTAAAACACGCAGAGCAAGAAAAAATACTCGTTAATGTTGAACGTGATCTTGCAGCCTTCAATGCACGACTAAGCGTGCTTGAAGATTTGGACAGTTTGAAAACGCAAGCTATTTCTTTTGAAGAGGAGCGCGGACGCAAATTAGACGAGCTCATTCAACGCCTAGCTGAAACTGAAGCTGCTTTAACGACAGCGCAAGCTGCGGAATGGGATTACGACAAAGCACTGCTAGATGTCCCTGCCGACGAAGTAACCCAGCACATGTTGAATGAAGCACAAATCTTGTGCGCAAACAATACATCGATGCGCGCACAATTGCTTAAGGAATTGCAGACTCTTCAAAAGTCGCATGATTTCTATACAAACAACGTAACTTGCCCGACATGCGGACAAGCAATCACCGAACAATTACGTTCGCGTCATGCGCGCACAGCTGTAAAAGAAATCGAAGAAATTGAAACAGAAATTACAGCGAATAGGACGGCAGAAGACAAACTAAAAACACAAGCCGCTACGCTGCAACAAAAATTTCAAGAAAGCCGACGGTTACGCGAAACTCAGATACAAGAGCGCGCGCGCCTAACAGCCGAAGTTAGCGCCCATACGCGCGCGCTGCAAACATTAGAAGCGGAGATTGATAAAGTAGGCTCGCAAACAAATAATCCGTTTTTAGCGGAAATCGAAAAACGTGAAGCAGAAGCAGGAGAAACAAAAAAACAAATTCAGCATAAGTTAGCTAATAAACGACAAGCCCAAGGCTTAGCGCTGCAATACGATTATTGGCGTCAAGCCTTCAAACGCGTACGCTTGTTCTTGGTTAAACGCATTTTACTTGAATTAGAAGTAGAGACGGCCAACGCAATTAATGCGCTGGGTTTAATAGGTTGGTCTGTAAAATATACAACTGAGATTGAGAATAAATCTGGCACCATTAAGCCAGGCATTCATATCCAAGTACAGTCGCCTTCAGGCGAAGGCTCATGGGAAAGTTGGTCAGGCGGAGAAGAACAGCGTTTGCGCATTTGTATTGCGCTAGGCATAGGTGCACTAATTCAACGTATGTCAGGCATTGCATTCGGTTTTGAAGTTTGGGACGAACCGTCCTCTTGGCTAAGTTCAGAAGGTGTAGAGGATTTGATGGCTTGTCTGAAATCTAGAGCAGAAATGATGAATAAGGCAATTTGGAGCATCGACCACAGGGGACCCGTGTTTTCAGGTTTCAGCGAGGAGTGGACAGTTGTTAAGTCTGATCAAGGCTCGCGCATTGAAATTACAAATAGGAGCGAATCATGAGTGCGGAACAAAAAGAGTTTACTCCTCCCGAACAAAAGCCGGAGGCTGCGAGGCTTAAGCATCAATTTCTATCCGCAGCTGTAGAAACAGCAGGTCAAGCCCTCGCAGAACTCGGACGCTGTATTAACCGACTGCGTAACGGAGATCTTGATGTATATGTTGGAAACATCGTCGCAGGATTCGAACGCGCGGCATCTTATGCGCGTTACAAGGCTTATTCGGTTGAAGAGGGCACCAAAAAACTGCCCGGGCAGTTTAATTGTTATGCTAATGCGCTGGATGATGAACCTATCTTTGTTGTACTTGCTCGTGATCCGAGCGCGCCTGTAGCGATTGAAGCCTGGGCAAAAGATTGGGAAGCTCAGATTAAGGAGGGGGTACGTCCTGCCGCAGATCTCGCACAGGTTCTAGAAGCGCGCGCTCTCATTGAGAAGATGCGTGTTTGGCGTAATGAAGCAAACGGTAAGTGGCGTTTGCCACAACCTTCACGTCCGAAGACGATGGGTTAAATAGAAGGAGCTACTTTATGACAAAACAGTATGCTGTGCGTCAGCACGAAATTGCTTGCGGTCACCGTGTTGTGGGACACGAGGGAAAATGTCGGCATTTACATGGACACGGCTATGTGTTCCATTTTTATTGTGAAGCTTCACAGCTTGATGCGCTCGGTCGTGTGATTGACTTCAGTGTCATCAAAAGTAAACTTTGCATGTGGCTTGAAGAACACTGGGATCACCGAATGCTTCTCTGGGAGCGAGACCCGCTTGCACATGCTTTCCATGAATTAAGCGGCAGCATTCACGATCCCGAGGAACTGTTCGGGCAATCTGTCGAACTCGTGCCCTGTAATCCTACAGCTGAGAATCTTAGTGAGTATCTACTAAACGTAATCGGACCTGCCCAGCTCGCGGGCACAGGCGTTACGCTTATGAAGGTAATTGTAGAAGAGACGCGCAAGTGCTGGGCTGTGTCTGAGCTGTAAACCATACAACACTTGTTCGGGAGCGCGCAGCAGCTCCACTACATCCGCTGACAACACTGTACGTCAATAGGACATTAATAATGTTTGGAACAAATCCTGTAGCTGGACCAAGACAAAAAGATTTCTTGGTGCATGATATCTTTTTCACAGTACAGGGCGAAGGTCCGCATGTCGGCAAACCCGCTTTGTTTGTGCGTTTCGCAGATTGTAATCTTCGTTGTTTTTTCTGTTTTGTAGGTTCTGCGTTGGTACGCATGGCCGACGGAACCGCTAAGGCAATACGGGCTGTGAAAGAAGGTGATAAAGTTTTAGCATATGACGAAAAGCGCGGCATCTTTGAACCCAAAAAAGTTCTGAAGACAATGCGGTCGAAAACAGACGAACTTGTACAAGTAAATACAGGCATCGGAACGAACTACACTGAACTTGTAACGTGCACGCCCGAGCATCCTTTTCTGGTGCGTGATCGCGGTTGGGTGGAAGCTCAAAATCTGACGACCGGTGATGTATTACTACATCTTTCCAGCGCTGAACGTATGCGCGTATGTAATCCCATGCGCGTAAAAGAAGTCGCTGAAAGGATGAGTGCTACAAATCGGGCAGCAGGTCGTTATGACGACGGCGGACCTTTAGGAAAACAGTGGCGTAATTCTATTTCCGGACTGCGCGAAGTTGTGCAAACGCGAATGCAAGAAAACAATCCGATGAAAGATCCTGTGATTGCTGCAAAGGGCTTCCTGGCGCGTAAAGACCGCGGTAAAATGTCACAGCTGGAACAAAAAATAGCAGAGGCCTGCGCGCACCTGCCCATCAAGTTTGTGGGAGATGGTTCACTGCCTATAAACAATAAATTTCCTGACTTCGCTGTTGAAGGACAGAATAAAGTAATCGAGGTATGGGATAGTTCACATGAATTTCTTGCTTACCGTAATTCTGATTGGCAAGACAAGCGCGCGCAACATTTCAAAAACGAAGGCTTTGAATGTCTTTTTTTGCCAATGCTTACAAGTAAAGCGAGCATTACTGAAGCTGTCAAAAAAATTGCTGACTTTGTGCATAATGGTGAAGTTGTCCGAAGTGTAAAACACGTAGCATTTGGCAGCAAAGCATGGGCGCGTTATGCGGGAAGGAAGGATGCGCAAGCAGAGGTGTTTAATCTTGAAGTAGAAGACCTGCACACCTACATTGTTAACGGAAAGATTGTGCATAACTGCGATACAAACTTTCAGGGCGGAACCGTATATACAGCAGAACGCCTGCTTGCGCACATTGACATGCTGCACGACAAACATCCGTTTTCGCTTGTCGTGCTCACAGGCGGCGAACCTATGCTTCAGCCGCTCGGTTTACTAATGCCTTCTGCTGACCGTGCAGGGCTTAGGACAACACCGCGCAAGTATCTGTTTCAAATTGAAACAGCGGGCACAGTGTGGCCTGAGAGCTTGAAGGAAGGTTCACTTGATTATCAGATTGTGTGCTCTCCGAAAACACCTAAAGTTCATCCATCTGTCGTCAAGCACTGTTTTGTTTGGAAGTATATTGTGCGAGCGGATGAATTCGATGTTAATGACGGACTGCCAAATCGTTCTACACAACAGCAGGGACAGGAAGCGTTAATATATCGTCCATCCTACTATAAGAAAGAGCCAACTAAGATTTGGGTGCAGCCTTGTGACGAGCAGGATGAGACCAAAAACCAAGCAAATATGCAGGCGGCAATCAATGCAGCGCTTCGGTATGGCTATCGTTTGTCAATACAATTGCACAAGATTGCGGGCCTGCCTTAAAGGATAGAAAAACAATGCTGAAGGACGCAACAGCTGAGAATTGTCTAACACTGCTCTGCTTTTCTGAACAACACGCACCGGGGTTGGTTTTACGGCTTACGCCTGAAACCTTTAGAGATCGTATTCATAAAAAACTTGCGCATGCAGCGTTCGATTACATCGAACGCTTTAATGCGCCGCCGGGCGTGCACTTACGTGATGTTCTAGAAGACGACCTACGGCGCGGCGATGAGGGCAAGCGAATAAAACAAACGATTACTGCAATGGAGGAGTTATTTCCCCAGCTACGTGCCGAATACGTGCTGGCGGAAGTAGACAAGTTCATTGAACTTAGCAATCTGGAGAGTGCTGTTGAAGCAGCCTTTTTGGCCCTAGAAGCTAAGGATCCTGAGAAAGCGCGAGAAGCGCTGTTTAATGTAAAAGTAAACACCAAATCAGATCGTCCGGGATTCTGGCTAACAAATGGTAAAGAGGCGCTTTCATTTCTTGATAAAAAATCTGATGAAGATATTTTTTCTAGCGGTGTAGATGAACTAGATAAACGAAACATTCGCCCGGCGCGCGGAACGCTATTCTTGGGCATCGGCACAGCCAAGAGCGGTAAGAGCTGGTGGCTGACTGAAATCGGAAAACGTGGCGCGCTTGACCGCAAAGTTGTTGTACACATTACGCTTGAAAATTCAGCACCGCTTGCTGCTAAACGTTATGTGCAATCACTGTTTGCGTTATCATCTGAAGAAATCAGTAGCATACGTATCCCCCAAATTATTCGTAATGACGCAGGTCAATTTTCAAAACTCGAATGGGACACTATTCGCCCTGAAACACTCAACGCATCGATTCGCACTAAAGTTGAAAAAAAGTTGGCGCAGTTGAATGGTCGTTTTCGTCTATACATACAAGAATTTCCGACCGGCATGCTAACGGTGCCGCAGCTAAATGCCTGGCTGGATTCGTTCGAGCGTACTGAGGGTGCCAAGCCTGATTTACTGTTAGTGGACTATGCAGATCTTATGTCGATCGATGCACGAAACCTGCGCGTAGACACAGGACGTTTGTTCCGCGAGCTTCGTGGACTTTGCGTACAACGAAACTGCGCGGGAGTTACGATGACACAGGGCAATCGAATTAGCGCCACAGCTAAGGTTGTGAGCACAAACATGGTTGCTGAGGACTGGAGCAAGATCGGCACTGCTGATACCGTATGCAGCTATGCGCAGACATCAGAAGAACGAGATATCAATATGGCAAGGATCATGGTAGCAGCGGCACGTGACGCCGCGGATAAGTATATTGTCTGGATAGCTCAATCTTATGCGACAGGCCAGTTTGCGCTAGATTCTTGTTACATGAGTAAATATGTGGAAGATGCTGTTGCGCGCATTGTAGGAGAAGAAAATGGAGCAGAAGACTAAGGAAGAAACCGCAGCGGTAATACAGAAAGAGGTTGCAGGCGTCATCGAACGATTGATGGTTGTGCGTACCGCATTTACCTTTACGCACGAAGGTAAATATGTGGAAACCATCAAGCGCTCTCATACACCTATTGAAGACGAATGCCTCCATGCCGCTAAGTGCCTCGAATGGCAATCCGCCCGCATCGTCGCGCTTGAGGCCGAACTGGCACGGGCGGTGGAGACGTTGGAATACTTTGTTTCATGCCGCCGCACAGTTGATGGCCGCGAATCGGGATGGGTGATTAGTGGCGGTAATGGTAAAGGAACACCAAATCTTGCCGAGGCTCTCCGTCGCGCCCGCACAGCCCTGAAAGGCCAAACCCCCGGCTGACAGAAGGGCAGGAGTTTTGTAAAGCGTGCCAATTGATCCTGAAGCAGTACGAGCCTTTTTAGATCGGCCTGTTAAACCATTGCCTAATTACAAAGCAATGACAGAAGAAGAATTGTTTGAGCGTATTTACAAAGCTACTGGTGTTGAGCTTGAATGTAAAACAGATCCTCGTGGGCCTTATCAACTTCAGGGCATTTGTTGTGTAATTGAAAATAAACAAACACTTTTATTGTTTGACCCACAAATCGGGAAGACGTGGACGGCGTTAAATTGGTTACAGCACTATAAACGCGCAGGCTGGATAGGCAAAGCGCTAGTGATCGCGCACTCCCCTGTAGGCGTAGATGTGTGGGAGAGCCAAACACCTCAGCATTCTTTCCTGGATGCTGTTTGCATTCGTGCGAATAAACAAACCATTGTTGATGAGTTTATAACAGCGCTGACAGGGCCTTGTGATGTAATCATTACAACATGGTCTGCGCTTATGCAATTATTTACAGTTAAAAAACTTTCGCGCAAAAAGGTTCCAAAATTATATCCGAACCGTGATATGTTACGTGAAATTGCACCTATGCTTGATGCCCTTGTTATTGACGAAATCCACATGACGAAGGATCATTTTTCGTTACGTTTTGAGATTGCGGCTTTACTGGGCGCGTCATGCGAATACACACTCGGATTAACAGGCACGCCTTTCGGACGCAATCCTTTTCCGCTTTGGGCACAAGCCTACTTACTTGATCACGGCAAAACATTGTCTTCTAGTTTTCAATTTTTTGAGAACGCTTTCGGTAAAAAAACATACAATCACTTTAGTAAATCAAAATCAGAATTCAAGCCTGATCCTGCTAAGCTACCTTTGCTGTTTCAAAAACTAGAGCATCTTGCATTTAGCTATACAAGAGCAGAGATAGGAAAGCTGACCATTGAGCCTGGCAAAATTGAACTAAAAATGCGCGGCGAGCAGAAAGCTACGTATAATAGATTAGCTGAGGATATGGCACAATCGATCAAAATTCACTATAGAACAGGCGCGCAAAATACAAGCGATATTCAGAACAATTTTACAAGATTGCGTCAGGTTGCTTCAGGATACCTGCCGTTTACAGATAAAGAAGGGCGGCCTGCTTACGCCATGTTTGATGATTCGCCGAAGCTCAGCTGGTTACAGGATTTTTTAGAAAATGCGCCCGAAAACATGCCTGTTTTGATTTTCTGTGAATTTATTCAGTCTGGCGTGCTGTTAACAGAATTGCTAAAAAAGATGAAAATTCCACACGGATGGTTGTACGGAATGACCAAAAATCGAGCAGAAGTGATCAATGATTTCAAAACGAACAAAACACGTGTTCTTGTCGCCAATACTGTAGCCGGCGGATTAAGTGTTAGCTTCAATCATGTAGATTACGTGTGCTACTATGAATCACCCTGTTCGCCAATTATTCGTAGACAGTCAGAGGACCGTCCGGCTGATAGGCCTGTCGATCGCGCGCTGTTTATTGACGATCTTGTGTGCGCTCCGATAGAAGAAAAAATACTAGGTTTTGTGAAAGAAGGCAAAGATTTACTATCTAGCTTATTGCACAAGGGACAAGATTTTGATTTCAGCACTAAAAGAAGGAAACCAAAATGAGCGAGACAGACGCGTGCTATTATCGTTTTGAAGATATACGATATGCGCTATTGCCCGATGAATTCGGCGATCGTCGAGGGCGCGGAAGACTAGCAGTTGAACTTCGACGTTTTGCTGTTATTAAGCGTACACCTAAAGGTGCTTGGTTGCTGCTAAATAACGGCGATAAACGCTTTGTGCTTACAACTGCACATAAGCAATTTGCATGTCCTTCTGTTGAAGAAGCGATTATCTCTTTTCGTGCACGTAAGACCAGACAAGTTCGTATATATGAAGCGCGCGCCGCGCAAGCACGCGAAAGCATAGAGTTGGTACGTGCTTATAAAACGAGCAAGACTGCTTCGCCAATTATTTAATTTTTTTGTATAAAAAACGCTTGCGTTAGTTTACAACTGTAGCTATAGTATACAATAGCGACGCAGATGTTGCGGTCTTGATGAAATCGAAAAGGAAACTGAGCTATGATTCGCTACAAACAACAGCTCGTTGTTTACAAAATCGAAATCAATGCTCGCCTATTCTGCTGGGCCTGTGCCTGCATCGCTGTCGCTGAGCTTTGCGCGGCTTTGATATGGAGTAATTTATGAAACCCATCCTCTTCACCGTCGCCTGTTGCAGCATAGCAACCGCGCTCGTAATCCTGCTCAACTATGCGTGCGGGATTCCTGTTAATCCGATTTTTTTTAATCCGATTTTTTAGGAGTATTTCATGTCCTCTCTCAACGAAACTGCGTCCCTCAACATCTTGTCCTACCTGAATGAAGGCCGTCTCGTGCAACGCTCTTGGAGCCGCGAACAAGATGGAAAGCACCTTGGCTGCCTCCTTCACGCGGCGGGCGGCTATAACGACGTATCGGAATGCCCAGCCCAGCTCATGCCACGTTGGGTCGCGGAATGCACCATAACGATGTTCGATAAGCTGCAAGCAGGCGATGTTCCCGCTATAGCCAGGCGCTACGCCTCCGCCATCGGAAAATGGGATACCGTCACCCCCGAGGCCTGGGACAATATCCTCCGGCGCTGGCTGGTGCGGCTAATCGACCAAGCGGTCGATGCCGTGCCGACCAGCGCAAAATCTGAAAATTACTGGCCAGCGATCGATCAGGCCTGCACTGACGTGAAGGGCGCCCTCACGTCGGGCGACAAAGATGCCGCCCGTGCCGCCGCCGTTGCCGCCTA
>JAEHJW020000420.1_pt1 | contig 62551 bp, 88 predicted proteins | sample 9271431 | NCBI WGS metagenome assembly JAEHJW02 | reverse complement strand
CGATCTAAACGCAATGACGCGCCGCAAGGGCGCGTCATGCCGACGTATGAAGCAGAAGTACGCGGATCTGTTCTTAGATGCCGTCTGCGTACCCGATCGTCTCCGGATACACAAACTCAACGACACCCAGACGCCCGTAATAGGTGGTGATCTGGTACAGACCGCGGAACTCAATCGGAGTACGCTGCAACGGCACCAGCGGATACCGCACCCGATCCTTATCATTGGTATAAGCGACCATTCGATTAGTGCCGCCAGTACCAAGTCCGGTCAGCCATTTGACGGGCTGAATATTGAGCGGACGACCGAGCGCAACGTTCGTCAGCGAGTTGTTACGCACATACTCCAGAATCGAGACGTTACCCGCGTTGCTGACCTTCTGGCTGACCAGGTAGCTAAACTGCGTCGGCGGCAGCCGCAGCTCCCCAGGCATCACGGCCCAACCAGCGGTCTGCCAGGTGGTGTTCAGCAGAAGGTTGATGTCCGCCAGAATCTCATCGGGCGTCTTCTGGCTCCAGTTGGTCGACCCACTAGCGCCCGCCGCGACGTTGTAAGGCGTGATCAGCGAGTTCGCGTTGAACAGGCCGGGCTGGTTGTAGAACGTATCGCCAGTATAGACCATCTCGTCGATGTCCATCTGGTACTTGATACGCATACCCTCATGCTTCTGCGCATCCACCGGACGACCGAGCTTCTCGGCGCTGGCCAGTTCCGGGAGGGAGTACTTGATCTCCATATCCCACAGGTACAGCGGATGGGTCGTCTTGCCGATATCCAGCGCAATGCCGGTGATCGCCGTGGTGTCCTTACCGGCCCACGCCTTACCCGACGGCGTGATACCGCCGGAACTCGCGAAGCTCGAGTTCGTGAAGCTGCTCACTTCATCGGCGATGGTCACATCTTCTCGCAGTGTGATGTCCCGACCCCATGTGACCGCGACCAGCGGCGCATGGAGAGTCTGATCAAGACGCTCGAGTTCGCCGACCAGGAATGCACCGGTCGAGTCGATCGTGAGCTGATCGTAGGTCTGCATGTCGACCGTGAAGCCGCGGCGCGCGCGATCGGCGATGAAGCTGCGCACGATCTTGTCGCGCGGACCCACCAGCACGCCGCTGCCGGTGATAATCGCCGGGGCGCTCAGAGGGCGCGACAGGTTCGCGGACTCGCCATACAGGATTCGGCTCTTGATGTTGCTCATTGGTATCCTCTGTTTGGCCATGCGGCCGGTTGAGTAGGTCGACCGCTCGACTTACAGGTTGAACGAGATCTCGGTGTTGCCGTTGGAGTCCGCAGGCCCCTGGAAGAAGGACTGCGCCGGCGCCGAGATGCCGCTGCCGCCGGGGTTCGCCGCTTCCCATCCGCCCGTGATGTGGCTACCCGACGGCGCCGCGGTCCAGATGTAGACCTGCCCGCCATTGGTCGCCGCCTGCGTGCCGCTCAGCAGCACCTGAATGAAGCCACGGCGCAGCACATCGCAAGGACCGGAAGTCGGCGGAGTGCTCGTGCCCAGCGGATCTTGCGAAGAATTCGTCGGGTAGGGTCGAACCAGCACGCCATAGGCCGCCGTGTCGGTGCTGGTCATGCTGCGAACCTGCCCCGACGTGGCGTCGATGACGACCGGAATGCCGTACGCCGTCGGGGCGCCGGTGGTGCCGGAGGGAGTCAGGATTTCGGTGACGATCGTGGCGGTCTGTGCCCGATTGACTTCACCCGGAATGCCGGCGGGCATACGAAAAGTATACGCGACCATTGGATACTCCTGTGCAGGGGTCAGCGACCCCAGGTTAGAAAGTGAGCTGGGGTAGTCTTACGAACGCCCGTAGAACTTGGCGTTGGCAGCGTTGATCTCCGCAACCGACTTCGGCGTCCCGAACTGCCCGGTCTTGTCCCGCTGAGCGCCGCGCGGGGTAGAAACCATGGTGCTCGGGCGACCACGCAACGCCTCCGAGGCGCCGTTGAACAGCATTGTCGCTGCATCACAGGTCATATTCGCGAACTGCGGAGCCTTTTCCCCCAGCATGTTGACGATGATGTCCCGCGTCTCTTGCTGCCGGAACGCCTGCTGAAGAACCGACTTGCGAAAATTGCAGAGCGTATCGAAAGTGGCGCGCGCGGTGCGCTTCGCATCGAAGGTGGGAAGGCGCACGCCGGGAACCAAAATCTCGGCGCGGCTCAGCGTTTCCGCAAACGCGCTTCGCATATTGGTCGAGTCTCCAACGCTTGCACGCCGTGGCGCGGCGTCTCGTGCTGCCATCCGCATATCCCCTGCTTTCACGACGCCCGACGGGGTGGAATCCATGTGTCCGTCATGGGTGTCGCCTTCATGCTTCTCGTCTTCATCCGCGGCGCCTTCGGCTGCTTGATTGGGATCCGCGCCTTCGTCGTCGCCTTCGTCCCCTTCGTCGCCTTCGTCGCCTTCGTCACCCTCGTCATCGCCGTAGTCATCGTCATCGTCATCGTCGTCCGCCTCATCCTTCTCGGCGCTCGCAAGCACCACGAGTGCGGACTCGATACGTTCCAGGCGCTGGAGGATCTGGCGCACCATGCCGTGAATGTCGCCCGAACCCGCGTCGTCATCGTCGCCCATATCATCGTCGCCCATGTCATCGCTCCCATGGTCCTGATCATCAAGACCGTCATCATCATCGTGCGACATCCCGGAGTACCCACCGCCGCCCGAAGAACCCGGCGTATGGACATTGACCGTGATGTGATGCGGCGAATCGCTGCTGGCGCCTGTCATCGGAGCCGCATCGCTGACCACATCACCGAGCATGTCGGCAATTTTGCCTACCTCCTCCACGACAGCAGCATCGCCGGTTCGAGCGGCCCGCATGATGCGATCCATCATGGCCTGCCTCGTAATCTTTGCACCCATTGCCGAATCTCCAATTGCGCACCGCGGGCCACAACGGCCCTTTTCAACTAGTGCTGTGTGGTTGCCGATGATATTGCGTTGCCTGCCATGCCCAACGCCAAGTGGTTCATAGTCGGCGTCATAGCCCGCCGAAACCTCACGTTTGCCCTTCAAGATGTCAGCGATAGCATCCGCATCTTGAATTAGCAAATCCCCATAAAGGAAATCGCTATCCTCTCGAATGCCATCGCCACGCCTAGGATGCAATATGACGCCGACCGCATATCGCTTCCAATTTTCCGGGGTAACGACCTCCGGTGGGTGGTCGTTTGTAACTGGCTTTCCCGCAAAGCTAGCAATCGCGTGCGGATGAAATACATCATCCGGGTCACGGATAACCCGAATAATTCCGTCAGCTCCGGCTTCAAGCGGGACTTCGCCCGCTGCGTACACCAGCTGTCCCACCCGTGCCAGCGGGACTCCTTCACAAAGAAGGAACCCTTCAGGCGTGCGATGTTTTTTTGCGCTGAGCTGCTCGGACGAGTAGAACTTGAGGCCCTTAGTGAGCCCAGCCATGGCGACCTCCTATGCGGTGAAGCGGAACATATTTGAGTTTACCCAGGCAAGTGTCGGATTATCTCCAACTGGGTTTCCAATGCAGACATGAGATGCTTGTCGCTCAACGCCATGCCCGTCACAGGGTTTTTCAAGTTCCGCAAAACATCAAGGTATGCGGTGCCCGATTCCGTGACCTCCTGGATGCTCTTGGAACTCTGCAATAGGCGCAGGGTGCGAAACCAGATAAGGGCTTCCTCCCCATAAGTCGCCTTCAGCGTGTGGTCGGTTGCTTTTTCCAATAGCACCATTAAGCCAAATAGTGCTTTCTCCGTCGCGTCCTCCATCGCAACCTCACTACGGATGCCCGAACCCCTGCACCACCGAAAGGACCGTCGAACCGCTTGATGTCACGGCAGCCACCGCATTGCAGCCGCTTGTGTTCAAGACGATCGACCCGCCGGCCGGTACCGGAATGCTAGTGCCTTGCACCGCGGAAAGCAGGCTTGCGCTTCCACTGGTGCAGTCCGCGACCTCTACGTATGCCGCGACAGCGCCGCCGTTGTACACCACGGCAACGGGACTTGAAGCCGGTAGGTTGGCAGCGCTGCTGATGGAGGTGACGTTTACCACCATGCCTCCGAAGGACACCTTCGTGAAGGCGCTGTATTGCTCCCCGGCTCCAAGAGAAGGAGCCGGGAGCGTTGCACTCCCGGCCATTGGTTACTCCTCCGTCCACTCCAGCGTGCAGGAAAGCAGCCCGCCGCTGACCACCGCTGCGCCGTTGTTGCTGATCGCGAAGGACTGCGCAGCGCCGCGCAACACCACTTCCTCATTCGCCGTCGCGCCAAAGGTGAGCGTTGTCGGGGTGGGAATGAAGGCCAGCGTGCCCAGATTATAGGTCATCGCTGCGACTTCCTCGACGGTGCCTGCGGAAGCGCCAAGCGTCGTCGGGTTGACGCTGTACGCGACCGGGGTGCTGGCATTCGCGATGTCATTCGAGTCCAGTGCGACCACCGACCCCGTCGCACTCGTCCCACCCGTATTCGCGGTGGTGCGCTTCACGAAGTAGAAGTTTGCGGTCCCGGTCGCGGTGGATTGCCACAAGCAACTCGCGCGCGTGACGCGGACCGTCGTCGTCGCGTTGCCCGGCAGCACGATGATATCGGTCGCGGTCGCAGCCGGGGTCAACGTCACGAAGGCGCTACGGAAGGTCGCTTTCCGTTCATGGTTGGCCAGCACCGAAGCGCCCGCACCGCTACCGGCATAGTCTGCGACGACCGAGCCCGAGGCCAGCGCCGAGATCGCGACTCGAATCTGGCTGAACCCGGCCGAGTTGACCTGATAGGAACCGTTCTTGTTGATCTGCTTGGTCTGACCGCCGGCGCTGCCCACCGGGTTGATCGACAGGTTGGTCCACACGACCGTACCGCTGCGCTGCACCGCGCCCTGAATCGTCGCGACGAGGCCCGTATAGGTGCCCGAAATCGTGACCGTGCTGGTGCCGATCGACTGCGTCGAAAAGACGATGTACGCAGGCAGCGTCGCTGTGCTCGCGACGGTATTGGCGCCAGCCGCCGTGACAGCGGTCGGGATGTAGCTCGGGTTGAGGAACGGATAGCTGGGCTGCGTCGTCTGCTGTGCTTCCACTTCCTGGACAGCGAACAGTAGACCCACGACAGCAGTCGTGGCAAGCAAGAACTTGCGCATCAGTTTTCTCCTGTTGGATACGAGGCCTACGCCTCACAGACGGCTAAGCCGTCAAATGCCGCTCGGGACTTGCACCGGGCGGTTAGCAGGACGCACGCCTAGCGAGCGCTCTGCGTGTTCTCGGTCGCTTGGTCGACAGCTTGCAACCAACCCGCGGGCGGCTTGGAGACTGTCCAAGGCACGGGCGTGGGGTCGGAAAGCATTTGCAGGATCGCTTGCTCAATTTCTTGATCAATCCAATCCGCGTATTCTTGCGGCGTAAGCTCCGCGGTCATCAGCTATTCCCACCTTCACAATCTATGTAACTTACAAAAGCGCAATGAAAGGTCTGGTAAGCGACCGACTCGGAGTAGTCGCTCTTAGGGTAGGAAGCCTTAAAAGTCGGGTAGTGCGCGCGGACCGCATCAAAGCGCCACTCAGTCGTGCTTTCTGATACTCCGATACGCCAAAGCAACGCATGTATGAGCGCGGGGGAAAAGCTTTCGTAAAGAACCTCTTTACTCATGATAGCCCGCTGCCACGTTGCGGTCATGAAGCTCTTGATAAGCGCGCAACGCTTCTTGGAGCTGCACAGTCACCATTGGGAGGTTAAAGCGATCACGCGCCTTTATGTAGCGCTGTTTTTCCTTACGCAAACTTTCGACTTGATCATTCGCACGTTCCTCTTCCGCAAGCGCGCGCTGCCGTGCACGAGTCCTTCCGCTAGCAGTCGGACGCGTAACAGGAAGATCGGGAATGACGGGTTCCGGGTAACAACGGCAATTGTAGATGCATCCAGCGTGCGCACGTTCTCCGCGTTGCCCCGCGACCGGCGGGCTATCCCACCGAATGAACCGACCCTCTAAAGGTCGATGTAACCTGCGCACATCCGAATCAAGTGCGGTCCGCCAAATGTACCCTTCCGACCCAATGTGCTGCGCTCTAGCTTGCGTCAACAAGGAACTGGTGCGCGCCGTTTCAGTGCGCGCAATCAAGGTCGCGCGCGATGCCGTGACATGACCGGTCCGCATGATCTCCGCAATAATGGAGTCGCCTCGCCCCGACTGCGTTATCTGCTCCAGGGTCAAGCGATGCACGCGCTGCGCAGCCTCCAAGGGCAAGCTTGTAATGAGCGTCACCTGCTCCTCAAGAAGTTGCTTCATCAACGCACCGGTGGGCGCCGCCCTAATCTCCTGCTCAAGCGCACGACCCATACGGCGTGCGTGCTCTTTCCACATCTTTTCATCACGCGCGGAGATCTCCGCGAGCACTCGGGTAGCGACACTGCGCGCCCAGGGCGCAATTGTCTTGGAATACTGCGTGAGCATCGCTTTAAGCTTCGCGACCTGTTTAGGGTCGCGCATGTTGAAGCCCTTCACCATATCCTGAACATGGCGAGCAATCTTGCGGAGCTGAATGCCGTACTGAGATTCGACTCGCCGCGCTGCTTGGACTTTCTGGCGTGCCTTAAGGTTTTCCTTGCGGCGTTGGTAGCGTGGGGCATCCGTAGTCAAGGATGCCGCCTTAAGCATCTCCACCCCTCTAGTCGCCATGGGAGTACCTACTTTCTCCAGGCAGCTTCGGGATCACACCCAGTCGTTCGGATGATCTCGCCGCCACTTCAACTCTTTCTTAATGCCGCTCGTAAGGTTCTCAGCGGCCATCGGGTAGCCCAACAACGCCCATTGCGCAGGCGTCAGTTGGGTATTCCTGGCGGGGACTTCCCCCAACATAAGTTGGCAGTGACGACTCCAGTCCTTCCACAAGACCGTCATTCGGAAAGGTTCTTTGAAAGAACGGCGGAAAGGGGCGCCGCCTTCACGAACCTGGAATTGGCGAACCATCCGTGAAGAGAATTCCGATCCGGTGCTTGACATCGTCGTCACTTTTCAACTGGAGACCGATAGGCTCGTTGACAGAAAAAAAACCCAATGCGCAGCCTAGGAGGTTCGTTACGTCCCCAGGCTGCGCACTGAGCTACCCCGTCGTTCGCGCCGGTGAAGGCTCAGACGCCGGCGAACATCTCGATTGTGGCCGTCATTTGTTTGTTATGAAATGCGCGCCAACTTCGCGCGGACATATGCTTCATTTGAGCACCTCCTCTTTTCTAACGCCGCCGTCACCGAGGGGCTAGCGTTCTTCTCGACCTCGAAGCTTGCTTTCCTAAAGCGAGGGGAAGCCTCTTACCCTAACCCGCGTGCCCGCATCTCTTGCGACCACGCTAACCTGCTATACCGCAACCTACCAGAGTTCATCTTTCTTTTGCGGCAACCCCGCGCTACGCAAAGTATGCCAACCTGGCAGCGTGACTGTCCACTCCCGCGGATGAGAACCCCGAAGGCCCTCTTCGCTTACCTGTACTTGGATAGCATGGGTATCTCGCAGCGCCCGGATCGCAATTTCGATCGTACGCCGATCGCTGCGAAGCACCCAAATGATGTCAGGGCGGTAGGGCAAAACCGCACGCCGCCTTGCCAAAAGCTTGAAGTACTCCAGCACGGTGTCGATCATCCGTGCGCACTTCTTGGTCGGCACGTAAAGGAGCGCTCCCGAAGGTGCTTTTATCTTGGGATGCGCGCCCGGGTGGGTAGGATGCAGATTGGTCAGGGATTCCCCCCAACCTTCCGGCAGCGGAGGACAGCGGTATTGCGCTAACGCGTGCTCTCGGAGAACGGGAGAAGAATTCCTGAACTGCATCACACGTTCCCCGTTCTACTCCAACTCTTCGGGATCAAAATCTTCTTGCGCGCATCGTCGTAGCGCCACCGCGAAAGCACGTTCGGCGTGCTGCATGTCCGCTTCGGTCACCTGCCGACCTCCCTCTTGGAAGGCAAGTATCGAGAGCTTTGCGGCTGCGACGACAAAGCAACTGGCGACCAATTCCGGAGAACGTTTGCCTCGCCAGTTGAAGGACCATCCCAGCGCATTGTTGGTGAACTCGAGATCCACATCGGGGCCGCCTGGGTCATCTGGCGGCACTTCGGGATTATCCAGAGGCATCGCGCCCTCTTCTGCTAGTTGCTAGTTATGTACCGTCAGGCGGAGCGAAGCATAAGACTCGACCCCATGAGAACCAGACGATGGGGACGCCTGTAGGGTTGGCGCTGCGAATTACCTTTTCATCCGGCACGCCGACCCAACGATCATCTTCATCCGGGAAATGCTGCTTCGTGATATGCACTTCCCAATGCCCATCTCTGATGCGCACATCGACCGGACGGCCGTCAGCAATAGAGCAGCACGATCGACCGAGATTATCATGCTGCCCCTGGATCCATTCCTGATAAGGCAGCATGACATTCCAGTCATCCGAACCCGGGTCCGGTGGCGCAGCGAAAGCCGCAGACGCCCACAGCGCGAAAAGTATGCTCAAGCAATTGCGCATAGGAGCACCCGATCATCTGTTGTAGACAACGGCACCGCAGAGCAGTAGGAACACGCCCAAAATGAACGCTATGCCCAAAAGAAGAATTCCAAACGCCGAAAGGCGTTCCGCCACTCTGGTGGATACAAACACCTCCGCAAGCGGCGAAACCAACACACAGAGTGCGCCCCACGCAAAAGTGGAAGCCCAAAGGATTGCTGCCCAATTCATTGCGGCGATACCTTTTTCACGCGGGGCTTGCGGACCTTCTTCGTCGGAAGGACGGATGTGGGTGCTGCGAACTTGGGCGCATAACGCCCAATGTCGTCGATTGGGTATCCCGCCGCGGCCCAACGATTGCGCTGGTGGTTCGTCATCGAGTTGATTGCAGGCTGAAGCTCTGCCGGAATGCGACCCACTGAGTTGAAGCTAGAACGATTGCTCATAGAAGTACCTGATCATCTGTTGCAGACAACGGCGTCGATAGGCACTTTGCCAAACGATAACCGCCGCGCTAAAGGATATACCAGTAACGCTTAAACACGCGGTCAGGTATTCATGCGCATACAGCGCTTCCCCACCGATACCCAACGAGACGCCGATAAGGAAGTGTGCAAGGTCGAACAAAAAGTAAAAGCTACGCATTGATCGTCTCCAGGTCCCTAGCGTTATACCGCAAAACGGTGCGATTTACGCTGCGCAGCTGATGTACGCGGACCTTGCCGACCGGCATTCCACCGTTGTAGCCAACGCTTGAAGTCTTTGATCGACATGGTCAGCACATGACCGATGCGTTCCTGCCCTCGACCATCCGCAAAAGCAGCGCGATAATCCTTCTTCGCTGCTTCCACGCTGGGATACCCCAGCATGACTTTATGCTCGTCAAACAAGCCCCGGTCGGGCTCCACTTGTTCAATGACATACACCGTCGAAGACTTTGGATCCGGCCCAATGTAGCAATCCATTTGCTCCATGGGGCCTTCCGCGGAACTCGTGCCGGAGATGTACCCATAGTCCGCAGGCATCTGAACCGCCCACCCGTAACCAACGCGTCGAGTACCTTTCGGAGTCTCGATAACGCACGTGATGCCGTGAATGTCTCGCATAGCAAAGGAATCCTGCGTCAAAAGCCGCAGCGCGTGCTTCCGCGCATAAGCGCGACGCTCCTTGCGGGTAGGGAGACGGAACCCCGGAAGGGTCTTGCTCTGCAAGTCACCTTCGGTCTGCGCGTTGAGAAGGTTACGGGAGGTATTGACGTCTCCCTCTTCTTCAAGCGGTTCCTCTTGCCAAGTGTGGTTATCCGCTTGGTCGTCCAGATCTTCTTCCTGCAAGAGTTGCGCCAGATCTTCGTCCGGGTCGCCGCCTTGAATTGCAGGCAGCACATCATCATGGCCCGGAATGCCCGGCTCGCCGCCTTCTCCAAGCACTTCTTCACCCTCATGCTCGTCGGAATCCGGCTCGCCCTCTTGCGGCGGCCCTCCCTGCGCAGCATTGGGGCCGCCTTCAGCACTCGGAGGCGGAGGCGGCTCGGAATCTGCCGCCTCGATATCCTCGTCCGTGATATTGGTCCAGATCCCGGTCACCTCAGCTGACTGCCGAAGTTCTTTCAAGGTCGTCTTCTGGCTAATGATGCCTTCCCCGAAAGCGGACAAGACGGTGCTGGTCGTGCTCGAGGCAACACCTGCTTTCTCGGTATCCGACATCTGCCACAGCGGATTAAAGATGTGCGAGAAACCTTTCGGAAGCTCAACGCCCGTCAAACTACGGTACGCAAGGTCATAGATGATCGCAACCGGATCATACAAGCGAGCTTCCTGCTCGCACTTGACCGCGTCATAGTAATTGCGGAGATCCGACTCACCGGTCGCGCTCAGACCTGCGGGCGACTGCCCGAACAAGCGCACCAGAGGAATCTTACACGCACCGGAAATCTGCTGGCCGAACTGAATGAGGACGGAGTCCAAACCCGAGAAGGCGTATTGCTGCGTCTCGAACTTATCCGTCGAGTCGAGAATGGTCATACCCTCGATCGACTGCATGGACCTGATCAAGTCCATTTGCTGCAAAAATGCTTGATACATCTTGCCGCCGGTCGCGATCAGCTCCCGCAACTTATCCACGTAATAGGTACGCAAATGCGCGCGATAGACCAACTGCGCCGCACCAGTGGTCGCGGAGTCGAACGCGACCAGCCGATCGAACATAGGTTCGATCACGCTCAAGCCCCACATGTTCTCTGCAATCCACTGCCAGTAGGGCAACTGCACGCCATCAAAGCGAATGACCCGCGAATGGTGAATGCGCATGTGTGGAATTGTCTGCGCGTCCGCGACAGTATCGTAGTATCTCGGAGTACCGAAGTGCGGTCCCGGCTCCGTCACCAGGTCGTTGAGGTGCGGCCAAACCATCCAACGGTCCAGCACCAACAGCCCCTTGAACTGACCTTTGCCGACCGTCTGAAGGCGCAGCGGTGTATCCGGCTTCTGCCCTTCAATCTGGATGACCGCAAGTGCGCCGCCATAAAGGCGCGACCACTTGATCGCAGAGTTAAGCTGTTGCCAGATTTGGCGCGCGTTGATGTATGTGTTCAAAGAGTCAATCACGTCGGGCTTTAAGTCGGACTTAATGCGCGTGCGCATACGCGTCATGTCATCCGCGAAGCTATCGACGACTGTCTGTACAATCCAGGAACCGCGATACATCCACTCAAGCAACGTGTGGTTGCGTGTGATGGGGTTGAACCCGTAGGTTCCCGAACTGGAAATGTTCCCGGTCCCATAACCGAGATTGGCGCGAAAGTTTGCGAAGCTATCCCGCGTGTATCCTCCCATCGAAGAAGTCTTCGCAGTCACACGAATCCGGGGCTTCTCGGTGGTATCGGACATTTGCTAACTCTTGTTCGGGTTAGGGAGACGGACCATATCTCCTGGATAATCAGGTGGTGCCGCATGAAAGCCGTGGCGCCCGTAATAGTTTTCGAGACGCTTCTGATCTTGTGGGCGGTCGGCTGCGGCGTGAAGGACGGCAGGAATCTGGTGCTTATCCAAGTGCGCGGTCACTTGCTGCATGACGCGTTCCCCACCGCCTTGCCCCCGAGTATCGGGGGAAGTGTAGAAGTGCGCCAAGTATGCAACAGTCTTGCCTGTCTCCGGATGGCCGCGAAAATCTACCTTTGCCCAACTTCTCGTCGGGGCATGGCGAAACACTTTTGAAGCGCGGACCCATTTCTTGACGCCCGCAGCAGGGTGCTGGAATTCCTCCAGCACTTTTTGATGTTCTGGGGTAAACGGAGGCGCCTGGCCCACGAAAATATCCAGCGTGAGTTGCATGGCGCGTTCCTACTCGGACTTCGGGTCAAACCCCAACATCTCGACCACATAGGGCGGCGTCTCTTCCAGCTCTTCATCGTCGTCCGCCGAGTACTCGTTTGGAAATTTCCGCCAATCTGCGGGCGGAGTACCTACCTCCCCAAACGTGACATCAGGCAACGCGAACGCGCCCTTATCAAAAGAGGGAGTGCGCATTACTCGCTTTCCTTATACTGCCACGGAGCGAATACCACGGGGTTGATATAGCTCTGGAGCGCTACCACGGGCGTATTGCCCAACTTTGCGGAAACCTTCTTCGCAACTTCCAGCACCGCTTTCTTATACTCTTTCTCGTTCGCGGGCTTCTCTATGCGAGCGACTTCCGCCATTGCGGTGCGCGTCGCAAGCAGCGTGCGAAAATCCTTAGTCTTGAAGCCGCCGCCATCAAAGCTATGGACATGATCCAGTAGCACCTTATCGTTGATGTCAAAGAGCTGCCCATCTTCCCCAGCGGCTCTCTTGCGCGCTAGCAGCATATGCGCGGTTGCTTCATCGGGAACGTGCAAATCAAGTGCAACGCCCTTCTTGCCGGTAAACTGCAGGCGCACGCCTGTCGGCGTTTGCACAACATGTTTCCCTTCCAGCGTAGTCGCACCATACGCCTTTACCTTAGCACCGGTATCAGTCTCACTCCCCGGCCGTACTCCCATCTGCATGATGAGATGCGCGCAATCAGCGGCAGCGCGCACTTTTGCATTATGAGACTTCTGCGCTTCCGCATTCTGAAGCAGCACCTCACCGAACTTGCGGTCAAGCTCTTGGATGCGCCGAAACTTTGCTTCCGCTTGGGTATGGGAGAAAGCCGAGTTGTACACCCGTTGCTCTCGCCCCTTCGTGTCACGCCCAATGACCTGCAAGGGCGCATCCGGATCCATCGCGTAATGGATATCTTTCCACGCGGGCGGAATCTTCAGCTTCTTGATGTGCGGCGGCATTTCTTTGCCGGGTTGGTGCGCGACCAAGTTATCCTTCGCACGCTTAGGCGCGGCTTTGACGCTTACTGCGTGCTTTGAAGCTCCGCCCGCGGAGGTAAACTCGCCATCTGGGCTTCTCGGATGTTCAGACTCTTTGAACTCGTCTCGAGTGCACCCGCAGATAGGAGACCTACAGGTGCACCCATCGCTTGTCAGAATCGGAGTGACTGCACGCCGACGTCGTGGAACAGTGTAGAAGACATCAACAGTAATCACTCGCATAGCAATCTCCGGGCGTGCACATGCGCACGTGTAACGGGGCGGGGCGGCTGCCAGAGTCAACCCATACGGCCGCTACGACGGTACTCCGCAATAGTTTGAAAGCCAGGCAGGGAATTAGGGCACTGATTGAGATGCAGCCGAATGACCCTCATTAGCTTACCGTCTGGCGTTCTCCACCATGCAAACTCAAACACTTCCGTGTGCACCTGCAAGAAGGAAGGCGCTTTGCTTCCAAAACCTTCCAGGCGCTGCTCATCCATCCAGCGCGCCGTGTACTGAGGAAACGTGAAAGCTTCTGGCGGCAACCAACACACTCCGACCTCGTGCCCAGAGCATGTGAAAACCGGCACAAAGCGATAGGACGAAGGAGCGGGCATTAAATGCGCACCTGATACATCGGCTCTTCCAGACTCTTCAGAGGCGGAAGCGTCGGCTCTCCGGGGCGCAGCGGTCGGGGCTTTACGCTTGCTGCGCTGCTCTCGATCAAAACCGCCTTTGCGGGCGGCTTGTAGTTCCGCGGCGCGTGCAGCCCGGCGCTCAGGAGCTTATTGCGAACATGATGATAGGTGCATTGCACCCCTTCTCCGTCGCATCCAATAAGAGCGGCGAGCTCCTGCACCGTTGCGGTCTTATGATACTTGACCAGCTTCGCAAACGCCTCATCCGACCAATGGAAAATGGTTCGCGCCTTCCGCTGCTTCATGTCAATCCCGCTAATTTTGCCCAAACACCCAAATTGCCACGTGCTTGTATATACCCGTCTAGGCTGTAGCGCGCCGCATCCCAACAATGGTTATGCTTGTCGGCAACCACTGGTAGAACGGCGTTGGACCTTTTATCCACCTTGTAGCTGTAAAGACGGGCTTCCTGCGCCATATGAATGCAGCGCGAATGGATGTGAATCATCCGGAAGCCTTTAAGATGCTCAATGCCGTCTTCTACAGACCCTTTCCACTTTTCCGCCGCGTCGATGTTGAAGCCTTGACGACGCATGTAGGAAATCGTTTCCGGACGCGCGCTGTCAGCCTTGATGGGCCACATACGCGCTCCAGGCACGCCTGGATACTCAACGCCGCTTTTCAGCGCTGTGCCACCGGCGAAGAGTGCGGGCAGATCGTCAATCTCGACGCCGACCGCATACGCCTCGTGGGAGATGTACAAGTCTTCGCCGACGATGTAAGTGCGCAAAAGCACACTGGGATCACGCGCAAACCCCCAGTCTGCTCCAAGATAGATGCGGTCCATCTCTTCTGGATCTTCAAAGGCTTCGACGACATACCGCCCTTTGAAAATCATGGCGTCGCTGATGCGACGCGTATGCCCTTCCCAAATCCAATCGTAGGCGTCGGGGTCATGCCGCAGCATAAAGCGACGCTCTTTCTCAAGTTCGTTTGACAGCCACGGGTTGTCATACCAATTGACAAACTCCAGTAGCACATCGTCACGACGAGAAGGGCTATCTTCTGCTTGGTTAAGCACGAACCGCCGGTAGGTATCGTCGTCTTCTTGGTCCGGATTAAAACTCACCCAAATCTCGGACCCCATCTTTCGGATGGTCGGGATCAGCATTTCCCAAGAATCGTACACCACCGCATGCGCCTCTTCGACCCAACAAATGTCCACGTCTTCCATCGAACGAATTTCCGCGATGGAGTGCGCAAGACCTTTGAAGATGAACTGGCTTCCAGTGGTCCGACAACGAATGGTCGTCTTGTCAATCGCAAAGTAGTCCTTCAGCCCCATCTGCCAAATGCACTTGACCAACAAGCGGTGCACGGAATCCGCAATGCTGGACTGATACATTCGGGTGCATAGAATGAGCCGCTTAGCCTCCAGCGCTTTGACGATCAACGCCATGGCGAAGCTAGTCGACTTTGCTCCGCCTCGTCCACCGTAGTAGACTTTGTAGCGCATAGGCTGGAGCAGCGCCAAAAACTTTGGCGGAAGGCTAAACCCTACTCGAGGTGCGGTCGTCGTAAGGGAAGCATTCCCGCCTGAGATTGGTCGTTTTTTGATGAACACGGGTTTGCGTTTGGTTGGGGTTACTCGTCAATTACACGCGACTCAAGGTACTCACGCGGAGCCGGCATGACAGGCTGAACGATAATGACCGGAGGCGGCAGCGTCGTGTTCCCAATGCCCACATGCTCTTCCACAACCTTATTCTTCCAAAACTCGGGCTTACGGTTGTTGAGCCATGCCGTCGCAGCACTCACCTCGGGAGCATAATGCTCCACGTAGCGGACCCGCCGCACTCTATCTTCGCGCGCGTTGTAGAAGATCTTTTCCGCTTCATGCTCATAACCGACGGCACGGTGGTACAAGGCGGCCGCGACATTAGCGTCTGCGTAGTCGCTCCCGTCATCCCATGCTTTCGCAAACTCCGGGATGGTCTTACGCCATTCTTCAAGCGCCAGTGGCCGGATGTCAAACAAGGCCGCGATGCGGTCCAAGGACATTCCGAGAAGGCGTAGCTTGTACACGAGCACCGCGTAGTATTCACGGTACTCTGGAGGGCGACCGACCGGGCGCTTTTTCACGCCTTTGACATCCGCCTCTTTCTTACGGAGGGGATTCTGCCAAATCGCCTTGTTAGGAATACGCTTGCGTTCCATCAAACTAGCTCCACCGCTTTCATGGCTTTAGCGCGGTGTCATCTGAAAACGCAAGAGGCTCGACATCCGCTCGCCGGAACTCTACTTCGATCTCACGATTCATAATGCTCATGAGTAGCCCAACTCTTTCGGCCATCGACCATCGGCAAATAAAGTGCTGGCCCTGCAAGGGGCCTCGCAGGATCTTAACCACTGTATTTGCATTGATGGTGGGGAGCGGCCCGGTATCGACAGCGCGCCATAGAGATTGCAAAGCACGAGGCTCGACCATCAAGGGAGCCTGAGAATTAGAAAGAAAAAGACGTTGAACGCCGTGGGTTGATAAGATCACTTGCCATCTATCGCCTAGCTTAAAAGTGACGAACAGGTAATTGCGAAAGTAGGCTTTGAGCTTCGGTCCCGACTTTAGCTGGATTATTTCCGTCGGAAGAAAAGTCTCAAAGCCCTGCACGCGAAGATGGGCATTCGCCAACCACTCCTTCCCATGGTGCGTGTGCACGCAATACCACGGCTGCGCTTCCGTAACCGGGTATCGTGGGAAGGTCTCGAGAAAGCTACCGCACTCCGAGGCAGGAGGACGCCCAGGGGTGTGCATTGGTTGGCGTGCCATATAGCGCGTCCCGTAATAACATGCAAGCTAGGCTGGCGGCCCTCCGCGCCGCAAGGCTAGATGGGAAATTTCAATTTGTGATCGGAAAACCAAGTCCGAAGCTCTTCCGAGCCCGCCTGTGTCACATGCAAGAGTGAACCTTGTTTCTCGAGTAGCCCGCATTGCGCGAGTCGGTCAACCAGCCTCCATAGTAAGGATGAGTTCAAAACGACCCTCGGAAGTTTATTCGGCACCACCTGCGTCAAGGTGTGATGCAGATGGTCAAAGGTGGTCTCTCGCTTGTGATGCAGCAATGAAAGGATCAGTACTCGGTTCCAGCCAAAAATGAAGCGAGGCTTGTAACCGATGGACTGACGTTCTTTCAGAACTTCACGGTGCTTTGCGACATAGTCCACTATCTTGTGCAGGCACACACGTTCAAGATCCCGCACCGGCGGCAACGACATCTTCGGAGCTTTTTTCTGGCGCACCTTATGAGCCGGTGCTTCCTGCTCCGCGATACGCTCGACGTTCGGCGAGGGTGTGGGTTCTTCCTCGGAAGAATTGACCTGAGCATCTCGTAAGGGAAGGTAGGATGCGATGCTCAAGGAAGTGGGCGCATCTGCCACTATGCGGAGCAGATCCGGACGCAGCTCCCGAATTTGTTCCCAGTGGCGACGCTCTTGCTCCGTGAGCTCTGTCTGCGTCCAAGGAAAAGAAAGGGGATCCGTTCCGGAATCAAAGACGAAAGGAATAGGCATGGGCGTACCGGAGGGCGTCGTTTTTGGATACACCCACGCCATGATACGCCAGCGATTGAACTTCATGTCAAAATCCGCCACCGCCATGCTTTTGAGCTTTATGTCAGCACTTTTGGTTGTCATGCGTCATCTCCGATGTGGGAAGGGAACCTATTTCGACTTCCAACCACTTATACTCGATCTTGCGACATATCAAAGTTTCGACCAGGCGGGGCGCTCGCTAGGTTGCGCAGCAAGCCGAAGGCGCAGCGAAGCGCCTAGTAGCCCCGCCTGTGTTTGCGAGCCGAAGGCGAAGCAAACCACGCTACTCGTAGTCATCAAATTGAACTGTGAGTTCATTGCAACACCCATTCACAAACTTTACACTCGCCCCTATATACACACCCTTACCGTAGGTAAGGTGGGTGTGTAGGGGTGCGTGCGCGCGCATCCGCATATACGCGCGGGCGCGCGCGACGAGAAGTACCACTCAAAAATTTTCTTGATTGCTTCACAAAAGTGCGTCATAGCAATTCCTCTGGTTACGGTATAGGGATGGTAGTGAGAGCTGCCACAAGTGAATGTCATGGATGCGGAACAGCTAAACAACCTGACGATCCAACAGCGCCGCGAACTGTACGCCCATCTTTCGTACGAGTTCTCGCGGGGCGGTTCCATCGCATTGTCGGATGCGGATCGGAACTTTTGGAATTCCGTGTGCGCAGTTGCTGGCCGCAAGATTCCGATGGAGACGTTTCTTCGCGATAACAAGCGCTTGAGCATCGACGAGGTGCGCGCCGCCGCCGAGATTCTGGAAGAGTTCATTAACGAAGGGATTTCGGTGCGCCTCCAACAGTCGCATCGCATGGCGCTGCGTCGTGAAGTGCTGGGATGCTTCGCTCCCTACTTGGAAGTGCGCGGCCTGCCGTGCACTCCGAGCACCATCATCAAGCGGATGGACCGGATTGGCTCTGTTGTCAATCTTAGCTACCCGGGCTATGCGTCGTCCAAGTTGCTGCACTGGATCATCACGCCAGGGACATGAAGTGGATTCCACCCTTACGATTACCCGCACTATCACACTTGCGGAAGCAGAGGCCATTCTCGCGCTCACTAGGCTGCTATGCTTTCTTGCGGAAGGCGTAGCAGCTAGCGAAGCGTGCGACCGCGCAGGTCTGACCTACATATGCATGACCAATAACCCGCCTACATGCGAACGCGTCTGGACGCCTGTCGGTAAGAAAGCCCTGAACCTTGGATCATCGCTGAGTGCTCTTCCTGCCCTAAGCGCAATTGGAGGTAACGACGATGATCGACTGGCACGCTCTCCGTCCTGATGACCTTCCGGAGTACCTAATTCCAGCATGGCTCGGTTGTATGCGCTATGCCATCTCCGAACCGGAGATTGTCGCTGCGTTTCGGGAAGACACCGGTAACCAATGGAAGCCGCCGGCCAACACCCTTGAAGCTCTTGTGGATTCGCAGCTAAACCGTCAAGAAGAATTTTTGGTGAAGTTCATCACATGGGCGAATACCAACGTATGGGGTCCGCTCCACGACACGGACCCCATGAACAAAAAGATCTAGCGATTGACTGGCATGGTCTTCTCGGCCACCTTCGTATCGAGTGGCAAGACCGAGGCGCCAATACATCACGCGGCAACGTAAACATTCACTGCCCCTGGTGTGCGGAGCGTGACCCCAGTCACCACCTTTCCATCTCTGAAGAACGCGAAGCGTACTATTGCTATCGCGATCGCAGACACCGGGGTAGAAGTTTCCTCTACCTCCTAAACGCACTCGGGGTTGATCGTGTCAACGGAGTGCATCTGCTTAGCGAGTACCATGCTAGCAGGCGCATCCTAAAGGTCGAGAAACCTAAAGAAAGCAACCTTCAGGCGGCTTGGAATCAGTTCATCAACGCGCATGAACGCCAGTCCATCCTTGACTACCTGGAAGCACGCGAGTTTATCAACCCCGCACGTCTCTGCCGACGCTATGACCTGCGTTACGCCGAGAATGGGTTGTGGGCGCAACGCCTGCTGATTCCGCTGCACGACGAAGGTCAAGTCGTGAGCTGGACCGGTCGCGCAATTCGACCCGGATTAGAACCGCGATATCGGATGGCAAAGAATGACAACCCAGGCCTCGTCTATTGCCCCCGGACCCCACAAGAGACTGTGCTCATCGTAGAAGGCCCAATCGACGCATTGAAGATCGCTGCCGCGATGGAAGGCACCGGTATTTCAAGCATTGCTCTGATCACCAATTCGATCAACGGCGGGAAAGCGCTTCGGATCCAACAAATAGCGGAAAGCTGTTCTCGCGTTTATGTAGTGCTTGATCGAGGTATGGAAGCATTCCATGCGCGCACTATTGCGGCAGCGCTTGCGCTCCCCGGCAAGCAGCGCTATATCAGTCGACTCGAGCTCCCGAGCGGGGTCAAGGACCCAGGGGAGATGTCGATCGAAGGGGTGAGAACATGGCTCAAGCAAATATGACGTCGGTGCGCAAACGCCCAATGCCCGGAGACACGATGCGGCTCTTAAGCCGCTTTCTTGCTGCCGTCAAAAAAGAAGACCCCATTGACCCAGTCATCTTCAATGGGCCGATGTTCCGGGTACAGTATGTCGACGGGACCCGCTTTGTCATCCTGCACCACGAGATGCGAGCGAAACTCGCAGGCGCTGGTCTCCTACCTTGGAGGCCCGCAGCACGGACGCAGTAAATGGTCCCTCCTTGGCAGGGGACTTTTGAAGACTGGTCCCGTAAATGGGTGAAAGCGAACTTCTGGCGAGTTCGACACCTATTCCTTCAGCAGAGTGATGCGCTTCAAGAGTGCGCACTCATCTTTTGTCGAGTCGCTAACCGCTATGGGAACAAGGTTGACAACCCGCGGTGGTTCATGGCGCTCTACAAAACTGCTGTACATAACAACTGGATTGTCTTTTCCCTCCGAGACTACAACATGCGCGTCGCAATCCAGGAAGCAGCGGAGCGGCAGTACGCAGATGGAGAGGGCGTCGACTTCAATCTCGGTCCCGCGCTGGTCCGACTCAAGGAAGCGAAGCCTGAACTTCGGCAAGCGTTAATGATCCTAGGGTCGGCGACGCCTTCGGAGGTACGCGAGCTGTTCGGTAACAACTCACGTATCAGTATAAACAAACGGATGAGCGAGGCAGTAGGCGGCAAAAAGTTTGACTTTGTCGCCGAAATGCATCGCTTGCCACCAAGTGCTATTCCTTATCGGCACTTGACTTCTGATAAGCGCATTCGGAAGCGCCCGATGCGTATCCCGACAACCCGATAGGTGCTTGTATGCCCCAAGTGTTCACAAACCATCGTGCCGGCCCAATCAACTCGGCTGTCCTTCTGTTCAGCGGCGGGATGGATAGCGTTTGTATTGCGCATCTATGTCATCCTGACCTCTTGCTGTATGTGCCGAGTCATTCGGCGTACAACCAAGCCGAGGATGAATGCATACAGCAACTGGTGCGGCGAAACCTGATCGCGCGGGAGAAGCTCATCATTCTTTCGCAGAGCACCTTAAACCTCCGCATATGGGAACGGGATGACATGATTGTCCCGAACCGCAACGCACACCTCTTGCTGCTCGCTTCCAACTTCGGCGATCATCTGATGCTGGCGTCGGTTGAAGGCGATCGCTCCAACGACAAGGACGAGTACTTCTATCATCTCATGAAGCAGCTCCTCAATCACATGTGGGATGAACAGCATTGGACCGCTCAACGAAAGTTTACGGTCTCCAGTCCGGCAAAAAACTGGACGAAAGCGGAGCTCGTGCACAGCTACCTACGATCGGGCGGTACTCGGGATGCGTTGCTGACCAGCTACTCTTGCTACGCTGGATATAGCACGCACTGCGGCATCTGCAAACCCTGCGCGCGCAAATGGGTTGCGCTCGCACTGAATGGCGTTAGGACTCCGAAGGGGTACTTTCGGGAAGCATTTTGGGATCAGGAATGGTTTCAAAAGGCGTACCCGTTGATGCTGGAGCAGCAATATCGCGGAAGGGAAGATGAGGATTTCGTCCGCTTCGTGAGAAACCCTCCACAAGGATATGCCCCGAAGGACGAGTTACCGGACTGGACTTCCCAGTTGCAGAATGCTAAGGTGCCGCTTCACGGTCCGCTTGCGCCGATCGACTTTCCTGAAGAGGTACGAGTAAATGAAAAAACGGAAGGGTCCGATTCCGCCGCCGGGGAGTCAAAGCTCGACTGACTACACGCTGTCTTACGATGATTGGGAACTCGCGGTGTTCGATGACGCGATCTACTTCACCGTCATCACCATTCGAGGACGAGGAACAAGAGAGCGCGCGGAGTTCCCAAATCCGAAGCTGGCGTTTGACTTTGAGAAAACGAAACCGCGAAGCTGCGTTTATGCGGTGACGAAGCAGGGCCGCCACGCGCAGATAGATCCAAAGAATATGGAATTTTACCTTGAGCGTTGGAAGATACTTCATCCTCCTATTCGATCCAGACCCGTGACTCCGCGACATTAAGCGTCTTGCGCGTTTACTATGCTACCGGTATAGCATATTTGCGTGACTGAACACCTACCCACAAACCGAGAGGTTATCATGGCTGTCAAGCCGACCAAGAAGACCAAGGCTGTCGAACAGACGGTTGCGGCAGAGCTCCTCGCCGTTGCGCGGCAGAACAACGACAAGTTCGCCGCTCAGCATGAGAAGGAAAAGGACGACACCTATTTCCGTCGTCTCATCGAAGCGATCAACGAGATCGATGACGGCGTCTGGAACTCGATGAGCGAGGCCGCTCAGCAGTGGTTCAACGACGCCGGGGACCAAGTCAACGAAAACCAGCCCATCGAAGCCCCCGACGGTTTCGAGTCGGCCTTCAAGGGCAAGAAGGGCACCGCGGGCGCCGCCGAGACCATGGCGGAGGAGAAGGGTTCGAAGCTGCGCAAGAAGGCGGCGACTCCGGAACCCGAGGAAGAGGAAGAAGAGGAAGAGGAAGAGGAAGAAGAGGACGAGGAAGACGAAGAGGAAGCTCCGCCGCCGAAGAAGTCGGCCAAGAAGGGCGCTGCTCCGGCACCGGCACCGGCCAAGAAGGCGGCCAAGCAGACCAAGAGCAAGCAGGAAGAGGAAGAGGACGAGGACGAGGAAGAAGCCCCGACCCCGAAGAAGTCGGCCAAGAAGGAAGCGCCGGCGACCGGCAAGGGTTCCGGCCGCAAGCCGCCTCCGCCGCGCGAGGCGAACCCCAACTCCGCGACCAACATCATCTACCGCGCATTCATCGACAAGCCCAAGGCGTCCAACGAGGACGTGCAGAAGATCCTGGCGAAACGCGGCGTCGAATCCAAGGACTCGACAATCGCTGCGTGCCGTCAGTCGGTGCTGAAGATCATGTCGATCGCGCGTGAAGCCGGCAAGGTCGTCGACTAACCGACGCGGCGCTGCTTATAGAAATGCCGGCTGGGTGACTGGCCGGCATTTTCTTTGTCTGCAATGTTGTGGTATATGCTTTACAGCTCCTCAGAAGGAACCTATCGTGGAAAAAAAGCAACCTCCGTCTCGCCTGGATGCGTTGAATGCCGTCCGCACCCTGATTGCTTATATGGGAGATGACCCCGATCGGGCAGGGGTCCAAGATACGCCTCGACGGTTCATCTGTGCATGGGAAGATGCATGGGGCGCAGGGTATCAAACCGCCCCTCCAGAGCTGACCAAGTTTTTCAGCCGGGAAGGCAATCAAGACGAGATGGTGCTGGTGCGTGACATCGCGGTGCACAGTCATTGTGAGCATCACCTCGCTCCTTTCTTCGGTGCCTGCACCATCGGCTACATCCCCGACCCCAACCGCGGTATCTTGGGGCTCAGCAAATTTGCTCGCATTGTGAACCACTTTTCGCGACGGCTCCAAGTGCAGGAGCGGCTCACGACGCAAATCGCGGACTATTTCGTCAAGAATATCAGCGCCAATGTAGCCGTCGTAATGCGCTGCTCCCATATGTGTATGTTCTCGCGCGGCGTGCGTGAAAGCAATTCGACCACTTCTACCACCGCGCTGCGCGGAGTCTTCTTCAACGAGCGGCAAGCGCGGGATGAGTTCTTGCGGGAAGCGCAGAAATGAGCGCCCTGCTGTGGGAAGCGTATGCTAACATCGCTGCGCTTTACTTAAGTCTTCGACACCGAAGATGGTATTCCGTGCGGTATGAATCCATGCACATCATAATGCCGCGACTTACTTATGAACGGTGGATGCTCATCGCGCCTCGTTCCGCGAAGAAAGCCGAACGGCGGGTAATTTTGCGCAGCAATTTTCCTAAGGTGTGAGATGACGATCAAACCAAAGAACAAGGTCAAACCGCAACGCGTCAGCTTATTAATCGACTCGGGTGCTTATTCGGCGTGGAAGCTGAAGAAGCACATTCCCTTGGAAGACTACTGCGACTTCCTTGAAGCCAATCTCGACTGGATCGACGGTTACGTCAACATGGACGTGATCATGCCAAAAGATCCCGAGACCGCTGCGGCAGCGGGCTACAAGAATTTCCTGCGGATGCGCAAACGCGGGCTTGAGTCTATTCCGGTCTTCCATGCCGGCGAAAACATCAAATGGCTGCGCGCATATCTCGATGCGGGTTGCAAGTATATCGGGATCTCCGCGTCGTCGCTGCCCCATAGCGCTGGGCAGGCAGATGCATGGTATGACATGGTGTGGAATCATCTCGCGTGCGCGGATGGCTTTCCTCCAGTCAAAACCCACGCATTCGGAGAAGGACGGTTCCACGTTCTCGGAAACTACCCGTGGTTTACGGCTGATACCGCGAGCTGGATCTACGCAGCACAAAGAGGCGGAAAGATTCGGCTCCCCGATTCCATGAAACAGGTCTCCTTTCGCCTCGACGCCAAGTCATCGGCAACGGAGACAGATGTCATGTCCTTGGAAGGTGCTGACAAGGAAGAGTTTGAAGTGCTGATGCGCAAGCACGGCATCACATGGGATGCATTCAAAGAACGCGTTGGGCGGCCCGCCTACACGATTCGGACCTATCTGACGTGTCTTTACTACCTGGAAGGGGAAAAGCGAGCGTCCGCGCGCTGCCCAATCCGATTCCAGCGCGATTCCCTGGTCAGCGAGCACATCCCCAAAACCCCTTCGATCCATATCCCGAACTCTCGCCTGCATTTGGTGCTGGGCGGGAATGCCTCCGCGCAGGCGTGCTTCGCGGTATGCGGGGGCAAGCACGCGCTGGTTTCCTATGAGCACATTCGGTCTTTCGCGCACTATCAACACCTGCGCGAGTTTGTGAATGATCCCATGGGCACCTGCAAGACGCTTCCGGCTCTTCGCCAATACTACGATGTCCTGAAAGGTATCACCAATGTTGAGTAGTCTCCTTCTGGCAGCACTTGTGCCCTATGAGACGCTGTGCAACAAACATGCGCTTTCCGCGCTGTACCGCACAGTGGAACTCAGCCCTCAGGGCATTCGCGGATGTTCCAATTATGGCGCGCTGGAAACCAGCATCGACTTGGGCATTCTAGAGCCGTGCTACGTGGATGCCACGACCTTCATCGCGGTCGTGAAGTCTCTCCCTCCCAAGCAGGAAGTGGCTCTGCGCGTCGAACAGGGTTCGCTTTCCTGGAAGTGCGTTGCGGGGGAAGAAAAGAAGGGCGGCAAAAAAGCAACCAGCGGTGCCAGCGGCAAGCTTGCGACGCTCGCGCTGGAGCATGAAGTACCTTCGGTCCCGGCACGGCGTCGCTCCAACAAGTCTTGGACCCCGACGGAAGCCTTCAAAAAGGCGCTGGAGCTCGGTTCCCTTTCCTGCGACCAAAAGTCGCTCAGCACCATCGGCATGGACGGCGTGGTGCTGGATAACCGTGATGGGTTCGAAGTCTACAGCTCCGACAACGTGACCATTTCGCAAGCACTGGTATGGGGCGAGTCGCTTGCGCAAGCCCCGGAGAGCATCACGTTTTCCCCTGAATCCATCAAGCTCCTGCGCGTGGTCATCGGTGATCAAAAAGGGCTGATCGAGTTCGACAAGAACGGCCTCTACTATAGCAATTCTGTGCACAGGCTCCTTATCAAGCGGACGGCCCCGCTGGAGCATGACTATGCAAAGGTCGCTACCAATTTCTCCAGCGAAGAAGTTTGCGTTCCCATTGCGCCGGAGCGCATCAAGGCATTCGTTCAACGCGCGACCGCGATGTCGGAAGCGAAGCGCGGAACCACGGTTTCGATCGGCGCCAAGAATGGGCGACTGGTCATTTCCTTTAAGGAGGGGACTGCAACGTCGGATGAGTATTATCTCATCGACGAGGAACTGGAAGTGCCTGACCTTTCGCCCATCGCGCTGGACGCGAGCAAGCTTGCGCGTGCCATGCAGCACATCGACACTGCGGTGCTGGATCACATGGAAGACGGCGTCTTGAAACTCCGCGGTGAAAAACCGGAGTTTCGGTATATCATCTCGAGCAAACGCTAAGGAGGATATGATGGTAAAGTTATGCGTGCACTGCGCGTATTGTATCAATGCGCGGTCCGCGACGCCCTACTGCAAGAGCCCTCAAAGCTTGGATGTCGTGACCGGCATCGTGGAGGGCGACTCTTGTCATCGTATGCGCGAGAATCGGGATAAATGCGGGATGGAAGGGCGATGGTGGGCGCCTCTTCCCCTCTCTATTCCGGGCGAGACGAATGACAAAGCACGGTAACGTAAAGGCGAGGCGCCGCGTTCTTAGCGGCGCCAACCTTGTGCCCCGGCAGCAACCGGAGCTGCTCTCGTACACTTCCTTCTCGTTTGACTCTCCTGACTGGACGCCGGAACGAGTCGCGCAAGATATGCTTCACACCGCGTGGATGCACACGAACTACTTTTGGCATATCCCCATGATTCACGGTGCGCTAACCATCTACAAGTTACTTGGGAAAGAACCGCCCCTCCCGCCTGACGCTCAAAACGCCGCAAAGCCGGTAATCCGGAAACGCACGATCACGAAGTAGGAGGCCTCGGGTGGGATTCTTCCTAGAGGAAAAGGCAGCGCAGGTAAACGAACCCGCGCAATACCAACGGCGAGGCGGCAAGAAAGTTAAGGCTTCGGGCAAAATCGACCAAACAGCGACGGGATGCGACAACTGCGCGCTTAAAGCGACATGGAGTAAAATCAAAAGCCCCGAAATGCCTACCCGGAGTGATGCGCAAGATCCGGACCTTTTGGTGTTGGGCGAAGCGCCGGGTTTGGATGAAGACAACGCCGGCAAACCCTTTCGTGGCGCTATTAGCGACATTTTACTCGACCATATTCCCAGAGCCGGGAAAATGCGTGTCGCTTTCCAGAACGCAGTGCGCTGCCGGCCTGCGGGGGATCGCAGCCCCACCGCGCAAGAGATGCACGCTTGCAGTGTGCACCTCCAGAAGGACTTCCAGCGCTACTCTTTCCAGGCGATCCTAGGTGTTGGGCAAGCACCGCTCAACGCGCTGGTCGATAACCTGCCGGGCTACATTAACATCTCGCGCATTCATGGTACGCGCATTCCCGTTCGAATTGGCGATCGCGCTGTTTGGTATTACCCGGTTTTGCATCCTGCTTTTGTCGATCGCATGAAGGGGAAGTGGGGCGATGGTCCCGCGATGCCCGTCTTTCGCGCAGATGTTCGGCAATTCTTTCGGGATGTCGATACTTGGGGCGAACCCAAGATATTCAATTTGGACCCAAAGAAGGTCTTGCTTCCGAAAAACCGTGCGGAAGCAGAAGACTTGGTTCGTCGGATGCGAGGCCCGGTTGCGATTGACTTGGAGACCCACAAGCTTAAACCATACATGATCGGTGCGCGCATTATCATCGCTTCGATCTCTGATGGCGAGACGACAATCGCGTTTCCATGCGAGCACCCGGAGGCGGCGACAGACTGGGGCATCCCTTTCCTGCTTGATATTGTGTACAGCAGGGCTTGGGTAGCGCATAACATAGTCTTCGAACTCGTATGGCTAATGTGGTACGCACGCAAAGCCGGCCGAGATTGGTTGCGCATCGCCCCGCATGGCCTGCAAGACACCATGGCGCAGATGCGCCTCTATCATCAACGCGAATCATTACTCAGCCTCGCTGTTGGCTCTCGGATCCATCTCGGAGTCAATGTTAAGTCGATCATGCGCGTTCTCCCTGAGCGTTTGCTTGAGTACCCTTTGATCGAGCAACTGCAGTACTGCGGCCTCGATACCATGGCCACCGCCCCCATCTACCGCATGCTGCACAACAAGGTGGATAAAGCGGGGTATGAGCAGGCTACTTCAAGCGCGGAATGCGCTGCAATTATGGAATTCCTCGGCTTACCGATTGACTTTCAGACGGCGAAAGAGTTTGAAGCCTACTGGGTCGAGCAACATGCTTCAGCTGAGCAAGAAGCGCGCGCCATTTATGAAGTGCGGCAGTTTGAGATGGCGCGCGGCAAGAAGTTCAACCTCGGCTCCAATGACGACGTTGCGGAAGCGTTGGTGCAGTATGGCAAAATCAAGTTGGAGAAAAGCGCGTCCTCTGGGCATTACACCGTAGATGAGGAAGCGCTGAATAAGCACGCCAAAAACCATCCTTTGACCTCGTTGGTCTTTCGCGCGCGCGAAGGCGCTAAGATGAATTCGACCTACGTGCAGCCTATTTTGGAAGTCCCCAAACTCTACACCGATGAGCTTCTGCATCCGACATATAAACCCTTCGTGACCGCGACGCTGCGCTACGGCTCAGAAGATCCCAACATTCAAAACTACCCTAAGCGCAAGCATAAGCAGCTCCGTCGAGTCATTAAAGCGGGCAAAGCGTATTACCTCGTCGCTTTCGACTTCGGACAGCTTCAAGTCCGCATTATCGCGATGTTAAGCGATGACAAAAGCCTGAAGAAACAGCTAATCGAGGGCGCCGACATGCACACTCGATGGCTTAATGAGTGTCTGGACATTTACCCCGACTACCTGGATCGGCTTGCTTCTGCGACCGGCGAAAAAGATGAAGAGAAGATTCGCAAGCAAGGGCGCACAATCATTAAGTCAGATTTTGTATTCAGCAATTTCTTTGGCGCATCCGCAGGCAGCATCGCAGTGCGCACCGGGATCCCGTTGCCTCTTGTAGAAAATCTGCAAGAAGTCTTTTGGCATGAATTTCGTGGCGTCAAGAATTGGATTAAGAAGCAGCGGCAAGAGTACCAGGACACCGGAGGCATTCGACTTCCTAGTGGTCGAGTCCGTCATGGCATTCTGACGGGGAACGAGCCTATTAACACGCCCGTGCAAGGTGCGGAAGCAGACATCGTACAAAGAGCGCAGGATGAGTTGATCATGCATGCGCGCCGATACGACGACATTCATTTCCTACCTCGCATCAATATTCACGATGATCTGACTTTCCTACTAAAAGACAATGATGAGCTCCCGGAGTATATTGATACCATAGGGAAGATCATGGTCGAGCCAAACTTCGATTGGATAACAGTGCCTTTGACGGTAGAGGCGGGCATTGGGAAAAACTGGGCTGACCAAGAGCATATCACCCTGTTCACGGGCGACTACTACAGGTAATGGGAGTCTAGGATATGGCGAATGAGAACGAGAAGCGACTGGATGATGCTGTCAAGTCTCTGGAGGAAGAATTTCGGAAATGGGCAGTAAACAATAACGATTGCCGCCCTCGCGACAACGTATTTCGCGACGCGCTTCATCCCTACTTCGCCGATCCCGCGCCATTCGATGCGTCGGGCTGCGTGGAGGTGCTGCGAGGCATCGTGCGCGCATATGATCACCCGGAGGCCAACTACGATCCGGTTCGCTACGCGCTTTTCGGTCGCGCTCGCGAAGCACTCGCTGCGTGGGATACCCATGCGAAACCCGCTGCGTCACCGCCAGTGCCGAACGTCGAACTAGCGAAGAAACTGTACCTCGCAGCTGCTAGCTCATGCACCCCCCAACAAGCCGAAGCCATCCGCGCGCTCGCCGATCACTTCGCAGGAATCTTTAAGTCGTGAGCAAAACGCTGCTCAACGATTAAGTTCATATGTAGTTACTACAAATAATAGGAGCCTGGCGTATGGATGTCTTGCAAACCGGTTCTGTCATGGAGCCTGTCGAGTGGTGGCGAATCTACACTACTACGATTGAGCTTGCGAAAGGGCACGCGTTAGTCGCGTCAGTGTGGCCCTCCAAGCCCGCGGCCAATTACGCAGCAAGCCAGGGCGCTGCTTGGTTCCTGGATGAACGTCGTGGAGATAAGACGACGCGTCTGAACTCGGGAACCACCATGACTACCGAAACCGCCAAAATACAAGCGCAGGCGGCGCTGATGGAAGCCGCCGCGGTGCTGCGCAAGTTTGCGACGCACGCGACTCCCATTGCGCACGCATAAAGGACTTGGAAATGGTGCAGCAAGAGTCCGAAGCGCTCATCACGCGATACCGCCCGAAAACCTTTAAGGAGGTTATCGGGCACCAAGAAGAAATGGAAGCGCTGCAACGGGAGCTTAGCAGTAAGTCACGCCCGCACGCTTTCCTTCTGACGGGCCCGTCCGGTGTTGGAAAGACTACGATCGCGCGCATTATCGGCACCGCGATCAAAGCAGAACCTCTGGAACTCGATGCCGCGTCGTTCTCCGGCATTGACAGCATCAAGGAGCTCATGGAGCAGGGGCGGCATGTTGCGCTATCAGGCGCCCCCGCAAAGATGTTCATCGTCGATGAGTGCCATGCGCTTTCCAAGGCGGCCTGGCAGGCAATTTTGAAGACGCTGGAAGAGCCGCCTGATCACCTTTACCTCTCCCTATGCACCACGGAATTTAACAAGGTTCCGACCACGGTCAAAACGCGCGCATACCACCTTGGACTCAAAGCGTTGCGACCGGCTGAAATCGAAACCCTTCTGGAAGATGTCATCGAAAAGGAAGGTTACGAAGTCAACGATGATGTGTTCAGCTTCGTGCGCAATGCTGCGGAAGGGAGCCCCCGCAACGCGCTGCGTATCTTGCAGAAGGTCCATGGATGCAAGGATCGGGAGGAAGCGAAGCGCATTGCACCAAGCGAAGAAGCGAGTCAAGAGCTCAAAGAGCTGATCAACTACCTGCTCGCCGGCAAGAGTTCCTGGGCGCAAGTACAACCCATGCTCCTTGCACTTGACGATGAGCAGATTGAGCATGAGGCCATCGGAGCGGCGCGCTACATCTATGGAGCGATGAAGCGCAGCAAGGATGAGCGCAAAGCGGCGCGTGCGTGGTCGCTGCTTGCTGCACTGACATACCCATCTTCGACATGGGATATTCGGGCAGCATTCTACACCGCAATTGGGCGAATGTTGTGGGAAGGGGAAGACTGATATGAACATGAAGGGCGCGGAGCTGGAAGCATACAATCGAATCAAGGCGACACTCGCCCTTGACTTGATGGCAATTGACGAAGGGTTGATTCAGTCGCCGATGATCTTGCAGGAGGTCGGTGAATGGACCGCAAAAGCGGTGTTCCGCCGTGATGGAGCGAAGAATGAGATTCCCATAACGGAAGCGCAGGAAGCGCGCAAGATAAAGGCGGAAGCGGAGAAAGCCGAGGAAAAGCCTCCAAGTGAAGCGGCGATCAAAAGCACGCTTCCCGGTCGCGTCGCAGTGCAGAATGCACTGACCTACGCAGAAGACACCAAGTTGCTAGCCGATCTATGGTTCGCGTTGACAGCAGCGGTCAAAGCACGCAACGACGCGTTGGAGTATATATGTAAGATGCAGATCGCCGGTTACCTGACTCCGAGTTTCATCAGGGATGACCGTCGAAAGGAAATGCATGAAGCGCGCACCAAGATCCATCCCCGTCCTACCACGAGAAAGGAATGAGAAAGATGAGCATTGATCCCCGCACCTACCTCAAAATGCTTGGCTATCAAGTCCGCGACCGCTTGACGGGACTGCGAGGCGTCGTGACATCCGTCAGTTTCGATGTCAACGGTTGCGTTCAGGGCTTCGTGACTCCGCCGGTCGATGAAAAGGGTGAACCCCGCCCCGGCAGGTGGGTGGACTGGAAGACGCTTTCCATCATGGATAATCGACCTGTTGTCGAGCAGCCCGATTTCGTCGACGTGCCTGGCGGCCGAGATTTGCCGCCGCCGCGATAAACGGTATAGGGCCAGCGTAGCAAAGGAGACTGGAATGGCTTTCAAATACAAGAAGCGCAGCGCTGCTTCCTGGGATAAACGCTCATCCCAGCAAGGCGGCGACTACGAAGGTTTTATTCTGGACGACTACAAAGTCTGGAAGCCCCGCAAGGGCGATAACACCATTCGGATCTTGCCTCCGTCATGGGATGAGAGCAAGGACTATGGGTTTGAAGTGCAAGAGCACTACGGCCTCGATGTCCATGTGCACTACAACCTCGGCCCCGACGGCGGGACAGCTTTGTGCATCTCCAAAATGAGGCACCAAGACTGCCCCATTTGTGAAGCGCGCGCAAAAGCGGAACGTGCGGGCAACGAGGAGCTCTCGAAGAGCCTCAAACCCGGCAAGCGCGTTCTCGTATGGCTGATCGACTGCAACGACGAGGACAAAGGCCCGCAGCTTTGGGCGATGCCGTGGACGCTCGACCGCGAGATCTGCAAGATTTCCAAGGACAAGCGCACCGGCGAAATCTTTGCGATCGACGACCCGAAGAATGGGTACGACGTGTCCTTCGAAGTCGAGGGCGACGGCGTCAAGCGCAAGTATGAAGGGGTGCAGACCGCGCGGAAGCCCAGTTCAGTCGACCCGGCATTCCTGGACTATATCGAAGAGCACCCGCTGACCGACGTTCTGCTGTGGCGGGACTTCGAAGAGCTCGAGTCTCTATTCGCCGGCACCGTTCCTCGGAAGCAGGACGAGGACGGTAAGGGGCGCGGCAAGCGCTCGGGCGCGGAAGATGATGAGCGCTCATCGAAGCGCAGAGCCGCACCGGGTAAAGAGGACGAGGACGAACCCGCACCGCGCAGGCGGAGAGCCTCGGAGGATGAGGACGAAGAGGAAGCTCCGCCGCCTCGTCGTCGCAAGACTCCGCCGCCCGATGAAGATGAGGAAGAACCCACGCTTCGTCGGCGTAAAGCTCCTCCAACGGAGGATGAAGAAGAGGAGTCTACGCCTCGTCGTCGCAAGGCCCCACCGCCCGATGAAGACGAGGAAGAAGAACCGGCGCCCCGCCGGCGTAAGACTCCGCCGCCCGATGAAGATGAGGAAGAACCCACGCTTCGTCGTCGCAAGGCGCCCCCGCCGGAAGATGACGATGAAGACGAGGAAGAGGTGGTCGACCCGAAGAAGCGCGCTGCGCAGTTGAAGGAAAAGTTCCAGCGCACCAAACGCTGAGCATGCTCGAATCGAGACAGCAGCGGTAAAACGCTGCTGTTTCTTTCTTTGGAGCGCTGTGATGCTGCCCATAAAGGAAGCTACGCAAATCGCAGGTCAATGGTGTGCCGACGGCGAGAGCAAAGAAACTTTTTGTGCGCCCGTGCTAAGCCTCAACGGGCATGTGGATTTGAAGACTGGGTCTTTGATCGGTGAGATTACCTTTCACTATGGGGAGAACCCGGACTGTATGCAAGCCGCGGCCTACAATTTGCCGCTAAAGTGGAATTTGGATGGACAGGTGCCGACCAACATAGCGACGCTCCGGCATATGTTTGACATATGGGCGAAAGCAAGCATCATGCATCTGATCGGCCTTATGGGCGGCGAGCAAAGTCTGCACCCGAAGGAACTCCCCGATGGTTGAACGCATCAAGCTGATGAATAAACCGCGCTCCACGGCAAAGCGCCCTGTAAGCGTGCATGACCCTAACTTCCTAGCTTCCGGAAGCGTCTTGCTTGACTTGGTTCTTGGCGGTGGATGGGGCATGAAGCGCATCGCAAATCTGGTCGGTGATCGCAGCTCGGGTAAAACCCTTCTCGCTATCGAAGCGCTTGCTAACTTTGCGCAGCGCTTTGACCCGCGCTGGACGCGCTACGGCGAGTCCGAGGCTGCGTTGGAGACCGGCTTTGCGCATTCCCTCGGGATGCCGACCGATACGCAAATACCCGATGAAGCTTTGCGTACGGTCGAAGAATGGGATGCGGATATCCGCACCTTCATGAAGACCAAGCCCAAGAACGAACCCGGACTTTACATCCTTGACTCGTTGGATGCGCTCTCCGATGAAGCGGAGATGAAGCGCGATATGGAGGATGAGACCTACGGCGGCAACAAAGCCAAAAAGCTCTCGGAGATGTTTCGTAAGATTGTCCGTGAGCTTGAGCAAAACAACGTCATGCTGATGGTCATCAGTCAGCTCCGGGATAACATCGGCGCGCGCTTCGGCGAAAAGTATAAGCGCTCCGGCGGCAAAGCACTCGACTTTTACTGCAGTCAGATTGTCTGGCTTGCGGAGCTGGGGAAGATTCAGCAAGAGGTATTGGGCGTCAAGCGCCCGACAGGAATTGAACTCTTGGCGCGGACCAAGAAGAATAAGGTCGGGCTGCCTTTTCGCCAAACAGAGTTGACGCTGACTTTTGGGTACGGCATCGACGACGAAACCTCCATGCTCAATTGGCTGCGAAAAAACAAGGCGACCGACTTGTTGGAAACGCCACACCTGACGATTAACAAGCAATTGAAGGATGCACGGAAGCGTCGAGATATCGCAGACATCAAGGATATCCACACTGAGTTGAAGCGCGCGACGATGCAACGCTGGGAAGAGATCGAAGCGGCGTTGCGACCCACAATGTCAAAGTACTAAGCAGGAGCTTGTCATGGAGCAATTCCATACCGAACTGATGAACGACCCGCTCATTCGCAACGTTTGGGAGCGGAAGTACCGGTGGACGCTTCCCGACGGCACCGTCATGGATAAGACGCCGCAAGATACATGCACGCGGGTTACGAACGCCATCTTCGCGCGAGAGCACAAGTCGTTGCTCCGCCCCATGCAGGAACTCATGCAAGCCGGCTACTTTATCCCGGGCGGCCGCATCCTCGCGGGAGCAGGCACCGATCGTCGGGTGACGCTGCTGAATTGCTACGTCATGGGCACCATGCAGGATTCCATGCCTGGGATTCAGCGTAGCATTAGCCTCAACGCCCTGACCATGCAGCAAGGCGGCGGGACCGGGACAGACTTCACGCCCATTCGACCCGCAGGCGCTCTTGTGCGGCGCACCGGCGCTATCGCCTCGGGCGTCATCCCCTTCATGGATCAGCAAGACGGCATGTGCAAGAGTATCGCAAGCGCTGGGGAGCGCCGCGGTGCTATGATGGGCACGCTTGCCGACGACCATCCGGATCTTTGGAACCCGGAGCAATTTGAAACACATCGCAATCATGAAGGCGACTACATTCTGAAACGCCCCTCATTCATCTCCGCAAAGCGGCAAAAGGGGCGGTTGACGCAGTTCAACATCAGCGTGCTGATCTCCGACGCCTTCATGCGTGCGGTCGCAAATGGGGAAATGTGGGAACTCGGCCATTTCGTGCCGCCTGCTGATGGCTCGCACCTTGCGGTGCATAATCGCTTTTTCCCTTATAACGAAATTGACTATGACAACGAATTTACCGCGAATACCACAAATATGCGTACGCGCGGGTTGATTGTTGAATGGTATGTCTATCGAAGGGTGCCGGCGCGCCAGATTTGGGAAGACATCATGCGGAGTAATTATGTCTACGCAGAGCCAGGCGTGATTTTCATCGACCGAGTCAACGAACGGAATAACCTGCGGTACTGTGAAGATATTCGGTGCGTCAACCCATGCGGTGAACAACCGCTCCCGCCCAATGGCTGTTGCTGTCTCGGCAGCGCTAACATGGCGCGCATGGTGTTGAATCCTTTCACGCCCGAAGCGCGCTTCGACTGGGATACTTTTGCGCGCACAATTCGATACGGCGTGCGTTTTCTCGACAACGTTCTAGACGTCGCGGTGTACCCACTTTGGGCGCAGCGTCTCGAATCCATTCAGAAGCGCCGCATCGGACTGGGTATTACGGGGTTTGCGGACGCACTCATTCAACTTGGAATTCGATACGGGAGCGACCGCTCCATTGCCTTCGCTCTCCAAGCCGGCGAATTCCTGCGCGTGACTTCCTATGATGCGTCCATCTCGCTAGCGCAAGAACGGGGAAGCTTTCCAGACTTCAACGCCGACTACTTTCTCGATAGCCCCAACGTGTCAAATTTGCCCGAACATATCCGAGAAAAGATAAAGGAGGTGGGGATTCGGAACGGGGTTCTGAATACCATCGCGCCCAACGGTACCATCTCGATGTTTGTCGGCAACACCGCTTCGGGGCACGAACCCGTCTACTCATTCAGCCGCACCATGAGAACCGTGCGACAAGCTGATGGATCTCTGGCTGTCTTCGATTCTGTCAATTACACTCGGCGTCTTTACGAGTACCTGCAAAATTCTGGAAAGAATGTACAGCTGGATCCTGATGTGTATGTAGGCGCAGAGGACCTTACCGCAGCAGAGCACTTGGCATTGCACGCCGCTTGGCAACAAAACATTGACGCGAGCATTAGCAAGACCATTAACTGCAATACGGAGATGTCTTTCGACGAATTCCAAGCGATCTATACCCGCGCGTTTGAATTGGGCTGCAAGGGTTGCACGACCTATCGCTACGATCCCGAATCGGGGCGAGGAGCGGTTCTCTCCACCGATAAGTCTTCGGAACCAAAACCTGCCGAACCAGCGCCGGAGATGATCACCGTTGATCTCGGAGCGTTTTCCGGAGAAATCGGAGACTACGTCCGAGAAGCGCGCGCAAAGCTACAAAAAGAAATGTCTGCGCTACTCGCGCAGCCCCATACATTGGCAGCGCGCCCTGAAATTCTGCACGGGCGCACTCATAAGCTGAAATGGGTGCCGACCGGAGAGAATTGGTATATCACCGTCACCAACGACGGATCGCGACTAATCGAACTGTTCATCACGACTCGTGAGGTGCGCAACCAGGAATGGATCACAGCGCTAAGCCGTCTGGTAACGGCATTGCTGCGGCACCAAGTCGATGTCAATTTCCTGGTACGGGAGTTAAAGGAGGTCTACGCATCCACGCAAGGGATGTTCCTCGACCAGAAGTATTGCCCGAGCATCATCGCAGCTATCGGGAGAATCTTGGAGCGGGAGACGGAAGCCCTTGGAAAAGAAGCACCTACCGAGACAAAAGCGGAAAACGGTACTTCCGCAAAAAAAGAATCGCAGCCTTTTACTACCGGACTGACCTGCCCCTCTTGCAAAGCACCGACATGGATCCGACATGATGGGTGCTGGCACTGCGGTTCTTGCGGACATAGCACCTGCGAGTAAGGAGGGAAAGGAGGTGGAAGAACAAGTTAACCACCCAGCACACTACGGTGGTGACACGCCTTATGAAGTTATCAAGGTGCTGGAGCACTGGTTGACCCCGGAGCAGTTCCTTGGGTTTTGCCGCGGTAATGCGATCAAGTATCTTGCCCGCGCAGGTAAGAAAGGGAGCGGAACCGCTGCACAAGATCTCGAGAAAGCACGGTGGTACCAGCAAAAGGAAATTGAGATTCTGAGAAAGATGGGGAACCCATAAGTCATGACAGTCACGGTCCAAAATATCCTGAGTAGCGTTGCGTTCAATGGCACGCGCATAACGACGTTGCGCTGCCGCTACCCGCGCTTCATTCACTCCGAGTTCATGACGCATCGCATGTTTTCGCGCAATGCGTCGAGTTCTCGTGCTATCCCGGTGCAGCGCCTCATCGAAAGCGTGGAGATGGATCCAGTGTTTCCTTCATACTGGGGCAAGAACCAGCCCGGTATGCAGGCGCGCGAAAGGTTATCGCCCGATGCGGAAAAAGTCGCTATCGAGCACTGGCGGGAGGCCTGCCGATCTGCGGTAAAGTCTGCGAAGCGCCTGATGGAGCTAGGAGCGCACAAGCAGATCGTGAATCGACTGCTTGAGCCCTTCAGCTACATCTTTGTCCTGGTGACCGCAACCGAATGGGACAACTTCCTTAAGTTGCGTGACCACCCGGATGCGCAGCCCGAGATGCAGGAGCTGGCGCGCAAAATCAAAGAGGAGATAAAGGAAGCGCCGCTGCAAAAGTTGAACTACGGGCAGTGGCATCTTCCCTTCATCGAAGAAGGGGAAAAAGACCAACCACTCGAGCTTCTTCGAATGCTCTCGGTCGCGCGTTGCGCGCGTACCAGCTACTACAATAACGAGGGCAAGGTGCCCATCCATGAAGAGGACGTAAAGCTATACGATCGCTTGCGTCTAGCGAAGCCGCCTCATCTGTCGCCTTTTGAGCACCAGGCAACCCCTATGCCCGGCCCGGGCACCGACCGCTACGAAAACTTTACGGGGTGGCGTAGTTTTCGTCATGCCATGCTGTAAAGAGGTATAGCAGAGGGGAACCCCTGGAGTTGCCCTCATGACTAAGCCAATTCTCTGCCTCGACTTCGACGGCGTCTTGCATTCCTATACTTCCGGTTGGAAAGGAGCATCGGAAATACCCGATGCTCCTGTTCCCGGCGCCATGCGCTTTCTCATGGAAGCATCCGAACATTTCCAAATAGCGATCTTCAGCTCCCGCTCCAATCAGGAGGGCGGTTCGATCGCTATGCAGATCTGGCTGCTAAAGCACCTGCGTGCTTGGTATGAGTCGGAGAACCTGCCTCCGGAAGGCTTCACCAAACTCTTGCTTAACATCGAATGGCCGAAAGCGAAACCCGCCGCGATGGTGACGCTGGATGACCGGGCTTTGACCTTCGATGGAACCTGGCCCGACATACAGATGCTTAAAGACTTCAAACCGTGGAACAAAAAAAGTTCTCATGACATGCGGGTTCTTTCAGAGGGCGCCGATACCTCAAGAAAGGAATTTGAGTTCGTCGGGAACTTCGACTGTGCGGATGGGAACATCTGCCTCTCTTTTGGTAGCCCGCCGACGCGCATCAGCTTTACGCCGCCGCAAGCTATTCGACTTGCCGAAGCGTTGCTCTATCACGCGCATAGCGCGCCCTCCGTTTCTACGGAGAAGTAACATGGTCAACGGCTTTTCACATGCGCATAAACCCTTGCGCGTCCCAAATGCGCACAACCCCGGCGGAAAGCAGCAATTTCGGCTCGCCCATGGGGTTATCGGCTGGTGCTCCTATGCGGGGGAGCGTATGCAATATCGACCGATGCTGGGGCGCGCATGGGGAGGAGCTGCCCGCGCGCTTGAGCCCGAAAACCATCCCTACCTGCTTAGCATTGGGTTGAACCCCAGTACCGCGGGCCACGATGTTGACGACCCAACGATCCGTATCGAAACCGGGCTCGCAAAACGACTAGGCTATGAGGTGCTGATTAAGACCAATCTGGTAGACTTCCGCTGCACTGATCCTAAAGAGCTAAAACCCTACCAAAAGGATTTAATTAGTCCGGAAAACGAAGAGATCGTTTTCCGCTACGCAAAAGGCGCGCGCACGGTGCTTCTCACATGGGGGAATGTGCCAAGATTTTTGCAAAGCGTCGAGGCGCGGATGCTTGCGCGACTTCGAACGGTCGCCATTCCTTTAAAATGCCTTGGGCGCACGAAAAGCAACTCGCCCCGCCATCCGCTTCGATTCAAGCTACCTGATGAGCTGTTGGAGTTTTAGCAATGTGGAGCGCTTACTACGAACGGCATATCGGAACGCCCGCGGAGCTGGTGCGGCGTAGCCAACCGATAACAGGTGTGATTCAACCCGGAGACGTTTTTTGTTGGGAACCGGCCCACGCTGACGCCAACGAACTTCGCATTGTGACAAAAGTCGAAGGCGGGCACATATTTCACATTGACTTGGATTACAAGCACGAGACATGGCATGAAGAGGAAGAGTTTCGGAAAGCGTGCAGCAGAACGCTTTTCAATAGATTTCCCACCAAGAAGATGACGATAACGCCGCAACCCATTTGGACACTAGGCGTCTCTGTGCGTGTCAAACGTCTGCCGACTCCCATTCCCGGCGCGTTCATGGCGCCACTGGAAGTGGGACAGGTAGGAAGACTCTCCGCTTATTACGGGGACGGCCTCTATGGGATAACCTTTCAGGGCGGCGCCAGCGTTTGGTTGCGCAAGGATCATCTTGAACTACTCCCGTAACGCTAAGTGGTAAAGCCTCGCAGCCTTCTTGAAGAGGCTTTCCAGCAAGCAGCCTCCGCGGTGGGGCTGCTTGCGCTGCTACTTGAGCGTGGTCGGGGCCTTAACGGTACAACACTGGATAGCTTGCAACATCGTTTCCGCGAGGCGCTCGCGGCATTGGAGGCACTTCGTGAAAGCAGGTCGCGGGAAGCAGAAGGGCAATGCGTTCGAACTCCAGACGTGCAAACAGCTGAGCCTTTGGGTCAGCCGCGGAACGAGAGCGGACCTGTTTGCGCGAAACGTATTGTCCGGCGGCCGATTCACCGCCGCGAAGAAAGCAGGACAGGAGACTAGCATCCCAGGCGACTTGATGGCGAATAGCCCGTTGGCCTATGAGTTCCTCTCGGTCTTCTCCATTGAGTGCAAGCACTGGAAATCGCTCGCATTGGAGTCGTTCCTATTTGATTTCAAGGGAACCTCCACGCTTGCAAAGGTCATCGCGCACTGCATGGAAGATTGTGCACATGCGCGTACACACTGGCTTCTGATTGCGCGGCAAAACCGCAAGCCCACCATGATTTTCTTTAGCGGAGAGCTACTACCAGCACTCCAACCCAGTCCGCAGAAGCAAGGCCGGATGCGCCTGCATATCGTGACAAGTAAGCACCTTCTGCATGATGGTCGAGTCGTGATGATGCCTTTGGATACCTTTCTGGCGGGCGTGCAAGCAGAAGGATTCATTCAAGCTGCTACGTTGCTAAAGTCATGAATCGCTATCGCGCGGCATACTATGAGCGCTATGGAAAACCGGTCGATGTCGACAAAGTTTGGCTTGACCGACATGGGATGCTACCAACAGCAACGCCCGAAACCATCCTTCCCTATTGCAGCATCTGCGGGCTTGTAAACGGTAGCGAAGCGGCGTTTTGGTGCGGTATGCGTAACCCAGGATGCTCCAATGGAAGATGAGGTGACTCGTGATTCTCACCGCTGATTGGCACCTGACTGATAGCCCGCATGATGAGTACCGTTGGCGCGTATTCACGGAGCTAAAAGAACTGATATGCAAAACCAACGACATGGAAATCTTCATCCTCGGCGATACATTGGACCGCAAGGACAGGCATTCCAGTGCACTGGTCAACCGGCTGGTGGAGGAGTGCGTAACGCTTTGCGAACTTAAAGCGACAATCTGCATTATCGGAGGCAATCACGACATGGCAGCGCTGTCGCCTTTTTGGAAGTTCCTTAACCATGTGCACCCGCGACTTTACTACCTAGCAGAGCCGGAAATTTGGAACGATAGCTTACTGCTCATGCCTTGGCAGGCGGACCCGCAAGCCGCATTCATGGCGAATCGAACGCCTCACCTCCGTGCGGTCTTCATGCATCAACCCGTGAATGGTGCGGTCGGAGAGCACGGCATGAAAATGAAGGTGGAGAATACGCCGATCTTTCCACGCAGCCTTAAGGTCTACTCCGGCGACATTCATACTCCGCAAAAGGTAGGCGTCGTCGAGTATGTCGGTGCGCCGCATCCAATTGACTTCGGCGATGACTATCCGTGTCGTATGCTCCGCCTCAATACCGAGTACGAAATTGTCCGCGCGATAACACTCCATCCTCCGAAGAAGCACATGCTGCGCGTCCGAAACTTGAAAGAGTTGGAGCAGACAAAGACTGAACCAGGCGATCAAGCGCGCATTGAGTTCCATGTCGCAGCGGATCGCATTGAGCAGTGGGCGGTCGAGCAGGAGGGCATTGCGCAATGGGCCGCGGATCGGAAAATCCGGGTCGCCTCGGTCGAGACAATCATCGACGCGCAGACAAGCATGGGGACGCCGCAGACGCCGATTTTTGATGCCGATCCGACGGAGACGCTTAGCGCGTTCTGCACCTCGGAGTCTCTTGCGGATAACATCGCAGACGCCGGCAAGCAGTTGCTCGCGGAGCAATTGGAACTTCTACAAGGCCTTCCTTTCTAAGGAGCCGAGATGCGAAAGATCTCGCTTAAACAAGTCACCATAAACGGCTTCAAAAGCTTTCGCGATGCGCCCCCGGTCGTTCTAAGCGGCGGTAGCGGCTTGTGCTTCTTGGGCGGCGACAACCAAGTCGACAAGAGACTTGGTGCGAATGGTGCTGGGAAGTCTGCGCTATGGGATGCGATTTGCTGGTGCTTCTTCGGCGTAAGCGTGCGCGGGAAGAAAACCGCTGCGCTGCTTAATGAGCAGCACGGCAAAAAGATTGAAGTCGAGGTCGAGCTTGACATCGACGGCGAAGGATTTAGCGTCCTGCGCCAAGGACCGCCTGACCGCATCGCGCTAGATGGTGAGATTGTCGATGAAGGAAAACTTGTCGCGCTTCTCGGCCTGACTCGTGCGCGGTTTTTGCAGTCCGTACTTTTTGGGCAAGCCGTTCCGCTTTTCTATGACTTATCTATTCCAGAACGCGGCGAGCTCCTCGATGAAGTTCTCGATTTAGGTCTTTGGCTCCAGCTAGCCGACCTTGCAGGCGCCCGGACACGAAATGTCGAGCAGCTCAGACAGGAAGCGCAGCGCACGACCGCCAACCATGTAGGCCGCGTGACCACTCTCAGAGAGCAGAACGACTTCGAAGCGCAAAAGGCAGAGTGGGCGAGCGCGCAAGAACGTAAAATCGAAGAATGCCTTGACGAGGTCATGGAGATTGAGAAAGAAATTTCGGAATGTAAAGCGCAGCGTCGGGATGCGAAGAAACGACTAGCGGCGTTTAAGGATTCTGTAGATGGGAAACGGCTGCATGACCTGAAAAAGGCAAAAGCACGGCTTGATGTTGAGAGCGGCGAACTCTTGCAGTCAATTCGTGCGGACTATGAGCAGCTTACCTTCTTTCAGAAGCATTTGACATGCCCCACATGTAAGCAACGCATTAACAGCGTTCTGAAAGAGAGAAAGATGCAGCTCCTCACGGAGCGGGTCGAACAGCTGAATGCGGAGAGCCAACAAAACGCACATAAGAGCATTCAGCTCCTTAAAGAGGTAAACCAACTCGAAAACGATGTCACGAAGCACCAGCGCAAGTGCCAACACTACGAACAGATAGTCGAGCAGGCGACCACAGATATCCGTCGGCACATGCGGCGCTTTGATGCGCTGGAAGACACTTTGAATGCGCTTTCAAAGGAAGTGAACCCCTACGCGCGGCAACAGCAGCGCGTCGAGAAGGCGCTTCACGAAGCGGAACAAGAATTGGAGAAGGCGCAGGAGCAGGAAGCGCAATTGACTGCCCGGCAAGCGGTCTTGGAGTATTGGAAGCAGGGGTTCAAGCGCGTCCGCCTTTTTCTCGTGAAGCGCATACTCTTGCAGCTAGAGATCGAGACTGCGAACGCCGCTAACATGCTGGGGTTGGTCGGCTGGAAGATCAGCTACGTGACTGAAGTTGCGAATAAGTCGGGAACCATGAAGCCCGGCGTGCAAATTTTGGTCACCGCTCCGGATACCGCGCAAGCGCGGGAATGGTCGCCTGGGGAATTGCAGCGAGTGCGCATTGCTTCCGCAATCGGGCTTGCGAGCATGATCCAGCGTATGGCAGGCGTCATCTATAACTTTGAAGTTTGGGATGAGCCCAGCAACTGGCTTTCTACAGAAGGAATCGAAGACCTCTTGGAATGCCTACGAACGCGCGCATCTGCGATGCAGAGACGCATATGGGTGGTCGATCACCGCGCGCCTATCTTCACGGGGTTTTCCGAGTACTGGCGTGCGACAAAGACTAAGCACGGAACGACGATTTCCCGTATAGGCACCTAGCAAAGGAGACAACGCAAATGAATTTTAACGTGCAGGATACCTTGCTGGTTCGGGAGCTCCAGGCCGAAGCGCACCAACGCTACGTCCCTGTAGTCCGAGAATTTGTCGTCATTGGGTTTTCACCCAACCGTTCTTGCGTGCATCTGAAGGGGCGCGGCTCCCTCCGCTCGTCATGGCATGAAATCGTAAAGCTAATCATTCTCGACGTCATTCCGCGATCGGAAAAGAGTTTGAAACCGGAGAAAAGCTTGCCGCCTCGTTTTCGCAAGGTTGCCTACGAGGATGACTGCGAAGATGACTACGACCGCGTCGATGATGAGGAGAAAAAAGACTGCGATAGGGTCAGCACGATACCGCCACGACTTCCGCAGACCGATAAGTAAGCTCAACTCGGGAGACAACAAATGATCATCGCATCTCGCTACCATGACATCTCGTTCGGTCATCGAGTCGTCGGCCACGAAGGGAAGTGCCGGTTCCTGCATGGGCACAACTATCGCATCTACTTTGACTGCAAAGCAAACGGGCTGGATAGCATCGGCCGGGTCATCGACTTCGGCGTCATTAAGTCGACGCTGTGCGTTTGGCTCGAGCAGCAATGGGACCATCGCTTCCTGATGTGGGAACAAGACCCTATGCTACAGAACCTGAAAAACCTTTCGTTAATCTACGGGGAGGATAATCAGGAAGGGGAAGACCTGCGAAATTCTTTGGTCCCTGTGCCGTTCAATCCCACAGCAGAGAATCTCGGGCAGTTCCTGCTGAATACCGTGGGCCCCTCCTTACTCAAGAATACTGGCGTCGTTCTTTGCTCCGTTACAATCGATGAGACCCGCAAGTGCTCGGCGACCGTCACTCTCTGAAGGATTGCGCATAATGTTCGGAACCAACGGTATCACGGGGCGCGTGCATTTCGCCGACATGCCGGAAGATGCTTTGCTGATTACCAGCATCTTCCATACCATCCAGTCGGAGGGCCCGTTCGCGGGCACTCCGTCGGTCTTTGTGCGTCTGACGCACTGCAACCTGGCTTGCTCCTTCTGCGACACCTTCTTTGATAAGGGGGATGTCATGACGTTTGAGCAAATCTTCCAAGAGGCGAAGAAGGTATATCCCAGCACCACGAACAACCGCAAGGAGCTGCCGCTCATGGTGGTGACCGGCGGCGAACCGACGCTGCAAAGGAATCTTGGGAAGTTCTTGACGCTCGCATCTTTGCGTGGGTACCGGACGCAAATTGAGAGCAATGGCGTCCTGGCCATTGACCAGTCGCCGACTTTCGCTTGGCCGGATGATGCGTTCTTGGTCGTCAGCCCTAAGGTCAATGAACGCACTCGAAAATACCTATGCCCCCATCCGAGAACGCTGATGCGCGCGCAAGCACTGAAGTTTTTGGTTTCCATAACGGACGAGGGCTATCGGGATCTTCCAGATTTCGCTTTCGAGAAAGGTATGCCGCCGGTCTACATCTCGCCCATGGCGGTGTACAACCGCACCCCGACGACATACGCAAAGGGCAACTCGATAGTCGAACGTAACCTCAATGAGCGCATCTCCATATGGGAGCCCGGGTTGTTCGACCTTGTGAAGACACGCGCTAACTATGAGTACGCAGCGAAGCTCGCGTTGATGTACGACATGCAGCTGTCCTTGCAGATGCACCTCTTCGCCTCCCTGCCTTGAGCCGACCCACATGTTTGATTCACAGAGTTCGCTCGAAGATAACGTCCTGTGCTTACTAGCAACCAGTGATCAACATGCGGCGACGCTTGCGATCCGTCTAAAGTCGGAGTGGTTCAGTAGTCAAGCCTATCGGAAGATTGCGGCGGCGGCGCTTGAATACATCTCGCGCTACCGTCGCGCTCCCGGTGCGCACCTGCGCGATTTGCTGGAACAGCAGACCCGTCGAGGCGACGAGGGCAAGCTCATGCTACGGGTGCTTGCTGCGATTGACGACTTAGCGCCTAAACTGCAACCCGATTTCGTCATGCAGGAACTCGAGCGCTTTATCGAGTTCCGTAAGTTTGCAAGCGCCATGGATCGCGCGTCGGATGCGCTAATGGATGGCGATCTGACGAAAGCGCGAACCCTACTATGGGAAGCGACTCCGACCGAAGATACCAAGGAAGGAATTTGGCTGCACGACCCTGACGCCATGATGCGCTTCATGGTGGATAATGAGGAAGACTACTTTCCCTTGGGCATCGACGCATTGGATTCTCGAGGCGTGCATCCGACCCGCAAAACTTTGACGATGTTCATCGCACCGCCAAAGCGAGGCAAGTCCTGGTTCCTTATTCATGTGGGCAAGAGCGCGCTGCTGAACAAACGCTCGGTGCTTCATATCACGTTGGAGAATTCGGAAGAGCTGACTGCGCAGCGCTACATTCAGTCGCTCTTTGCGATGACCAAACATCAAACGAAAACCATTCGAGTGCCCGTGATGAAGCGGGATTCGCTGGGGCGGTTCGTGCGCTGGGATTTTGATGAAATTACCAGCACCGCTCTAACCCCTTCTAACCGCGCGTCGCTGGTGCGCAAGCTCCGCAGCCTCAAGCGGCGGCCGCCGCTGCTGATTAAGGAATTTCCTACCGGCACCCTGACCATCACGCAACTGAATCTTTACCTGGATGCGTTGGAGAAGAATCACAACTTTAAGCCCGACCTGTTGATCGTCGATTACCCGGACCTGATGGCCACCGATAGCAGCAAGCTACGAGTCGATCTCGGGGTCATCTTTAAGAACCTTCGAGGCGTTGTCGTGCAGCGAAACATGGCAGGCGTCGTCGTCACGCAAGGTAACCGTGCATCCGCGGACTCCAAAGTTGTACGCAGCACCATGGTCGCGGAAGACTACAGTAAGATTGCAACCGCGGACACGGTGTTGACCTATAGCCAAACGCCGGCGGAGAAACGACATGGGATTGCACGTCTCATGGTGGATGCGTCGAGAAGTGAAGAGGATAAGTTCGTCGTCATGATTTCGCAGTCTTACGCTTCCGGGCAGTTCTGCCTCGACAGCACCTATATGTCCAAGGCGGTGGAAGAAGATTCCCAGCGTATGACGGGAGAAGGTGATGATGCCGAAGACGCCAAGGACTAAAGGGGTGCGCGCAAGCGCACCCGAGCGCTATGGGCCGGGCAGCTAAATGCCGATCGATCCAGAGGCCATAGCGCGCTACCTAGACAAACCCCTACCGAAGCTTCCGCGCTTCAAAGGCGCGGACCCGCAGAAGCTACATGATCTGATCTATCGGGTTACGGGCGCCCATTTGAAACCCAAGATCCCGACGCTAAAGGCGATCCAGCTAGAAGGGATCGCCTTTGCGCTTTACCTACGCAACGCGCTGATGCTCTACGACATGCGTCTTGGGAAGACAGGTCTCTCGATCACATGGGCTGAGCATTTGCGGCGTTGTAACTTTTGGCGGCCTGGGAAGAAAGGTTTGATCATCGCACATGCGCCTTTGGGGCTTAGCATTTGGGAAGAGCAGATCCCAATGTTCTCCGACCTCACGGCGCGCTATGTGCAGTCATCTCAAGATGAGTTTTTGGATGCATTGACCTCCGACTGCGACTTCATCGTCGTTCCTTGGACGGGGCTTCAAGAGATCTTTGGAATGCGGAAGCTAAATCAAAAAGGGGTCGTAAAAATGTACCCCAACCGTGCCGCGTGCAAGATAGCGGCGGAGTTCTTTTCTCTTGTCATCATGGATGAGATTCATCGCGTCAAAAATCCCGCAAACCTCTGGTTTCAAATCATCGAAGCGCTAACGCCTAACTGCAAATTTCGCATGGGGCTTACCGGTACCCCAGTCGGACGCAACCCATTTGCGCTCTGGGCGGAAGCCTATCTGATCGATCGCGGAGAAGCGCTAGGATATCGCTACAACTTCTTTAAGCAGATTTTCGGGAAAGAAGTCAAATCCCGGTTTTCTCCTTACCCGCAATGGGTCTTTGATAAGGAAAAGATGCTGCTACTTCAGCAGCGCGTCGATACCTTAGCACTCAGCTATACGCGAGATGAAGTGCGCAAGATGCAAGTCATCGCGAAACGGGTTAAGGTGCCGATGAGCCGCCTCCAGGAAAAAGCCTACAACGAGGCGGTCGACACAATGCAGCGCTACCATCGAGGCGACGATGTGAAGCTTGAGAACGCTTTCACCCGTACTAGACAAATTGCAAGCGGCTGGGTGCCTTTTATCGGTCCGGCGGGAGATGCGCAGATCATGACCTTTCCAAATTCGGGAAAGCTTCAATGGCTGCGCGAGTTTCTTCCCTGCTTGCCGCCAAAGACCCAAGTCGTAATTTTCCATGAGTTCACACACTCCGGTCAGCTGATCTGCAACCTCCTGCAAGAGATGGGAATAACGCACCGTCGGATTCGCGGTAAGCAGCGCCATAAGAACCGAGAGTACGTTCGTGCTTTTCAAACGCGACGCTTCAATGTGCTGGTTGCTAACACCGCAACAGGCGGCACAGGGATCGACCTTTCGGGCGTAAGCTACATGTGTTTCTACGAGTCGCCCGTAGACCCCATTACTCGACAGCAAGCAGAAGCCCGACCGCTTGCGGACTCGCGCGGAGACCGGCCGCTATGGATGGATGACCTTATCTCTGCGCCGGTTGAACGCAAAATTCTGACCTTTATCCGAGAAGGAAAGAATCTCAGCAAAGTTATCAGAGGAAATGTCGGCGACCTAAAAACCCTTAAGTAGCTCCACGCTACCGTTCTTTTGCACAGCACTTGTAGTCACACCTTGGCGACCCTTTATGAAGGTGCGGTAGCAACGAGATAGGTTGCGCCATAGATAGAAGAGGGTCTCATGAAAACGAAAACAACGAGTCAGGTTCCTTCCGTGGAGAAAGCTCTCTCCGCGCTCCGTCGGCGAGGAGGGATTAGCGCTGCTCGGTTGCAGGACATCGCAGGCTGGAAGCGCAAGCCGACCAAGAACGACCTGCGCTCTTTTGCGCAGCGGCGCGGGTACCTCCTTAACGAGCACCTGAGCGCGGCTGGCGAACCTATCTTCCACTTTACCCTACCGGAGAGAGCACCGAGTGGGAGCGCGCGGAGTCGCAGGGGAGGTAAACGGAGCTAATGGGGACTCGCACCAGGGGAGGGGCGCACGAGAGCTCCTGAGGGAAGCTTTCCCCTCCCCTGGTCCCGGTTTTTTGCGTCACCGCGCGCCTACTATAGATTTAATATTGGGTAAATAGGAAATTCTTTTTAGTTCTTAGTATTGCGGAGCGCTTACAGGAGCGTTGTAAAGCGCTTGTAGAGTCGTACTAAAGCAATACTATAGTTCAAATCCTTAAACGCTCCTCGCGGTGACCTTCCGCTGTCAGGGGGCGGTAGAGCTGCGTAAACCCCTTAAAATCGGCTTTTTTGCTAAGCGTGCCGCTACTTTTCCCCATTGGCGAAAGGTATGCGAAAATCTCAGGTCTTAGGGTCTGAGTCATGCATTCTTACCGCTGGGCTTCCGAAAAGGCGTGCAAAATCAGGATCATATTTTCCCGCTTTTTTTCATCTTTTAGGTATGACTTTTCCCTAGCCTCAGATATAAAGGAATCAAGCGCAGGCACATAAGAAGCAATAGCGCAGCAAGCGGGTCCCACGCGGACTTGCTAGGGGACAGCGACGCGCTGCCACCCGCTTGCTCGACCCCAGCCAAAGGGGTTGCGGGACAGCTTGCGGCAGCGCGCAGTATCCTAGTGGGGTCCAAATCCCCTATAGCTAGGCACCCACGCGTCTATGGTTGAGCAAGCATCCTCAGTAGAATGGTAAAAGTTCTTCCCCATTGTTTGACAAGCAATGCAGCGCAGACCTGACTATTAGGTCTGCGCTGCTTGCGCTTGCGTATAGGAAAGCAGCGTCTATTGGCGCTGCTTTCCCCTGCGCTAGTGCAGGGTAATGCAATGGGAGAACCCACATGTCTCAGACCAACACGAAGGCTCCGGCCGATGTTGCTTTCGCCGCGCTGCGTCGCCCGCAGGGCGTGAGCGCTGCAAAGGTGCAGGAGCTGGCGGGCTGGGCTCGCAAGCCGACCCGCCACGACTTGGCTAACTTCGCGCAGCGTCGCGGCTGCGCGTTGACGGAGCGCACGAACAAGGACGGCGTCCCCGTCTTCCGCTTCGTCGCGTAAGCTCCCGCCAATATGCCTCCAGCAAGCCTCGTGCTTGCTGGTAGCACCTTGGCAGGACCAAGGACCACAATGGGAGAACCCAAATGAGCTACCCGATTGGTAACAAGACTGTCCGGGCAAAAGCGCCAAAGGTTGCACCGCCCGTCTACAAGGACGAGCGCACGCCGGAGCAGAAGCTTCGCCATCATCGCGAGATGCTGGTCGAAATCGTCGGCGGTGCCCGCAAGTCTCTGACCGACTACCTGGAGTTGCAGAGGCACCGTGCAAACTCGTTGACCGAAGAGTTGCATCGTCACATCTCCGACATCGAAGATGCCGACAAGAAGCAGTCGACCGGGTCGTTGGTGACGACAGCGTCGGACTACTTCTCGTGGGCCGTCAACGATATCGAAAACTTCTTGCGCAACGTGAACTTCTCCGCCGCTGTGAGCTACGCGGCGGGGTGCACGCAAGCGGAGGAAGCGTTGAAGGCTTTCGATGCTGCGCACCCCGAGATCGTGCCGACCAAGGACTAACGCATATGATACCAGCGTGCAGCAATGCACGCTGGCGTCACCTGCGCTAGTGCAGGACAATGGGAGAACAAGCCAATGTCTGACACCGCTAAACATGCGGATAAGATCCGCAAGATGATGGCGCTCGCGCAGGACTCCGGAGCGACTCCGGAAGAGGCCGCGAATGCCGCTGCAATGGCTGCGGAGCTTGCGCTAAAGCACAATCTCGATCTCGCGCAGGTCATGCAGGAAGGCCAGCCGAAAAAGAAGGCCTTCACTCACTTGTACGCGACAGAAGGTTGCGGCCCGCGCGATCGCGCTGCCGGGTTGCTGCTCAGCCATGGACTCTCGCGGCTTTACGGCTGCATGAACCTCGTTAGCTGGGCGCCCCCGACGAATAAGTACTCGTTCGTCGGCCAGGAGCACAATGCACAGCTTTGTGCATCGTGGTTCGACTACCTGTGGCGCTCATGCGAACGGGCGAATAAAGAGTATAATAAGACGCTGCGCGGCGCTGGCCGGACAGCAAAAGAGCGTGGAGCGGCTGACCAAGCATTCCGCCTGCGCTTCGCTGAGGCAGTCACGACTCGACTGCTCCAGAAGCTTCGTGAGATGCGCGAAAAAGGCGTGCAGCAAAGCAATGGCACCGCGCTCATGGTCGTTGACTGGTATGAGCAAGAGTATCGTGAGGTGCAAGAGTATGCTGCGACCAAGATGCGCGTCGGCAAAGCCGCAAAAACGCGGACTTCGGTTCGCGATTCTCATGCGGGCGCTGCTGGCGCGGAGGCGGGCAAGCGAGTCTCGCTTGACGCACAGTTGACGAGTTCGCAAAGCGTACGCGCTGCGTTGCGCTGATCCATATGATACCAGCATGGTCTCCATGCTGGCGTCACCTGGACCAGTCCAGGATAACACAATGGGAGAACCCACCATGAAGCTCCGTAGGTCGCATACCTTCAAGGGTGTGACGTACACGTTCACCTACCCCGTCCTTCGCTCCTGGGCGCGAAAGTATTTGCGTGAGCGTGAAGGGAGGGATGTCTGATGCGCATTGACCCCACCACCAAGCGAGTCATCATCGAAAAGGGCGATATCGTGATGATCCGGCATGGCCATACCAGGCAGCGTTATAGGACGGGTAAGGTCCTGAAGGTTTCCCCTACGCAACGCCTGGTCACGGTCAGCACCGGAAACGTGCCCCGTTCGTTCTACTACCAAGGCGGTAATGACCTTTGGCGCGAGTCGCCGGGGTCGGGTTTCGGCGGCGCTTTCCTGAACGACTACTTCTCGGCGGCCGATGTCGGCCTGTTGCCGATGGAAGAAGATGTCAAGCGGGCTGAGCGTGACTTCTTCACCAAGAGCTCCAAGGACTAACGCATATGATACCAGCGTGCAGCAATGCACGCTGGCGTCACCTGCGCTAGTGCAGGACAATGGGAGAACTTACATGCCAAAAGCTACCAAGACCGTCGCCCCCAGCGCTTCTCTGGATTCGGACAAACTCGTGCAAGAGTTCCTGGTCCTATTCCCGAAGGTGCACCCAGGCGAAGCGGTGCCCAATGTGCGCTTTGCGGGCGGTCGCTTCTATATCGGGAGCGAGCGTCTCGGCACGGCGAAGTTCATCGAACGACACGATGCGCTGGTTGCGCTGTGGGACGCGCAGGAAGCAGCGCGCATCGCAGAGCAAGAGGCGGCCGAGGAAGAGACGGACGACGCTGCCCAGTCCGATGCGGATGCTTCCGCGGAGGAGAGCAGCGGAGACCCGGAGATCGACCGTCTGCGCGCTATGGGGATCGGTGATCCTCCGACTGTCAGCCATACGACCTACTGGCCGGAAGAGCTGGCAGCGTGGCGCATGTTGCAGGATGGGTACACGAAAGGCGTGAACAAGGATAACCCGGATGCGTGCTTCTACGTTCGTGACCTATACCTCGGTCGCGAGAGCACGCTGAAGCACTGGGCGGCGTATCTTTCCGCCGCGCAGGGCGTTGTCCTTCAGGTCGTCAATGCAAAGACCGGCGAGATCGCCGCGACCTACGACGGTCGTCGGGTCCCGCGGGCTCCGGACGCTGCCGCAGCGCGCGCCGCGCAATTCGGCAAGCACAAGAAGGAAGGCGAAGTCGATGCGGAGAAGAAGACCATCCGTAAGCGGGTGGTCGGCAGCATGAAGCCGCTCGATCAGCAGTTCTTCGATCTCGCTTGCCGTCCGGAAGGCGTCAAGCGGACGGAGCTGAACAAGCTGAACGGCGGTGTCGTGATCAACTGGAAGGGCCATCTGGCAGCGCTGGGTAAGCGCCGCAAGCGGGTCATTCGCGTCGATAAGACCGGAGAGACGCCGATCTATTGGCTCGACCCGATCGCCTAGGCAGATGCTACGAGCATACTGCAAGGTATGCTCGCTGCACCTGCGATCAGGCAGGAATGCAATGGGAGAACAACCAATGGCCATTCAACGCCGACCTTTAGGGCGTCCCGCGGAGCCGGTGTCTGACGAAGATGAAACGCCGGTCATGACGCTGCGAATGCTCGATGACGCGCGGGACAAGGTGCTCCGGCAACTCGAACTCGGGCCGAAGAGCTACCGACGCTCCTCTGCATACTCCGACTACGTATCGCTGGAATATGCGGTCTTCACCGATATGCACGCTGCACCAGGGGAACACCCGGCCAAAGTCATCGAGAACGTCTATCGGCCACTTTGCGAGCGGGTAGGTTGGAATTGGAGTGCCTGCCGCATCCTACAGGTGCGAGGCAATTCCGTCGTGGTCACACTCCAGCGCGCTGATGTCATCTCGAGCGGAGATGCGCGGATGCCGGTGGGTTGAGGGCGCGCACATGCCAGACATTCAGTGGCCGATCGGGCTCCAGACCATGCGTCTGGAGGACTACGGTGCGATCAATCTGACTAACGAAGAACGCATGTGCTACATCGATGGCTACAATGCTGCGGTCGAACATGCACGCGAGCATCTCAAAAGTGTCGCGCAGTGGTATGCTGCGCAAACAAACGCTTTAGACTGATCCATATGATACCAGCATGGGCAACCGTGCTGGCGTCACCTGGAGCAGTTCCAGGATAACACAATGGGAGAACATCTACCATGCATGACTTGACACAGCGGAAGGACGGGTCGTACGAGATGGCCTATGTCGGGAAACCCGGCTGGCACGGTCTCGGCAATCAGCTGCCTGCCGGAGCCTCGAAGGAGGAATGGCGCAAAGCGGCTGGATACGACTGGGAAATCTTGAGCAGTCCAGTGGAGTTCGCTGTCGGCGATATGAAGGTCTACCCCGGCGACTTCGCACCCTACCCGGGGCAGAAGGTCAACTATCGCAGCGACAACCAGTTCCCGTTGTCGATCACGAGCGACTCGTGGCAGCCCATGCAGCCGGGGCAGATCCTCGACTACATGGATGAGGTCGTCCATAAGTTCGGCTTTGTGCTGAATACCGCGGGCACTCTCGACGGCGGCCGGAAATTCTGGATGCTGGCGGATATCGGGTGCGAAGACGCGGTCAAGGACCCGCGCGATCGCATCAAAGGCCGTCTGCTGGCAAGCACGTCGGTCGATCGCACACTGCCGACGAGTTTTCGGTTCGTCGCGGAGCGAGTGGTCTGCCAGAACACGCTCAGCATGGCGCTGGGCGAGCAAGGCGGCACTCATCACATCTTCAAGCATCGACGCGTGTTCTCCGCGCAGGAAGCGAACGAAGCTCTGGGTCTGCAAGCACGCGGTGCGTTCGACCAGGCGATCCTGGCATACCGTTTGCTTGCGGATTGCGAGATGCCGGAGGAGGTGGTGGTCGATGCGACGATGCGGCTGTTCGATCTCAACCTCGACCAGCGAAGCACCGACGAAATCCAAAAGCTTGCGAAGACCAAGCCAGTGCGGAGCATCATCGAACTGACGCAAAACCCCAGTGCGCTGATCGGCTCCGAGATGGCCGGTCTGCAAGAGACAGCGTGGGGCTGGGTCAATGCGGTGACTCAGTTCGTTGATCACGAACGTGGTGCACGGACTTCGGACTCGCGCATGATGCGCGCGCAGTTCGGCGACGGCTATCGGGCGAAGAACCGCGCATTCCACATGGCGCTCAGCTACGCACAGACCGGGATCGCGGCGCTGGATCCGAACAAGGACTTGCGCGACTTGCTAGCGCTGGGCGACGACCTGCAAAACTTTGACACGGAGGAGTGAACCGCTGAAGATGATACCAGGATGCACAAGCATCCTGGCGTCACCTGGAGCGGTTCCAGGGCAACAACGGGAGAATTCAAATGAGGACGAGATCGCAAACCAGTGCTCGGGTCATCGGACGCGGCCGTTGGTTGCGTCACATGGCACAGCGCTGGAGCACGACGAAGCTTCGTCGTGATCTGGAGTGGGCGAGGGCGACGATACGCAGCTCCAACCCGCCCTGTTCCTATGAGGCCGCGGTCGTCATGGCGGCGGTCTGCAAAGCGGAACTCCGTCGCCGTCGGTCGCGCGCGCACCTTCAACTCATCATTACGCGCTAAAAAGCGGACCGCTGTATATGATACCAGCACGCAATAAGCGTGCTGGCGTCACCTGGAGCGGTTCCAGGAATAGCAATGGGAATACTACCAATGGGGATGATTTGCAAATGGCTTGAGATCAAGAAAGATGATCCCACCACTCACCCGCCGCAAGACGGGGAATGGTTCGAAGTCAAAACGCCCCACTACCAGGGTGCAGCGATGTACGACCCGCTGACCAAGCGCTACTACGACGGCAAGAACCATGGGATCAACGCGGCGACCTTTCAGTACTGGCGGCGCGCGGAAATCAAGTCGAGGAAAAAAGCATGAGCACCTGCATCCTTTGTGGGCACAAGGTTTCGGGCGGCGGCGATCGGCACGCGAAGGACTCGTGCCCGCAACGCCCGCCCAATTCTCGGCAACGAGCGCGAGGGAGTTTGCCGAAAGCGGCGGAGTACTCCGAGGCGCCAGTGCGTGGCAAACCGATTGCGAATACCGGCAAGTCCAAGAAGGGAGGGTACGTGTAGATCGAACCACTGAAGATGATACCAGCATGGGCAACCGTGCTGGCGTCACCTGGAGTGGTTCCAGGAATAGCAATGGAAGGACCCTACCATGAATTCTTACGAGCGGTTGAAGGCGCACCTGGAGAGCGTCGCGTTTGCCGAAACCGAACCTGAGATCCGGAGCCTCTTGCTGGAGGTCGCCGCAGATATGCATGGGCAGACTTTGACCATTGCCGTGCTGACGCGGCTGTACGCACATCAGCTGCAATATCTCGAGAATATCGAGGAATGGGACACGCGCACTACGATAGAATCCTACACGGCGGGCTACAAAAACGGTTGGAACGGGTTACGGGAAAAAGTGCAGAGGGATTTGCTGCCGAAACATGTCCGGGCACCGCAACTCTGAAATGGGAAAGGTTATGCTCCATGAGCCTTTCTCGGCCTAAACGAAAGCGAGCCCCCGCGGATAAGCAGCCCATCATCGCGCGCTTTCACGCGGCTTGGGAAGCGGCATACCCGCATCTCGACCCGCCCGAACTTTTCTACGAGGTCAATGGCGACGCAAGTGGGTTCCGGTACTACGGCTGCTTGGAATCGACCGCCTATATTCTGCAAGAGATAAAGGAACTGCAATCCATTGCCCGCCCCAAGCAGCTCACCATTCGGCGGAGACCGGTCGGAGGCGTGCGGATTTTCCGCCGCCCTCTGACGCATCGTGCGTGACCCGACGCAGATGCTACGAGCACGTGTAATGCGTGCTCGCGGCACCTACGACGGTTTCGGAGGAGGATCTTTTGTCCATCTGCTCTTATGTCGATCAAGCCCTGGTTATCAGAGCGCTACAACGGCACGGCGGTAAGATAATCAAACACCTTAAGCGCTTTGTCGTGGTCAGCGACCCGGAAGCAGGGAAGTACATTCACATCTCGACCGACTCTAAGTATTTTGTAAGCAAGACTGGTAGCTTACGTCGAGGCACCATTCTGGATACCTCTTTGATCGTGCCCGCAAGGCATAGAGATCGGTTACTCAAGATTCTTGACGACCCGGACAACGGGAAGAAACAATGGGAGAACCCACATGGGAAAAAAGCTGAAGGTAAAGAGGCACCGCTTAAGCCGAACATCGCCAAGGCGTCAAGGGTCGCAGCCCGCGATACCAAAAGCAGAAACGCCTAAGGTCGCACCCGACGCGCTGCTGATCGATGTGATTGCGCAGACTCGCGGAAACCGGGAACGTATTCCACGGTCAATCCCGTACCTGAAGCACATTGAAAAGTGTGTGCAGGCCGTCCCTTCCGCGGAGCGCTTTGTTCTCGACGCGGAAGGCTCTCAGCACTTCGGCGAGATAATGCGTGCTAACCCGGAGTTCATTGCGCGCAATCACGAATTTGCGCGCGCCCCTTACCCGGTGACCTGGATTGAGTTAGACGCAAAGGCGCTTTACCGAGGCGTCACCGGAAAAGAACCGGGACCTAATGCCGATGACAAAATCGGCTACATGATCATCGGCAACAGCGCATACTGGTGGACATACGATCCGCTTGTGCGGGAAGCGCGTATGATGCCCATCGAACTAGAGTTGCATCGGCCGTTCTCGGACGCGGAGCAGCTAGAGTTTGCGACCGTCCTCGGAACCAGCCGTCTCGGGCTTGTTGCGTGGATTTGGGGCGACGTACTGAGAAAGTGGGTCGGACCGTACTTGGATAAGAGCAATGAGGCGTTGGTGCAGGAAGCAAAATCCCTGCGCGACCAACATACCTGTCGGTGGTTGATACCGGGAAAGTCGGTGGATGATCCTTCCATGCCTTTCACGGCTTTGACCGCGGGCGAATTGCGGAGCATCATCGCAATTCTGCTCTACCTTAACCAGCAAAAAGTGATGACGCCGATCAAGCACCATGAAGCCGCAAAGCACTTCTCGCGTGGAAAATTGCGGCAGTACCTTTCGCATAGCGTGGTGACCATCAGCTTGGAAGCGAAGGAGCGCCAAGCTCGGGCCCGCTCCGCTATTTTCATCCGCAGCCCCGCGCGGCGGCATGACGTGCGGGGTTGCTACTGCCACGATGCATCTGCGCAAGCAGGCAATGCGGCGCATTGCCCGCACGAATGGTCTCTCATCAAGACCAATCACTGGCAGTGCGGAAAGTGCGGAGGCAAGCGCTGGTGGCGTTCCGCTCATATGCGGGGCGACGCGTCGCTTGGTTACGTGGCTAAAGACTACAAACTCAGCTAGGGAGAACCCTCATGGACTACAAACCCCGCAAGACGTTCCAACCTTCGCCCGAGCAATCGGAGTACTTCCGCTGGACGCGGGTTGGCAAAGGCAACGCGATCTTGATCGCAGTTGCCGGCGCTGGGAAATCGACAACCCTTATCCAAGGGTTGCGCGAGCAGGACGGCAACATCGTGCTTGCGGCGTACAACAAGAACGCGTGCGAAGACCTCAAGCAAAAGGCCGAAGCAGCACGCGTGGATCGGCAGGGCGTGCGCATCATGACCAAGCACGGTCAAGGATGGGCCGCATGGCGACAGCTGGCCAAGAGCGTGGTGGTCAAGGATTCCAAAGTCAAGGAATTGATCGACACCATGATCGCCGAGCAGAATGGATTCCAGCGGGTCATGCTCTACCAGTCGTTTCTCAGCAAGCTCGTGAGCCTCGCGAAAAACTACCTGATCGGCGTCACGCGGCCCAACGAACCGCAAGAGTGGATGAAGCTTGTACAGCACTTCGGCCTCGACGAAGAGTTACCTGAGAACGTCAGCCCTCTGCAGGCGATCGAGGATGCGCGGTTGCTATTCCAACGATCGCATGAGACCTGCATGGACGTGATCGACTTCGACGACATGTTGTACGCCCCGCTTGCGTACAACGCGCGGTTCTTCCGCAATGACTGGGTCATCGATGACGAAGCGCAGGACACCAATCCTGCGCGACTGGAGCTTTCTAACCGAACTCTTGCGCGCTACGGCCGTTACGTCGCGGTCGGCGATCCCAAGCAGGCCATTTACGGGTTTAGCGGTGCTATGGGAGATTCGATGGATCAGATTCGGAAGCGCTTTAAGTGCCGTGATCTGACCCTGACGGTCTCCTACCGCTGCCCGCAGAAGGTGGTCATCTACGCGCAGCAATGGGTGCCCTACATCAAGGCTCATGCTACCGCACCGGAGGGCATCGTCCGTTCGATCAACTACTCGGCGGCTGAGATTACCTGCACTGGATGCGACGGCGAAGGGCATCACATGATCCAGGGCGAGTTTCCTGTCCCATGCCGAGTGTGCAAAGGAAAGAAGAAGCAGTCCGCGTTGCCCTGGTTCTTGCAGGATCGGGTTGCGTTTAGCGACGCAATCTTATGTCGCAAGACCGCACCGCTGGTTCGCACGGCCCATGCGATGCTCCGTGCGAATGTGCCCTGCAAAGTCGAAGGACGGGATATCGGGAAGTCGATTATCCAGCTCTCGAAGCGCTGGCGAGTGAAGACCCTGGAAGCGCTTGAAGACCGACTCTCCAAGCATCTCATCGCGGAGGTGCAGAAGGCGAAGAAGGATAAGTCAGAGCGGCGCGCGATGGATGTCGCGGACCGAGTCGATACTCTACGTGTCTTCATCGAACGTGCGCGTGCCCGCGGAGAGCGCACCATCGATGGTATCGAACAAGATATCATGCGGTTGTTCGCCGATGATGTCAAAGGCGTGACCACGCTGTCGACAGGGCATAAGGCGAAGGGGCGCGAATGGCCTAGGGTCTTCTGGATCCAGGTCGCACCCTTGGACCCCAGCCGGATGCAACCATGGGAGGCAGAGCAGGAGCAGAACATCCTCTACGTCATCGCGACTCGCGCGCAGGCCGAATTGGTCTTCGTGCCAGAAGCACTGTTGGATTCCAAATAGGGGAACTCTAATGAAATTCGGGTTGATAACGCATACGCTCGATGTCGAGCTTCTAGAGCTCGAAGAGGTCAAAGCGCAAGTTGAAGACCTGATTATAGAGGTCTTTCAAAAGGCGCGCGAAAGCAACCGGGAGGTAAAGTTTTTCAACTTCACGGTTATCCCAGGACACGATGCATTGCTGCTATCAGCTGTCCTGCTGTAGCGCCTCGCGGCCCTAAAGCCATTCTGCTGAGGATGTCCCATGAAGCTAACCTTCACCGAAGATCAATGGTCTCAATTAGTCGAAGACCTGGTAGGCAAAATTGAAAGCGCCTATCATCGCGCGAAAGATCCTTTTACGCTGCCGGGTCTGACTCCTGCGGCCTACGCCGCAAACGCTCCCGGGGGTCTCCGCTTTTCCGAACCCATGCGACCCCCTGAGATCGCGGAGCTAGTGCGCCGCTATCTGACTGTACGCGACTGACAAAGAAAGACCCCTGGGCAAAAAACCCAGGGGTCAAGTTGTTTAGGGGGGAGAACTCCGCGAAGCCCGTCGCGACTTCGCGTTGCGAGCGTAGCGGTGCTTTAACGCACGCGCAAGCGCTATTGCGGAGCCGTGGAATCCACAGCGCTTGTGGTGCTTTGCGGACCCTTTTCGATTTCCTTGATCTCATAGTGCTGCGCGGAATGCGGCCAGATCGTATACGTGCCCGCCTTTTCCAGCAATGCTTCGAGGGTGTGAGCACCCGTCTCCGCCCCGGTTTTCTCGACGCGGTAGATCGCCAACTGTTTATCATTGGCGATATGTTCGATTTGCAGTACCACTCGAGTCGTCATGATAGACCTCCTGCGTTAAGCGACAGACGATAGACTATACGCTTCCTGATCGACCAACCGAGATGTGACCCAACGCCACGTTGCGACTTTCCAAATGCCCCACGTGCCGATCAGCACGCGATCATCCGGCTGGTTTCCATCGTAATCCGCGATGAAGCAATTATGCAGTGCCCACGATCCAGGAGTGGGGTCGCCTGCGGACAGGGGAGCAACCGTATCCCACACATCCATCACCTTGTCGGATTGCGATAGAGCAACCCCTATGCTGACCGCCCCTTTGTTGAAAATTGCGTGCTGCATCCCTGCTATGTCGTCATGCGCAATGCGCGCAGGCACAAGCGCTGCCGGCGTTTGCTGCCCGGTCTGAAACCCCTTGGTAGTGGAGTAATCCAGCACGTCCAGAATGCGCGCGCCGCCCGTCGCAATGATGGCCGCATCGTCATCCTGGCATCCCGTGATCGCGCTAAAGTTGCTGACCACCGCGTCAATGCTCGTGATTAGCGTCGACCCGGTCTTAAGGAAGAACTGCAGGCTGATGATGTTTGCGGTTGTCGCGACCGTGCAGACCGGAAGCACGTTGTTATCATAACAGAGCGGCGTCCAGCAAGCCCGGAGGTTGCGTCCTAGACTTTTTGGAGCTGTGTGCGCAAGCTCAGCTGAGTTATCGAGATGCCAGGGCACCGCTGCGTAGCGGGCAGGATCGTGCGCAATACGGCCGCACGCCATTGAACCATGATCGACCATTAGGGGTTCCTCACAAAAAAAGCCGCTGAGCGTTTGGGGGCGCCCAGCGGCAAGTTTTGGGTCATGCTGTCTACCAGGGGCGCAACAGCAATATGCTATACGGCAGGCACGGTCAGTTCACGTTGGGCAGACCGTACAGCACCGCTTTCGCTTGTGCGACCGGGAGAGCATCGACTGCCGGAGCACCCGAAAGGCCGAGCAGCGCTGCGATCTCGGGTTCCAAGCCCAGAACCGCTTTCGCGATGGTCACCGCTGTGCCGCCGCCGGGGAACAACCCGATGACGACATTCGCGGCCATGACGCCGGCCTGGAGCGCTTCCTGGGCCGTGGTCGTCTGAGGCGTCTGCTTGAATTGCTGGAGATCCGCTGTGATGAGTTGCGCTGCGTGCGCGACCGTCTGGGCAGCGGAGGATTCCGACGGGGGCAGCATCGGCCCGAACGCTGCGACCGCGCTGTTCAGCAGCATGAGATCTTGTGTGATCAGGCTGACGTTCAGCGTCTGCGTCTTGGAACCCGGAGTGGTCGTGCACGCCGTCGCAAGCAGCGCGAGGGACAGCGGCATGAAGCTGCGTCGTGTGTAGGTCATGTCGAAAACCTTTCAGTGGTTACGGTTTGCTGACGGGGCCCGTCGGGTCACTGACCGGACGGTTCGAAGCGGGAGGATTCAGGATCTCCATCTGTGCGTGCGCACGACCGAGATTGAACGCCTGAATGATGTGATCGACATCATAGGCGACCGTCGGCGCTGCCTTGACAACATCGGCAGCAAAGGTATTCACGGCGGCGCGCTGTCCCGCATTCTCGGGCAGGAGCATCAGCACCAGACCGCCGACAATTCCCAGTGCGGCCTGTTGCCATGTCATCGTGCCGTTGATCGCGCCGGTCACGGCTGCGCTTACGATACCCATTCCGCCGATGGTGGTTTTTTGCCCCACCCAGGCATTGAGATCGACCATCTGTAGTCCTTTCGGATTTATGGTGCGAGGGGAAAGTCAGTAGCGCCACTCACCATAAGCGTCGCTACACGTAGTCTCCGTCCCAGGCGGCCCAGTCGACGCCAGCTATCGGAGGCCTGGGGGTCTCCGACCCATTCTTGACCAAACTGTGCGTAGTCGCCGAACGACTCGTACTGCTTACGCATTTGCTCCGCAACAGTGGTCAAGAAAAGTTCTCGTTTCGTGCTGTCCAGGTTTTGCACAGCGGTGATGGTGTCGCGTCCGATCCATCCGTCGAGTGCATCCCCTTGAAACCCTAGCGCGGTTTGGAGCGCAAGCCCAGCACCGCGCGGGCCCGCATTAAACGCGTGGTCCGAGATCATGAGGTTGAGCCCGGAGTAGAGGTCATCCGCGCGCACCGCGTTGTAGTACAGCACGTGGAAGACCTCGAGCGCTTCCGCTTGCGTAAGGTTCCACACATCATCCGCGGTGCAGGGATGTTGCCGGTACAACGACAAAGTCGCAACCGTCACGCCCCAGTTGGTCGCGCCGCCAGGATCGCCCGTCATCGGTCGACGCTGAAACCCTTCTTCCTGGATGACGGTGAACCGTTCACAGATGTCGAGATCGGTCATTGAGGGCCTCGTTGTGGATACATGTTTGGCAAGATTTCCCGATGCAGCTCTGTATGCTGCGTCGTGAACAGCTGATCGATGCGACCTTCCACGCGTTCCAAATGCGTCGACAGCGTGTTGAGCGCACTGGTGTTATCCCGAATCACGTGGTCAATTTGCAGCTGAAGCGCCGCCACATCCGCTGCTTCGCGTGAGCGATCTTCATCCTGCTGATGCACGACAGCGGTGTTTTGGTCCAACGCGGCGCGGAGTTGTCCGGACAGATACCACGTGGTACCCAGCATTGTGAAAATGAGCGACACGAGAGCGATGATGCTCTGCCAGTTGACGAGGTTTATGCGGAACGGCATGGACGGCATAGGTGCCATTAGGTGCTCCTTAACGCCCCACGTAGAGCATCACATTTCGCGGGGTGAGGGGTCGGAAGTTGGTCTGCCAGGTCAACGTAATTATGTAGTCGGTATCGTTGATCGTACCGACCGTGAAAGGCAAAGCGATGGCGACAATTGAAAAAGCGGAGCCGGTCACAAACGCCGGCGTCCCAAACGTGATGTTAAGATCCGCGGGGTAACAAGAAACCGTTGGCACGCCCTGGACGATTTCGCCTGGTTGTAACCAACACGAAAGGTCCAAATAGCGGTAGGTCTGTTCTGTGGTGGCGACCGCACCCCACCGAGGCCGCGGTTGCTGGAGCGGCATGTTGGTGTAGGACATCTTAATCCTCCGGAAGCATCACAGTGGTGACGTCAGGGAGCAAGCGAATGATGTCATCTTCGTTTGGGTGCCAATACTGGCGAACGATGATGACCTGATCCAGGCTATGCGAAAGTCCGACAATCAGTTTATTGATCAAGCGCTGCTTGCCGGCTGCAGTGCCGCTGAATGCGTCGAGAAGCTTCAGGGTCTGACGCGCTACCGCACTGACGGCACTGCTCTGCGCCGCGAGGTTGGCCGGTCGGGCCTTGGAGGCGTTCAGCGCCACGATAACCAGGCTGGTGGCCTGCAGATACTTGTCGAACTGCCGCAACATGTAT
>JAEHJW020008947.1_pt1 | contig 62620 bp, 68 predicted proteins | sample 9271431 | NCBI WGS metagenome assembly JAEHJW02 | reverse complement strand
GAATCAGCGGAGCGCCCGTTGTAAATAAAAACTACAAAGTGGTTTGCATCGTGGATTCAGTAATCGTTAACACCATAACAAATACCGGAGTTGATGTTTGTGTTCCTGTTCAAGCAGTATTGTGGGCCACTAAGACTCTTAACTTAAAACTGTAATTTGTGGTAAAATGAATAGGATGGGAAAGTTTCCGGACAGAAAAATTTATTCGTGTAAAGAGAAGGGTCTGTGTTTTAATAAAAACATCGGAGAGGCTTACTGCTCAAAGTGTGGAAAAACAGTGACAGTGTATTTAGATGAAAAAGAAACCAAAAAATTTGGAGAAAACATGTGGAAGTGTCCTCATTGCGATTCCATGTATAGAGGAAACAAAGAACATCCGGAAGTTCCTCCTGAAGTTTGATTTTTAATTAAATACTTTGTAAAATTTTGAGTGTCATACACCCACGGCTGAAGCCGTGGGCTTGCATTCGGTGGCTCTCGCCGCCCTTGGAGCCCAATGACCGGGGCTCAGCAGATTTGCCGAGGCGTGAAAAATATTCACGGCCCCGTTCACATCTGCCTGATTTTGATAACCACAGGCTGAACAACTGAACCTCTGGCCGATTCTTGATCCGTGAAGGCCACAACGTGAACAACTCACGGAGGTGTAGTGCTCATTGACAAACGCGACTGGAATATTCTCAAGGGCGGCCTTAGCCCACAGTCGTTGCATCAACATGCTATATGGCATGTTGGACGCTTGTTTTCGCATAAATTTTGATGACTTTCCACGACGGAACTTCTTGTTGATGCCGTGGACATTTCCAATGAGGATGCAGGATTTGGTTGTTTTGGCCTTTTGAACAATGCTGTTGATATAGCCTTCAATGGTCTTTTTGATCCTGTTGTTGAACTTCTTGAGGTTTGAGGAGATGTCCTTGGTGTCGCTGTGTTGAAGTTGAGCCCGGCGACGTTCCCGTCGCCACTTCAGAGCCTTCATCTCACTGCCTAGAAATGCTTCTTCCTTGAGTTTTTCTTGAGAGATGACAGCCGTCGTGATGGGGTGCGTCATCCCAAGATCAATGGCAACAGCCCTTGATCTGTCAATTCTTTTAATGATCCTTTCTTGCTCAACGACCAAATGCAAGAACCATCTCTTGCCTTCTTTCCTCAGCACCGAATCCTTGAGCACGGCGTCCGGCGGCAGTTCCCTGCCGTGCAGTTCCAGCCACATCGCCGCGATACGTCGGCCACCTGGGATTTTATATTTCAAAACTCCATTTTCAGTTTTCACCGCCGCAAGCGCGGCGCGGAGATAGAGAGCCGCGTCGGATTCGCCTTTTCTCCAGCCTTTGTGGAACGTGAAGTCCTGGCGGATGCCTGCCGGAACCTTGGTCTTGGCGTTGCTGATGCAGGCTTTGAAATATTTTGTCAATTGTGCTTTTTGTTTGCCGGTTGCTTGAACGGCATACTTGAACGTGCGACTGATGATTTCCTTTTCCTCAATCCCTTGAGCATCGAGATACTTCTTGATCATGTCGTCCGACACGGCACCGACAGAGCCTGAGAAATGCGCTGGAGTCCATAAGGACGGGTACGCCCTTAAATGCGGATATTTCTTTCTGAGGAACCAGGAAGAAAATCCCTTTATTCTTTGAACAATTTTGTTCAAATCTGCTTTGCTGGATGGAACCTTAAACAGCATGTGGACATGATCCGGTTCTATTGCTAGAGACTTGATCGTTATCTTAAATTCTTTTTGTTTCTTCAGTAGAATGGTCTTTAAATCTTCAGCCATTCGGCCGTCGATGAGCCGGTATCTATACTTCGTGGAGAAGACCAGGTGAAACTGGAGATGTTTAACTGCCGATGTCATTATATTATTTTACCATATTTTTGTATAATGTTCAAGTCGCTCGCTTGCGCCCGAAGTCGGGCTTAGGCTCGGGCGGAAGTTTATAATAAACGTTGTAAATCTAGGTGTTGTTTAAGGAGACTGTATCATGAAAATAGTGCACCGCAGGTTGTATCTTGACTTCGCCAAACAAAAATCTTTCCGCATTATACCCCATGCGGATATGCAATTGGGACATCCCGATGTTGATTTAAGCCTTCTAAAACGAGAGATAGAAGAGGCCGCAAACGACCCCTATTGTGTTTCTATTGGATTGGGAGATATTATAGATAGTGATCGTCCTTCTGCAAGAGTTATTAGAACCTCTGCGTATGCCGGACGAGAAGACGCCCTGAAACAAGAAGACGAAAAGAAACAAGCCTGGATAGATAAAAAAGTAATTCCTCTTCTTCTTCCTCTAACACAATCAATCAACGCAAAACAAGGGTTTGGGCTTATTGGAGAACTCGACGGGCACCACCACGAACTATACCAAGATCAGACAACCAGCACACAGTATATTATTTCACGACTAAAAGAATTAAATCCTGAAGCAACCTGTAGTTATTTAGGAGAAATGTCGTGCTACATTCTTTTGCATGTTCACGACATAAAAAACACTCTCCATTCCTTTACTTTAGTCATTCACGCCCAACATGGAACAAATACCGGTTCCTTTATAGGTTCTGATCTTTCAAACCTAGAAAAGAAAGCATCTGCTTATTTTGAGGCCGATATTTTCCTTCGCGGGCACTCTACTAAAAAATACGCAGTTCCAAAGACTCTTCTATACCCATCAAGAAAAGAAGCGACGCCTCATCTAATGCAAAAAACTATTATTCTTGCAAATACCGGCGGATATATGAAAGGGTATGGAAATTCAGAAAAAGCCTCCTATGTCGAAAGGGCGGGACTGATGCCGGTAGCCCTAGGAAATGTCATTATTGAAGTAAATATACGGAAGGATAAAGCACACAATTCTTCCGTATTTCCAGAACTTAGGGCCATCACTTAAGGAGAAAGCCATGGACAATAGAGTCAAAATTTTAAATAACGCCGAAGAATTAGAAGCAAAAATGAAATCACACAGTACGATGACAATTATTGAGGAGTATCTAATACGAGAAGTGGACAATATCAACAGTTTATTTAAGAATTTGCAAATATCCAGACCACAAATGGCCATGGAACTTACCAGGGATATTCTTTCTCGTGTTTTTTCTAGTGTTTTTCCAAAACTTATCATAAACATCAATTTGAGGGGTACAGACGGGCTGTCCGTTGGTTTGAAAATAAACAATGAAACAGCGTCCTACAATTTCAAGTTTTAATGCTAAAATTTCTTTATTTTTTGGGGAGAATTGGCCGGTATTTTCATCTTCTTGCCAACAAAACTCACCAGCAAATTGCTGTTACGTTTCATGATACAGTAATTATTTTAGGGTGTGATTGTGGTAAAGTTTTCTGGGCTCCTGTAAAAATAAAAAATAAGATATTCTATTTAAATTTAATTTTGAATTTAATGGATATGAAAGACACAAAAGGCTTTAAAAGGAAATTAAAAAGTGTCGGAATCAAAGTTATCAAAAGTTAAAAAAGTTCAAGATACGGACACCTCTTCTATTGGTGATCTTTTAAAAGCCATATACAAGGCTTTAGGGTCAACACCAGGAAAAGGCGGGGATTTAATTGTTCCTGCCATGGGGACGCACAATGCCGGACTTAGAAAGAGAGCCAAACAACTAGAACAACTTTCAAAATCCATTCAAAAATCTCGCCCTATAAAAAAGAGAGTAATGTTTCAGGGGATGCCGATTAACCTTGAGTTTTTAAAAGGAGATTCCATCGAGGGGGAAGACGAGCGCGGACCCTGGAAAACCACTTTCAAATACCCATATGGGGAAATTGCCGGAACCAGAACATGGGCGGATAAAGAACCTTTGGATGTCTATTTAGGACCGAATAAAGAAGCAAAATATGTCTATATAGTTCATCAAAAAAACAAACAAGGAAAATTCGACGAAGATAAATGCTTTTTAGGATTTTCAAGTCCTCGCCTGGCGCTTTCTACATACTACTCCCACTGTCCTTGGTGGGGAGGGGCTCTGGGCATTGAAAAAATACCAGTTGCGTCTTTTAAACAGGGGTATTTAGCCGCTCATCGTCCAGAAATGAGAAAAGCAAAAGAGGAAAACTTTATGGATTCTAAAAACACATACCATTTTAAATATGAGTGTGGATGCGGGAATACTTTATCTTGTAAATGCAAAACCATTAAAAAAGCGACAAAGGTAACAGCATGCCCTTCGTGTAAACCAGAATTGAAAAAATCGGCAAAACCAACCAACATGCTCGAAGAGGAAATAGCAACACACACAGGGCATTTTGATTCAGAATGGAGTAAGAAATTTGAAAAGTTCGGATTTAAAAAATTAGATGTGGGAACAAAATCAAACAAGGAAATTCAAGCAGTTTATAATGCCTATCAAAATATGGGTATTCCAGCCAAATATTTTTCTAATTTTAAAGGAGTTAATCGGGAACTGCATTTTGAAAAACCACTAAAGAGCGTTCCTTCTATTAAGGGAATGTTTTCTGATTTTCATACATCTTCTGGAAAAGATGGAAAAATATACATATTTAGTCGGGCATTTGATTATATAAATAAGCCTTACCGTGTTCCTGGAAGAAAAGGTCTGGACGAAATTATAACCCACGAAACACTTCATTTTCTTCAAAATTGGTCAGCCAAAGATGAATACAAGAAGTTTATGAAATTATCAGGGTGGACAAAAAAGAAAGGGCCTGGAAAAGAGCAAGCAAAAAGGAATCCAAAATGGTTTTACGACAAAACGGCTTGCTTCGTAACAGACTACGCCTCTGCCGGACCAAATGAACACTTTGCCGAAACTGGAACCTGGTATGTTCTTGCTCCTAATAAATTAAAAAAGAAATGTCCTAAACTATTTAAATTTTTCCATTCTTTTTTGGGAAATATCGACAACAAATACTGGGAGGAGCAACAAAATGGATAAAAGAAAGGAGCCGTTCGATAAAATAAATTCGTTTAGAATTAGACTGAGAAAGCCTAACGATAGTCTTTTTATCCCAAACTCATATGTAAAAGTTCCGTTGACGGAATATAAGATTGACGACACTCCCCCAGGAATATCTTTAATTCTAAAAAGAAAAAGAGGAACCAACGAACTTATTGTTCAAAGTATAGAATACAGCCAGGACCCGTTGTCTATTGCTCGTAAAATATGGACTATTAAAGAAGCAAAAACTTGGTTTGTAAAGAATAAAAAAGAATTGTTGGCATTTTCCGTAGACCTGGAAAAAATAGTAAAAGAAAAAATTTAAAGGTCTAACAAAGGAGAAGGTTGATTTTCTAACCTTCTCCTTTTTTTATTGCCCAAAGTATAAATTGTAATGGGTACACTATCTCGCGGCATTCTTTCTCGGGATGTTAAAAAATCAACAGATATACACGAACCTCATTTTTATATTCAGGGGGTGATGTCCGACGCTAATGTTATTGACCGCGAACATGAAGTTGTTGATGCTTCATCGTTCGGGGATGTTATAGAAAACCTAAATGAAAGGGCGGAATCAGGTCGTCCCCTTCCTATTGTAATCGAACATCGCCGTCAGGATTTCCCACTTCCTATTGGTTCGGTTGTTAAAGCCTGGCAAGAAGGTTCAAAGTTAATGTTTAAAGGAAAAATTTCAAACTCTCCTATTGGTAAATGCATTCAAGACTTAATTCGGGAAGGGATTTTATACGGCTGTTCTATCGGCGGAGACCCTCTTCAAAAGACAGTTCAAAATCACGACAATTATCCCTACCCCGTTTCACATATTGTAAAAATGAAACTTGACGAACTTTCTCTAACGGGTCTTCCTGTAAACGAAGCCGCAGTATTTGGAATGGCAAAATCTCTTAACGTCCCCAAAACTAAAATTCAAAAGGCTCTCAAGCGTCTTGACGACGCTGTAAATCTAACAAAAGCAATGGACGAAATAGAAGCAGTTGGAGAAAAGAAAGTCGATCTTGATCCCGCCGATATAGAAAGACTAAAACAATCTCTTAAAACAATTGGTGACGTTATGGGCGTGGAGTTGGGAGACAAGGGAGCGGAAGGACTGGCTCCGGAGTCCCCCGGGGCTAAGCCAGAGAAAGATGAAAAACAGGATAAAGGTTCTAATATTCCAGAATACGATCTTGATGAAAATAAAAAAGACCCTAAAAATGAAAATAAACAGTATAAAAAAGAGATATCGGAGAATAAATTACAATGCAGAGAGTGCGAACTAGAGGTTGATGCGGACGATGATTTCGACAGAAATTTTTGTCCAGCATGCGGTTCTCAATACGAACTCGATCTCGAAGAGTCTTCTGTATCTGTAAAATGTCCCCGATGCAAAAGCACACACACGATCCCAAAGTCGAGGGAGCACGAGGCAAACTTCTGTCCTCGATGCGGACAGAAGTACCCTGCCGAGGATACAGACCTTGGCCAGGAACTTAAAGTTTTAAGGAGAAAGAAATCTATGGCAAAGGAACAGGACAAGCGAGAGGAAGAGCGTGAGGAAGAGGAGAAGGATATGAAAAAGGCCGTCGCTTCCAAAAAAATGAAGAAGGAAGAGGAGGAGAATGAGGAAGAGGGGGCCGAAGAAGATTTGGAAAGTTCGGAGGAGGAAGAGGCGGAGGAGGAAAAGAAGGGTAAAAAGAGAGAAGACGAGGATGAGGATGGAGGCGAGGAGGAAGAGGAGGAGAAGGAGGATAAAAGGCGCGAAGAGGAAAAAGACGAGGACGAGGATGATGAGGAGGAGAAGGACGAAGAAGACGAGGATGAGGACGAGGATGAAGAAGATGAAGACGGAGGCGAAGAGGAAGAAGAGGAAGAGGAAAAAGACGAGGACGAGGATGATGAGGATATGGACGAGGACGATGAGGATATGGATGAGGATGAAGAAGATGAGGACAGTGGAGAGGAGGAAGAAGAGGAGGGGGAAGAGGAAAAAGACGAGGACTATGAGGACGGGTACGAGGCTGAGTTAGATATGGAAGGACGGCCCTACTATCGGTGCATGGACTGTGATCGTGCCATGTATGATTTAGAAGATGCCCGCGCCAGGATGGAGCACCGCGCCGAGTGCCGCAAGTCCTTGTTTCCGTGCCCGAAATGTGGACATAATTATAACTTTAATAAGAGCAAGGGAATTTGTCCCATTAAAAAGTGTCGTCACAGCGCCCTGCGGTTTGCGAAGAGCAAGTTGGTTGAGACTCTTAAGGCATATCGCGGCATTCACAAGAGTGTCGCTAGGGTTCATGAGAATCTTAGGCGTCTTGGGCTCAGCGATACTGAAATTAAAAAGGCTCTTGCCTCCATTGCAGTTGCTTCTCAGCCCAAAGGAACAAAAACGATTAGGCACAAACAAAATCCTAATCCGAGGGCCGCACAAATGCCAGGTCCTAGTGGGCTAGACATCGCCGTTGCGTCCCAGCCCAAAGGAACTAAGACCTCTTTTAGCAACAAGGCTGCAAAGAGAAGTGTTCTTTTAAAGAATTTAGGAGTTGAGTATCCTAAATCTCAAAAAGACGCTCAGAGCTATGATTGGGATGTTTTCGATAAAAACTTTATCGAAGGTTCCGGTCGTAACGTGGGCAAAAAGGGTCAGGGTCTTGACGACGATGTTGAGCCTGGAACTAGAAATGAAGACATTACCGAGGGCGAACAGTCCAACCTTCAGGGGTTTGGCAATGAATTTGTCCAAATGGGCAAAGGAACTGACAAACTCGCCCCCGTTCTCAACTACGGGAAAGTTGGAAAGGCAATAAAGGCCATGAAGAAGATGGAAAGCAGAATAGACGAAAAGCTGGATCGTATTTCCAAGCTTGTTCGCAATAATTCTACTAAAAAGTCTCTTATTGCCGACGCACAAACAACCTCCGGTCCTACGGCCGAGGAAGTACAAGATGCCGCAAATAGGCATTTTGCTGAGATGTTGCTCGGCAAAAAGCCAAGCTAAACGATAAAAACAAAAGTAAAACCCCCTGGATTACTTCGGGGGGTTTTCTTTTTGTCTTAGTTTTGATAAAATGTTGGTATGACACCAACATTTCTTATAGGAACACGTCCAGAAACTATTAAACTTTTTCCAGTTATTAGAGAATTTAAAAGTCCTAGAGTAATTTTTTCATCACAGCATTCGTTAGAATTATGTAAAACATTCTTTTCAGAATTTAAAATAAAACCTATTATTCTTCCGCCGCCGCCAACCGATAACGCCAGTCTTTCTAAGTCTGTAGCAGTATTAACTATCAATATAGGAAAGAAACTAAATAAAAACAAAGATAAGCTTGTGGTTGTGCAAGGAGATACAAATACAGCACTTGCTGGGGCTCAAGCTGCGTTTTTAACAGGGATTCCGATTGCTCACATCGAAGCAGGAATGCGATCTAGAAATAATTTAAGACCTTTTCCAGAAGAACTGAATAGAAAACTTATTTCCCAATTAGCAACCTACCATTTTTGTCCTACGGGTATACAGGCCGACAACCTTCGTTCAGAAAAAATTTGGGAAAATGTGTTTATTACGGGGAATACAGTAGTAGATTCTCTGTTGCATATTAAAAATAAAAGATTTAAACCAACTCCCGAAGTATTAATTACTCTTCACCGCAGGGAAATATTTGGAAAAAAACTTAACGACATATTAACGGCACTAAATGAACTTGCTGAAGAATTTCCAAAAATACGTTTTTTATTTTCTCTGCATAGCAATCCAAATTCCTCCGGTCCCGCCAAAAAAATCCTAAACAGACCAAACATTTTCTTTATTAGAAACGAAGAATATTCTCTTTTTCTTGATACAATGGATCGGTCTTTGTTTGTGATGACAGACTCAGGAGGGATTCAAGAGGAATGTGCCGTTTTGAATAAGCCCTTTTTAATTCTTAGGAATGAAACAGAAAGACCTGAAGTTTTAAAAGTTGGAAAGTTGGTAGGAACCGATCCTAAAAATATAAAAATAGAATTTAGAAAGTTATTGAAGAAAAGAAGTATAATAGAACAGATGACGCCTAAATTTAACTTGGACGTTATCGGGGATGGGAATGCTGGAAAACGAATAGCCGACATCTTAAAAGACTATGAGAACCACAAAGAAGAAAAGAAATAAAAAAGACAAAATATCTAAAAGTTTAGGGGCACAGAGAGTTATTGATTTGGGCGGAACTCCAAATTGGCCGCTGGAAATAATGGCCAAATATTTAGCAATTAATTCTCCAAGACTGTGAGACCCCACGTCCGAAGAAGTACCCGTCCCCCGGCTAAATTTTTAAAGCCGTATACAAAAGTAGACCAAGATGGAAATGTAACTGTACCAGACGTTAAACTAGTTAAAAACACTACCGAAATGGGGAAATCAACTGAATTTGTAGAACAACTTATTAAACAAAACAAAATAACGAAATCAAGTCTCTCTACAATAGGAAGACGAATAGCCAAAGACTACGCAGTCATTGAAGGAAAAAGAGAAAATGATCTATATTATATAATGACTGTTCTTATCGACGGAGAACAGGCTATTAAATCCTTAAAAACAAATATTCTAGGTTCTTTTAAAAAAACGTACTACTTTCAAAAACATCTAGGAAATACACATCCTAACGTTGTAGCGGGCAGGGAGTGTGTTAACAATCTTATTGGTTTTAAAATTCCAAATGATGTATGGAGTATGCCTTCTATTCACTCTGCCGAAACAGCGCTAAAAGAGTGTATTCTCAGTAAAAGTATAGGAACTGGAGACGAAAAAGAAAAATATAATGACTGGTTCCTAGCGTTCAGCAATCAAAAAAAGTAATTAATCTTTAAACTGTTCCGCATCCGTAGGAGTGGCTGTTGTGATTGGAACTTTAAATTGTAAAACAAGTTTATCATAGCATTCTTCACACAAATCCCAATGATCTTCCTGTCCTTCCTTGTTGCTGTTTCGACTCCACAGCATATTGACAGATAAAAAATCTGCCCGCACGGCTATTTTTTGGCCCACATCCCAAACCGTATTGCCGCACATATTGCATTCAACTTTGCTAATCATCGAGGCATCAACTGTAATTTTGCTGTGTGAAATCATTAAAACCTCCAAATTAAGATACCAAATATTACCTTAATTTGAAGAGAGATGTCAAGAAAATTTATAAACATTGTTAAAATTTAAACTTGCATTCAAAACAGACTATTTCAAGAAATTTAAATCAATCAAAAAATAATTTAGTAGGTATTGCAAGTCCATCAGAAATAAAAGCATCAGCAGCCCTCTCAATCAAACGAAGCCTTGATTCTTCCATCGCGGCAAAATTAGGCACGAGAATTTTCGTGACGTCATTGGGCTCGAATTTATTGAGGCCATCGCCGTACCGACGAATCTGCTCGGTCATCACCGTCATACACGCGGCCGAATTCAAGTAAGCGAAAATATGCTTCAAGTAGGAGTGGCCCAGCGTATTCAGATAGAAGCCATGGTATGTCGTTAAATTCAGGATTCTGGCGTCGTTCCGAATGACGCGCCAAGAATCTCGAAAAAAGACGGGTATCCAGAAGTAGGCTATTTTCCGCTTCTCTTGAGAGTACCATGGCCTGCGGTGGGCAGGAAGAAATCGTTTGTTGATCCCCATCGAGACCCCGAGATCAATGTATTTCCTTGCCCCCTCTGAGAGTGGCTCGTCAAAGTCGATGAGGTGACACTTCTTACCGCTTCTTGAAAGCTCCAGAAAGTCCTGCTTGCCGAAAACTGGGCGCGTGACATGGGCGGCCTTGCCGATGCAAGGCTTAGTTTCCTGCGGCAGAATTGAATACTGCTGTAACTCCTCCTCGGAAAGAACAAAATAGTCATTTGCACCCGTCGCAATACCCCGAGAACAAACTCCAAAGGTCGATAATGGAATCAATCCCGCATGTAATTTTCTCTGTTGCGTGGTCTCTGTGAAATAGTTTTGCCACTTTCGGTGAGGATCGAGCTGGTCTGGACAGACGGTCCTTACCTTCAACCGATCTGCAGATAAATCCACACGGTCATCCCGATGATCCAAGATGGAAAAAGCTACCTCAAGCGCATCTTCATTTTTTATCCAGACCAAATTGATCGAAGACTTTGCCTTTTCTGGTGGGCGATTTTCAAATAACAATATGGCGGCGGTTGTAAGAGCTGAATCAAAGACTGAAACGGTGTGGTCGAAATAGAGAATTGCTCGCAACATGCCGCAATGGACCAAGTAACTCTTGACCGATACACCATAGTCTGCATTCAAAAATTCCGATGGCACGATATACGCGCAACGCCCATTATCCCGCATCTCAGCCAAACTTTTGATCAAAAATAAGCAGTAAGAATTCAACGTGGGGGGAAAGGTCCACAAGAGCTTCTTGCTTAAGTAACGTGCTAACTCTACTTTGTTACTGACAAAATGGTGTTTCATATAGGGAGGATTACAAACGATTGCATCGAATTTGCCTGCTTCCTGATCTTCAAGGTAATTTTTATGCCTTAGAAACAAACCCTTCATAGATACGTATCGCTGCATAAACGAGAGAATATCCGAATCAATCTCATATCCGACAATTTCTGATCGAGCAGATTGTGTATTTGAGAGGATACACTTCTGGTAGGTCCGTAGAAAAATACCGGTCCCCACCGCTGGATCAAGAAATGAACCCACAGCCCGGTTACCACATGCCCATCGGACCATGAACGTCGCAATCTGTTCAGGCGTGAAGAACTGTCCAAATTTCTTCCGCTTCTCGTCAGACGATAGAACGAAATATTCTTGTTCTGGTGTTGATATTTTAAGTGAAAGTTTTTGTTGTTTCACAGTATCGGCCCACACTAAACAAATACATTTTAAATTTGTTTTTAATGAATTAGTGAATATTTTTTAACTATCAGCTAATTTTTTATATTTTTATTAAAATAATTTTAAATAATTATATCATGAAGACAAGAGAGCCTACCCTGGAGGCCATTCAACATTCCTCCTGCGGTACTTCTTCTTTCATCGAGGGCCTTTGACAGAGGCATCGCTGCGCTCTGCACAAGCACTCCCCCTCCAGAGGCGTTGCGGCCTTTTGGACCGCCGTTCGATTCGGGCTTTACCGTCCCTATCACAAAAGAGGACCAAAGGCTCTTGGAAAAGCCCGCCGTATCGAGGTTCCAACCTCACGGCATTGACCCTCTCTGCCAGTTTTCACCGGCACATCTATTATACATAAAATCAAGGAAATATGCAAGTGAAAATTTATTTGGTATTAAGAGATAGTTATTTACTTTAATCTAGAGGAAGATGTCAAGAAAAAACTATTCTAAAACGTCAATGTTAAAACCTTTTAATCCTTTTTCACCGTTGGGTTGCAAGGATAGAGAAACCCGCATTCCTTCTTGAAGGTACTTGATAGGTTTTGTCGGGGCTTTTCCCAGCTGTCTAAAATGAACAAAAGCATCACGTCCGTCGTCGGTCCTAACAAAACCCCATCCTTTTAGAAGATGGAAAAACTTAACAACTCCAGTAACACGATCACTCTGCGCCATAGTCTAACTCTCCTTAATCTTCAAAATCGTGGCTCGCTGAATACCACAACATTTATTATACTAAAACAGAATCAGTATTGATAATTATTTTTTAACGAATTGATTTCCACAGTTGGGACAAAAATTCTCGTTTTTTCTCTTATATCCGCAAGAACATTTTAACACAAGACTCTTAACGCCAATAAGCCGTAAAGACATTGAAGTAGGAGTATTAGTATCGACAGAAAATGAAGTCGAAGTTTGAGGATTGTTAGAGTATATTGTTCCAGGAATTGAAGCAACGTCATTTATTAAGGTATTGGCTGCAGAATTTTCAAAGGGAGAATAACATATGATTTGTGGTGTATACGGGTAATATGGCTGGATAGGGCAGATAGTTTGATGCGAGTGAGCCGTGTTGGACCAGCCACACACCGGACACCAAAACATATTAGTGTTTGGAATATTATATGGAAAAGTAGAAGGAATAAAATTAAACTCTACTTCTTTATATATTTTAACTTCAACAAGCCCGTTCTGCGAATCCCCAGGCTGATCTACTTTTGGATTGTCTGAAGAAACTAAAAGAAAACAGCGAACTTCTTTGGTATTCTCGTCATAAAACCCAGGAATATCAACAAAAGAATCTGGATTTATAGCGACATTCTTAACAGCCGTTTTTCCATCAACAAAAAGATCAACAGAACATCGAGAACGGCTTTTATTTCTAACGCGAACACTATACTCGCTGTTTAAAGGAACTAGTACTTTTCCGTCCTTATCTGTAAGAACCTTACCGTTTTGAAGAAGGTGAATATACCATGGAGACAAGTAACTTATCCCGGAGGCCATTCAACATTCCTCCTCTGGTATTTCTTCTTTCATCGAGGGACTTCTGCAAGCACTCCCTCTCCAGAAGCGTTGATTCGGGCCGCACCGGCCCTATTCTTGGCCAGAGAAATCTCCGGCCAAAGCCTCAATTCCATGCTGGCATTCGCGTCCCTGTCATGCCAAACACCACACGAAGGGCACACCCACTCTCGATCATTTATCTGCAAGTTCTTGTTGACCCCGCCGCAGGCGGAGCATCGTTTTGAACTTGGGAAGAATGGATCAGCATAGACCACAGTTTTGCCGCACCATCTGGCTTTATATTCCAGCATATGCTGGAATGCAGCCCAGGAAGCCTGTTGGATGCTTCCTGCAAGATGGTGGTTTTTCTGCATCCCTTGGATGTTCAACGTCTCAAGCACAAACCTGTTCGCTTGGTTATCGCGGACAAGTTGATTGGCGGTGGAATGCAGAAAATTGTTGACCTTATTTTTGATCTGCTCATAGCACCTCGCCAGGCGCAGACGCGCCTTGATTCGGTTTTTAGAGCCTTTTTGAGTTCTTGAGAGCCAACGGCTCAGCCGTTTTTTCTTTGTCTCAAGAATCTTGAAGAACTTAGGGTTGGGGATTTTAAGACCGTTTGAGGAGACGATATAGTTTAAAAGTCCCAGGTCTACGCCTACAGTGTTTTCAAAAGAAGCAGGTAGTTTCTCGGGGATTCTTTTCTCAGTCTTGACTAGAACTTGAGCGTAGTATTTCCCTGTTGGGGACTTGACTATAGTTGTTTTGCCTACTATTTTATCGTCTAGATATCCACTATAATTTAGGAATTTAACTTCCCCAATCTTGGGCAATTTAACTTTTCCTTCTTTGACTCGAACTCTTGCGGGAAATTCAAATGATTGTTTCCCGTGTTTCTTTTTAAATCTTGGAAATCCCTTTTCTTTATCTTTAGATTTCAAACGCCTAAAGAAATTCCTGAAAGCCTCGTCTAAGTGCCTCAATGATGCTTGTTCAACATGACAGGAAACTTTCTTAATCCAAGGAACTGTCTCTCGCCATTTGGTCAGAAGTCTAGCCAAATCTCTGTAGCTCAAATTTGTTTTATCTTTGACATATGCTTCTTTCTTTAGTTTAAGTCCTTTATTATAGATATATCTGCTCACACCGAAATAATTAGCGAACAAACGCTCCTGTTCTTGGTTTGGATAAAGTCTCAAAGAGCAAGTCCTTTGAACGACTTGTTTGTTGTGTTCTTTGGACTTCTTGTGTTTAAAACTCATTAACTTGTTCTTAGGAGGTAATTACCAAGTATTATACGCTTTGAGGGGGGATTTCACTAAACAAATGGAAATTAAAATTGTAAATTTTTTTCGTATTGTTTTCGGTAGTAATCTGAGTATTCTTTTGATTTTTTGATCGTCTCCCACCACCCGGCATGAGTTTGATACCAGTTAATGGTTTCTTCGATGGCTTTTTCAAAAGGATGTTTAAATTTAAATCCGAGATTTATTAATTTAGAACTATCAATAGCGTATCTTTGATCATGTCCCAATCGATCGGGAACATTAACAACCATAGAAGAAGAAATTTTCATAATTTTACAAACTCGACTTACAAGTTCTTTATTTTTAAGGGCTGTTTTTCCTCCAATATTGTAAATCTCGCCTGGAATTCCATTTTTAAGAAGGTAGATGAGCGCCGATGTGTGATCTTCCACATAAAGCCAATCTCTGACATTAAGACCGTCTCCGTAAAGAGGATAGGTTTTATTTTCAATAAAGTTAGTAATCATCAAGGGTATGGCCTTTTCTGGATGTTGATACGGACCAAAATTATTTGACGCTCTAGTGATAATAACAGGAAGACGATGCGTAACAAATGCTGCTCGGGCTAAACAATCAGAAGAGGCTTTAGATGCGGCATACGGGCTGTTTGGGAAAAGACCGGCCTTTTCTGTTGCACGCCTTTTTCCAGGAATAGAGCCGTAAACTTCATCCGTTGAAACGTGAATGAATTTTTTTATTTTTTCATTTCTTGCTGCGTCTAAAAGAACTTGAGTCCCTATAATATTAGTTTTCAAAAAAAGACTTGGATTTGAAATTGATCGGTCTACATGGCTTTCGGCTGCAAAGTGAACGACAACATCGCATCCAGACATTGCCCGAAAAACAGAAATAGGATCACTAATGTCCGCACGAATCCAAGAATAACGACTGTCTCCAGAAATATCTTTTAAATTGCTCGGATTTCCAGCATACGTTTGAAGATCAATATTTACTATTTGAATATTGTTTTCAGCCGTAAGAATGTGTCTGATAAAATTAGACCCAATAAATCCTAAACCTCCAGTAACGAGAATTTTCATAGGTAAAAACTAATTACTATTTTGCGGACCTCCAATCCTAAGTTTGTATTTTTGAATAGCACAAAATTTATTTTTGTAGTTTAGAAGACAGCCCAGACTTTAAAACGGCAACTGACTTTGATAATTATACGGTTTAAGAGAGGGGTTTTACTAAATATAAGTTTTCAAACTTATCACAAATCATTTTTAATTCTTTTATAAAGTCAGGCATAGGACTGTTCCCTTTCATTGTGTTGTGTCTATGACAAAGTATTTGTATATTTTTATTAGTAATAAAATTTTCATTATTAATTCGATCTAAAGTTGGAGAATTGGATTTGACCTTTCCGTTTTTTCCGGAGCCATATGACCAATCTAAAGTAACACCACAAAAATTACATTTTAAATTATCTTTAGCTAGTTTTTCAAGATCATCGATTGTTATGCTAACATCAAATCCTCTATATTTGTGATGATTTATTGTGTGCGAAGCCCAACTGCGAAATAAGTTTTTCTGTGCCCACTGCCGAGCTTTGTTTGTTCTTTTTTCTCTATGTTTGTGTTGATGTTTTTTAAATGATTCTGATGAGCAAACACGACAATAATTATTATATCCATCTTTCATACATGGATTAAAAGTAAAATTTACAATTGGTTTTATTTGACGACAGTGTGAACATATTTTTTCAGAAATATTAGTTCGTTCATAGTGCGGTTTAATATATTTTTCTTTACGTCTCTTTTTAGCGCAATTTTTACACTCGCTTCCTAGTCCACTAGACTTAGAAGAGTCTCTATAAAATTCTGTATCTGGTTTAATTTCTAAACACCGATAACATTTTTTATTATTCATAAAAACAGTATACACAACTTAGTGCGAATTTTCAAGAGTTTAATGTATAAATACTAGGTTCGTTAGAACCGTACAGTTCTCAGGAACGGAAAGTGGGATAAAACGGGCGAGGCCCGGAAGTCGAACAAGCAGGCCACTAAAATTTTAGAAGGAGAGACTAACATATGGGATTTGAAAAAGCATTAGGAAGTGTAGTTGGTTCTGGTGGCGATGCGATCATAGACCATTGTGACTTCCAAGAGAAATCTTGGTTGAAAACTGAGCTATATCGGTGGAACCCCTTAAATAAAGGACAATACCGAGGGAAGGCCGAAAAATATTCGGAACCCGTAGAGACTGCATGCTCGGCTCCTAGAAATAGGATGAAGATACAGTCCGACCTGCATGGTAACATGCAGAGACTAGTAGAAATACCTAGTCCCTTATTTATAAAAAATAAGAGTAACAAAAGTGACCTCAACTCGCAGACCAGATCATCCCGTTTATTCGCCAGAAAAGTTACCTTCGACAGTTTCTGGTAAGTTTCGCTCAGCCGACCGAAACCTATCGATTCCCGAAACTTTCGCAAGGTAACACCGTGTATTTCGTGAACGAAGCTGCGACCGCCCCGGAGTCATTAGTGGCTACTGGAACGGTCGAGCTGAACGCTCGAAAGTTCATGACTGCTCTGGCGATCAGTGCTGAGTTGGAAGAGGACGCCGTTCTCCCCATCGTCCCTGTTATCAGAGATGATATGGCAAAGGCTTTTGCCCTTGCCGAGGAAAACGTATTCCTCAACGGCAACGTCACGCATCAGGCGGACGTGCAGGTTCCAACCCAGGCAACTGACGCAGACTGGTTCGTGAATGACCCGCGTCTGGCGTTTAACGGACTTCTTCAGGTGTCCAGTCTTCTTCCCTTCGATAATCAGGGCAATCCGCTAGAACTTGCCCTTGTCTCCCGACTGATCCGAAACCTCGGAATCTTCGGTCGTGACAAGGCGGAACTTCTTACGATCTGCTCCCTTAAAGAAGAGGAGAGGCTCCGTGAGCTGCTTGGTGTAGACCTTGCGTTGAACCAGCTCGGTCTTACGGGCACGGCACTTCCTGGAGAAGTTGGAAGAGTATGGGGTGTTCCTGTTGTTGCTACGAACCTACTGGATGTCGGCGGCGGCGCTGGCATTCTTCAGTTGGCTACTCCCGTTCCTGATTCTGACATTACTACGGCAACCCCGTCGTATGACAGCGGTCTGGAAAGCACGAGTATGCTCCTAATTAACCGCAACAGCGCGGTTATTGGAGATCGTCGCGTGTTCGTCTTGAAGTCTAGCGATGAAATTCTGCTCCGTTCGGACCAGATTCTCATTGTGGCTTCAGAGCGCATTTCGTTTGCGCCCCAGTACCCCGAGTCAATTGCTACAGCAACTGATCTTGGAAATAATCCTGTTCTTGGACAGCCGTAACGTCTAAAACAAGATACGACCTCAAGACCCTCGGAGAAATCCGGGGGTCTTGAACTTTTTAACTACCAAGGATTCCCTTGAAACCGAAACACGGGACTGCATTTTATGTGTTCTTTTTGATAAAAATTTAGTACTTTAGAAAAATGTTTAGAATTTTTATCCTGTAAAACAAGCAAAAGTTCAAGAGCCCGTATACATTTCGAAGTTTCATTATGAAATTTTTCTATAGGAAGACGAACAGGACCTTCCGAAGTATAAACAACAAACGGCTCAAAAATATTATGTTGTTTTTTATCTCTTTTAAATATAGAAAGAAAATAATTCCAAAAAGTTATAATCTTTTGTAATACTTTCTTAAACATTACTCTTAATTTTTTCATACCGGACAAACCCCACGGTCTAAACTTTAAATATCTTTTCCTTTATTAAAATCTTCCAAGGAAATTTCAATATCAACAGAAACTAGAGGAACAATAGGTCGGTACCCGTATTCTCCGCTTTCCATCTCAACAAATATTACTTGATCTGTTTTGTATTCTTTTTTCCCAATTAGTTCTTTAGGAGGAACAAAAACACCATGCCACAGCAAAAAAGTAAAAAAATTACCAAATGTTATATTTATTTTCTCTGGATCGTCTTCATCTTGAAAAACATTAATTTTAATTTCGCTATCAAATTCCTTACTCACACTACTAAATCTAGTAGTAATAATATTTTTAGCAATTTCAAGTGTTTGTTTAGACCCCAAATGGCAGTCTAAAAGTTTTACAGTATCCTCTTCTATTTTCTTTACAATATTCTCTATTTTCAATTCTTGTTCTGAATTTTCCACTATAGTTCACAAACCGTCCAGTTCAAATTACAGCGCGTAACAAACACCTTCAAAATCTTTTCCGTTTTCTCCCAGGGCACCCGAAACAGGCCGGAATTAAATTTATTAGAGTAAATAGATTTCACGTATGTAGGCCCTAAAGAACATAAACTATCCAACGCACAAACCGTATTAACTAAAATAACGTCTACGGGGTCCAAAGTCTCTCCAAACCCACTAGAAGTAATTAGATTTCCAATATGATACTCAGGATTTCCAGTTAAATCAGAAGGAACTAAATTTGCTTTTCCAATTGCAGATCGTGCCAACCTTTTACAAAATAAAGAATGTTCAGCATAGGCATCAGGAAACCTTTTCTTAAATTCTAAAGCAATTCCACTTCCCCAAACCCCCTTGGCATTGTTGGCATGAACAAGTATCGAGCCTTTAGGAGCATCAAATAACGACATTTTTTTAGAGATTAGCATATTTTGTTTTTCTGCAATCTTTACATGTTGGAAAAATTAAAGACTGTTTGGGTTTATTTTTAGGCTCTTTGTATTTTTTAATAGCGTTCACATGCCCTTCATCACAAGAGAATTTGCCAATATTAACAAATTTCTGCTCAACAACATTCTTACACTTATTACAAAAGAAAAGAATAGGATCAATATTTAAGGTAACTATCCCTTGACAACAAGTAAACTATCTGTTAGACTTAAAGCATGAAAACGAAATACACGATCAAGGACTTCCGCAAAGACTTCCCGAATGACAAGGCTTGTTTGGCACACATCTTCAAGAATAGATATCACAACGGCTTGAAGTGCCAGAAGTGCGGCAAAGAGGACTTTTACGCCGTGGAGCATCGCCGCTCCTACGCTTGCTCCTGTGGCCATCAAATCTATCCCACGGAAGGCACGATCTTTCACAAGAGCCCTACGCCCCTTACTCTTTGGTTCCATGCCATCTACCTTATGAGCCAATCCAAGAACGGAGTCTCGGCCAAAGAGCTTGAGCGCCAACTTGGAGTAACCTACAAGTGCGCTTGGAGGATCGCCAAGCAGATTAGACTTCTCATGAAAGGCAACGGGGAGACTTTGATCGGCATCGTTGAGGCCGACGAAACGTATATCGGCGGCAAGCGCAAGGGGAAGCGTGGGCGCGGGGCGGCTGGCAAGACCCCCGTTTTCGGCATGGTCCAGCGCGGGGGCGATATCCGGGCCGAAGTCGTGCCGGACGTTAAGCGCAAGACCATTATGCCTTTGATTCAAGCCAGCATTGAGGAAGGGGCAACAATCTCCACGGACGAGCTTCCGAGCTACAACAAGGTCGCTTCTTCGGGATACTCCCACGGCACCACGAATCACGGTAAGGGGCAATACGTCAAAGGTATGTTCCACACCAACACCATTGAGGGATTTTGGAGCCAACTTAAACGCTCCTTGAACGGGACTTACCACTCGGTTTCGCGGAAGCATTTGCCTTCTTACCTCGACGAGTTTTCCTTCCGCTACGACCATAGGAAAGACCCGGCTCCGCTGCCTTTGACGATGTTCGCAAGGGTTGGGATGCGCGGGCGATAAGATCGAAGAATTTTTCCTTCATAATTATTGGGCAGGCGCAGTAGCGGGCTCTGGGAAAAATATGCGCCATTCTGAATTTTGAAGCAAAACTGCTCCCCTATTCGGGTTTCCGAATAGAGGTTCGCTTTCTCCCCTATAAAAAAAATGGGATTTAGATTGGTCTTGATTCGTGTGTTCAGAATTCGTTCCAGCTTTTGTGTATATCACAACTAAATCTCCATTTTTTACCTTCTTTCCAGGTATCCAAAAAACCTTATCACTTTCCGGAGAAAAAGTCTGGTCAGAAACTTTTTTTCCTAACACAAGAATAAAATACTGAGTATCAGTATCTGCTGAGACATTAAGAACGATGCGTTCCGTATCTAATACCCCCGATCCCTTTATTGCTTCTATGCTCAAATCCATAATTACCTCAAGGTCCAATATCCAGCGAACATTAACAACATGGCTATAATAAGCAAGCCTGGACCAGAATATACCGTTACTCCCCATAGCGGCATCATTACCCCGAAAATAATCCCTCCCAACGAGAAGCACAAAGCAGAAGCCGCTGTAAGTTTTGTTTGTGCGGTTAGTTTTTCTTTATAGACGGCACGATCCTTGTCCGCTTCATAAAAATTACCTTCAGTTGTTTTCAACCTAGCCACTTCTTTCTCTAAATTGTCCATTTGACCAAGAATCATCCTCACAACTCCTGGATGAGCCAAATCTTCCTCTTTCATGCTCCGCCCAATATTTTGCAGAGGATTGCTTGGTAACGATGTTGAAGGAGACGAGGCTGACGGCTCCTGGTCGATTTTAGGGGCACTAATCGGCGGCTTGTTCTTTCCCACGATACCGATTCTACAAAAATACTATCTCCATTCATATACTTGTCCTCAAGGTATAGTTACCATATTTAATTTACTTCTATCCGGCATTTTAAACCTTTAAACCAAAGAATCAGAACCGTAGCACCTAACTGGCAGATTACTCTTAAAAATTACTTCATAAACAGGCTTTCCAAGTGCTTCCATTTCTTTTTTCATGGATGCAGAACCGCGAGAAGCGCCGTCCCAAATGAGAAGCAGAGCATCAGCATACTCAGCCATTTGTTCGTTTCTGATAGGTCCTGCTGCTTTTCCATACAGCCCCCAATCCGCAGGAAACTTTTTAAACGTAAGAAACGAAGATGGAGATAGACTATACCAACGATAAAACGCCTCTCCAGAAGCATCTATCCCACCCGCCCCACCGCACACTATTTCAGACCCAATACAGTTAATATTAATATTAAACAATTCACACAATGCCACTATTAATTCTGGCTTTACACGCAATGTTCTACTTCCTGCAATTATCAGTTTCATTTTAATTCCTCATTTTTTCTGTTTAAAGTTTCCCAAATAGAAAGAGCAGCAATCTGGTAATCATGTGCACTAGACCACGAATCCATTTTCCAAACATCTATACTAGGGTCTTCAATAGAAGGATGAACTCCTCCATAACCTCTAATAGTGCCGTCTTCTGCTGGTTTTAGCCAATAACTTATAGCGTCAAAAATACGTTCTTGGAGATTTTTATATTCTTGGGCCAAAATATCAGCACGAAGGTCTGGAGAATATGATTCGTCTCCGCACAACGCTCTTTCAAGGTCCTGTTTACTATACCTTAGCATATCTTACCTCCGTGCCTATAACTTCGCGTTTTATTATATTTCATTTTTAATTGCACGACCTTCTCAAGATCAATTCCTAAATATCCGCACAGATCAGCAATTCTGATTACAGTGTCGGCCAGTTCAACGCCAAATCCTTCTGGTTTTTGTCCGCTTGAAAAGTATATTTCTGATAGGGACAAAATTTCTCCCGGCTTTAATTTTCGATATTCTTCAAGGGATTCAGATATTTCGCTGTGTATTAGGGCAAGTTTTTCTGGAATATTGTGAGTACTTTCGTTCCACCAGCCTTTCTCCTTGGCATTTTTGTGGGCTTGATCGCAAAGTTCTTTAAGAGTCATAGTTTTCTCCAGGAAAAAACAAACCTAACTCGATGGTTTGTAGAGCGAACAATTCCTATTTCCATGACTAATTTCCATTCGTCTTTTCTATACATCGGTAAAACGGTATCAAGCCACACAACATACCCTCCAGGTTTTACAATTTTAGTAAGACTAGACATCACCTTTTTACGGTTTACCATCGGAGTTCCATATTTTTCTGCGTCCGCTTTTGAATATGGAGGGTCTGCTAAAACTAAAGAAAATCTATTATTTGGAAAATACTTTTCTAGGGAATGTGCGTCCCCACTTATTGTTTTTTCTGTTCGTGGAATTAAATCAAATTTTACTCCGTCATCGTCTACAGAGCCCGCGAACAAATGAAGTTTATCTTCTGGTCTATAGTCTGGAAACAAACTGTAAATGCGTTTTAAATACCCATTAGGATATGCGCCATAATAAGAGGATTTATTGCGGTAATCATTGCCAATTTTCCAAACTCCGTAAATATAATCATCGCCAAAAGTTGATACTGGAGGCCATCTAGGGAATACTTTATGATAATTGTCTGCCCTCCAGTCCATTTTTTGTTCTGATTTTTCTAACAGCATTTAAGACTCATTTCAGCCTTTCTACTCTGCTCCAGACGTTTTCGTATTGTAGCAAAAGAATCATCAACAAGCAATTCTCCATCTAAAAAGATAGGACGAAGCAAATTTCCTGGAATATTGTCACTAATAGAAAGTCCGTCTATATACCGCAAAGAACCGTCGCTGTCTTGAACAACTGCCACACGGCCGCGCTGGGATTTCTTGATCCCATCGTCAGTTTTTGGGTCTTTAAATATGGGAATTTCTTTCCCGTTAATAACACAGTACGTTGACTTTAGCGCAAAACCAAACGTGTCTCTTGTGTTGTATTGGTACGTAAACGATCCGACTCCAAATACACAATTAATTGAAGCGAACCCTTTATTTTTAAGTCTAGAAACAATAATTTTGGCCCTATCGTAAGTAATAGAATCTCCGTAAATGAGACCAATTTTAGAGTTGAGTAGTTTATATCCCTTGGGAGTTATTGTACCTCCGAATATGTCCCACAGCGCCTCCACGGCTCCTTTTCGTTCCAATTCTGTATCGCCGTTGGGGTCTCCACATACAATAAGTTCCGGAATTCCTGAATCCGGTCTAATTACAGTCTTGCCGTCTCTTGCAAGAATTTTATCCTTTAGTTTAGGGAGAACATTCCCAACAACATTCCAAAAATCATAGCCGTCGGAAACAATAGAAACAAATCCTTGAGGGTAGACTTTAGAGATAAGCATGTCAAAATACTTATAATCATCAGCATAGGAACACTGAACACTGTGCTCTGTGGCCGGAATGGACGCTCCGATCAGTTCCTTAGAAACGTCCGCATTGTAAAAACACTCGGCTCCTTCAATGGCGGAAACAGTATCTGTTCCTACAAAAGAAAGAAGATGCCCCATTCCGCTTTTTATTGAACTTTCAAGACTGCTCATTCCCCGCATACTGAAGTCGTGTGCTTGGAACTGAACAAACGAGTCGTCTCCAACGGTATCAAGAGCGTACTGCCCAAGCATTTTTCTATACTCATGGGCAATTGTAGCGGACGTAATTGCCTGCCAAAGACTGGTAGACATGAGAGTTTCTAAATAATTAGTAACCCAGAAAAAACGAGGATCGGTATTTTCGATAGTAAGAATTGGACATCTAATTGGAGATACAAGTCCTTCCGGAAGAGCCAATATCCGAATAGGAAGATGTCCTAGGGTATGAAGATCAACAATATGCTGAGTATCTGGATTTTTTATAAAAAGACAGTTTTCGACATATTTTCTATATTCATCAACAATTTTTTTTACTGGGCGAGCAAAAAAATGATCATTCCAAAATTTAATTAAATACTCTTTAATAAATGCTTGAAATCCGAAAACAACGACATGATTAACTCCAGGAAAACGACTGGCTCGGGGAGTAAATGTAGAATAAACCATTTCTGTTCCAGCAGGGTATTGCTGACGATGCCCCGCTTTGTACCAATCCATCGTTAACATCGGGTTAAACTTTTTCATGTTCATTCTCCTTTAGACTGTAAACTTCTTTACCTATCTTTCACGACACACGGCATTAGGATTTGGATTAATTTCAAGCATCTGGACCCTCTTCTTTCCACGGCACCACAGACAAAGAGTCTCTATTATTTCCTAGAACTTCTCCGTCCGCAGTAAATATTCGTTTAATTCCTGCATTTTTAAGTTCCCGAAGACCGTTTGAAAAAATACCATGCGTCACAAAGAGATTAATATTTTCGACATTTTGATCTTTTAGTTTTTTAGCAAGAAGAACAAACGTCGCTCCTCCATCACACAAATCGTCTATTATTAACACGGACGACTTTTTATCTTCAGGAATTTTATGTTCAAAAGTATACTCTATAATTTTTCCAGTAGATTGCTCTCGTTTCTTTTGTGCCGATAGAGACGGACAATCCCCATAAATTGAACGGTATTTTCTTTTTGCTCCTTCGTCGGGAAAAATATAAAGTTGCGCCTTGGTACTTTGTGCAGCATGCCAAACTTCATTGGTAGGATAAATAGATATAGCATTTTGAATTAGTTTCACCGCCATATCGCTGTGCGGGTCCAAAATAATAATTTCATTAAAATTCATAGCATTTAAAATACGAGCAAAAGTATGCAAGCCAAAAGTCGTCATATTAGAAACAGGTTTATCGGCCCTGGCGTACGGCAAATACTTTATATGTAAATTTGCTTCTATGTGGTAAGCATCAAGAAGGTCTTTTAACTGTGCCAGGTGCATAATCTCCATTTCATGAAAAAATTCCCAATAAACAGTTACATGGTTTAAACCACTAAAACTCATTGAAATATGCCATATTTGCGACGTGTTATCACTAAAGAAAGTATATTTAATTTCAGGACCATCATTAATTCGAAGCATTGGTTTTCTCTTATTCTACCTTTTTACTGTCGTGGGAATAGACTTGCTAAATATACGACTGAATATCACAAGTAAACTCATCCCCGCACTTTAAACATTTAAATATACCTAAAATAGAATATAAACTCTTATTTTTGTCTGAACTGTGTATTTCCTTAGCCATAAACAACGGAAATAAACAGCGCGGACAAAGAGCGTTAGGGTTGGTGTTAGCAACGTGAAATAATGATAAGTTCATGAGATTGCTTCCTCCGAATAGTTTACTTGCTGTGTTCTTTGGGCTTCTACATTATTTTTTCTTTTTCAAAAACTTCTTCAACTATTTTCTGGGCTCGAAACAATGGAAAATAATGTCTCGGGTCAATCAAAAGATGTTGTAAATACTCAACTTCGACTTCAAACTCTTTCTGGCAACAAGTAATTTTGGACATTGTTTTCACACGGACTTCATTTTTAGTGTTTTTGCTTCTCTGTCGAAACAAGAATTTTACCTAGAGTTTCAGCCGCTTCCTTTGCTTTTTCTGCGGCCTGTTTAATTTTTTCAATATCTTCAATAAGATAGCCATCAAGAATGATTTTTACGGCTGTTCCTACTTGTTTGGGAGTACACCGATAGTTCCACTCATTGTTAAAATCTATTCCTGATATTTTTACAAATTCTTGATACTTTTTTTGAAGTTTTCTGAGACCTTCCAATTCAAACTCTCTAGAATCGTATCTATGTTTAGCCAGCTCTTCGGCTTTACGTTGAATTTCTTGATTAATTAAATGGCTAGAAACATAATTTTTAGATATATTACGAACAATAGACATAAGAAGAGGGCGTTCAATTTCCTGTGGGTTTAACGAAACAGCTTGCTTCATAACTTTAAGGCCGTCTTTTGTAGCCGTATACCACCCCCAATTGGTAGGAATTTCTTCAATTTTTGCAACATTGTCGCAAGTAACCAACCACCACTGATTACAATACCGTGCAAGCCCCTCTGCTTTTTCTGGATTGGCTAGTTCTTTTGTCCAGTCCGATCTAGAACATTTAATTTCAAATCCAATTATTTCCAATCCGCGAGAAGGCCACACCCCAAAAGACATAACATCCGCGCTTCTTCCGGCATTATATCCAGTTCCTTCTCTAATCTCACTTAACGAAATCCAAGAAGGTTCAGGATATTTGGAGTAAATAAGACTTCTAAGACTTTCCGCGCCTAAAATAATAGGTTCTGGTTTATTAGCCATTTAACATCCTGGAGTATTAGGAATTCTAGAAATCCTTTCCAACCCGAATATTTTTATAAAATCAGTTAAACTTTCGGGCATTCCACACCAAGAGGTTTTAATTTCTTTCTGTGCCTTCTTTTTTTGTTTTCTTTTCATGAGGTCCTCGCAATGTTCATTCTATCATATTTTGAGTAGGATTCATCCTGTCTCAAAAGAGTAACAAATAGAAACTTACCAACCACTCGCCGAACACATCTAGGCACCCACCATGTCAATCTATGCCACATGTTCCTATCAGATCGACCCGTGCTGAGTCTAGCGTAAAGAATTTTCAACTGCTCAGGGCCAAAAGCGTCTCCCAGGGTTATATTTTTAGGACGCCCGATTCCTCCTCTAAGAACATATCGTCGAAATTCTCCCAATCCTCTAGCCCAGGCTTTTCGAAAGGAGGCAGGCAAAGTATTAAATTTTTTCATGCCTTCTTCTGAATTACATTTAAAACATGCCAGGCGGGTTGTCGGTCGTCTATGATTTTGCAAGCGTTCCGGCTCAAATCGGCAAAATTCATGGTCTATGGTTGCCATTCGATTCAAAACATCTTTAGGAAGGTTTTTTGTGATTTTAGAAAGAGGAACATTATACTTAAGAGCCGCCACATGAGGAAGAATAGTCTCCACTCCACAGAAAAAACAATGAGGATTTTCTTTCCACAGTCGTTCTCGACGCCTAGCAAGACGATTTTTAGCGGGAGACATTGGAAGCACCAAAACCAAATCTAAGTCTAAAATTCAACAAGTTTATTATATCAGGAATTGCTTTTAGACGAACATTTCTGTGTTCTTCAAGCCATCTTATTGGAATTTGAATATTTCCAAACAAAAAACAATCGTTTGGGCCTGGTCGCATGCTCCCATGGATAGGATTTGCTTTTTGTATCACTTTAGAAAAAAGAATGTGAGAAATATGGCTTGATTTATTCACAAAAAATTAAATTTTTTCTGGCAATTCCAATACAGAATTTTTAAGTGTTTTCATTGCAGAGTTCCCCATTGCTGGAAATAGTCAGAGCATAGACACGACAGGGACCAGAGTAAGGATTTAATTTTGTTGGGCCTTCATCGCCAACAACTTGAGCAAAAAGATCGTCACGCTCGTCCTCTGTACTGCAAATAATAATTGCTTCTCCGTCTGCAATGGCTTGGGATGTCTCATGATCGGCAGGGTCTAGAAATGGCACTGCTTTGTAAATTTCAGCAACATCTTCAAAGTTATCGGGAAAACTAAGATAGAGAACAGGCTTTTTGAGAGTTTTAGCGAGAAGATAAACAGCCGAATGAGCGTCCAATAGCCGCATTTTAAGCATCCGCCCTAAGCAAAGAATTCCGAGACTTCCTTTCTGCCAAATTAACTACCCAGGTAACAGGAGAAAACTTACGAAGCGATAAAAAAAGCCATAAATTTTTAGAAATTCTAATCGGGTTAGAGTTTGATTTAATTATAAAGTGCTCAGAATCATTAGGAACATCCAAAATACTATCAATAGGACGCGCCGCCCGAATGGCGTCGGAGAATGGAGAATGCGGAGTGTCGAGCATGGGAGTAGGATAGCAAAAGGGAAGAAGAAAGTCAAGGATTTTACTGATTACAAACGTAGGGCTGGAGAGGCGAGCAATTAGAAATCTGCCGTAAAATAGTATATGTCCTATGTTAGTACTGCGGAAGTACAGGCGTATTTGGCTCCGTACAACCTTCCGGCACAATTTTTAAATCCGACAAATATTCAGACTTATATCGACATCGCGCAGGCTAAGATTGATTCGCGGTGCAAGAGAGATTTTTTATTTCACCAAAACCAAGTTGAATTCTATCACGGGGGAGGCCGCGACTATCTCCAACTATATTTTTACCCCATCACTTCTGTAACACATGTTATTATGTTCAACCAACTTCTTCAGGCTATGCGCGTGTTTCTTGATACGGAATTAATTATTTATCCAGAACGTGGCCAGGTGTTTTTGCCACCTCTATACCCCGCATTCATGGCTGATAAACCGTACGCAGCAATCTTTGGAAACGTTTTCATTCCAGGCCATTATAATATCGAAGTCCAATATTCTTACGGGTATCCAACGGCCCCAGAAGGAATTAAAGGAGCAACAATATTTTTTACTGCGGCTGAAATAATGAAAAGTTATATATTTTCAATATCTTCTGGACGATCTAGTGTTAGTTTTGGAGGAACGGGAGAAAATTATACAGGCTTAGTGCCTCAAATGGTCAAAGATTGGGAAGCACAGGCATACGAACTTTTAAAACCGTATGAACACGTGTTTTATAGATAGTTTATATTTAGTTTATTTTTAATAAATATTTCTGCTTCTTTAAATTTTTTAATTTTTCTAGGAATAGAAATTTCAATTTCAGATATAAAATTTAATATCTCTTGTTTATTCGTAACATACAAACTATGCTCACCGTTACTGCTGTTTGTATATATTTTTATTGAAGAGTATCCTAAATATTCTAATAAACTTTTAACCCCCGAAAGACCACGATCATTGTAGGAAGAAAAAATAATTCTCCATTCCTTACTTTTTGGATTTTTATTAAAATAAATACACCCCTCCGAATCAAAAAACCCACCGACAAACCCCCGAATAAACTCTTTTCCATACTTAATATATTTTTCAACAGGAATAAACCACTCGAAACAAAAAAAAGGACCAAATTCTTTATCAAATTCAATCAACAAATATTTATTATAAAAAGATGATGAATAGAACTTTCCTTCATATTTTCCATTTTTAAACTGCACACCAATGCGTTTTCTTATGTATGTTCTATCCTTAGTGTCAGAATCAAAAACCTCTTTTACAGATTTTTTAAATTTAGTATTAAATTCAAAATCAATAGTTTCCAGTGTAATATACCCACCACTTTTACTATAAGTTCCATCTCCCACAAGAACCCCGATAAGATACCCCAACCAATAATTAGGAACAATCCTACTCATTATTTTCATTCCCTTTTCAGTTTTATGTTTAATAATAGAATTAATTCTTCTTATGGAATACTCTTTCTGGGTTGGAGGCTTAATTATGCCTTTCTTCATTAAATATCGAACGTGCGCCTGAATCACATCTTCTGTTTTATTTAAAGTAGTTGCAATTTCAGAATATGGAATTCCAGAATTTCTAAGTTTAATTAAAGTTGAGTCTTCTTTCCGACTCCAACGACGAAAATTAGGAAGTAATAGTCCTTTACGAATTAAAACGCAGGAATGATTTTCAACAGCGCCATAGTCCCTATTTAAAATTTTTGAAATTTCAAAATGACTTTTTCCTTTTCTCTTTAAATCAATAAACCTCTCGTTTTCTTCCTTCGTCCACGGCTTCCCAGTCTTTAATTCCGCAATCATTTCCCAACTATACCCCGTATTTTTTACTCTGTCAATCCTAGCAATTACTCTTCCATCCAACTATGTCCACAATAAGGGCAGTTATGACTTTTAGCGCTCCGATCCGTTTCGTGTTGTTGTCCACACTTTGGGCATATTACAAATTTCACCTATTCAAACTCCTTTCTCCATTTTTCGTAGTTTGTCCATGTAAAGTATAGAGACCTGCATCGAGGGCATGACGGAGCAAGTTTTGGTCCCGGCTTTTCAGTTTCCCAGGAATAGGAACACTTACGACACCGATATTGACAATTCAGGGCAGTCACCGTAGCCCGAAATCGTTAAGAGTAATCAACAAATCAACATACGAGGGGCTGGCAGAAATACGAGGCAAGGTTAGTCTATTAACTATACTGCCAAAAATATCCCAAAAAACGTTCCTTGTCTTAGCAGTTTTTTCTTGAACACTAGAAACATCAAGTATTTTATCTTTCGCCACAATTCCTCTTAATTTTACAATTCTAATAGGAGGCGAATGTTGAAACATTTGCGGCATTACTTTTAAAGGCTTTCCATCTTCCTGTAAAGCAGAAATGAAAAAATCAGGAGAAAAGACAGGAACTATTTTGCTGTTCTTTAATCTCACAATTTAAAGCATTCTCTCATGAATCATATTTACAATAGAATCAAAAGCATATTTATGTTTATCATATTTATTTTTCAACTTGGCAGCAAAGTTTTTGTTTGTTTTGATTTCTACTGAGAAAGAGTAATAACCGAAATTATTAGAAAGACTTGCACACAGCCACTCTGCATACAAATAAGTTACATCTGGTTTTTCGGTATTAAATATATATATATGCGCGGCGCACGTCCTTGCTAATATCCATGGAGTACCGGTTTTTATCGCCTTTAATTCAATAGCCCAGTATCCGGATCGTTTTCATCCAAACCCTCTTCTTCGCTTCCTTCTTCCTCTTTAGTTTCTTGATCCGCAAGTTCAAGAGCCATATTCTTGACAAATTCTCCAAAAGCATCGTGTCGGTTTTCTAATGGAACATACGAAAACACGGTTGCCGTTGTCGCTGTCAAAAAATCAAGAACATCGCCAACAGACATGTCCTCAAAGGCATCCCCCATGGCGTGAGAAAGCCTGTGAAAAACAATTTCCCGGCAAGACTCACAGGTCTTGTCTGGAACGTTGTTGTGCTCCTTTAAGTGTTCATCCTCTTGCATTCTTCTGTTAATATTCATTAGGTTAGTATCTCCGGTAGTGTATTTTGCTGATTTCTCCAATTAAGAGCCTCAACAGCTGTTTTTAATCCAGGAAGAACTCCTTCAATGTGAGTTACGCCGATTGAAGGATTTTTCATCTTCAAATATTCTCTCTTTCTTCCATCTCCAATATCGAGAAGAATTAACTGATAGTCTTCCAAGGTATCAAGAACTTCTTGCTTTCCAAGATAGGCTATACGTTCTATTCCCATTTTTCTAACAATTTCTCGCCTGACATCTACATTAGCCTCTCTAAGCATGGAAAGGGGCATCTTCTCTCCGGGGGTCAGCGCGACTTCTTTGCTCACCACGACTCCGTTTAAAGCGTATTCTCCAAACCCATCCTCCCAACTAATTACCGTTTCTTTCTCGCTGTGCAGTTTTCCTTCCGAGCTGAAATGAGTCTTTTTTGGGCGACGACAAACGTAGGCCACTTGCTCTCTAAGAACGCAGAACGCAACTCCAGAAAAACAAATAAAGTTTTTCCAGACGTCGAACTCAATCTCACTGCTAATTGAAGCGCTGATTTGCTGGAAGAAATCGGCCAAAGATGTCCACGGAGCGTCGTAGAAGATACCAACGGGGTTAAATGTTTCGCCGTCAACAAGCCCGGATTCCTTTTTAAGTTCTTTAGGGCTTTCTAGTACAACAATATCCTTGGGAGGAGGATATCCTGCTCTAGAATAAAGAAGATTAAAGCCGTCTTTAGCTGCTTCAAGATTAACTTCTTGGTTCCCGCCGAAAGCAATATTTAGATATTTATTTGAAACTTCATCAAATAACTTCATTTGTTCCGGAGTCAGTTCTTCAATAGTTTTCATACCCTCTTGCCTTAATTTTACGACAATCAGTCTTGAACTGCCCGAGCCTCTTCCGCGAAGTGATCATACTCTCTAACCTTATATGTGCGCCAAACTCCAGGAGGTAGAGTAACAGGCTTATGCTCTTCGTGGCGAATAATTACTGGATTTTCATTCTTAAGATAAAACATTCCATCCTTTTCAAAAAATTCAACCCCACCGATTTCTTCAACCACATGAGCATGGCCGCTTTCTCCGTGGGCTAGGACAAAACCGTGACGATTGGGGTCGATATCTCCTTTCTTTGCGTCTTCTGGAATGATCTCTGCTGGAACCACAATAACATCTCCCTGCTGATACCACTTTTGATTCATTGTTTTCCTCCTTTAAATAGTTTTACGGTATCAAAACAGTTACAGTATTACAAATTGGACAAAGGATGTCAAGAGGTTAAAGTTTGATTCGCAGACTAAATCTAGAAAAATAGATTTAAAAAGTATAAAAGTTGTGATCGTCAAAAGAAAAAAGGGATACTACGTCATCAGCAAGAAAAAGCCTCATAAGAATTTAGGCGGGCCTTACGCATCCAGAAAACAGGCCGTTAAGCGTCTTCAGGCGGTTGAGTATTTTAAACATCTTCGAAAGTCCATCAAACACCCAAAGTCAGCCCTTCTCAAGTCTATTTTCTAGCCGCAACCAAGTAAAAACTATAATAATCCTCATACGCAAACTGACTAACTCCTTTTGCGACATGAGGTCCGTGCTCAAGAACTTTTAACCACGGGAAAGAAGCCGCGAACCAGCGCATAAAAACTTCGTAGGTGTAAGAGTGGACGTGTTCGGGATTTGAAACATCGTCGTAGTGTCTTGTATCGGGCAAATAAAGAATAAGTTTCCCTGAAGGCGATAAAAATTCAGACCAATCTCGAATCGCCGCACTGTCGTCTGGAATATGTTCTAAACAGTGGGAAGAAAACACCGTATTAACCTTTCCAACATATAAAGGAAGTTGCTTACTTAAAGTGCAAAGATCGTTAGTTAAATGTTTAGTATGTTCGAACTTTCTTCCATCAATTCCAAAAGCCGTCGGAGCAACAAGAGTATCCCCGCATCCGATGTCAAAAATCATATCAACTAAATGATTTTTTATGATTGGATATATCTTTGTACTTTCGTGCATTTTAAACCCCCAACATTGCCGCTGCCTGCAATACTTTCTTCGGCGTAATATCTTTTAAACATTGAAAATGCCCGAACTTACACCCCACATAACAAACCGGGGGTTTTTCTTCGTGCAGGCAGAATCGGCATACGACATCTGGGATTAAAGCAATGGTCTTCTCCTTTCTGAAAAGTCTGTATTCCGGATTGGCGCAAGTAAATAAACCGATATTAGGAGTTTTAGTTGTCTGCGCTATATACAACAAACCGCTGTCCATGCCGATAAACAATTTAGTTCTTTGTATTAATTCTCTAATTTCTAATATATGAAATTTATCATTGAGACTAATTATATTGTTTCCTTTAATTGAAAAATCCTGACCTCGGCCCACCGTGAAAACCGTCAATCCTTTTCTGATAAGTTCATTAACAACTTCCCGCCACTTTTCAATGGGCCACGTTCTGTTGGCCCAATTGTTTCCCATATGAACAACAACAGAATTTGGAGGAATTCTTTGTCCTAATTTATTCAAAACCATTTTCTGCCCAAAAGAAATATAATCCGCCGGAGTGCTTACAACTTCTGGAATTTCAAAGATATTAGGATCGTTAAAAATAATATCTGCGTAAGAGGAAATAATATGGCGTTTTGGGGTTCTTTCGTAGGCTAAATCTAGATTAATTCTTGTTGCTTCTTTGGGAAAAGGATCAACAAACGGCTCTGGACAGGGAACGGTCTTAACATAAGGAGTGCGAAGAAAAACATCGGGAATTCGGGTTGATACAAGAATTGTTGCTTCTGGATTTTCTTCATGAATGCGCCTAATAAGCCCGGTAGTCATAATAACATCGCCCAAGGCTCCAGCGCGAACAATACCGAAAATTTTAGAGTTTGTGCTTTTGACAGTTTCTTTATATGTTTTAGAAGTAAGTTCCAAATTGGCGGAATAAACAGAAGAATCCAAAACAGCAAGATTATTTGCATTTAATTTACTTTGGAATTTTTTGTGCGCGACCATTTCAGCCTCCGCCCATGCTTTACCTTTAATCGCTTTAGTCTGCGCCGTATTTCCCCTTGTTGCTCCTTCAACATGAACAGCCTGAACATCTTTAGAATAATACACCCGCCAATTTGACCACCAAGCCCTAAGACAATAATCCGCATCTTCACAGGACATAAAATAGGACTCATCTAGTTTTCCTATTTCATTCATCATTTCTCGGCGTATTGCAAATAAGGCTCCAGTTACGGCAGGAACATACTTGGAAATATTGGAGCGATGATCAATGCAGTGATTAAAAAACTTATCAGAACGAACAGTCCCGCCGTGCTGAATTCGGCCGTCCGGGTACCGAAGGAGAGCGCCGACAACGCCAATTTTAGGATGAATGCTGAAAGCAGTTAAGAAATTCTTAATAACTGGAGAAGTGAACGTAATATCGTTGTTGACAAGAACGACAAATTCTCCGGAACTTCGATCTATACCGTAATTAACCGTCTTGGCAAATCCTTCATTTCTATCCTTAAAAAAGAATTTGACGTTGTTATTGTCACAGAATTTTTTAATCTGTTCTGCAATAACCGTTGTTCCGCCGTCCTGAACAACAATGATTTCATAATTATTGAAATCAGGCTCGAATTTTTTTAAGGATAGGACACACTTGCTGACAAGTTCATATCCTTCATAGGTTGGAATAATAAACGAAAATTGGGGCGGCATTGAAATCCAAGATATTTTACATAAAATAGGAGATTTTGTCTAACGGCACCGAGAATATTTTTATCCGTGTCATAGACCCACGGCTGAAGCCGTGGGCTTGCATTCGGCGGCTCTCGCCGCCCTTGGAGCCCAATGACCAGGGCTCAGCAGATTTGCCGAGGCGTGAAAAATATTCACGGCCCCGTTCACATCCGCCTGATTCTGATAGCCACAGGCTGAACAACTGAACCTCTGGCCGATTCTCGATCCGTGAAGGCCACAACGCGAACAACTCACGGAGGTGTAGTGCTCATTAACAAATGCGACTGGAATGTTCTCAAGGACGGCCTTAGCCCACAGTCGTTGCATCAACATGCTGTACGGCATGTTGGACGCTTGTTTTCGCATAAATTTTGATGACTTTCCACGGCGGAACTTCTTGTTGATGCCGTGGACATTTCCAATGAGGATGCAGGACTTGGTTGTTTTGGCCTTTTGAACGATGCTGTTGATGTAACCCTCAATGGTCTTTTTGATTCTGTTGTTGAATTTCTTGAGGTTTGAGGATATGTCCTTGATGCCGCTGTGTTGAAGTTGAGCCCGGCGACGTTCCCGCCGCCACTTCAGAGCCTTCATCTCACTGCCGAGAAATGTTTCCTCTTTGAGTTTTTCTTGACTGATGACGGCGGCCGTGATGGGATGAGTCATCCCAAGATCGACGGAGATGACTTTTGCCCTGTCAATTCGAGGCACGACCCTCTCCTGCTCAATGACCAAATGCAAGAACCATCGCCTCCCTTCTTTCCTCAGCACTGAATCCTTGAGCGTGACGTCCGGCGGCAGTTCCCTGCCGCGCAGTTCCAGCCACATCGCCGCGAGGCGTCTGCCCCCTGGGATTTTATATTTTAAAATGTTATTCTCAACTTTCACCGCCGCGAGCGCGGCGCGGAGATAGAGGGCCACGTCGGACTCGCCTTTTCTCCAGCCTTTGTGGAACGTGAAATCCTGGCGGATGCCAGCAGGAACTTTGGTCTTGGCGTTGCTGAGACAGGCTTTGAAATATTTCGTCAGTTGTGCTTTTTGTTTTCCAGTTGCTTGAACAGCATACTTAAACGTGCGTCTGACAATCTCCTTTTCCTCAATCCCTTGAGCATCAAGGTATTTCTTGATCGTGTCGTCCGACACGGCACCAACAGAACCCAAGAAATGTGCGGGAGTCCAAAGCGAGGAATACACTCTTAAATGAGGATATTTCTTCCTGAGAAACCAGGAAGAAAATCCCTTTATTCTTTGAACTATTTTGTTCAAATCTGATTTGCTGGATGGAACTTTAAACAACATATGGATATGATCCGGCTCTATTTCTAGAGACTTGATCGTTATCTTAAATTCTTTTTGTTTCTTCAGCAAAATGGTCTTTAAATTGTCGGCCATTCTGCCGTCGATGAGCCGGTATCTATACTTCGTGGAGAAGACCAGGTGAAACTGGAGATGTTCAACTGCCGAAGGCATTCTATTATTTTACTTTATTTCTGTATAATGTTCAAGTCGTTCGCCTAAATCCCACGGCTAAAGCCGTGGGATTTAGGCTCGAATGGCATTTATAATTGAAGTAAATGGCCCCAAATCAATATAACTTCCCATCTGGTGGAGAGAGCTTTGTTCCTGATATTGCACAAAATGTCGCCTTCGGCCTCCGTGCCCAAAGGTTTCGGCAGTTTATCGAGAGAGTAGGCCAGGACCTCGAAGTTCTACGCGCCATCCCACATACGGTAACTTATATTCCGGTAGGTTCGGTCACAATGCCTTCTGAATTTCTTTACCGCGCCAATCTTTATCCTCCCGAAGAAATTATGTTCGATGACATTAACTATGTTCACACCCTGAAAGGGTATATAACTGTAAACGGCGAAACAACGAAATGGACTCCAAATCTCATTACTGTGCAGGTGGGAAGTTTCTCTCTTATTAATAAAGCAACAGGACAGCCGTATGTAGAAAACATTGATTATATCGTTGACTACCAAAACGGACTCCTAAGCCTAGCGCCAACCACGTCAATTCCCTTTAATACCTACTTACTCGCCTCCTATTTCATCCAAGAGCCCTGTGTTGATTTTTATACGATGAGCGGTCGTCCTGAATGTCCCTATGACTCTGGAGCGGGATATATTTTTTCAAACGGCGCTGGAATCATCGACAAAGACAATAAAACCATGCTTTTCGACATGAACGGCGAAACAATCAACCAAAGAGATCAATCCGTCCTTTCAGTCACAAACGCCACGGGAGGAACTGGATATGTTCCTATCATTCCAGCCCCTCTTCCGATTGTTTCAGGTTTTGAATCCCAGCCCGTTCCTCCCCCAGTTATCAGCGAAGGACCCGGAGACATTCTGTATCCTTCCGGCATTCCTCGCTTTTCAAACTACAATTCGCAAACCCCATTTATGCTCGTTACCGAAAACGCCGAAGATAATCTTCTTCTTTATTCTTCTTTTGAGGAAGGACCCCTTGGATCAACAAACATTATCGGATGGACTCCAACAAATCTGGTCGCAACCTATGATAACACCTATTTCATGAACGGAGTCCAGTCCGCGCTTCTTGACACGACGTCTTCAACAAATATTCAAACCAGCACCCCGGGACTGTTCACTCAGTCTATCACGTTAAATCCTGGAAACTATTTATTCTACGCACACGTTAGAACCACTTCTCCCAAAGTCATTGAAGCCCACTACCCAATCTATATTTCTCAAACTTCAGCAGATGCCGGTATTATCCCCTTTTCTCTGTACGTATCGACCAATCTTGTTTCTTCTCCTGTTCCAACTAATTACGTTCGACTTCCGTTTGATGAGGAGGGATGGTTCAGGCTGGAATATTCTTTCACAGTTCCTCCAGGTTCCCCATTGACGCTAAATTTGGGAGTTTGGCTGGACTTTGGAAATCAATGTTGGGTCGACGCCGTTCAACTACAAGACCAGAATATTTACTCAACAAGTTACATTCCAACGTCAGCCTCCCCGGCCTCTCGTGCGGCGGACGTGGTTTCCTCCTTCCCCTCTCTTGGGAATATGTCCATCTATAGGGGCGGAATTTCAATGCGAGTAAGGCCGAATTGGACAAATTTACAAATCAGCGAGAAAAGAATGTTGTTTCAGTGGGGGCTGCCAACAGATACGGAACATTTGAATCTATATTATTTAGCCGGACAACTAACATTGGAAATGTCAACACTAAACGATTCTGGAAATGTTTTTGTTCAAACAGTCACACTGCCGTGGAATAATACAACACCGGAAACTACATATATTGTTTCAGCAACATGGGACAACACGACAGGAATATATTTAGGAATTAACAACGTATGGGCTGAAAACACTTTTTTTGGTTTTCCTTGGAAGCCAAAAAACTACCCGCAAACGTTTCAATTGTTCTCAGATGGAACAACTAACTTTGATTGTTGGGCAAGCGACGTGGTGGGATGGCTAGGATTTAAACACCCTCAAGATGCGTTGACGGACATGACTCGAAGACAGCCATTGATTTTTGACACAAATCTTCGGTTTAGGGCTATTATTGAAACTCCTCACTTTAGTTCGAATTGGACGCAAGCCGGATATTTTCAAGAGTCGGATGTGTATATCACGGTTCCTCCTGATTTTAAATTTTCTTCCGACAATATTGGAAATCTGGAAGAAGCACAAGCAGGGCATCTTACTTTATTTCGCACTAAAGTAAGAATTCGCGGGATGGATTATAGAGTCATGATCCCTGACGGAGAGTTGACCTTTTTTGAAAACGAAGTAATTGGCAAGAGATTTCTTCTTAGACTGATTCAGACGAGCGATCAGAATAGGATATAACAAATGTCCGAATTAAGAGAATCCCTAGTCGAATTTATCCCACAACTGCGCGATCTTTCTTCTGTTTCTGAAAGACTGACGAAAGCGGAAATGGTTCGTTTGGGAAGAATAAAGCAAAGTCTTGGAGAAATAGCGAAAGAAAATGTAAAGGAAGAAATGCGAGATTCAGGACTTAGACTGAGTAACAGGAAAGGGGGTTTGTTGGATTCTGTTAAATACGATTTTTCTTCCGAGGATTGGGGTGAAATAGTTGTAGACACCGAGTATGCCTCAACATTGGAATACGGCGCGGACATGAAAGATTATATGCTTGGAAAGGTCGTCCCAATTAAAACCCCAGAAGGCACGATTTTTAGAACCGTCAGCAGAACATCCAACAATTTCAGGAATTGGGTTATTCGTTCTTATGGCTATTTTGAAGGAGCACAGCATAAAACAGCGACGTCTGGAAAAACAGTTTCTATTATTGAAGATTTAAAAGAAATGGGGCTTAAAAGGGTTCTTGAAGCGGATGAAATCGGGGCTGAGAATTTGGAAGACGTTTCTGAAATCATAAAACAAGTAGAAAGCGGAGAAACGGAAGATTATGAAGAAGAGGATTTAAAGTTTATTTTAGAAGCAATTGAAGAAGTTGAAAAAGTTGAAAGCGAAGAAGCCTTGGAAGCCTTTGAATCATACGTATCATTGGCGGCTTTAGAAACTTTAGAAGTGACATACATAATGGAAGCGATCCGAGAAGTTGAAGAAGTAGAAATGATTAGAATTTAAATGCCAAATCTTCCTGACAACAACCCACAATATTTTAGACCTGCTCTGACAAATAGCGATCTTATTGGGTCCGAGGTACAGGCCACCCCACTTAATGCAATTTTAGACCCGAAACAAATTGTAGCGAATGTTTTATCGGACAGTCTCAAAAGAATTCAACAGCAATATCCCAATAAATTTGATTTTATAGTTATGACGACTTATCCAAAAAGCGTTCAGCAGATCGATAAAGACCCTAGGAATATAAACCAAATGCCCAGGGTTGTTTTTACAGTCACAAGAGTTAATATGCCGGAAACGAATCGATTTGTTGGAAATTTACTCTATTCAACCTATATGTCCGAGGATATGAACGTCTCCGTGACGACGCGGGGAAATTTGCAGAGTGATGTCATTGAAATTGCTTTGTGGACCCTTGATCCTATTATTAGAGACAAAATGACGGTTCTTTTGCGTCAGATTATGTTTGAACAGCAAGATGTCCTATACAGTCAGTGGGGATTTATCAAGTTTATAAGGACCGGGGGCAGGGATGATGAAGTCGATATTGGAAAACTGCCGCGCACAATTTACCGGTCAGTTTGCACGTATTTAACCACAATAAAAATTGAACAAATAATTCTTGATGATCTTATCCAGGATATTATTGGAGTTCCAATTGTTGCGACTCCGATTCCTGCTCCTCCGATTTCTGAGATAATACTGGCGACTCCTCCTGTTTTGGCAACTCCGGATGTTGTAGAGGAAGTTGAATTTGTTGAGGAAAGGGTGTCTTTTGAGTCTGGGGAGACACAGAGCGACGCAATCGACGCTGAGGAGAATACTTCAACTCCTCAATTTTAATTTTTTCTACAACGTACCCTGAATTTCGAAGCCAAGGGATGACAAACTCTTTAGAGGCTTCTTCTCCCCAACTATTAAAAAGAGAATTAAGCCCCCAACAAATAATTCGAATATTATCATAGGTATATCCTTTAGAGGAATCAATGCGATCTATAGATGGAGATGCAAAATTTATTTCTTTAAAATACTGAAAAGAAATTCCTGACAATTCACATTTTCCAAAGTTAAATCTTTCTTTAATTTTGTCTTTGTATTTATCCAAATCAAAAGGAATTCGCTTTTGTTCAGCTCTAATTTTAGCATCTCCAATTTGTCTAAGAGCTTTTCCTCTAATAAGAAGTTGATTATATTTTTCAGGATTTATTTTTCGATACTTTATTGTTCTTCCTATTGCACACTTTCGGCATAAAATATATTTATTTTTATAAAATGTAGTGTTGTTTGAGTTTAAATAATGCCCATTTTTACAATATAAAAAACAAGAATCTAATATTAAATGTTTAGGATTAACACAGAAAAAATTTTTGCAAACCGTATAGGCCCCCTCTCGTTGATTTAAAATTTTATTCCCAGAAATCCAATAACTAAACTGTTTTGCAGAAAGACCTTTATTCTTCACAACAAAAACAGGATTGTTATTAGTTATATATCCTATCCAAATCCAACAAGAATTCTGAATTTTTATTTTTGAAAAAAACCTATCTCTATCCTTTTTATTTAATTGGTATGTTTTTAAAAATTCTTTTCCAGTCATTTAATTATTCTATCAAAAACATCCACACCAAGCAAGTATCTGACTGTGCTTTTTAAAATTATTGGATTGTATAAAAAACGTGGCACAAGAAAATTCCTCTCCTGGAATCAATCTCCTTCAGTATCTCTCGCTGAATCCTAAGCATATGTTTTGGCAGAAAGCATTACGCATTGAGTACGGGATAAAAGAGTCCGAAACTACAACGATTTATAAGCCTAGAGAAGAGTGGGAAAAAATGCTGGAAACAATGAAAAATAGGCCCACCAAATACTCAAAGACTAAAATGAATCCAGTAAGAAATTTCATTCCGTTTAGAGTCAACGGGAAGCCTGTCATGCCGCGAAAACAGAAAATTTGGAGGGCTCCGTAATCTATGCCGGTATTCCAAGGTCAAAACGAAATTCATCCTGGTTATTATTCTTTTACCAATGTCAGCGGTTTGGTGAACGTCGGCATTCTCAGTTCTGGCGTTCTTGCGTTTGAAGGACCGGCACTAGGGGGAATTCCAGAGCAAGTTCAAGTTTTTACCGATCCGACCTCTGCTCGTTCTGTTCTTCGCGGCGGGGACCTTCTCACGGCCATGCAGGATGCGTTCAATGAGGGCGCATCTCTGATTGTGGCTGTTAGAACCGGAACTCCTGGAACGACTGTGACGCAATCAACCATTTCTCTTCCTGACAGTCTAAACCAAAATTTCCTAACCCTGACTTCTATTGATTACGGCTCCTATACGACTGGAATTCAGGTTCAAATTTCTAACGGCTCTGTTTCTGGATTTTTGGTTACTGTTCAGTTTGTTGACACCTTACTTGGAATTACAACGACTGAAACATTTGACAATAATGCATCGATTGCGGCGGCGGTTTCCGCGATAAACAACCCAAACACGGGATCGACGCTTGTTACCGCATCGGATAGTGGCTCGGCAGTAGGAACCGCAGTTCCGGTCAATACGAACGGATTTGTCGGCCTTCAGGGTGGGCTAGACGACTTAACTCCGAGCCTTACCGAATGGACAAATGCTTTGGCCCTCCTAAACACCCAAGTGGTCAATATTGTGCATTTGGCCGGAGTGACCGATCCTTCCGTCTTCGCTCTTTTGCAGTCCCATGTCGATACTCTTTCTAATGAAAGAAGGAAAAGAATTGGAATTTGTGGATCGGCTCTTGGTCTTCCTGTTGGAGTTTATAGCAATCCCGACAGCCTTTTGGGACAGGCATACAATCTTAATGACCCCAGGATGATTTATTGTGGAATCGGCGTTGACGGCGTTTCTGGAGCGTTTACAGCCGCGCACGTGGCAGGATGGATTTCCGGTCGAGACGTGGCGACCTCTATTACCTTCCAAAACCTAGATGTGACGTCTCTTGAAGTTTTACACGATCAGGCCGATATCAACTCTCTTCTTATCGGCGGAGTTCTTGTGCTTGAACAGGTGCCAAGCGGCAGAAGGGTTGTGCGCGGCATTACAACACAACAGGATATTGTTCCGGGAGTCACAGAAGCGCCATTTAAGGAAATTACAACTATTCGAATTGTTGATAATGTAGATTCAACTCTTCAGGCAGCTCTCGAAGGAAAATATATCGGACAAAAGGGTATTAGCAGAAATATCAATGGAATTGTTTCTGATACGGTTTCATTGCTAACTCAATTTCAAGAAAATGAAATTATTCAAGGGTTTAAGAATGTTACGGCCGTTCAAAACCCCAACAATCCAGAAATAATCAATGTGTCGTTTGTCGTAGCTCCGGTATTTCCGATTAACTGGATTTTTAGCACAATTAATTTGGTGAATTTGGTATAAATAATAGGTAACTATGTCTAACCTTATTGATAGAACAACTTTTACAGCCCCTACCGCTAGAATTATCATGGGCGGAGATGAGGTCGGGGCTCTTCAGAACGTGAACTGGACGGAAAACACCAACCTTGTTCGCGTGAAGGGAATCGGGTCCAGAATTGATTTGGCTCAGGTTGACGGATTTCAAGAGTATGAAATTACCGCCTCAAGAGCCTTTTTACTTGGCGATATTATTATTTCTCTGCTTCAGCCCATCGATGTCCAAAAACTTATTTCAAACGGAGTTATTAGTTCTATTAGTGATCTAACTGGACTAACACAATTTAATGTCAGCAACGTAGATGGAAATTTAACAGCAACACAGCAAGCAATTCTGGAGACCGTCCTTCTTCCTTCTACCCAAGCCGTCTCTCTTATTTTCGATATTCAAATTCAGAATAATTTTGGACAAACACTTTTTACCTTCAACCGGGCCAAGCTGAGTTCTCGCCGGGCTTCAATGAGCACTGGTTCTGTTATTATGACGGAAGATGTCACTATCCTGGCCCGCTACAAGAGTTTCCCGGCCCAGCAGCTGGCGCAAGAAATCGCCAATATTTCCTTGGCGCGTCCCACTACGTAAGGTAACTGTACCAAGGAAGCAAGTAAACTTGCTCCCGGAGGCCATTCAACATTCCTCCTGCGGTACTTCTTCTTTCATCGAGGGCCTTCTACAAGCACTCCCTCTCCAGAAGCGTTGCGGCCTTTTGGGTCGCCGTTCGATTCGGGCTTTACCGTACCTATCAAATTAATCGAGGGGGCCAAGGCTCTTGGAAAAGCCCGCCGTATCGAGGTTCCAACCTCACGGCAACGGCCCCCTCTCCCGGCTTGGTTATCGCCGGTGGATTCATTATACATAAAGTCAAGGAAACTTGCAAGTGAAATTTTACAGGTATTAGGGGATACTTCTCTTACGTAGTTAAATCGCGTCGTAAGAAGCGTGATTGCACCCGATAAGGTATAGATGCCGAAACAGAAAACAGAGCTGTTTTACCATATTGTCATAGGTTTCTGGTAAAAAATCAGTTCTGATTTTTGTAGCCGTATAAATATAGTAAAGCAATGTCAACAATCCATTTAGATAATCCTAAAATTGTAACAGCCCCAACGGCGCAGATTCTATTTGATGGTTTTCCTATCGGGGCCGTCCAAGACATTAATGTTAGTATTGATTATAATGCCGTCGAGGTAGATCAATTGGGCTCGGGAACTCCGGCGCAGATTCTTCCTGGAATTATGAGAGTTGGGGGAGAGGCAAGACGTGCTTATATTTCAACAGATTTCTTTTTCTCCCAACTGACAGCAGGACTAAACCAGGAAGGGATTGTTGATCTTTCACAGTTGCTGGGGATAAATAATATTTCTATCAGCGGAGTAGGCAGTGTAGCAGAATCAGCAGCTATTTCGGCAGGCACCAGTCTTGCAGCATCCGCAATAACGTCCTTATTAACCTCAGTCATAAAAAAGGCGGTTCCTGGAACGTCTTCAAATCAAATAACAACAGCCTCCGTGTCAAGTATTTTAACATCTCAATTAATGAATATTCTTCTCGCGGAATCAATATATTTCTCTATTTTAATTGAAGATGAGGCACAGAATATAGTCACTAGAATTGATGATGCTGTATTAACATCCAGAAGAATACGAATGACTTTGGGGAATATTATTCTGTTAAACGAAATAGCGTTTAAGGCTAGAGTGGCTTTGTAATGAGAACACAGCCATTTTTTGGAGGAAACAACGCGCAAATATTCATAGCGGATCAGCAAGTTGGACTGATGCAGGCCGTTAGAATTGAAGAAACATTTTCATCTTATCGTTTAAAATCACTATGGAATAGGACAAATATAGCGTTTATTCCAGGAACGGAAGATATTACATTCTCAGCAAGCAGGGCCTTTATCGACTATCAATCTCTTCTTGCCAATGCTAATTTTATTTCCTCGCTGGTATCTTCATTAATTGTTAATGGCGGAAGAACTACCGGAAATTTAGCGTCCCTTCCAGTGTCCATAGGAAACGCCGCAGCCACGTTGATAGGAGGTAAGGCCAGCAAGGTTCAAACAACACAGGTAAATGCTTCTTTAGGTCTTCCAACCGATACTCCATTGTCTTTTAATAGTGTTGAAGACTACCAAATCCTGGCAAACCAGCAGTCCAATGTCACACAACTATTAATTACCGCCTTCCAAGGACTGCTAAATGGTCAGTTTTCATTGGGAATGCTGTTTTCAATCGCGGATTTCACAATAAAAATTCGTGGTCCGGCATCTCCGAATATGCTTCCTGTTTCTTCCAATGTTCAAAACGGAACAGCGCCAACAGGATCAACAAATGCCCCTTCTGGAATTACTGAAGGAGTGACAATACAGGGGGCAACGGCATCTGTTTTGCAGGAGGAAGTCGGGGGTTTGATTGCGGGAGGAAATAACACGACAAATATTATTGAAGTTTTTGCTTTGCGGGGATGCCGGATGGTGACAAGGGCCGTGACAATGACGACGGGGAATATTATCGTCATGGAGGAAGTCAATGGATTTGCGAAGAGTTGGCAGGAAACATACGAACAGACCGTGGCTTCTGGTGTTGCGGGCGCGGCGCTTTTGAGCAATGTTCCGACGTCAAGTTGAAATTTAAAATTTTTAGTATAACTAAAGTAGGACTTTTTAAGTAAAGGAGAAAACAATGGAACAACAAACAGTACAACCAACCCCAGCAGTTGAAAACGCAGTAAAGGAACTAACGCCGGAAGAGAAGTTGGCTCTAGCAAAATTAGAACTAGGAAAAGACTATACAGCCACAGTGGATGTCAATGGCTGGAGATTTAAACTGGCGTATCCTTCAACCTATGAGGATCAGTTGATTATGGTTGAAGAGGAACGTCAGTATGGAGGGATTAAAAATCCTTCAGAAGAATTAAAAATGATCTCCTTGATGTGGGCCAGTCTCGAAGTTTCTGTTAAGGAAATTTGGAAGGTTGACGGCGAGCAGACTCCAAAGCGATTCCGGGGTTCTTTTTCGTCTGTGTTTAAGACCATGAGAAACGCCAGTAAAGTCTATGAAAATATAGTCAGCCCGCTATATATTAAATATCTGGAATTTAGAAATAAACTTGATGCCGAAGTTGATCCACTAAAAAACGCCTAGATTGCCAAGAACTATGGAATAGATATTATCTCTGGAAAGAGTTCGGATATCCGTGGACCTATAAAACAATAACAGGTCCACAGATGATGCTTTATTTCGAACTTTTTAATGAGGAAATAAGAAGAAAAAATTTGGAAAGTCCGGAAAGCGAAGAGTATAAAAAGAAATCAGATGAAGATTTTGAAAAAATGCTTAAAAAGGCACAAGAAGAAGGATTGAAGCGGCAACCTCAAACAATGGACAAGTTTAAAACTTTGATTGAAAAACTACAAGAAAACAAAGCAAAACTCGACGAAGTAAAGAAGAAATAAAATGGCTAGATATCAAGGCCCACCAACTCGACGAGAGGCGCAACTAGTAAAACAACTTTTGACAAATCGGCCTGCAACCGAGACTCAAAAGATTCTTAAAACAAGAGCAGAACAAGTATTTCCTCTATTTAATAATATTATTGGCGATGTAAGAAAAATTTTAGAAACAACTACTCCAACACTTAGAGGAGAAGCTGTTAGAAAATACTTTTCAGAAAAAATAACAGCGGCGGGGTTGAAAAAAAGTGCTGAAGAACCGGGGGCAAGCGAAGAATTTAAAAAACAGGCAGAAATATTTGAACGCATTTCTCAACAAACTTCAGACCCTTTTAAAATATTAAAAGAAGTAATTAGAGCACGAGGATTTGAACAGGCTAGGGTTATTAGAGGAAGTCAAGAATTTAAAGCACAAAAAGAACTAATTGAAGAACAAGAAGAAGCAATAGAAACTACAGATCAATTTTCGGGGGCGCTGTCAAAAGCCTGGAAAACTTTAGAAAAAATTCCGAATTTAGGTCCTGTGTTTCAAAGTATTCGTGGAATTGGAAGAGAAAGTTTGATTTCGGCATTACAAAGCAGTCGCGGAATGGAGAGAGGAGCGGCAGAAAAGTTTGTCGATAGAAGCGGAGTTGCCGCTGCCAAAGTGTCTGGAATTTCAGGAATTGCTGAGGGATTTTTAACCGGGGGCTTGGGGACTGCGGCATTGGCTGTAGGAGGAGCTACGGCGGGGTATTTGGCAAACACAATAAGAGAAATGTCGTCAGAACAAAATTTAAGAAAAATGTATCGTATGCGAGGATTGGCGTCGGCGGCGGGAGCGAGAACGGAGGGAGAGGCTGAAAGGTTTGCAACTCCCTCGGGAGGTGTTTCTTTAGACCAGCATTTGGATATTATGCAGTCTGCTATTAATATGGGCATGACTGGGACAAAATTTACAAGAACATTAGAGTCTATAAATAAAGACTTTATAGCGTTTGGATTGGATATAACTAACATATCAAAAACAATGCAAGGAGCGGCTTTTGGTTTTGACCCGACAGAAGTAGCAACTGGAATGATTGATGATATTAAAAAAGAAGTTGGACATGGCCTGTTAGCAACACAAGTTACACAGACAATGGCGGATGTATTTAAAACATTAGGAACTAGAACATTTGGATTTACAGAAGAGGCACTGAAAAAAACAACACACGGATTAGAAAAAGAAGCAACAAAACTTCATGGGGCTTACGGAGAAAGGGGCCGCGCTATTCTTGAGGGGTCCATGGAGGCTCAGATGAGGGCTTCGGGGGATATACGAAGGGGCTATATGATGGCGGCTCTGACCGGGCTTTCTCCGGGCCAGGCTATGGGACAAATGGCATTGGGAGGGATTCGTCCGGGACAAATAAACAATCAAGCATTTGGATATTTGGCACAAACCTATATGCAGACGTTTGGGGGACCCGCCGGAGGACTGACTAGATTGGCACAGGATATGCCGGAACTTTTTGCAAAAATAGCAGAGTTTGCTGAACATTCAGGACTGCTCAAGTCGGAAGCAATTAAAAAATTAAAAGCCGGACATAAAACACAAGAAGAAATTTTCAATGCAATTGAACTTAATACTCAGCTGTCGGCTAAAAGATTGTTTGATTTATCACATCTAGCCTCTGTAACTAGAACAAGTGTGGCCAACATTGAGACCGCCGTAGTAAACCTTCTAGGAGGAAAATCAGATCAAACAGACTCAAGAGCATCAGAAGCTGCTTCTATAGCCCGGTTTGCATCTTCAGCAAAAGAAAATACAGATGGAAAAAAAATATTAAAGGCTATAAAAACAACAGGAAATACCCCAAGCCCACAGTTTGATGTGAGTGTATCTGGACAGTAGACACTACACGTAAAATGTCTTCTCAAACCTACACAGTAACCGATCCTAAAGAGTATAAACCGCAATATTTTGTTCGTATGTTAGGAAAACTATACAACGAACTTGTTCTCAGAAACGTATTTTCAATTTCGACTTCTATATCAACTACAAGCGTCGAAGGCGAGTTTCAAATTGTTCTTGATAATAGATATCCTCCAGAAGAATTTTGGTCTCTTTATCATTTAATTACTCCAATGGACTATATAGAAATTTTTATGCGAAGAGACGCCGCCGTTCCCATCCCAGAAGATATAAAAATAAAAGACGATACAACTGGAAAATTGCTTTCAGAATTATATAATTTTGGGTATATTGGACCGTCAACGGAAGCCGGAATTGATGGCGTTTTCTACCCCGCCTCCCCCGTTGTTATATCCCCACAAACTGGAGAGCCGTCACCATTTATCATACAAGAAACACAAGGAATAACTGTTGTATTGGCCAACGGAGGGTTTCCTGCGGCAATTGCAAGCAGCCGAGCGGCCAGCGATCCAAATATTTCTCTTTTTTCGGCTATTTCCCGTCCCCTTAACGCACTAGAAAAAGCAAACACCCCGGACTTTGTTTTCTGCGGTCTTGTTGACAGCGTACATACAAATTTCAGCATGGGACCAAACGGAGACCCCCAAGCATTTATAGTTATAACAGGGAAAAGTTTTGGAAAATTACTTACAAAACATTCTATCTACTTAAATGGAATGATTAATAATCCGCTGATCGCGCAGCCGTTCAACTTACAAGTTATGAATAAAACACCTCCGCAAGCTGTTATATCCGCAATAGATACTTTTTTAATGTCTGGAACGGCATTGGCACCCCTCAACCTTCTTATTCAAAAAAACGAAAAAGTTTCTAATGTTCCCACTTTATTGTCTAATAATCCTACTCCCCTAGAAGAAGTAGCTTCAAACACAATAGCATCACAATTAGAGCCTTTAGATTACACGGTTTCAACAATTAAACTAACACAAGGAATAACTCGAACTTTTGCTGTTTTCAGGAGAAAATTCATAAAAACTTTTCTGTATACAAAAGGAAATCTTTTGGACCCATCTGGATTTCCAATAACTAGTATTGATAGTAGTGTAGTTTGGTATCAAGACGATCCTCTTCCTCCGTGGGCTCCGGGCGCTCCAGAAACATCCGGCGGACCAGTATTTTCCCCATTTATTTCGCAGCTGGACGCATCTAGACATGATATTTACGGGCAGCCTAGTGGAAGACTTTCGGAAAACATAACCGCTGGAAACGACAGCATAAAGGCGTTTGCCCAAGCACAGGACGGACCATTAATAAATCTCATAAGTCAGATCGCAAACAATTTTGTAAATGAACTTTGGGTGGACGAGGCAGGCCGTCTTGTTTTAAGAACAATAAACGATGCGTGGTTTTTTCCCATTTACCAGTTAAAAAATTCAACTATCGAACCTACAGCCGCAGCGATATTAAATGCACCAGTAACAACGAGCAATGCACAAGAGAAAAATAATATTTCAAATTTAATAGAAAATATTGATTTCAATTCCGACGGAACTCCTAAACTTCTTGTTTCTTCTGAAAATACGGGACTTACAAGTGAACAACTAAAAATTGTTAAAGCTAATACAAATATTATTGATGGAAAAGATATTATTTCTTGGAATTTTCAAAAATCAGATGAAAATTTAAAAACTTTAATCATCGTTCAAAATATATTTGGATATCTTGGAATTACTAGTTCAATTAATTTTGGAGGAATAGCTCCACTAACCGCAGGGTCTTTAACTGGAACGTTGTCGGTGTACATAGCAGAAGCGATAAAAAATGCGGTTGGAACTAGTAATACAGTTCTTCTTCCTAATTCTTTAGATACTTTTTACGCGGATTTAAATTCAAAAATACTAACGGCTGTTAATGACTATGTTATTGCTAATGCAGATAATCCTTTAAACAACACGGCGTCTTTACAAAATCAAATAATTACTATCTTTAATAGTACTTTAAATCAGTATTTGACAACAATTCAGCTTTTACCGGGGGAGCCAGCCCCGGCACTTTCTCAGTCTCAAATTTTAACGCAAACAGTAAATCAGGCCGTGACTAGCGCTTTAAGCAACACAAACATGAAATTATTCTTATCTCCTTTTAATTTTTTAACCTATAAACTCAATAATGCCTTCCAAATTATTGATTTTTGGCAGGATTTTCTAGTTCGAATCGATACTGTAAACAATATATTTAATAGCGATCCAGTGGCTTCGTTTAGGTACGCCTTTTTCTACTTCCTTCAAAAAGCCCAATTTTTTGCCAACGGAACACTTGTTGTTAAAGGAGACCCGAAATACAAAGCCGGACAAAGAATATATGTAAGATCGCTAAATGCTGATTTCTATGTTACTGGGGTAAGACATGATTTTAGATGGGGAACTGCGCCATACACCACGACGCTGACGGTTTCTCGTGGAATATTTTTCGGAACTTTGGCACCGTTTAATGTTGGAGATATTACAGACAGTATGACTTCCGTTCTTCAGACGCTGGCACAGACAAATTTGACGTATAGGCAACTTCTAACTCAATGAACTTAGAATTATTTAATTTCAAAGCAGTCGTAACAAGAATAAACCTAGACAGACGAAACGACCTTAACCGCATACCCGGAACTATTGACTGCCTTCCGGACGCCCCACGTATTGAACTAAGAAATGTACGCCTAATATCCCCACTATATACCCAAACTTTTTCATATTCTTCAGCCTTGCAAGCACAGCAAGCAAACAACTTCACAGCCCAAATAATTAACCCAGGACTGCTAACATCTCTCGCACAAGCTGGTTTCTGGCATATGCCTAATATTGGAGATATTGGAGTTGTAGGGTTTTTAAATGGATATGCTGATTACGCTGTATGGTATGGCTCTTTAATGCCTTCGTTAGACCCAAGAATAAATCCTCCAGCAGGCCCCGACTTCTATGAAAATGGTAACAATCTCAGCACTAATAATACTCAATATTCTTCATCCACCATCGTCGCTTCGGAGCAAGCCAGTCCTTTTAGAAGACAAGATGCCATATGGTTCCACGAAACAGGCTCGTTTTTGCGTTTTAGAAACCGTGCGGTGGAGGTTAAGACGTTCACGGATTCGTCTGGGACAACAACACCTAGAAATTTTTGGGACGGGAAAACACTCATTCCTGAAGTTACTTTACAGCATGGAAGTGGAACGAATTTAACAATAACTCAAGAATTGGCAACACCGACAACGAATCCTCCAACTCCCGCTGTTCCAAATTTAACAACTTTGACGTTGACCTTTGTTTCAAATGGAGTTGTGCAGAAAGTTTTGCAAATAGACCCAAACGAAAATATGACTTGGAATGTTCTAGGAAATGTTATTCTTCAAACTATTGCTAATCCTAACTTTACAGGAATTGACACAAACGGGGATATTTTATTCGCGGACGCCTTTGGGAATAAAATGCAAATGACGAGCGCGGGGATCACAGTCATAACAAACGGAACGACTAATTCTATTACGTTTTCTTCGGATGGATCGGGAGCAAAAATAACAGCGAATAATTCTCCTCTTTATCTCATGGGAAATGGTAGTGTATATCTAAATACAAACTCTAATTCCCATCCTGTTCCTTTTGGAGATGTTTTACTATCAATTTTAACTTTATTGAATGGGCACACTCATCTATATAATCCGGGACCAGGAACCCCAACTCCCACAGGGCCGAATACACCGAGTTTTACAACCACAGGGCTAAACTCTTCTTCTGTATTTACGGGTTAGAATTTTTAACCTTTTTCCCGTATAAAGTAAGTGGCTGATCTAGATATTGCGGTTGTAAATTGGAAAACCCCCGCATTAACGATACGATGCGTTAAATCCTATCTAGCGTTCACGCCCAACTGTCAGGTTATAATTATCGACAACGGCTCTGAAGATTCTTCTGTAGACGAATTTAGAGCCGTGTTTAAAGAAAATCAACAAGTTTTAATACTCCCCGGACGAACCAATATAGGATACGGTCCAGCATGTAATCTTGCTCTTAGTGTTGTTCCAAATAAATCAAAATATGTCGTAGCATCAAATTCAGATATAGTCGCAACACCAAACTGGTTTGAACCTTTAAGAAAATGCTTAGAAGAGGAAAAAGCCGGGATTGTAGGACCAAAACTTTTAAATTTTAACAACAAAATTGTGGCTGCAGGCGTAGTAGGAGAAAACAGAAAACCAATACTAAGAGGATGGCTGGCCGATTCACATCTTTTTAGCACTAAAGAAGATGTCATAATGGTTACAGGGGCAGTTATGGCGTTTAAAAGAGATATTTTTGAAAAGATTGGAAAGTTTCCTGAAGATTTGGAATTTTACTACGAAGATAATTTTATTTGCTATCGATCCAGAGAACTAGGATATCGTGTAATTTACTGTCCGGAAGTTCCGATGTACCACGAACTTCACGGGAGTGAGAGACGAACGATAGTGTTGGCAGAAAAATTCAGAAAAGCCAAGGCTGTTTTTGAAGCAAAAGTCGGATACAAAATTTCTTAAAAATGTTAATAGTAAAACTTAAATACTGATAAAAGATTTTTATGTCTCCCCCTCTGTACTGTGCCGCACTTGTAAAAAACGAAGAACATAGATATCTTAAAGAATTTTTATCTTTTTATGAACAAGTAGTAGATGGGTTTTTCTGGCTGGACAACGCCTCAGAAGATAAAACGTTTGAAATTATTAATAATCATCCAAAAACTATAGCCGCCATACAAGATCAAACTCCATTTTCAAAAGAAAAAATTTTACGAAGTAAACTATTCGATCTTTATAGAACAAAAATTACAGAAGAAATATCTTGGATTGTAACACCAGATGCAGATGAAATATTTGAAGATCGTTGGCTATCTGAAGTAAAAAATATGATAGACCAGAAAGAAATATGTCACTATTCTCACAGATTTCTGCATTTTTGGGGGGATAGAGTACACTATAGAATTGACGGACTTTGGAATCCAAATCGACAATACGGAATACGTCTTTTTAAATTAGATAAGAAAAAGCCATATATGTGGTCGGCAACCCCCTTTGCCTGTGGATCAGTTCCTCAGTCCGTGCTTCGAGAAAAAGGACTAAACAGTTCTATTTACATCCGACACTATGGGTACGCTTCTCCTCTCGACATTAAGAAAAAATACGCTCTTTATTCTCAAAAAGAAACAATTCCTTATCACCAAAGAAGCCATATTTTATCAATAATCCAACCCCCAACGCTCAAAAAATACATTCCAACAATTAAAATAGAGCCCCCCGCGCCTCCTCCTGCCCCACTTTTAGATTCAGAACTTCCTCCAGTAACAATAGGAGGGCCGATTAGAAATAGAGCCTGGATATTACCGGATCATTTATCGGCTTTAGAATCCCTCGACTATCCAAAGCATCTCATCTCGTTTTTGTATTTGGTTAACGATTCTAAGGACGAAACAAAAAAAATTCTAGAAGAATTCAAAAACACAAAAGGACATCTCTATAATTCTTTTCAAATAATAGAGAAAAATTTAAACCAAGTTGAAGACACCAGAAATGAATTCTCTAGAATACACCACATTTTTAACTCTCTATGTGAACTAAGAAATCTGTGGCTCGACTCAATACCACGGGGAAATTGGGCATTTTCTGTTGATTCGGATATTCTATGCCCACCAAAAACACTTAGAAAATTAGTTAATAATAGAAAAGATATATGTTCTGCGTTTATTTCCAATGAATTTATTCCAAAACAACTGGAAAAAACAAGGGGCAATATCCTTAAATTTATCTCCCCAGCCAGAACTCGTTGTTTTCATGTTAAAGCAAAACCTCTTGGCTCGCTTCTTAAAATAGATGTGACAGGAGCAGTTTATCTTCTATCTCCTAAAATTGTTTCCTCCGTACGATTTGCTTACGACCGTCAGGGAGAAGATATTGGATTTTGTAGAAGCGCGTTAAATCAAGGATTCCAAATATTTTGCGACACAAGTATACTGCCGCTGCATGCTATGGAAAAAGAGCGGTACTTAGCGTGGAAAAAAACTAAGCCGTTGGACGGAAGAATGTACAATTTCGTTGGTTTTCCTGTTGAAGTCAAAGTCCCTTCCTAAGCCTTCCCGCCGTAAAATAGTAGTAATGCTATGTCTTTTACCTTAAATCCGTCCTCTCAAATTGTTGATCAAACATCGGATGTTGAGTTATTTTTAACACTCAAACAGCAGCCGTCGACCACCTTTATTACGGTAAATAGTCTTGGAAAACCAATTGTATACGCTATTGAAGAAGTCGGCGGACAGACCGATCTGGCGGGGTTAGTTCCTGGAAAATCGTATCGTATTTCAGTTCGGGATATGGTTAATAAAGGAATCAATATTGCGGCTACATCGTACAGAGAAACAACCAAATCGAGAATTGCAATCCAACACACACTTCAAGGAATTTTTATTGATCCATACAAAACTGCTCCTCCTGTGCTGACAATTACTTTTGCCGTGGAAATGCCTCAAGGGGCATACACCAAGATACCCTTTGAGCATGGAAACATTATTCCTCTCCCGACCCCTACTGGATTTCTTAACGCTTTAGGTCAGATAGGGGAGCAAGCAGTCGTAGGGGCAGTCAATGCTATTTCGCCAACTCTGGGAGCTATAACTGCGTCATTATTTACTTCATCTATCAAACCACCAACAGTTCAAAACACATGGTCTTTTACTGAAATAATGTCGGCTGTTGAAACAATTACATCTGCAAAAAACACACCAAATATTGCAGAACTTTATTTCATTGATTTTGGACGTCAAGCATTTGAAAAAATATCAATATTAAATATATCTCAAAAAGCATCCGCAAGCCCTCTCAATGTTTTATTTTACACTTTAACCTGCGCGGTGCTGGAAACAAACACCGTCCCTAAACGACCTGCGTCAATCAACAATCTTCTTCCGAATTCCGCTGTCGGGGTTATCACATAGAACATGTCACTTACACTTAACCCTTCATCTCAAATTGTTGAACAAACTGCCGACATTGAGTTTATTCTTACTACTAGTTTTGTTGACCTATATAAAGCAACATTTTTAAAAGGTGCGCTAATAACAAACAACATGGAGTATCCACAAATAAACATTCCTGTGAGACTTTCGATTAAAGACGCTGTAAATCAGGGACTTAATATTGCCGCAGAATCTTTTGAAGAAAATACCCCGATGAAAAAAGTGATGCAAAATACCTACGGTGGATTTTTTATTGATACCTACGACATTGCCCCTCCTATTCTCAATATAAATTTAGCCGTAGAAATGCCACAAGGAGCATTAAAAGAAATTGATGTAAATTATGATGTAACCGGCGCAGGACCCGGTTTAACCTCTCAAATACTCTCAACCCTCCTTGAAAATACAGGAGCAATTTTTGGAATTCCAGCACTTTCAATACTTACATCAGGAATTCTTTCAAGTCTGCCAAATAACGCTGCTCAATCGTTGGCAGTCACAGAAATAGCCAATTCTTTAGGCGTATCTTTTAAATCGTCCCAGATTCCTTTATTCTATTCCGTACTTGGATTTCTAGAACTTGTTCAACTCATAAGCAATTCCAGGACATCCAGACAAAGCGAACTTTATTTTATGGATTTTGGACGAAGACGCTTCCATAAAATTTCACTTATTTCTATTTCCACATCTTCAACCAGCGATAAATTAAACGTGTTATTTATTAACATTCGGGCTGTTATAACCAGAAGAAACAACGCCATCCCTAGTAATTTAGGAAAAAATGCGAATTTCATATCGAATGTTCTTGGGATAGAACAAAAAGAATTGAATGTCCCGATCGTTTTAGAAACTGCAACTTCAACAGTTTCTAAATTTTTCTCTTAAATGGCCAATAACAATCAGATTCCTTTTGCCGCTCAACTTCCAATCAATCCCTTTTGGGGGTCGGACCTTCAAATAACAAACGGAGATTTAGTCTCGGCAACGGGAGGGGATTTAAACATCGTCGCTAACGCTCAAAATCTTCAACAGGCACTACAGAACAGACTGGGAACGGAAATAGGAAATCTTCTTGAAGATTCAACCTATGGTGTCGATCTATTTTCAGTTATTGGAAGAAAAGATATAGGGCAAATAACAGCACTTCTTGAACAAATAACCACAACAGCCCTGCTTGGCGATCCTCGTGTTTCCAATGTCAATCAAATATCTGTATTTGCCACAACCCCGTCTAATTATCAAATTTCAGCCCAAGTTTCCGTTTACGGTCTTCCTTATCCCCTCAATGTCAACCAAGTCGTTCCTTTCAACCCCCAAGTTCCTCCGCAACTTAATACCGTCAACCAAGAACCACAAGTTTCTGTAAACCAAACAACCGTTATAACTCAATACGCCATATCTTCCGTTACAAGTGTTATTCTTGCTTCCGACGCCATAACTCAAACAGTAGGAGATTTTTTCCAAAATGGGACATTTAACGGAACAACAATTACCCTTGCCAGACCTCTTCCGGACATTCACGTTCCTGTTCTAGTGTCTTATACAACCCAAGACACTGTTCGTCCGGGGGATACTTTCCAGGAAGTCGTTTTAGAGCCTGTCACTGCACCACAACTTGTTTTAAACGGCACAGCAACGGACGTGTTAGTTCAGCCGACAACGGCCATACCTTTTGTGGAAAATACATTTTCTTATTCTTTAGGGCCTAATCTTGTATCTAACATTATATCCGTTACGGGAACGCTCAATGGAAATTCTACTGTATTTGTTCAAGGTTCTCCTGGAGTTGGAGATTATTTTTTCTTAAACGACGCTCCAAACACATCACAAATAGTTTGGAATATTCCTTCTTTAGGAGTTGTCAACAATCCTGATCCTGGAACGACATTCTATGTTGTGACGAATCAAAACAACCCTGCCACAGTTTCAGGAACTTTAGTTTCTCCTCTTTTCCCTATAAAAACAGTTATTGGAGTATTTACGGACCAACTAGGAAACGGATTTAATTATTACTACAACGCCCAAGGGTATCCTGGGGGGCTGGTTAATAAAAATACTATTTTGCTTGGAACTCCGGTTCCTCCAAATACTACGACAGTCTATGTTTCATATTTGAGAATAATAACAGGAAATATTTAAAAAGGTAAAACTAACATGGCAGTAGAATCCCAAACCCAAGCAAGTATCTTCTCTTCTTTAACATCCTTCTTTTCCAGTATTCAAACCACGATTACGGATTTTAATACTGGATCAATTATATCCAATATTTTCAACTCCGTCGCACTTGCCATTTCGGGACTTTACTCCCAACTTGAAAACGTCTACAACGCTTCTTTCATCTCGACTGCAACCGGAGCAGACCTAGACAATCGCGTTGCTGATTTTTTCCTTACTAGAGATCAAGCCACATTTGCCACTGTCTCTGAAACATTTTTCATGACGTCATTTAATCCTAACGCTATATTCATCCCAGCAGGAACAGTTGTTTCAACGCTTCCGGCTGTTACTGGGCTTGCCGTTGTGTTTCAAACAACTACCTCGACATTATTCAACCCAGTTGTAACAAACTATGAAATAACGTTTCAAGCCAATACCTATGCCTATGCCCTTGGAAACAGGCAGGTTTCTTCTGTCACAAGCGTTACTGGAACGCTTAATGGAAGTCCCTATACATTTCTTCAGGGAAGTCCGGGAGTTGGCGATTATTATTTAAACAATTCCAGTTTACAGCAGGCGTATATTGTTTGGAACACACAAATTGGAGCGAATAATCCAGATGTTGATACGACATTTTTTGTAAATTATAACGCCCTTTCAATTGACGTTTTAATGCAATGTACGACCGCAGGAACAGTCGGCAATGTTGCTCCTCTAACCCTTTTTACCCTCAACAATCCGCCTCCAGGAATTGACGGCGCTGAAAACTATATAGGAGCAACCGGGGGAACAAATCAGGAAACAGACTCTCATTTACAGCAAAGAGTTGTAGCGTTTCTTCAGTCCTTGGCCAGAGCCACAGCCCCTGCGCTAATTGCACAGGCCGAATCTGTTTCGGGCGTGGTATCGGCAACCGTCATCCAGCCAACACCCCCTCAAGGCTATGTTATTATAGTTCCAGATGACGGGACTGGAAACGCTTCTCCGGCACTGCAAACAGCCGTTGTCAATGCTGTCTATGGAACACAGGCTTCAAATGCTTACAATGCCGCAGGAATTGTTGTTCAAGTTCGCGCTCCGCTGTTTAAGACGGTTAATATTACGGCCAATGTGTCATTTACTTCAGCAACAACCCTGAGCGCCGTTCAGCAAGGAGCGCTGACGGCCTTAAATAATTATTTCAATACTCTTCAAATAGGACAGACTGTTTTACGATCTCAAGTTATTTGCGCTATTCTAGATGTCGCAAACGTCACGAATTTGGACCTATCTAATCTGCTGATCGAAACAACCGACATTCCGCCTATTGGAGGACTTACCGGAGACGTTCCCATGCCTGTAAACTACACAGCCAGGCTTGGAGTTGTTACTATAAATCCATTCTCTTAAAACATGAGTTTCATTCAGGCCCTTCTTTCTGCTCTTAACCAGTCTATTTGGAATATATTTTCCAAAACGAGCATTATTTATAAATTTATGCTCACAGTTGCACAAGAACTGCAAATTTTCACCAATATGCTGTTATTTACAAAAACACAGGTCAATATTGTAAATGCCGTTGACGACCAATTAGACCAACACGCCAACGATTTCGGGCTGACCAGAGAAACAATAAATGGAATTACCGAATCAGACTCAGCACTGAGACAAAGAATATTAAATACTTTTTTCATACCTAGATTGTCAGGATTTGCAATACGAGACAAGTTAAGTCCATATTCTGATAACACACCTATTGTTGAAACACATCAAAGTAGGAAGTGGTTTTTATCCGGAACCCCCCAAACAGACAATATTCCCTTTGGATTTGCTGGAACAGACACTATTGCCGAAAGCATCAACTTAATAACGACAATCCAAAATTTTAATGCTTCACAATTCGAGATGTCTTTCCAAGTAAGAAACGTCGCTCTTCCCGGCCAGTATTTTTATCTTCCATATCAAATTCAATATATTTCAAGTAACCAACTTGCGTTAAATGGAAATGGAATGAATTTGTTAGGAATGTTTCCCCCAGGAAGGAAAATACAATTGGGATTTGCCGGAGGATCAACAATCAACACAACTGTTGCAGATTTTAATTTCAATTCTAATGACGACAATATTCTCACAATTTCAGAAAACTTCGCAACCAGCAATGTTCAATATGTTTTAACTCTAGGGGATAGTGCCACAGTTGCATATAATGATCCCGTAACTGGATTGCTGTTCATGTGGACCGCTCCTATTATTCCTAATGGATATTTTGGAACGGTGACAATAAGCGACGCAACTAGAGCAGATACATTTTCAAGTAATTTCATAGACTATACGACTTTAAATACCGGATTGATTTCTGTGCGGGGACTCTTAGACCCCATGTATCAAGTCGAAATAATAATGAGCGAATCTACCATAAAATGGGGAGCAACAACGTTAAAATGGGGAACTCCGGGACTGGTTTGGGGACAGTCAAATCTTAATCCTAACGCTGTAAATAATGTTTTATATAATAACCTCGCGGCGGGGGTTGTTCCTAGAGTTCGACTGGTTCCCGACTATCCTGTTGGGCCTGCGGAAGTAAGCGCATCTCCGGAACTAGACCCTAAAGAGTTTCCAGAAATTAGTTACGGCGACGCGGTTCTTAATAACCCAAACACTTATTTTTAAATGAGTTAAATCCGTATAATACCTGTAAAGCATGAATAAGTTCCAACTTCAAAACAGGCAACATCTTCCTGTTACAACACTAAATGGGATGGCTCTGGACGTTGAAGAGGCAGACAGTCTTGCGCTATTAGATTCTGTTCCAATCGGCCAAACTGTTGTGTTTGGTTTCCAAGTATCTGCTACATCTCCTCTCTCTTTTGGTGTTGACATTGCGGCCGGAATTGCAAGAAACGCATTAGGACAAAGAATTGTTAACCCACTTCTTCAGCAAATTTTCGCAACTCCTCCTGAATTTGTGGAGACGCTTTTTAGTTTTGCCACCCCGGTTACCGCCACGCCGGAAATAGCCCCAGCAATTTTTACCTACGGACCGGATAATAGTGAGGTTATTGGTTTGGCAACTCCTGCATCCAATACAACTTTAGCCAGAATTGATGTTATTTGGGTCGAACCAAATCAAGTTCCTGACGATTTTGTAACCCTAGATTTTCTTCAATCAACTGGAAGCATAACCCAGCAAAGCATAAATGAAAGACTGCTTGACTATTTTCAGGCCGGAGCGAGTATTGGAGAGCAAGTAACATATAATGGAAGCAATTTTTCTAATGTCCCAATTCCATCTATCCCACCCAACTCAGTTCCTTTGGCTTATATTCAACTTCTTCCTGGAGCAACAGAAATAACACCCAGCGCTATTGTGGATGCCCGCCCCCTCTACAACCTCCTTGGTCAGAAAGTTTATATAGAAACTGTACCGTCGGGCTCTTCATCTTATACAATAACTCACAACCTAAACAGCAAAAACCTGCTTGTAGGCGTAAGACAAGGAGACGATTTGGCAACCCCAACCGCATTATTTCCTTCTGCTATTTCTTTTCTAAATTTAAATCAAGTACAGATTTCTTTTTCTTCCTCCCTCGCAACAGACGCGATAATCTATTTATTAAACGTGAGCACATCTATCTCTTAAGATGGCATACCCGGCATCACTAGACAACGTAGTAGCCCCTATTGATGGGGTTACGCCTATAAACGACGCAAGCGTAGCATCAGTTTTTAATGCGGTTAACGCAATCGAAGCGGCTTTAGGACTTAATCCGCAAGGAACATTATCAGATTTAACAACAAGAGTTAATACTATTCTAGGGCAGGCAGGAGGATTAAATGCAACAGGGGGGAGTCTAAATGGAGTAACAATAGGAGCAGTAACTCCAGGAATAGGAAATTTTACATCTTTAACATCTACCAGCGGGTCAATAAACTCAATTATAGGGGCGAATTCACCACAACCAGCGACATTTACAACTGCTGACGCCACAGAACTAGATATTTCTGGAGGAGTTGTTTCGATATTTTCCGGACTTGTTCCTGTTAATCAAATATCTGGACAAGGTGGAATTTCTATAAACGGACGTCCTAGAATTGGAGATTTTGGAAACGGGCTGGTCCTTGGAGAGCCGGGAACTGCCAGCAGTCCAGTTATTCAGATTTTGCCGTCGCCCGCCAATTTAATTCAAACAGCCGTAACTGCCGCTTCAAATCCAGAAACGACCCCGCCGACGGTAAATAATATTCTTGATGACGGTTCTGGAAATGTCGCTATTAAAGGAGTGCTGTACCTCGGCACTATAGGAAATCAGAAAAATTTATTTTCAGCATCCCAACCTTCAGGAATATTAACAACAAATCTAAGCGGAAGCACATATATTTGGCCTTCTGGAGGACTTTCAAACACACAAAGTGTTCCCATTGGCGGAGTAGTCCTTGTAGGAAATCCGACAAACAATCAACTTCTATGGGCCACACTCCCAAGTTTCATTCAGACTGTTTTATGGCAGAAATATGTCATACAAATAACAGGAGCGAACGGTTCTCAGCCTGGAAGTGGGTATGTGACTATTTACTACCCTAACGGAACAAATAACAAAGCAAACCCAATACCTCTTACTGGAACGGGGTCACAACAAATTATTTTATTTTCATATACAGCAGGAATGATTATAGAAGGAGTTAAGATTGCCGTATTATCCACAGTAGAACCGGTAACAGGAATACCGGATACGGCGGTTTCTGGGGCCAACGTATCTGGAGGACCGGGAACAATCACAAGCAGCGTGGGACCTCAAGGAGGAACCGTAGACAAATACGCTTCGGCGTACGCGGTTTCAACTGCACCTGCGTCTGGAAATTTTCAGGTTTCTCAGGACTTTTTTGGAGAAGACCCAAGTCTAGTTGCATCAATTTCTTTTAATCTTGCTTCGTCAAACTCGTCCTATCCATTAAGTAATTTAAACGGAGGACAGTTCCATATCTGGGTTAAAACGGAGACGACAATTTAAATGCCTATTAACGAAGATAAAGTTTCAAATTTACAAATTCAAAATTCGGCAATTACGCTGGGGGCTCTTGGAGAAGTTATAGGATTTTGGTCTCAAAATAGTCAAATATTTACGGCAAGCGGACCCTTTACTGTTCCTAAAAATGTTTCAAAATTGAAAGTAGTAATGGCAGGACCTGGAGGTCCTGGAGCAAC
>JAEHJW020008833.1_pt1 | contig 62664 bp, 66 predicted proteins | sample 9271431 | NCBI WGS metagenome assembly JAEHJW02 | reverse complement strand
CAGTTCCAGCTCGCTCTCGACGTCCAGGGTCTGAACACCGGGCAATCCTTTGTGATTGCGGTCAACGTCACGGGCGGAGAGACCATCTCGCTCAGCGGGACCGTCACGGCCAATGGCACGTATCAAGTCCCTGGGGTCTTCTATACGGGGCTCAGCGGCAACTCACCGGTGCCGAACTACTACTCCGTACCGATCACGACACAGCCGGCGGACGGAACTCAGTGCCAGGTGATTGCCCAGACGCAGACTTATACCGGAATGTCCGGCACCTACCTCGCGGAGACACCCACCGCCGGGAGCACGCTCACCCTGCCCGTGCTCTGCAGTAAGTATCCTGCCACCACGCCGGTTTCGGACGAACAGCTTGTCCCGTTCCCTGGTATTACCGCCAAGGTCATCGCCACCCCGCAGGTCGAACCGGTGTTCTTCAGTGGTTCGACAAACGAAAACGACTACGAGACGTTCCTGCAGCAGGTGGTAACATCGCAATACTGGAGCGCTCTGCAGGAGTACGGCGTCGGCAACGGCACTGCGGACGCTCCAATCACTGCCTCCACGACTTGGCCCACGCCGGAAGTGACAGAGAGTCAGATCGAGCAGACGATCGTCAGCAACAATGCTTGGGGGGCTCCGATCACGAGCAGCACTGTTCTCGTGCTCTTCCTGCCGCAGGGCACAGCCTTCAGCCCGTCAACAGCGGATCAGACTCCGGCTTGCCTCCTGCCGAGCACAGATAACTGCTCCATTCGAGGACAAGTCACTGTGAGCGGCACCCCGGTTCAGTTCATAGCGCTGCCGCCAGATACCCAGAATGGCAACGTCATTCAGTACCGTGCGCTGGCGCGGCGTCTTATCGATGCCGTAACGAATCCGGGTGGTGGCGCAGGCGACGTCGCGGGAGACGAGGGTTACGTGGAGGCGAACAATAATCCGGATTGGTACGTCGGGATCGACACCTCCACCCCGCACAACCAGCTCGAAGTGGGCAACGCGTGCTTGGCGAATGCCCCAGTCGAGAGTGATCTTTCCCTAACGGGAGATCCGAATGTGGTGAACGGGCTTACAGACCTCCCTCTGCCCTACTCGAACAAAGCCGCGACCGCGGACGCGAGCTACACCTATTGTGGCCGTCTGCCCTACGGCTTGGTGGCGGACTGGAGCACGACCCCAGACGCGCAGACCGTCACCGCGACACGCTTCGGCTACCCGGTGAGCGATGAAGCGCTCGTACTCGCTCCAGGGCAGAGCACCACGGTCAAGATGACCGCATGGCAAACCAGCCCGACTGTCGCGTACAACGGTGGGGAGCCGTACTTCACGCTCACCACTAACTTCAATGCGCAGTGGTATTACATCACCGGAACCAATGCGCCGGTCTTCTGCCAAAATGGGGCGCCGACGGACCCCTGTGCAGATGCCCCGACCTTCAGTCTGACACCGGTTTCGACAGTGGCGCCCGTGTTCCAAGGAACCGATCCCAATGGGTCGAACCCAGATCAGGGCCCAGTCACCTCGGTAAACGGAGATACGTACGATCTGACTATCACGGCCTCCACGACATCAGAGCCCGGTATGTGGGTGATGTACGAGGGCGGTCAGCCGATCGCAGTGACCAACGCGAATACCTGGCAGTAGCCTCGAGGCAGCACCCTTACTAAATTCGGGCGGTCGTCCCAGTCACCTGGGCGACCGCCTCTCTTTATGCTCCCGGCATGGCGCACTCTCTGGGAGGTGACCGGCCTCAGCCCGTACGGCAAAAACCTGTCCCAGAGCCGGGGCGGCCGAACGAGCAGCGAATGTAATGTTGGGTAATCCCACGGTATTGGGCCGACTCGTCGAGCAGGCTCTGCATCAGGTCCTGCAGCCGACGTTCTCGGAGGAGCGCTTCGGTTTCCGTCCGGGGCGAAGTGCTTACCAAGCGGTGCGCAGGGCGCAGATGTACCTCCGTGACGGTAAGCGCTGCGTGGTTGGTCTTGATCTGGAGAAATTCCTCGATGGAGCCAATCACGAAGTGCTGATGGCGCGGGTAGCCCGTCAGGTCAGGGATGCACGAGTGCTCAATCTCATCCGACGGTGCCTGACAGCCGGGATGATGCAGGACCGATTGGTCACGCCGAGGGTACCCCGCAAGTGGAACCGCTCTCGCCGCTGCTGTCCGGCATCCTGCTGACGGATCTGGACCGGGAGCGCGAGATCCTCGCCCTGGGCCTGGATGCCGAGCGTGCCTGGCCCAGCGCCATGAAAGGTCGTAGTCCGTGGTGGAACGCCGGAGCACACGACATGATTCACTCCGTCCACGTAGCTTACATCACGCGCTGGGGCCGCTCTCCCTGCTGCGCAAGCAACAGCGACTCCAGTGCGCTCATTGAACCGCCGGATGCGGAACCGCACGTCCAGTGGTGTGTGAGGGAGGTGCGCGTAAGCTTACCCCCTACCCGATAACAAGCCGGGCCTGCTCCACCGATATCGCCGGCGGCACAGAGCAACGGTACAACCAATCCGACCACTGATCGAACTTCTAGCGGTTGGCCTACATCCTCATGCAAGCGTACCCGCATAGGGTCAGAGGGCCCAGATGACCCCTCGGAACTGGCTGCACGTATTATTCGACTGGATGTTAAAGGGCTGACCCGCGGGAACCAGGAAGGTCGCGGTATTTTCCGTGACTACCCATGTCTGGTAGTCTGGTTGACCGGTCTTCGACAGGGAGATGTCCACAGCCTGAACACCGTTCACGTAGGCAAGAATCGAGGCCCCAACGCCATTCCCAGTGCAGTTCGTGTCGAGCCCACCCCAATTGGCCCCTACCGTTCCCCAACCTTGATTCTTGCTACCGACGAGTCCGGTAACGCTGATCAGCAGGGGCTTATCCGCAAGCCATGGCCCGTTTGCGGTACCGTCCACCCACATCGTGCTTCCGTTGGCAGTTCCAGATGCACTTGCCGGCCCGGTGTTCGTCACCGTCCAGCATCCCCAATACCGATGCCACGGAGGTCCCTCCCACCCGCAGACTTGCTGCGTGGTCACAGTCGCAGTAGCGGGGCCGAAGGACCCGACGTACGAACCCCCGGCGCTCTGAATTTCCGAACAAAGAGCCTGGAACGAGGCGTAAGGTGAGCCACCGCATGGGTTAGAATTATCGAGGTTCGAGTTGATGGTATCGATCGCACCGGTATTCGAATTGATCTCATTGCCCTGCTGGGCGACGGTGGACTGCAGATTAGAGATTGCCTGCGTATTCGAATACACTTGGTTCGAGAGCTGCGAGTACCAAGGGTAGGCGCCGCCCGAACGCACATCAATGTCATTCACATCGACCGAGCCGAGCGCCGATTCAGGCGCCACATTTAGCTCGCCGATGCCGTCCTGCGTCACCATCGACCAGCCTTGATTGTACTGAGGCTGGAACCCCCAGCCGTTCGGCTGATTATTGGCCCCATTCAGAACCCAGTTCGACCCGCCATTCCCGGTTCCTGGGTAGGTCTGAGACTGTACCGTCCCCTCGGGCCCAATTTTCATAGCCGAATAGTTCTCATTCTGGTTCCAGAAGTTAAGAGACCCGTCCTGCGAATCGACGATCGCATACCCCTGTCCGGTGACGGGGCTGCTCATCTGGATCGCTGAGCCGCTAACACCACAGCCGGTGTCTGTGGTCATCGTAATGTCGCCTGCGGTCAACGAACCCTGACCTGAGCAGCTCGTAGACGTTCTCACCTGGTCGTTTTCGGCGGTGAGCTGTTCAGGCACAGTCAGATTACCGTTCTGGTCTACCGCAAGTGCCACCCACGAGCTCCCGTTCCACGCGAATGCCCTGTCCGTATCGAGCGTGAGCCGCACATCGCCGTTCTGGTTTCCTGAGTTCGGTAGCGCCGCATACGTCGCCACAGGAGCTCTCCAGTGCCCGCCGCCGACGGACTGCCAGGTGCCGCTTTGACAGGATACGAGCGCCCCGGTCCCATCCTGCGCGATGGCTCCTGTGTAGCTGCACGCTGCCCCGGGCGTTTCAACCGCGCTCATGATGAGCGGGGTGCTCATTGTATTCCCAGCAGCGTTCGGTGCCGGTACGCGCCAGAGAAACCTGGAATCGTCGGCTTCCTGTGCGGCATTCGGTTCCACTTCGACCTCAATGCTACCGGGCGCCACCCCCGCCGGTGCGCCTGCCTGCCAAGTCCCGCCAGAGCCGTAGATCCTGTTCGGCGTTTGACCTGGGAGCAGCTCGGCGGGGTCGTATCCGCCCCGATCACCGAGCGCGAGCAGAACTTGGCCGGCCTCCTTGTCCGTGTACACCTTCGGGCCCTGATCGACAACGTACCCGGTGACGGTGCCGGCAGCATCCGCGTTGAAGATGACGCTGATCTGATTCCCGAACGAATCCGTCGCTTTGGTCCCGCTCGGCAGATAACCCTGAGCGATCAGTTGCGCGACCGTGACAGAATGCGATGATCCTGGTAGATCGAGCGTAGCGGAGTTCGCGTACTCGTATTGCAACGCGCCATCGGTGATCGTCGCGAGCTGTCCAGCCTCGATCTGGGCAACCTGGGCGCTGAACGCCATGTGGTCCCAGTTCATCGCCGAGGGCAATATCATGGCGGCCGCCGCGAGGACACCGATAAAGATCACAAGATCGACATACCCGAACATGCATCGCTCCTACATCAGGATTTGTGCCCGAAGCACGTACTGCCCGTCCTGGTTCAGAATTTCCCAGCCGCCGCCGATCAGGTGGCCAGAATCCGCTAGCGCCCCGACGGTCACTACCCCATATGGCGCAGCCACCGTGCACTGAGTGGGGATACGCTGAATCGTCACTCCATCGGGTAGCGCAACCTGGCCACTCCCCTCCTGGAATACGGCGAGACAGTCCCGGGCGATTGCGTCCGAGACTGCCGCCGGCGGGATCGTGCCCGCTTGCGGTTGGGCGGCGGTGATGAGGCCGGCGAGGCCGACCATCATCACCGCCAGTATGGCCCAGGCAAACACCTCGCGCCGCCTGCTCTACATTCCCGAATACACTTCGGTTATGGTCGAGGGATCGGTGGTGCCACAGGCCTGTCCGATCGTGGCAGGGTCCGTCACCGGCAGCGTCACCGCCGTGCCGTTGATGGTGAGGGACGTCACGTTCTGCAGGACGGAGTTCGCGATCGCCGCGCACGCATCGTTCGGCACCGTGTCGGTGAGATCGAAGGCGTTCGTATTATTCGTGTCCGCAGCGAGCGTGATTGGATCGCCGAACACATTGCTCAGGCTGTTGCCACCGCTTACCGTGATGGCGCTGGGTACGGCCTTGGCGTTGATGACATCCGCGTCGCTGATTGTCGCGTAGTCGGGATACCCCTGCCATGCTTCGCGAATTGACGAGACCAGTGCAGAGGTGTTCTGCACATCGGCGTGCACGTTCGAGGCGGTACTGATGTCACTCGAGTAGTGAATCGCGATTACGATACCGGCGGCGATCACGCCAAGAATGACGATCCAGATGATGATGTCGATTGCACTCACAGCTTATCTCCAGTAGTTACGGTTAGTACAACAGATTGGTGCCGGCCAGCGATTGATGCATCACTCCGAATACCAAGCTGACGATCGAGGCGGCGATCCCAAAGAGCAGCGCGATCACAAAGAAGCGTACAGCCCCGGAGAGAACGCGCAGGCTGGTTTCCGCCGACCCGACAAATTCCACCTCCCACACCGCAAGGGCCTTCTCGAGTGCACCTGACGTATCGGCCGCATCGCCCGCCTGGGCGATCTCCTCGATCAGCTGCGGTGAGGGGAAGTTCATCTGCGCGTGCGTAGCGATCAACGCTTCGGGCAACCGCTTGCCATCGCGCTCGATGTATTGTTTGATCTTAGTCAACCTCCTGGCGAGCCAGGGGGTGGCTGTTTTGATCGATTGCGCGAGCGCATCGCGCTCCATCACGCCGGCCTTGAGCATGATGAGGTGCATCCTGATCCATAACAGCGATGCCCAGTCGCGATAGAACGCGAAGGGGGAGTTCGGGATGTTTTCGAGCCAGCGTCGCCAAGCGGCATCGACTGTCCTTACCGAACGGATGAGTGCCATCACCGCGACAAGGCAAGCGCAGACCGAAACAGAGATCACGGTCAAGCCGGTCGGTGTGCTCGATCCGAGCACGACGGCAGTGAATCCGTGAACCCCGCTCGGCTTGAGGATCCCCCGGTACTGCGGAACTATGTAGAGCGCTGTGCCGAAGATCGCGACCACGGCGAACAGGAACAACAGGATTGAAGGCATGAGCGACCTGACAAAATCGCGGCGCATCTTTCGCGCGCGGGAGATCGAATCTGCCAGCTGCGCGAGTGTGTCGGGCAGCGATCCGGACTGGTCTCCGGTCAGGACCAGCATGTGATCGGTGGGAGGGATGAACTCCTGCAGTGCCCCAGCGAGTTTGGCGCCGCGGGCGAATCGATCGAGCGCCACTGCGATTGCCGCCTTCATCCGCGCGCTCTTGCGGATATACTTGGTCACCAGCAGCTTCTGCAGTGCGGTGGACACGGCCTGTCCGGCACGCACCCGGCTGCCGAGGTATTTGTAGAGCGTGATGCGTTCGGTTTCGCGCAGCTTGCCGATCCGCCGTGCCCGCGGCGCAGCCACATCCCCGGAGGAACTGAGCTTCTCGATTAGGAACGATACCGGATTACCCATTACTGCCTACCGCCCCTCGCAGCGCCGTCTCATCTCTTCGTGCCCGGCAGGGCTTGGAACCTCGCCGCAGCGCAATCACCCGGCCAAGCAACGGCCGGATGGATACCAACCCTATAGCAAGCTGCGATCCCAAAAACCAAGCGATCGCCACGTGATCTCTGTGGTAGAAGCGCAACAGGGAAAGAGGGACGAACGACGCGAGGATCGCACCGTTAATAGCGATTCTGCGCGTTGCAGACAATAACGGCCGACCGCTGATGCGTACGGCCCGGCCCACCCGCCAGGATGCGAGGATGTCGATCGCCGCCAACGCAAGCGCGAGCCCCCAGAACCAAGCCGGCTTCCAGTAGACGTGGATAAAAAGATCCTGGATACGCATCGGAAACGTCCCTAGAGCGGCTGCTCCCCGCTATCGATGTATTTCAGTGAGCGTGTGACCCATTCCCGCTCGGCATCCGAGCGACACTCCCCTATCCAGCCGACCTTGGTCTGCATGGCGAGAGGGTCGGTTACGCCGCGCAAGGCGAGCGCAATCGCCCGGTGGTGCATGAACCCGCCGGCCGCAGCCCCCATCAGCGCTTTGAGCTCCGCATCGTCGTCCACCCCGCCGCGCAGCTTGTCCGAGATCTCCTCCGTAACCGGAACCACCTCGGCGACGGCTATCTTGCCGGCGGTTCCAGTGTCGGCGCACCTTTCACACCCGGGGCCCTCGAACCGTACCCGGCTGAGGTCGGCGGAATAACTCCGCAGCGCATTCATCGCCTGGGCAGCGCCCTGTCTGTTCTTCGCTTCCTCGTACGAGATCGAACACCCTGGGCAGACGCGCGGGGCGAGCCGCTGTGCGACGAGCATCCTCAATACATCCGGGGTGCAGTAGGCGCCGCGCTCGAGCTCAAAGCCGCGGGTGGTCTCGAGTCTCGGCACGATCATCGCCGCGTTGTTGGCATGGATCGTGGTCATCACGAGATGCCCGGAATTGGATATCTCGATCGCAAGGCGCCCGATCGGGCCCTCGCGGATCTCACCGACCAGGATCACATTTGGGGCCATGCGCAACATCATGCGCAGCGCCTCACCGAACGCTTTCGACTGAGCTGCGACCTCGACCTCATCGCCGCCAATCTCGAGCTGCACCGCCCCCTGTATCTCCCGCTCCGGCGGGTTCTCCGCGGTAACGACTCTGCGGTACGGCCAGCGCCTGCGCAGCTCGACGAGCATCTCCCACAGAGCCGTCGACTTGCCAGAGCCGGTTGGTCCGGCCATGACGATGATCCCCGTGTCGAGCTGCAACGCGCGCTCGATCTCCACCCTCTGGTCGGGGAAATAGCCGAGCGCGGCAAACCCGAGCCCCCCCGTCGGCTTCGGCGGCAGACGCAACCGCATGCCGAGGTGATCAGCACCGCCGCCGCGCATCGGACCTTCCCGGTACTGGAGCCGAAGCGTCATGAACTTCCCGCCGCCCGACTTCGGATAGCAGGGTCCCCGCGCGACGCGCACAGATTCGATGCCTTCGGCAAACTGCAGCCGATCCGCGCCGATCACCGAATGCTGCATATCTCCGTCCACGAGGCGCGTCCCACCCGCGCTCGCCATACCCTGGACATACGCGCCCATGAGCGCATCCATCTCGGAATGCGTAACGGAGTCATCGACCACATAAACCCGATCGTCAACCGAAAACTCGATCGTCGAATAGCGGTCCTCGGTGGTACGGTGCAGGTGGATATCCGAGGCGTGATAGCTCGCCGCGGCCTGCAAGATGCGCTGTGCGAAGCCTCTCGCATCGGCCTCCCTGCCTCTTTGCGCATCCCCCCGCGCGCTGACCACCCGGACACTTCCACGCAACGCAAGCAGTTCTTCCGGCTCGCAGTAGCGCACGGAAAGACCGCAGACCCGTGCAGCCGACTCGACGAACGACCCTTTCGACAGATGTAGGCGCTTCGGCACATAAAGCAGCCTATCATCGAGCGAAACGTGGCAGAGGCTCGCGTACTCCGGATCGAGATAAGCCAAGAGCTTGGAGCGGATCCACTCCCCAGAATGTCCGTCCTCCAGCTCGACCTCCAATGCCGCTGCCATGGTTACCACTCCAAGCTGAGACGCCAGATGCCTGTGTGCACCCAGCGAACTGCGACCGTCTGCGCGCACGCATCGATCGGCATCTCCCAGGAAGGGATGATCCCCTCGACGGAGATGAGAGGATTTTCCCCACCGGCGGCACGCCAGCTCTCACGCTGCCTGATGGCCCAGTCGGAAATCTTCGCCTCCTCCGAAACGACGCGCCCCTTCTGCGCCACGGCGCACCGTTTGATGCGCAGCGGAATGCTCATCGTGGCTGTGCGCAGGCCGGCCATGACAAGCGTGCCAGGCGGGGCTTCGGTCGCGAGCCCGTGCTCGTCCCTTCGCCAAATGAACGATGCGTCATGCACATCGCAGGAAGCTGCCTGGAGTTTCCATCCGGGCACATTCCCTTGCGTGTGTTCGAACGCATCCAGGCACGCATCGAGTGCGCTACGAGCGCGCACGCCGCTTGGCGGAGGCGGCAGCGGCTTGACGGCTGCGAGTGCGGCAAGCGCCGCGAGGTGCGCCTGCTCCGCGCGATAGTGCTGGATAAACGTGAAGATCCCGGCGAGCGCAACAGCGAGGGCGGCGGCCATCGTGGCGCGCATCTTGACCTTCGACGCACGCGGTAGCGCGACCGGTTCCGCAAAGGCGTGTGTCAGTACCTTCTCTTGAAAGTCCCCGGCCGCGAGCGGCGCTACCCAGTGTATGTCGGTAAACTGCGCCCCGATCCGCTCTCTCGCCGTATCAATCTCCTGCGGGTCGACGAGCGTATCGGCAAGCGGCAGGCCATCGCGACTTGCGGCACACAGATAGGCGCCTTCCGGGGTATCGGCGAGGATTCCCCAGCGAAATGCCTCGGAAGGCAATTGCGGCGCAAATGTATCGGCGTGGGCGGCCACCACCTGTGCAAGCGCGCGCAGCCGCGGCTGGTATACCGAGCTCAGACCGATATCGACGCGATTCTCGGCGCCAGGGGCGATGAAGAGCGCCTCGAAGCTCGGCAGTACATCGAGTTGGCCGGCAAGCCACGCACGCGTCCCAGCGGCACTCGCGGTCTGTGTCGCCCACGAGAGCCACATTGTCCCGACCGCAAAATTAAGCTTGCCTATCTTGACGATGCGCGTTTCAAGAGGCACGGCTCCCTCTGAGAGAGCCGGGTCGTCGAGCTTGCCCATGGTTATGCTCACCGCTGATGAGCCCCGGACGGAAAGTTCGGCGGCGGAGGGATCCGCATCGGCGGGCCGCTCATCGGAGCCGCCCCCTGCTGGTCCAGAGCGCGGGAGTGTTCGTGCGCAGAGACATCCGCGAGCTGCACCGCGGTGTGCGCCCCGCGGGCGAGAAACCACACGCCCGCCGCACGAATCGCGGTCACTTCACCGTACGGAGTCCGCGCCCCCGGTGCCACCCGCAGTCGTCCGCCATCGGGCGCATCGAGCACAGCTCGACGCTCGATGCCGATCGCGATGCGCTCGACACGCGGGAGAGTGCGCCGCCCCAACATGCCTCCCCGCGAGAAAAGGGGCGGGTAGGCCCGGCTCATCCGTTGTCGAGCGGCGCGGACCGAGCCGCCCCGCTTTGCTCTCTGTCGGGCCTTGTCCACCACGTTGTTGAGATACGCCGTCACGGCCTGCTCGTATGCGGTGCTGTCCCCGGGGGGCGCGGCAACCGGCGCAAGGGGCGCCGGCGCAGTGGACTTTTCGGGTATGGCGGTCTTCGCTACACCAGCGGTCTTTGCGGGAACGCCTGCGAACGCCGTGGCGCCTGCCACGAGCAGCGCACCCACGACGCCAATAGTGATGAGAGTTCTGCGCATGATGATTCCTCGTATCCTCAACTCGCCTTCGCGCTGATTGTGACTACGGTGATCGTATTTGAGTCCTCTCGCAGATGCCCGCCGCCCAACAGCCAGAGATCCGGGCTTCCCGTGCCCTCCGTCTGCGTGGAATCCTGATCATTACGGAATCCGAGCAGCATCACGGTCGAGCCAGACTGCATGTCCACCATCTGATTGAACGAGGTGACTGCTTCCTGCGGAACCTGCAGCACCTCGTTGCCAGAGGTGATCGTCTTGAAGGTCGGATTGCCGGTATCGCGGAACACCATCGAGAGCACGATCCGGTTGCCGTCCGCGATGCGCGGCGTTAGCGTCATGGCGACGCCGGCGGAGATGTTCCCGGGCGTGAGTGTCGAGTATCCGAAGGTGCTGGCACCCGTTACCGCGGCATTGGTCGAGACCTCGGCGAGATAGCCGTAGTTCTCCGTATCGTTGACGGTGACGGGGTTGCCATCAAGCGCAAGGAGTGTGTTGTTGTAGACTTCATGCACCGCACCGATTTGCGATAGCGCGCTCACCGTGGCCTGCGTACCGTTGAATGGACCGGTTCCGGCGTTGAACTGAATCTCCCCGGCGCTGGCCCCATTCGAGAGCGTGAGAGCCGAAGGGGCCGTCACTGACACGGAGTTCAGCCCCGACAGGTACTTCCAGACGAGACTCGGGGCGATGCCATAGTCCTCGCTGTTCTTCAGGGTGACCTGGTAGACCTGTACGCTCACCTCGACCTGTCGCTGCAGGCGATGCGAGAGGCTGCGCACCCAGCGAGAGAACCGCCTGACGTCTGCCCGGCTGCCCGTAATGGTCACGGTCGCGGTCGACTCATCGGCGGTAAGCTGCGCCGGCGATGCGACCACTTCGGCCTCGAGCAGCAGGCCGTGCCACTCGTCGGTGTTGTACGTCTGCGTGGTTGTCACGGAGGAGTCCGACGTAGAAGTGCCGATGTTCGTCGCACCGCCAGCCCCTCCGCCACCGCCACTGCCACCCATTCCACCGGTCGAGTTCTGCGCCCCGACCTGCGCTTGGGATTTTATCGTGCCTCCGAGCACCGGGAGCTGGAATGTCCGGGTTATGGCACGGATGAAGCGCACACCGTGCGGGGTGTACTCGCTCGTGTAGCCGATCGCCTGCGAGATCGCGGTAACAAGCCCCGAGCACGCGCCCCGGTATGAGAGAGGCGGTAGCTTCACGCTGTGTCGGAGATCGCCCGTGTAGACGGTGGCCCCGCAGTTGCTTTGGATGAACCGCACTGCATCGAGCGCGCTTGTATCCTCCATCGTCTCGTACACGACGTGGCGTGCCATCGAGGCCGGCGGCGGGAGATTGTGCCGGCGCTCAAGGCCACTGTAGACGAAATACCCGTGGGAGGCGGTGATGGCCGGTTCGGGCTGCGGCAGTGGCGCGCGGGCCGATGGCGGAGGAAACAGCAGCGCGCTCTTCGGTACTGTGGTGGCCTCCATACCAGCGCAGGCCGAAAGCGCCGCGCACATGAGCGCCACTGCCATGAGCCGTAAAAGGTGAGGATTACGCATGATTAAAACCCGTTGTCATTCCCGTCGGTCGACTCGACGACCAAGGTGTTGTTGGCGCGGTACTCGATGAGCCGAATGGGCGCCCCGTTCGCGATCGCAGAATGAGCCCAGAGTCCGACAGCGGATAAAAACGTGCCGGGGATCGCCGCAAATGCCGGCGCATGCCAGTACTTGGCGAGACGCCGTGTCTTCCAGACGACGGTCCACCCGTGCCGCGATCCCCACTTATCGAGGGCTTTGCTCATCAGCTCACCCTTGGAGATCAGCCACACCTTGGGCACCGGCGGGGCAGAATGGGCGGCGGCCTGTGGGTGGGCCGAGGATGTGCCCATCGTCGATGTCGACACCGAGGCGCTCGCCATGATCGGCGGGCTCGAAGCGACGAGGGGCGCAGCAGGGGGTATGCCGTTCTGTTGCATGCTTCCAGCAGGCGTCGTGTACACCGTGAGGACCTCCCCAGCGCAATGCTCACCGACGGCGATTTCGGCGTTGCGGTCCACCCCGAGTACTGCGTCTCTCAGGGCATCTTTCCGATCAGCCGCCGGCCACCGCACCTCGGTGCGCTTCAGCGCCTTGGGCAGATCGACCACGACGGTCTGGCCGGGCGGCGCGATCGCAACCAGTGCGCGCGAGAGACTGACTGGGCCACCGGCCGGCACTGTCTGCCGCCAGGCGGGACCCCACCCGGCCACGGGAGCCGTTCCGGCCACGGCGATCGGGGCGACGCCACAGAGCAGCGGCATCGCCATATAAAATATGTCACGTAGACGCATGTACCTCACCGTATCTGGATTGAGCAGGACCACTCGACCAAAAAACGACCATCAGATGGTTATAGGTAATGAGTGCGGAGAAAATTTTGGATAAAAAAAAATCAGCCGGCCTCAAAAGAGACCGGCTTAAAAAAAATTCAGGCCGCACGGCGGATCTCCCGGAAACCGGGCGGAAACGCCGAAACACCCCTGCTCACATATGCATCGAGCCAGTCGATACCCTTTGCACCTTCCTGGATCCGGCCGGCTGGCACGTGAACCTCCGCCGTCCGTCCAGCCGCGCGCAGCCGCTCGGCAAGCTTTCCGGCCGCTTCGAGTCCGCGTCCGCTCACGTCCTTGTCGGCAAAGATGTGCACCTCGCGCACCTCGTCCGGCACCTCAAGCGATTCCATGAGCGTGGCCGAAACGGCCGCCCAGACTGCAAGCCCAGTCCCCGCCCGCACCGCGAGCGCGGTTTCTATCCCCTCTGCAACCGCGAGCACTTCCGCGGGGGCGGAGAGCCGAATGGCTCCTCCTCGCAAGGATGCCGCGCGCATGGTCATCTTCTTCGGCGATGACACGTCCGCTTTTGTGCCCTGCTCAGACAGATACGTGCGATGCAGACACACCGCGCGCCCGCCCGGCAGCTGGATGGGGGCAACCATGGCTGGAAACGTGCCTGTCGGCCGCCACCGGCCATCTACTCTCTCGCAGTACTTCAGGCCCGGGTGAAACCCCAGGCGATTCGAGATCGCCGTCCGCGGGATGCCCCGCTTGAGCAGGTACTGCTCGGCGAGCGTTCCGCGGATGTGCCCACAACCTGACCAGATCTGCATGATCGACGCCCGCACCCGCGACGGATCGGGCTTTCGGAACTCCACCGGTGCGCGCGCCACCGGCACGGCACCCGACCTGTCCCCATCGAGCCAGCGGTGGATCATCCGCGCCGCCTCCCGCGTAGGGACTTGTCTCACCCAGGCGAGCAGCTGCACGCCGCTTCGAAACTTCCCACAGGTATTGCACACCCCACCGCCGGTCTCCCGGAAATCGTTGAACACCCGGAAGCCGTCCTTCCCTCCGTGCACGGGGCACGGCACATGATCCGCACCAGCTTCTATCGCTGGCGTGAGCTCAGGAGCGAGCTCACCCAAGATCTCCGCCCATAGCCCTCTGGCTTCATCTGAAAGCATGAGGACTCCCTCTGTAGTGAACCTGACTCTCCTATAGGTACCCGCACCGCCAAGCGCAGATATAAAAAGAGCCGACGGAATTCCGTCGGCTCCAGTGATCAGATGACCGCCGTCAATCAGAACGGCACGCTACCCAGGTCAAAATCATCATCGACCTCTGCGTGACTGCTCGCAGCCGCCGTGCGCGCCCCGTTGGGCTGCCCTCCGGCTCGCTGTCCGCCGCCACTCGTACGTCCGCCGCGAGGGGCCTCGTTACGAGCGGGCTCGCTGCGAGTACCCTCGTTGCGCACACTGCCGCGCGCGCTTTCTTGGCTACCCTCCTCGGCACCGTCCCCCTCGGGACGCCGATCGAGCATGCGCAGTTCGCGACCTCTGATACTGGTCGAGTAGCGCACCTGCCCGTCCTTCTCGTACTTGCGGTGCTCGAGCGACCCCTCGATGTACACCAGCGAACCCTTGTGCAGGTAGTTCACGGCGACATCTGCGAGTTTCCCGAACAGCGACACCTGGTGCCACTCGGTCTTCTCGCGCCGCTCGCCGCTCTCCCGATCCTTCCAAGACTCCGTCGTGGCGACATTCAGCCGCACGACCCCTTCACTCACCTTTTCCGGTTCCTGGCCGAGCCGGCCAATGATCTGCACCTTGTTCAACACGTGATTTGTCCTTTAGAGCCCGCCCCATTTGGCGGGAGCGACTGTCTCTAGCGAACGGGCGGGAAAAAAACTATGCGGCCGTGGGCGAAATATTTTCGACCTGGGGGACGGCCGTGCCGGATTCGCCACCAGGCGCCGTCGGCGCGGCCTGCTCGAGAAGCGCTTCGGCGTACCGGTCGAGAAATGCCTGCATGCCGGTGAGCGTCGCGGCGGCGTCGCGGTGCACGAAGAGCCGCCCGCCGACAACACGCGCGATGGCCCCTACTGGATCGCCCGGATACCCGAGCGCGAAGGATTCACCGGCCCGCCGGGCATTGGCCGCCAATAAAAGACCGAGAGCCAGCGGTACGCGCGCCTCGACATCTTGGCCGTCCGTGCTCAGATGGCGGAACACCACCTCGTCATTCAATAGCATGTCCGAGCTCGGCAGAGAGGCAGGAAATGACGCCGGTTGAGTTTTCACGGGTACATCTCAATGCTTAAGGGCAATGCCTGTGATCTTCGGCAGCAGGGAAGGCGCCGGCAACCCCTGCTGCAGGTGCAGCTTTCCATCCGACCCGAGATAAAAAATCCCGGGCGTGCCTTGGATCCCGGCCTGCATCGCCAAGGATAAATTCACCGCGAGGTCCTGACGCAATGCAGGCGTGAGCTTGATCCCCGGCACACCGCCTCGCTCCCGCGCGACATCGAAGCGACTCTCCATTGCGTAGAGCGTCTTCCTGCCGCCCGCGAGCACGGCCGCCGCGCGTGCAGGAGAGGAATGGAATAGGATTCCCACCGGGATCCAGTGCACATCGAGCCCGGCTCGCTCATAGGGCCGCAGATCGAGCCACAGTTGATGGCAGTATGCGCAGTTCGGGTCCATCACCACCCATATCTGGTGGTGAGGATCGCCGGTGCGCGGGCCTTCCGTCACCGCAGATGCGGCCTGCAGCGCAGGCCACAGCTTGTCGAGATTCGGTGCGCGTTGGTACATTCCCGCGTATTGCCGCGTGAGATTTTGTCCCTTCTCGTTCGATAGGATCCCGGCAATGACCGTCTTGCCGTCCGGTGTCGTAAAGAGCACCGAGTCCTCTCCGTTCGGCGCGCGTGCGACCCAGCCGGTGAGCCCGGATACGGCCGGGAAGTGCCGTACCAGATGGTAACCCGCGGCGACAACAGGCAGCAGCGCCACCGGCGTGGGCATGGCCGACGCCACCCCACACGACCCTACTACGCTGAGCGCAAGCAGAGCGACAAGGGCCCTGACCTTCGAGGCGGTCACGCAACCTCCGCGTGCTGCGCTGGTTGCTCGGCTCTCTCTTTGATCTTGGCACGCACCCCGGCGAGTAGTCCATCGCGCAGCCACGCCGGATAATCCTTGCCCTCCCCGTGGGTGAGGAACGTCTCGATATCACCGAGCGGCGCGTTGTGACGCACCCGCTCCGAAATCGACTTCACGATCAGCTTCTGGCGCGGCGTGATGCTTTTCCATTGCTCATCGGTACCGAATGACGGGCGCGCCTTTGCCGATGCCGTGTGTGCGGTCTGCGCCTGTGCACCGTGCTCGGGCTCGGGATGGCGCGTGTCTTGGGGCTCCTGTGCTGGCTCGCGCTCTTTGCTCGCTTGAGCGCTCGCGGCCTCAGCTCCCCGCTCCGCCTTTCCACTCCGCCCCCGCGCTCGAGTCCTATCGGCGCCCTCGAATGCATGGCGCAGGAGCTGGCGGAGCTTGGGCAACTCGTCGCGCGCGATGAACTTCTCCTGCTCGAGGTTTACCCACGGGGCCTCGAACGAGTAGAGATACCGGCCGATTCCCCACTGTACCGCGGCACGTTTGAGCGCATCGCTAGGCGCCCCCTTGACCGCAATCTCACGGTCTTTATCCGGATCGTGCGCATCGTCCTTCACTTCATCCTGCTGCGCGATATCGGCCTTGCTGATCCATTCTCCGCCTACGCGCAGGCTGAGGATACACATCACGCCGCCGCCCGCCGGCGCCGCAGTGAACTCATTGCGCCAGTTCTCAGGCCCCATCACCTCATCGAGGCGGTCTTGTACCAGACGCGCGGTGAGGTAAGGCAGTGCCTGGCCCCGATTGCGGTTAGATCTCATCCGCGAACCTACGCGCCAGCGGATGAGCTCAACGTCGAACGGGGCGCGCAGCCTCGCGAACATTTCCGACAATTCTTCGGATTCTTGCATGTCTGACCTCTTGCCCCAGGCGCTGCAGATACCCTATGGTATGTAGGTAATGGATAAAAACTCTGATCCAGCTACTTTCTATTTTATACTTTCCGCTGGCACAAGCGAGCGGAGGTTCCCGACGATCAGTACGGAAATTGACCCATGAGCGCAAAACAGACCACAGCAGAGCACAGGCTCACCCTCGTACAGACCGAGACTCTCATGAGACTTGCATCACAAATGTCCATCGAGATAAAACCCGTGGTACGGGGCAAGGAATTCGCGCTCGAACTCTCTGGCGAGGGTTTCTCTGCGCCAGAACCCGTGACGCTGCCGCTCTCGAGCGCATACGCGCGCCTCCTCGCCGAGGTCTGCAGTGGGCTCGCGCCCTGGATCCCGTTCTCCCCCGCGGAGACGTGCGAAACCACGCTATTTGGGCTCGGCGAGGACGCCCTCAATACCGTGATCCGTAAATACCAGTACCGGCTCGCGATGCGATTCACGACGAAATACCCTGCCCCGCGCCGCACTCGCGCCGCCGGTCGCTCTGAGCACAGCCTGTTCTCCTCGAGCACCCCCGCTCCGAGCGCCGCCGATGCCGTTCAAGCGATGGCGGCCGGCTGAGCCAGAAAAAATCCCCGGCCGAAGCCGGGGATGGATGAGGATAAAAACTTCAACGTCGCCTGAGGGTCAGCATCGCCCCTGCAAGCGCCTCGATGTCCGCGCGGATCAGCGCCCGATCGAAGTACTTCAGTAATTCCGAGAGATACCCCTCGTCACCGACGTAGAGCCCGGTGGTGTGCACCCCGCGCTGGTGCAGCCAGTCCTTCTGGATCGGCCGGTCCGTGATGCACCCGTCGGTGTACACGCACACGAAGTCCGCTCCACGCAACACCTCGATATTCGACCGCAGGGCGTACTCCAGGCCCTCGGCACCGCCAAACGGTTCGATCTTTCCGATGGTCTCGAGACTCATCGGCAGCCGAAAGCGCTGCCAGTGATACCTGCCATGGCCGACCGCGAGAATCACGTGTCCTTCGATCTTGCCCTCGCGCGCAAGCCTCGATAGCGCCCCGATCAGCACGCGGCCTTCATCGATGGGCGGCCCGCGCATCGACCCGGACAGGTCGACCACGAGCTCGAACCTCCGGCGGGCAGCGCCAGTGACCGTGCGATGCCGGTAGGGCGACCGCTCGGTCGCACAGTGCCGCGCAGAGATACGCTTCGCAGGATCATCCGAGTAAGTCACCCGGGTGCGATCCTGGAAGAGTTTGCGCAGGTGCTGTGCGATCGCCGATACGCGTCCCGGATCAAGGGACGACCCCGTTCCGAGAAGCAGATCCATGGTACCGCCTTCCGGCAGATCTATGAGTTCATCGGGTGTCTTCCTGCCGCCGGTGATCTCTTTGCCACCCAGATCCTTCGTATCCTGGTCGAATGTCTCAAGCGCCGCCGGGTCAGCTTGCAGCATCATCGACAGCTCGAGATCGCCCCCGCCGCCAGCGCCTGAACCTCCATCGGGCGGCGGCAAGCCGAACTCATCAACCCAGCGGCGCAGCAGCGGCCGCATTTCCCCAATCGTGCCGCCGAGGGCGCACATCTCCGTGTAGTAGCCGAGCACCGACGTCGCCACCGACGCGCAGCTGCGGTCCACACCCCGCTTCTCATCGCGGCAGACTGTGCACGAGGCAGCGCTTGCGTGTGCCTCGAGACTCTCCACTGTGAATTCGCCCTCGCTCTGGATCAGCGCGAACAGCATCGCCTGCGCCAGCGCGGGGAGCGAACTGACCTGCTTCGGCTCGAAGTCCGATCGCTCGAACTCGAGCCACTCGAAGCGGATCTCGTGCTTGCGTCGGTAGTGCGCCTCCATGCGCGCGTCCTCGAACAGATTCCAGAGCCCAAAGGGCAGGCTTTCTGCCGTGAGCAGTTTCTGGACCGCCGCGAGATCGCGAACGGTGAACTGCGCGTGGCCCTGCTCGTGACGCACGTAGGCGCCTGTGTAGCGGCCGAGCTGCTCGTCGGTGAGCTCTGCGCGCACCTGTGGATTGTCGAATATGCCGTTGCCGATGTAGATCCGATGCGGCGGCACCCACGTCCAGCAGCCGGTATTGAACCCAGGCTTGATCCGGATGCTGAGCTCTTCATCGACGTCTCGGCCCGCGAGTATCCCCGCCAGCACCTCGTCGCGAACAGCCGCTTCGATATCAAAACGCATAAAAAACCTCGCCTAGTGACCTGTCGGTCTATAGCGAGCACGCGGGCAAGAAAATCCCCGGCCGAAGCCGGGGAATAAAAAATCAGACCCAAATCCTGCCCTTCATCCCGGGGAAGCTCCGCGTTGCGAGCTCCCTCAGCGACTTCAGCTGCGCCTCCTCGGGCTGACCGTTGAGGTCCCGAGCCACCCACTGCAGCGCCTGGTTCAGCACCTCGGCGCCCACCTGCGCACGACTCCTCGAGAGTTCGACCGCGCGCACGAGCGTGCGGGTGGTCGGTGCGCTTGCGATCATCCCGGACTTCTTCAGCTTGACGGCCGCATCGTAGAAGACCATGAGGCTTCGCACGATCCCGGGCACATCCTCGAAACCCTTTGCCGAAAGCGCTTTGGTGAGAATCGCCTGCAGCTTCTCAGCAGAAGTGTCCTTGCGGATGATGAGAAATCGCTCAGCGAGCGCAGGATCAGCCGCATCCACCGCGTATTCGCACCCGACGTTGGTCGTGGCGATGACCGCGAGGTTCTCGACCGGACAGGTGAGCACCTCCTCCTCCCCGACGCCATCGACGACCTTGACGATGCGACCCGTGCGCAACCGATACTGCCCCTCATCGGGCGAGAGCACCGTCAGCAGCACCGAGAGGTGCCGCTGCGGGATGCGCAGCATCTCATCGATGAGCATGCACACCTTCTGTCCTTTAGATGCGGTCCGCACCGCTTGCGAGAGCGCACCATCCTTCCAGACGAAAGAACCATCCGAAACCCGCACCGGATAGCCGAGCAGGTCAGCGGCTTCCATGCTCTCGTTACCGCCGATTTCAACGAGGACGTGACCCTTGGTGCGGGCAAAACGCCGCGCGCCGAAGGTCTTGCCCGCTCCGCGGTCGCCCTCGAAAAGCATCGGCACCTGGAACAGGTACTGCTCGTAGAGCTCATCGTCGTCATCGCGCACCGTCACGCTGCCAGGGACCGCGCTTGCGCCGCCGAGGTACTCGTCGAGTTGCGCTGCCATATCCCGCAGGTCGGTCTCGGTCAGCATGCCGAGAATGTGCTGCGTATGCACACAAGATTTTTTATTCCAGAAGTCGCAACGATCGGACGGGGACTGCGAGCCGTAGTGGCTCATCATCTCCGCCGTCAACGTCAGCTTGTTCGTACCGCTCAGTGGCTCAAGGGCACTCTCCACGCGACCTGTGGCCTGCTTGGCCGAGAGCGCCTTTCTACCCTCGAGGAACGAGTCTCCACACCACAGCGCATACGAAAGCTCCCCTTTCGAGTTGCGCCGCACCGAGGCACAGACCAGGTGCGTTTCCGCGCCTCCGCGTACGCAGTAGGTGCGCACCACCGCGAATGAAGCCTTGCGCTTCGTGATGTTCCAATAGGGGTATGGGATCGCCACCCCTTCCGAAACGGACCAATCCGATGACTTGGTACCCTCGGTAGAGATCTTGCCGAGGAATGCACTCAGATCCAATTTGCTGTCTCCACTAGTGACCTAGCGGTCTATAGCGAGCGGGATCCGCGGAATTCCTCACGCCAGCGGCAAGTATTTCCGAACACAAAGAAAGCGCGGGGTGGTGCCCCGCGCTCGAGAAATAAAAAAAACGCTCTACGCCGCATACCCGCCCGCGTAGCCCCTGGCCGGCGCCCCGTAGACGCTGTCCAGCCCACAGTCGCGCATCCAGGCGAGCACCGTCTCCGGTTTGGCATTCAAGATGCCGCATTTGGCCCGGTACGGGCTACGCTCGGTGAGACGCGAGACATACGCGATCGGCGTGCCTGCCCTCGCCGACGCTTCAGCCAGCTCATAGGGCGCGACGGATTTATCCGGAATCCACGCCACCCATTCCTCTCCGATCTTGATCCGCTCGGCGCGCGCGAGCGCTTCCGTGGCGATCCGAATCCGCACCCGGATCTCCTCCTGCGTCAACCCGAATCGCGCCGCCCGCGACCGCTCGCGCCAATCGGCAAGCTCCTCAGGATCGACCCCGGGGCACTGTCCCCGGTACGCGTGCGCCAGACAGTGATCGGCCGCGGCGATGAGGCGCTGCTCGCGCGTCGGTTCCTCACCGAGCAGCGTGAGCACCTGGCCGAGAGACGACCCCTCGTAGTACCGCTCAGGCGGCAGGGCATACCCCGGATCGCCTGGATTGTGGTGATCGCAAAGATCGTCCGCATCGAGTCCGAGCACGTCGCATTCAACAAAAACCAGCTGGCGATCACCGCGCGGCAGCAGCCCGGAGACGCCTGTCGCCTGATAGGCCTCGGCGCTGTTCACCGTACGGCCGCCCGCCGTGGCACTCGCCCACTTGATCTCGGCGGCATCGAGCACGCGCGAGACCTCTTCCATCTCGGGGTCACGCGCCCCGAGCACAAAGAAATACCCCATTTTTTTATCCTACCTTCACTCAAATATGTCCTTGCTTACTCATAGCGAATCGTGTCGCCGGAATTTCCGAACAGCGCGTCGGATTAAATTGCTCGGCCAGTGGAGGCCAAGCGGTATAATGTCCCCACGGGTTGGCGAAGATGGAAAGAGTACGTTTCGTGGTCCCCTATAAAAAGATAAAAACGATCCTCGAGCACAGCGACGGAGGCCGCGCGCTGCTCGAGCCTCACCGTCTCCTGGTGCGCAAGGCGCTCAACGAAAAGGTGTCACACGACGGGGAGGATGTCCTCGAGTGGCTGCACGACACCGTCACTCGCGGCACCTACCGCAAAGAGTTCTTCCTGAACATCGAGCACCTGACGCGAGATGCCAAGGGACTGCTCTTTTGGAAAGAGCATCTGATCGGCCGCTTCATGCTGTCGAACGACGAGAAGGACAGGGAGACCGCGCAACGTCTCGCGGCGCACTGCCGTGACCTCGAGGCAAAGGGGTTCACGATCTCTTCGCGCGCGCTGCTGAGTCCGGAGATTCTGCAAGCTCCCGCCGACACTCCCTGGAAGCAGGCGCTCTATACCTATGCGATGTTCCTGACCAAGGCCGATCGGGTCCGGGTCGCGTTCTGGGCGAAGGCGGGCAAAGCGGTGGTGATGCTCGAGCGCCAGCCGGAAGGCGAAGTCCTGTGCTCCATGACCCAGGGAGATGCGAGTCAGGCGTTGCAGAACGTACTCGACAAGGAAGGGTTCAAGTGCGAGTACGCCGGCGACTATGCCACATTCGAGCGCCTGATCGAGAAATCCGGTCTCACGCCGACGGACATCGAGCGCGCCCTCGCCGTCAAGTGAGATTGAGATCCATTTCGCTTGCAGATAAAAAATCACGGCGGGGCAACCCGCCGTGTAATCAAAGCATTTGCGCCCTCTCCTTCAACCGCGTGCTCAGCGCGAGCACCCGTTCCGCGTAACCGTTCTCGCCGCCGGAATATCGCCACAGCGCATGTTTGACACGCGCTGCGCCGCGCGCGCCGTATTGCACGAGCAAGGCCACCCCGAGACGGATGTTCGGCGTGATCCGAAACAGACTCTCCGGCCCGCCCACAGCCGCCACGCGCCGCTCGTGCACCCGTACCGCGATTTGCATCAGTCCGTAGGCACCGCCGTAGCGATTCACCACATGCGGCCTGAAGCTCGACTCGACCGCAATCACGGCGAGCACCAGGTACGGATTGATGCGGCGGGCACGGGAGACGCGAAATACCGTCTCGGCGATATCGAATGCACGCGCCGCTGAAACACGGTAATCGCTTGCGATGAACCTGGCCGCCCCGGTGATCGCCGGCGCGATGCTCACGTGCGAAATCGCAGGTTTCGCCATCACGGGTTCCGTGCAGACCACCGGATCGACCCGAGCGCGACCGAGAACCGATATGGCCCCGATCGTTCCGAATAAAATCCACCCGCAGGTGCGGTTCGCCAGAAGCATTTCCAGCCCTCATCTGTTGACCTACAGGTCTATAGCGAGGGCGAAGAAAAAATCCCCCAGGCAGTAAACCTGGGGGATTGTTAAGTCAAATAGAAGATCGTCAGTCTTTGGTCCACGCCACAGCCAGCGTCGGGGAAACTTCCGTTCTCACCCCGTAGGGCGCGAGGAATTTATCCGCCGCCGCCACCATGGTCTGCACCACGATGCTCTGGTACTCGATCGCCTTGTCCTGCGGGACGTGCAGTACGAGTTCATCGTGCACCTGGTTGCACACACACCGGAAGATCCGCGGATGTTCGACCCTGAGCCGGTGCATTACCTCCCCCAGGATATCCGCTCCGGTGGACTGATCCTGGTACGAGAGCGCCGCGTTGACCCCGAATGCGCAGATCTCACGGCCGCCGAGATCCACCGACATGTACGCCGTCTGGAATTTCTTGCCCTTCACCGGATCGGGAAGCGCCACCAGCTCGAGCGGGTTCATCTCCGTCCAGCAGTGCCACAGGTCGATCTCAGGGTAGGAGTCGAGCCATTTGGAAAGCTTCTCCTCCGCCTCCTCGAGCTCCCAGTGCACATCGAAGCCCGCCGCGGCGTAATCCTGCAGTCCCTCGCCGCGCATCCGGTAAAGCAGCGCCAGATTCGGGATCTTCCCCGAGGTCTTGCGCTCATCCCCGAGCCGCTTCTTCTGTACCTTCAGCGCATCTGCAATCCGATCGGGCGGGACGCCCGCGAACACCTCGAGCGGCCGTTCGCCGCGCATCTCGAGTGCCGTCCACGTATGGATGTCCATACCCGGAATCGAGAACGCATCGCGCAAGGAACCCCACTCGGGGGTGCCAGCCTTCTTCGCCCGTTCGCGCACCTGCAGTACGCGATAGACGAATCTGGCATGCAACGCCGAAGCTTGCAGCTCGCGACGTTCCTTCCAGTACTCGCGCCATTCGTTTGCGCGATCTGCACGCTCGGGCAGGCTCGTGCCCTGATGCTTCTTCAGCGCCTGCTCTTTCGCTTCGCACACGCGCTTTGCATGCGCCGGCGTCCACTCCGCGATCGCCTGCAGCACGCCCTCGGGCAGGGTCTTAGCCGCGATCGCCGCGGCGATCTGCCGTTGCGCGCGGATCGCGAGCGCCGCGGCTACACGCACATCGAGCGCACCATAATCGACGCCGAGCATGAGCATGCCCTCATCGGCGTGCACCGCGTCGCGAAAGCCCTGGTCGCCCGGGGCCTGCTGAACGTTCGGCTCACTCGATGAGAGTCGCCCAGTGACCGGCCCGTGACCGATATTCGAGTGAATGCGGCCCGCGCTATCGGAGCTCCTGCCGGAAAACCCGGAGAAGTCATCCGCCATGTGTCCGGCCTTCTTCGCCTTGCACAGTCCTACCCACACCGCGAACAGGTCCGTCTTGGCCGCTCCGACCTTGCGCAGGTCCTTCTCGCCGACCTTGGGCTGACAGGTCTTACCCGTCACCTCGGGGCGCACGCCGCGTTTGCGAAAGGCGTCCCCCAACGCAACGCACAGCGCATCGGGCACGCCGGCATCGAAGTCCCTCAGTACAGATGCGTGCCTCTCGAGCGACGGCTCCATGGCAAGCAACTGATCGGCGAACTCTCTCACCTTCCGCCGTTGCTCCTCGACGTACTGCGCCGCGATCGAGCGATTCCAGGGCATGCCGTTGCGACGCATCAGAGCCACTTCCAGCACCTGGGGATCGTAGATCTGAAGCGCAGCTGAGGACTCCCTGCGGATCCGGTATGCCTCGAGAATGTCCCCGGGGTATTCCAGATCGAGCTCGGCCACATCGAGCAGCTCGCAGAGCAGCCGATAGGTCGATTTCACATCTCCGGTCGCATAGTCGTAGTGCTGTTGCGTCAGCACCGGCTCGCACCAGTTCCGCGGTAGCTGGAACGCTTTATCCACCCGTTGACGCAGAACCGTCAGCGCAAGTGCCGCCAGGCTCCATCCGCCGCCTTTGTAGATAATCTCCTTCGCGTTGTCCCGCAGCTCCTCATCGACCTTCTCATCGAACGCAAGCGCCGCCAGGTCGATCGGCTGCCGCGGGCGCATCGCGCGAGCGATCAGCATCGAATCGAGTACCTCGTAACCCGGTTCCCGGTACGCGTACTCCCAGAGCCACCCGAGATCGAACCCGATGTTGTGCCCGAACATCGCGCCGGACTGAACCGCCAGGCTGACCGCACGACGTTCATTCTCGTCGAGCTGGTCGAACTCGAACGCGACCGTTGTCTCCTCGCCATAGTTCTGATCGGGGAACAGCACCGAGACCACCCGCGTTCGCGGCGTGGGATCGACACCCCGCATCAGATCCTTCCTGCCGAACTCGATCGGCTTGCTCGCCGGGTTGAGCTCGGTCGTTTCTATGTCCACAACCTTCCAGGGGGCGGCATGGATCGCCGCGAGCAGATCCTCGTCCGGCGTCGCCCATGGCACAGGCTCCCCGGTACTCGAATCCACATACGCCCCTAAATCGAATGCCAGCTGCACAGGCATCTCCCTCGTGATTCGTGACCTAGCCTCCTATAGCGACGACGCGGACAAAAAAATGCCGCGGAGGGATTCCGCGGCGGTATTCATCGTCCCTAGACTTTTCCTCCTCTCGTCCCCGCGATTTTCGGGGTATAGCGCATCCGGCTACGCGTCGAGCATTCACAAATCGCACCTCTCGTCCCCGCACTTTTCGGGGTATAGCGCATCCGTCTGAGCACGCGGTGTGGATGGAGGTCGCCCTCTCGTCCCCGCACTTTTCGGGGTATAGCGCATCCGATGCGCTGTAACATCTTGATGTCCCTGAAAAACTCCTCCAACTGGTGGAGAAAAACAGCATCGACGATCGTTCTCAGCCCCATGTCGCGTCAGATTTGCACGGACCGCATATTCAGAATAGTCCAGGTCCGCGCCCCTGGCGAGTGGATAAATCCGAAGATCCGTCGGAAATCGGCATGCGGGATAAAAACCGCCGCGGGAATCCCCACGGCGGTTGCAACAACAGCGAACATCGTCGGATTTCGCTCAGACCAGGCTGATACAGCTTTGCGCACATTCAGCCTGCGCCACTCCTCCCGGCACGCATCGGCCACCATCCGCCGAGCAGCGATCTGCCAGGATGCATAGGGTACTGTGACCTCTGGCATATCCCCCCCAGGGCCCTCGCTCCTCGACGCATCGCACCTGCATGGCTACGCTCCTTTGATGTGGATATGGTTCGAAGTCTTCTGGTAAGGCGTGATGTCCACCGAACCTAGATACTTACGGCGAATCGCTTCCCAGTCCGTGCGCGTCTGGGACGTGAACGTCACGGAAACATCCCGGTTCTCGTAAGGTTTCCCGTGACACGCCGCCTTGATCGCATTCTCGATGCGCTTCAGTTCGTCGTGCAGCGGCTTGATCGCCTGCTCGAGCGCGAGGTATCCCTTGGCAAGCTCCCCGATTCCATCGGGAAGCGCGCCGCCTCGCGGGAACGGCATGAGATCTGCGATCCGCCGGTCACGTTCAGCCTCGATCGCCGCGAGCCGCACATACACTTTCGCGAGCAGCCGGCAATCGATGAGCGCTCCGTGCACCGAGGCTCCATCGGCTGCGGTCCTGGAAGAGCGATCGACGCCGAACAGATCGCACAGCGCATCGAGACTCGCCGATTGCCCTGGCCGCAGAACCCTCCGTGCCATCGCCCGCGTGCATACGATCGCACTTGGTATGCTCTCGAATGCACCGGCGCCGCAGGACTTGTACTCGGCCGAAAGGAACCCCGTATCGAACGGCGCGTTGTGAATCACGATCGTATTGCCCGCGATGAACTCCGTCAGCTGCGCAGCGATATCGGCGAAACGCGGCTTATCGGCGAGGAATTCATCCGTGAGCCCGTGTATCCTCGCTGCCGCTTCGGGCACCCGAATGCCAGGATTCACGTAACGGTGCAACTCATCGAGCACCGCACCGCTCATCTCATCGATGCGACAGGCGGCCACCTCGACCACGCGGTCGCTCTTCGGAGAAAGGCCCGTGGTTTCCGTATCGAGTACGATGAGACTCATCGGAGCACCTGTACGCTCGCTACCCGATATTCCGTGGACGCGAGGTCCTGGAACTCAAGATGCCCGAGCGCGCCGGCGTCGATCCGCTTCTGCGCCGCCGCCAGCGCCAAACCCGCCGAATCAGCCTCGATCTGCACCTCATCGGTAAAGATCTGAACCATCTCGATCACAACCCGGTAGCGTCGCGGCGTGGCCTCTGCATTCGCACATGCGTCCGCCGCGTCGGTCGTCTTAGATCGACTCATACCTACCCCTTTTGCTATTGACCTGTCGGTCTATAGCAAGCGCCACAAGGAAAAAAGCCGCCGGATAAAAATCCGGCGGCTGCAGTAGGCTTCGTGATCGCGAGCTCGGCTATCCGCCGATCACCGCAATCGTCTTTCCCTCGATTTTGACGAAGATCGGCTGATCCTCGTGTTCGGCGTGCAGTATCGCACCGTACTTCAGCGCCATGTCCAGCCCGGCGAACGTGCCGTTGATGCACTCGGGGCCATCTCCGCCGAGATAAACACGGTACTGGCTCGCGGGTACCTGTTCGACGGTCGGCACAGGGTCGTCCGTGTACGGATACTCCGGGTCGTCCTCATCCCCCTCCTCGCCGTCATCCTCGTAGCCGACGAAAGCAGGATTCGGGTAGCGCTCGACCTGCACGCCGGTGGCGGTATTGACGACTTCGACGTACTCGATCTCCTCATCCTCGAGCAGTTCCTCGGCCCGCTCGGCGGCTGCGCGCAGCGATTCGTGCGCCTCACGGTATGACCCGCCGACGCCGCCGATGCGCAGCTCGAATGCTGCTTCTTTGGTAGCGATCTCGTGCTCCGCGAGTCGGTTGCGCCGCTCGACTTGATAGCGCTCGAGTTCCCCCACCACCTCGTAGCAGGACACGCGCATCTTCGTGTCGTGGTAGTCCTTCGGGATCGCCACGACGTCGCGCGGGTTCACTTTCGTGATCATCACGCGATCATCGGCGGCACTGGCGTAGTGCGGGAGATAGTCGAACGAGCACACGTGCAAGCCGAAGCTGCAGGTCTGCTCGGGGTCCTCGTTCACCCGGTTGCGCGGCATACTGACCACCTGCCCGACCGAGTTGTCGATCGTGCCGGTGCGGATGTCGCGGTAGTCGGCGCGGACCTTTTTATAGGCCAGGAAACAGCCATCCTCGGTGATCGGCATTTTGCCGTACTCGAGGAAGCTGTACAGGTCCTGAACCGCCCGGTACGACGGGTTTTGCATCAGGTTCTCGAGGAACCTCGCCATCGGCTTCAGGTCGAAGCCTTCCCGGAGCTGGCGCAGCATCCTCGCGGTCAGGGTGTTGTCGATCGGGGTGCCCTTGAAGGTCACCGCCCCGCCATCGATCGCCACGTCGTCGGTGATGCGCTGATCCTTGAGCGCTTCGACCGCGTCGGCGACCTTCTCGAGATCAGAAGCGATGATGCTTTTGATCTCCTCGGCACTCGCGTCGCGCTGAATCGCCGCCACCACCTGGGGGTAGGCAAGCGAATCGCGGTGGATGGATTTGAGATCTCCGTCCACGTAGACGCTGATTCCATCGTTTGTCTGGATATAGGACGGCATTCGTCCTCCTCTTTTGCCCTGGTTAGTGTCCTCAGTGGGCTATAGCGAATGCCGCTGAACAAAAAGAACCGCGGGAAATCCCGCGGTTCTGGATAAAAATTCCGCTACACACCGACCTCGATGGAGAGAGCGGTCTGCAGCATCTTCACCACATGAGGCAGATGCTCGGTGTTGTCCTTATGCGCCAGCACACTCCTGATCCATGTCTTATCGAGCATGGCGAGCAGAGGAAACCGGCGGTTCTCCATCCTATCCACGGAAGAGAGCTCCACGTAATCCATCCGTGAACCATGCACCACTCCGAGCAACGCCACCGCCCCGTTCAGAGCCTCGCGTAGCGCGACCTGCCGTCTGTCGGCCTCGGAGCCGCCATTGCCGATACCGTCCTTCAGCGCACGAAACTCATCCACCCAGCGTGCGAAGGCAGGCGCAGACCGGACAACCGGTTCGAGCGCCTCCCATGCTTGCGCAGAGGTGGGGATCTCGGCGAGGACTGCGGCCATACCGAACCCATCCGTCGTCCGCCAGGAACACGGATTTTCGTGTGAAGACCAGAGATTAGGCAGGTCGCTGAACCCCTCCACCAGCCGCTCACGGTGAGCAAGCAGCCGTTCGCACAGCACACAGACGAGATCCCTCCAACCGTCCTTCTCGAGAGAGCGGCAGGGCTGCGCGTTCGCGAGCACGAGCACCCCGTCAATCACCGGCAGGTCAAGCCCCTGGCCGCGTGCCTCCTCGTACGCGCTCCAGAGCGCATCGAGAATCTTCGCAGAGATATACCGCCCCCCTTTCGGGGTTCGATTCATGAACTCGCCGAACGCAGGGAGGGTATTGCGTGCGATGACGTAGTACCGGCCGCTCTCGCCGATACTGGCGAGATCCGTGTTGGCGAGAGGACGAGAGAGCTTCAGCTGCCCCCGCCCGTCGGGCGGATCTGTCGGCCTGAGCACCTGAGAGTAGTGCGTGAACGCACTCGCCTTCGCGTCCTTTGTCTGTGCATCCGGGGATGGTTTCGACTCGGCCGGCATCGGCCAGCTCGATGCGTTGACGATTTCCAATCCGCCAAATGACTCAGAGATCCTCTGCGCCATCTCTTGAGCATCGGGCCCTGATACGCCGAGTACCTTCGCTTCCTTCCAGGCCTCCCCCTCCGAGCGAAATTTGGCTCGAATCCGCTTATCCACAGCAGGGCTATCCATGATCGCAACGACTGCATCGGCGGAATAGCTCACGCTCAGCGGCATCCCGCGAAAAGCCGCAAGCTCTCCGTCGATCACTTCCGTGCGGCTCATCGGTCGATGCTTGCCCTGGTGATACCCGTAGACGAAAACCCGCGTCGTACCCTTCGATCCCACCTCCCGTGGGGCTCTGTAGTTTGTATCCGTCAGACGGCTGACGATTTTATCCCGAAACTCGACCGGGTCCGGTCCCTTGGGGAAGAGTGGGCCTATGACAGAGAGGTTAGCGAGCACCCCGCAATTCTCGAGTGCCAGCTTTCGGCGGATTCGCCGCCGCGTCAGCCACTCAGTAGCCTCCTCGTGCAACGCGAGATCCTTCAGCCTCTCGCGTAGTTCGTCCATTGCCACCGAGAGCAATGCGCGGATCGCCCTGCGATCCGCCGGGGAATACTCCAGCCCCTCTCTCGATGCCGTCGGGCTCACCGCACCAATCGGCGCCTTCAGCACAAGTCCTCTCTGCAGCAGAATGTCCTCTACCGAGGAACGCCCAGGAATCGCTTCCTGAGAGATCGGGTAGGCCACATCGCCCATCAGCAGGTAACTGCTCGTCTCAGCCGGCAAGACGGCGAACGTCTCGCCCTCGAACGCGGCTTCCACCGCCTTGATCGGCACCCCACCGATGATCCGCGGGAGAACCCGAAACCAGCGGTAGATGCGTTCGGCCTTGGTATGAAACTCGGAAATGTCCTTCGGCTTGATCGGAAATGACACCTCGAGGCCCTGCGGCCAGGCGGAATCGGTGCCTGTGCGTCCCATGAGTGAGAGCACAGGTACCCCACGGGCTCCAATGTGCGCGACGTAGAGACGCTTCTCTCCGTTCTGCGCCACCGTCACGTTGAACGAATCCGTGTAACAGAAGGGGGACTTCGAACCGAGCCCCTTGCCGCCGATGAGATCGTTCGAGTCTCGTTTATCGGACCTGAAGTACCGGGTGTATGTGTCGACCATCTGCTGCTCGTCGAGCCCGAGGCCGAAATCCCGGATTCGCAGCGTAGGATCGAGCACCGTAGGCAGCTGCACCTCGATCGGCAGATCTGGGGTGCCCGCGACGACGTGCGCATCGAGCGCGTTGCAGCTCACCTCGCGCAGTACCGCGGAAATTTTATCCGAGTACAGCCCAGAGGAGAGAATGCGAAACGCCTCGGACGTCGCGTCCATACCAAAGGTGGTTTGAGCCTCGATCCCGGACTCGGCCAGCGTCGACGCGGCAACGGCAACTTTCATGGATTTTTTCTCCGTTTAATGACCTGCCAATCTCTAGCGACACGGGGGAGAAAAACGGAAATAAAAAAGACCCCCCGCAATATGCGAGGGGTCGAGGCACGTATCGATCAAGCGGCCTTGAGCGCGCCGCCGGAAGCGATGTCCTTGCACTCCGCGGCGAGAAGGGCATAAGCCTCGCTCACCACATCGGCATATCCGCTCTTTCCCGAGGCGATCGCATCGAGATTGAGTTCCATCCCGCGCGTGTAGTCGATCTCGACGAAACGGGACCGGCCGACGAGCGCCATCAGCACCGATACCCCGGCCCTGGTGGGCACGAGACACGGCTTGCCGTCCTGCTCGAGGGTGCGAACCAGCCCGCGCTGCTGTACCCGGTGGATGATCGCAGCATAGGTCGAGGGCCGTCCGACGCCCTCCTGTTCGAGCCGGGCGACGAGCGAGGCCTCGTCGTAGTGCGGCGGGAGCGCGCGCTTGCGAACGTGCACCCCGTCGATCGCGACCCGCGCGCCGGGCAGCAGTTTCGGTACCGGATTGGCGAAAGAAGCATCCGGATCACGGGCCGACTCGCCCCGCAGTACAGATCTCCAGCCCTTTGATACCCACGCCCGACGGATCGCGACGAACGGCACGACCGTCCCGCCGACATCCACCGTGAGCCGCGCAACACGAGCCCGATAAACCGCGTCCTCGCCCTGCGAGAGCAGCCCTCGAATGCGGATCAGCCTGTACAGGTCCTCGGAGTGTCTACCGAGTCCGTCGGTCTTTACGCTCCAGTCCGTCGGGGTGATGGCCGGGTGTCCGGCCTGCGCCCCTGGCGGTAGCGGGAACGTCCGTGGCAAGGCCACGCACGAGAGGCCCAACGCTTCGAGCTCGCTCGCGATCGACGGCAGCGCCTCTGCGCTGATGTTCGGATTGTCCGTACGGTGATACGTGATCGCGCCGCGCTCGTAGAGCTTCTGCGCAAGCCGCATCGTATCCGTGCACGACAGTCCGAGCTTCCGATAGCTCGCCTGCAGCATCCCTGCGGTATTGAGCGGTGGGGGTGGAGAAGAGGTGAGCGTGCGGGTCTCGCAGCTCGTCACCACGGCAACCCGTGCAGCGGCGATCTTCTCGATCAGCGCCGCATTCCTCCGCTCCTCGTCCGTGCCGTCCCACACCGCCCGCCAGCCGCCGAACTCGAGCACCGCCCCGTAGGCGGGGGATTGCTCGGCCCGCCGCCGCTCGGCACTCCTGGCGCACACCAGGCGTACCGCCGGGGTCTGCACCCGACCGACCGAGAGCGACTCCCCTCGCAGTCGGGAGACGGCCGGCGAGAGTTTGTAGCCGACCAGCTTGTCGATGACCCTGCGCGCTTCCTGCGAATGCACCAGTCCCATGTCGATCTTGCGCGGGTGCGCGATGGCTTCACGAACCGCTCGGGCGGTGATCTCGTTGAATGACACCCGGTGGTAATGCTCAAGGGAGAGGCATTCCTTCAGGTGCCAGGCGAGCGCCTCGCCCTCGCGATCAGGGTCTGTGGCGAGATAGACCTCATCGGCCTCCCATGCCGCCTTGGCGAGATCCCCGAGCACTTTGCGACCGCGTTCGGTTACTTCAAACTCAGGAATAAAATCAGGTGGCTCCGCACCGATCCGTTTCTCCGGCAGGTCGCGCACATGTCCGATGCTCGCCTGCACGTTCCAGCCTGGCCCCAGCAGTGACCGCAGTTTCGCCAGCTTGCCGGGGCTCTCGATGATCATGAGCTTCATCAAGCGCCCTTTTCTCTTCAGTAATGTCCTGAAGAGCTATAGGCACCGGCTGCGGAAAAGAACTTGTGGTTCTCTTGTGGAAAAAATACGGGCCGCCAGAGTGCGACCCTTGACTTCCTCTCCGCCCTGAAGGGCGAAGATTCCCAGCGAGCTCATGCCGCCAGGCGCCGCTCGGATGAGCGGCGATTTGCGCGCATTGCCCAGGAGTGCTTGTCCCACTCATAGGTTCTGAGCGCAGGGGGGGCCTTCACCCCGTCCCGATCAGTGCCGGGTTTCTGCAATGCCAGGATGTTCGCCGAGCCGGCGGCATCCGAATGCATCGATTTGTCGCAGTCTCTGCAGGAGAGTTTCCAGCGCGGGGATCGGACGACTTTGTGCTCCGGTCTCAGCGTCCAGGGGCACGTCGAGCTCGTGCCACGCTCCCCGACCCGCCTCGAGAGGATCCGGTTCTTCGTCAATGCGCTCTCCAGATAGCCGCTGAAAAGAGCGAAGCTCCAGTAGTTGTGGATCCTGCCGCGCCAGTCCTTGCAGACCTTCACCTCGTCCCTGATGCCCTTCGGCCAGCCGATGTACACCCGCTGCACGACGCAGGCACGGCAGAGCCCTGCGATCGCCTTTGCAATGCTCCTGAGGCCGTGATCGAGCCGGCGCCGCCGCCGCGCATACAGGCGCAGTAGCCGGCGACTGCTCTTCAGCCCGCGGGCGGCGAGCTCTTGCTGATGTCGGGCAATCCTTCTCGTCCAGTACTGGTAGTCCTTCATCAGCTCGCGGCCGGCGAAGTGATGCGCCACGGCCTGTCCCTCGATCGTCAGACTCGCCGTGACGCGCAAGCCCAGGTCGATCGCGGCCGCCCGGCCCGAGTCCTCCGGCATCCGCTTATCCTCGAGCTCCGTGCTCACCGTCACCCGCCAGATCCGATCCGCCTTGTCGTACCTCAGTTCCGCCCGTCCGTCCTGGCCCGGATAGCGCAGCTTGCCCCGAAAGGGAATCAGGAGCCGGCCTCGAGTCGCGCCATGGGCGCTCCTCAGGTCGGCGGGAAGGGTCAGGGCAAACGAGCCGCCATTCGAGATCGAGTACGAACGCGGGGACTTGATAGGAATGAAGTCCTTCGGATACGACTTGTCGCGGTACTTGCGGTACCGCGGCAATCCCGGCCGGTGCGTAAGCTTCCCTTGCCTGAAGCGCACCTGCAGCTCGAAGAAGCCCTGCCAGGCCTCCGCGAGTTTCTTCAGTACTTCCTGGGCGATGTCCGAGGGCAGCCGCTCGTAGTCTTTCTTGAAATGCGTGTGCGCGAAGGTGCACAGCCCCGCGTACCCCGGAACGTGCCCAGCGTGGATAAACTCCTGCCGGCACCGGTAGTTCGCAATATTCCAGAGCCGGTCAACCCGCTCCGCAATCACATCGAGCGTCTGATAGGACGCCCGCATCCTCTGCAGCCTGAGCGTGTTTGTCCGCATCGCCATGCGTCCATGATACCAGCCATATGCGCAGGTCCCGAGCGGTTTTATCCGAACGTCCGTCGGAAATCAGTGCTCCCTGCAATCCAAGAACGGAGCTTCCTCCCCGGCCTGAACGCCGGGGCTTCCGCGCCTGAGAGCGGGTGAGGCGATCGTCGACGTAATCAGGCCGTGCCGCAAAGATGGGTGTCGACGTAAAGCGCGAGCATCAGCTGATCCTCGTGCGATTGCTCGAGACAGGAGGCCCAATAAAACTCACGTCCCTGCGTGCCGATGAGCGCTGTGTGGATCGAGCGCTCGAACGCGTGCGCGTCATCGGCCACCATGACCGCCGGTTCGCCCTCGTTGTACCCGGCGGCATCGCCGTACATGACGAGAAATTCACAGCCCGATCTGGCCCATTCGCGCAGCGCCGCCCGCCAGGGCACCGGTAGGTTCAAGGTCGAGCACAGTCTTCGCACCTCGGCGAGATTTGTCCGATCGACGGCAACGCCGATCGCATCGAAGTTGTGCCCGTTGATCACCAGGCGCTTCTCGTCATTCCGTACGTCAACATTCAGCATGGCTTATCCACCCTATACTGTCTCGTCACGCAGTACCCACCGGCCGTTCGGCCGGCTCTTACGCCACCCGTGCACCCGCACCGACACCCCGGCCTCTTTCAGAACGGGTAGTGCCGCGGACGCGCGCAGCTTCGCGAGCCGCTGCGCAACGTTGCTTGAACTGGTGCACTGCACCCCGAGGACCCCGGAAGGACCCACGGCGAGCACGTCGATGATGCCGAACAGGTCCTGGCGAACCCGCGCGTACGGGTTCCAGCGCTCGACGACCTGCACAAGGGGGTAGCCTGATTTGCGCAGATGCGCGAGGGTGCGTTTTGTAGGACTGGCCGGCATGTTTTCCCTATCGCACCGCCGCCGGCGAAAATTCCAAAAAATATTTTTACCGCTGTGGATTTTCCATAATCCAAGGCAGAGGCCCTCGAAGCTCCCTCTCCTTGATTCACCTGCACCGGGCGATCTTCCTTCAAATGCCGATTCGTTTCCATGAAATTGGCGACACTTAGATATAATGCTAACCTATTGACCTATAATGGCTTTATGGCGACAGAGACGCTGCTTTTGGAATTCAGGCGTCTGTGCGTCGCGACAAAACTATGCGATTCGTTTCCGAAACCTGTAAAGCGTCCGAGTATGATTATTTGACGCGGCGCACAGGTTTCAGAACCACGACCGGATTACGACACATCGGCGTCTGATTTTGGTCAAGGATCGCATCATCAGGCAGGTTTATTGCTGACCTCTATCCACCCACCAAGATGTTGCCCGAACGACAGCAGATCACTGAACAGAGCCCACAGTCGGATCAGGCCGATACGGCGGGGATCCGCATCCTGGCCGATGAGGGCAGGAGCTACATGGCGCGCATGTCGGTAGCGACCTGGATTGCCATTCCCGACCATCCCCGCCGGCGCGACACGGCCCGTCAGGCGAGAAAAGGACACTGGCAAACCGTGCGCCTCGTGCACGGCGCGGCACTCGAGTCCACCCGCTGGGTCGTCGCCGCGGAGCTCGACGGCACGCTGACCAAAGTCGACGGGCACACACGAGCGCTGCTCTGGGCCGAAGGAGCGCTGCCGGCCCCAGCGGAAGTGCTCGCGACCGTCTACCGCTGCAAGGATCGGCGAGAACTCAACGAGCTGCACGCGGCATTCGACACCCAGTCCGCCGCCGAGACGATCTTCGACAAAGTGACCGGTGCGTTCTCGGAACAGGGCCTGGTGCTGACCTCGAAACGGTTGCGCAGCGGCACGATCGCCGATGCGCTGAGCATCGCCACCCGCGGGGTGGCCCGCGGCCAGGATGCCGAAGGCGGGACGGGGGATGACTTCGATGTCTATGGCGCGGTCGAACTTTATGCCGATGAGTTGCGACTGCTCGATACGGTGAACCCCCAGAATGAGACGTTCTACACCGGACTGCTCGCCGCGGCGCTCCTCTGCCTCGCCTGCGATCCGTCAACGCTCGAGTTCTTCCGTGCGATCTCAAACGGCGACAGCCAGACCCGCGCAGGCTTGCTCGACCCGGTCGCCGGCGTTCTCGCCATCATCTCCAGAATGAAGAACCGCCGCGCCCGATTCCGCCTGGAGCAGGAGCGGCTCTGTGAGAGCAGTCTTGGCGCGGTGAGGGTGTGGCAACGCGGCGAGCAAGCCCCAGGCTACTGGTCGAACGGCCGCTACGAACCGGTCGATATCCTCGAAACCGTGCGCGCGGTGCGGGAACGCAAACGCCGCGGCAGCCAGAGCAGCCGCGCATCCTGAGCCGTCAGGGAACAGCCAGCGCGCTCAAGCGCCTCCCAGACCTTCGTCCTCCCCCAGCAACTGCGCCCACTCGTCATCAGACATTCCAGGCCTGTGCGCCTCGATCACCGCGGCGCGCAGATGCCGCGCCGCCTGGCGGGTCTGCCCGCGCTCGAGCGTGTATTGCGCGGCCCGCACCCGACCGAAGAGCTCCGCCATCTCGCTCTCCTGGCGGGCAGAACGGTCAGCACTGGCAACACATGCCTGCTGCCGCAGCACGCGTGCGCAGACTTCAGGCAGAGTGCGCGTATCGACGGGCTTCGGCAGATAATCCACCGCCCCGGTCAGCATCAGATTGAGATACACCCCGGTGGCCGCCGGCTCTGTGAATATGACCACGGGTTGGCGCGGATCTTCACGCAGCAATTCGGATAGCACTTTCCCGCCACCCATCCCGGACAGCTGCAGATCGAGCAGGACGAGATCGTGTCGCTGCGCTCGCCAGAGCGAGAGCGCGCCCTCCGCCGTGTCTGTCGCCCCAACGCGATAGTGTTTGTGCAGCGCGAGCACTGTCGCAAGCGCCGTCGCGGGGTCATCCATCACGACGAGCACCGAACGCCGGCGGACTCCAGAGCGTGCCATGACGAGCGCTGCGCGCAGCGCCTGCGGATCGTCCTCGGTGATGAGCCACGTGTGAGCATCGAGCGACGGCTCGAGCGCGTCCTTCTCCACTTCGGAACACAGCACGAATACCGGCGTTGCCGCAAATCCGAACCGCCCCGAACGCGCCATCCGGATCCAGCGCCAGCAATCGGTGTCCCCGAGCCACTGGCGGGTGATCACCGCATCGAACCGCGCCTTCGCAAAATTCGACAGTGCCTCGAGCCCATTCGCCTTCTCGGTCGCGCGGATCGGAAAGGCAGAACCGAGCTCGCGCGCAAGATGCAGACTGTTCTGTGCATCAGGGTCGACGATGAGCACCTCGAACGCTCTATGAATGCCCGCCGCCTGTCGCTGCCCACAGGCCCGATCGATTGCCAACCCGCCACCAGCCATCCCCTGGAGCCTCCTGGACTTCCGGAAGCCTGAGCCACCAGATACGCGCTACATGGAGCGTGGAATGATCCGGCGAAGCGCGAACAAGCGCAATCGCTCCGACGATCGGTCCGGATCCGATTTTACCTAATCCAGGAAAACGCGCCGGAATCGGGACATCGCCGTGCTCGAGCAGCCGTTCACGCTTAGCCCGCCCGTCGCGACGGATAAAAAACAATTTTTCCGCCGAACGGTTCCCTAGAGAGAGGCATGATGGTCCTATTCGTAGCGATTCTGCTCATCGGCGTGTATTCGATCGGGCATCTGCTCTGGGCGATCATCGCCTGGGAGGTCCGCTGGGATCTGCGCTTGATCCGGCTGGTGATACACGCAGCCCTGTTCGGCGCGGCCGCCGCGGTCATCGCCCTGCTCTGGGCCGGACGGTTGACTCTCTGAGCTGCACACGCCCCTCAGCCGTTTGGCGTCCAAGCGATCAGAAAATCTCCCCCGCCTCGATCGCTATAGACCGACAGGTCACTAGAGAACGAGGTCGGAAATGCCCAGTACCACGAAACTCGAACAGCTGATCAGGATAATCGCGCATGCAGCCCGCTCGAGCGGACTGCACCAGCTGCCGCAGATCGTGTGCGCCATGGCGCAGATGCGCGATGCCCTCCGCGATCCGTCCGTGGCGAAGCGCATCGAGGAGAACATCCTTGATCTGCGGATGACGGCGCCACACCACGCCCACCACCTGCTACGTGCTATGGCCTGGATCGCCCGCAGCGTGAACCTCAACAGCACGACGCTCGCCGAGCTCACGATCCCGCGTCTGTGCGCCGAATCGGTCCGGCTCGCCGAGCTCGATTGGCAGGGAAATTTTATATCAGAAACTTCAAAGGCCGCAGCGGCCTGAATTCACGCCCGGGCACTTGCCCGGGCTTTTCTTTGCGCCGTGCCCAGAACAGACGGCAGGTATAAAAATGCCGCCCCGGATGGGGCGGCGAGCAAGAATACTTATCCCGCAAGCGCCATAGCGCACTGGCCGCGCTCATCGAGCACGTCCCGGGGAAGCGATACATCGAGTCCTTCGATCCACTCGCGCAGCGCCGCGCTACGACCGGGCCTACCGAGGTTGAACACCGGCACCCCGTGACGTTCGGCGAGCTCGATCGCCGTTCCAGTTCCACCCGTACTGGCGGAACGTGTGCGCGCCGACTCGCACCCATCCGCCGTCCAGCACGCCAGAAACAGCGACGGGGCATCGAGATTGAGCCCGAGCACCTGGTAGCAGTTCCGTCCGTGCAGTTTGCGCGCCGCCTGCGAGAGCCGATGCCAGGCCGGATGCGTCCGGCTCGCCACATCGAGCGCCCGCCGGTCCACGGTATAAAGTGGCGAGGGATTACCGTTGAATCTCCGCCACGGCAGGTAAATCTGCATCTGCGATCCGGCCACACCGCGTGCGCCCCGCTCGAAAGCGGTATCGGCGCCCTCGGCGCCCCCGGAGCGCAACACGAACCCAGCGCGCGCAAGGCAGGCCGCGAGCGCCTCCATCTGCTCGAGCACCGGCTGCGGGGTTTGTCGCGATCCGACGCCGGTGTAATACCGCTCAAGGCTCCGGGGTGCCTCAGCCCTACCGCTTTTGCGAAAGTCCGCCCGCCGCATCGGCGTACCGCCGTTGCATTCGCGGCATCGCCAAGCAGCCCAGAACGCCCGATCCTCCGTATATTCGCTCTGCGAGATATCCCAGCAGAGCTGCACACCGCATTCGTTGCACACCGGGGTGACCCCGCCTGGCAATGTTCCCCGATTGATCTGTACACCCACGACCGACACTCTCCTGAGTTAATGCCCTACGCACCTATAGGTAGCGGGGGGCCGGTCCCGCCGAGGGGTAAAAAGCGCCATCGGCTCATCGTGAGCGCGCCGCAGCCCCGGATCGGCGGGATGGCCCGACTGTCCGTGGATAAAAATGAAGGCGTGCAGGGCGCACAGTATAAAGATACAGCTCGCACCGACAACGAATAAATTGGTATGATCGGCAAAGTTATCGAAGTACGTTCAACGCACAAAGCGCGGTGCGTAAGGCCGTCTTTCACATCCTGACGGGCGCCGCGCCGGCTATCGGAAATCGACATTATGCGAACAACAGCCGCCAGCACCAGGAAGGCAAGAGCCAAGGCCTACGTGTACAAGCGGATAAAGGTCCACACCGAGGACGGGAGACTCTCCACTGTGAGTCTCGATCCGGATCTGTACCGAGTGATCGAGAACAAGGTCGGCGCCGACAAGGTCATCACGGTCGCACGCAACGTGGCACGCCGATACGATCCGGCCAAAGCCGATACGAAACGCAGCGCCTACGTCGAGCAGCAGCTGCGCAACGCCTTTGGCATTAAAGCGTCAAAGAGCAAGTACGCATACACGAAACTTCACGTGCGCGACGCGCAGGGCAATCTCACGACGGTGAGCCTGCCGCAGACGTTCATGCAGCGCGTGCGCCGCTCGCTCGACGATGAGCAGATCATCGCAATCGCCAATGAGGCCACCGCGGCGTACGATCCGACGACGATCTTCAATCGCAGCGAGTGCATCAAACGGGCGCTGATGCTGCGGATCGGGCAGAAGGTGCCGTCCGAGCTTCAGCTGTTCAAGCGCAAGTTTCGCCTCACGAACACGCAGATCGCCTCGATGCTGCACGTCGCCCCGAGTGAGGTGATGCGCTGGGAAGAGCGCGGCGAGATCGACTCCGGTCCAGCGCGGATGGTGATCGGCATGCTCTGGAGGGAGCAGTTGAGCCTCGCAGCGCTCCTCAAGAGAAGGCGGCCAGACTAGGCTCAGGTTCGAGCGCGTCCGCCGATTCGACGGCAGCATCAGGCGCCGGCGCGGCATCGAACAGCCGCTCGCGCAGCGCCGCGTCGATCGCGCTCGCGATCTGGGGATTGCTCTTGAGGTACCCGATCGCGTTCTCCTTGCCCTGGCCGATCCGTTCGCCCTTGTACGAGTACCAGGCGCCGGATTTCTCGAGTATCGCGTGTTCGGCGCCGAGATCGACGAGTTCGGCCTCGCGTGAGACGCCCTGGCCGAAGAGGATCTCGAATTCCGCCTGACGGAACGGGGCGGCCACCTTGTTCTTCACAACCTTCACGCGCGTGAGATTGGCGACGACGGTCTCGCCTTCCTTGCGCGAGCCGACCCGCCGGATATCGAGCCGCACCGAAGCGTAGAACTTCAGCGCGTTCCCGCCCGTTGTGGTCTCGGGATTGCCGAACATCACGCCGATCTTCATGCGCAGCTGGTTGATGAAGATCACGAGGGTATTCGCCCGCTTGACGTTGCCGGCGAGTTTGCGCAGCGCCTGGGACATCAGCCGCGCGTGCAGGCCGACCTGTATCTCGCCCATCTCGCCCTCGATCTCGGACTTCGGGGTCAGGGCTGCAACCGAGTCGACCACCACGATATCCACCGCGTTGGAGCGCACCAGCAGGTCGGTGATCTCGAGCGCCTGCTCGCCGGTGTCCGGTTGCGAGATCAGCAGCTCATCGGTGTTGACCCCGAGCCGCGCCGCATAGGCCGGATCGAGCGCGTGTTCGGCATCGATGAATGCGGCCGTGCCGCCGGTACGCTGCGCCTCGGCGATCGCCTGCAGGGCAAGTGTGGTCTTGCCTGAGGATTCCGGGCCAAAGATCTCCACGATCCGCCCGCGCGGCAGTCCTCCGACCCCGAGCGCGATATCCAGGCCGAGCGAGCCGGTCGAGATCGCCTCGACGGCAAAGAGCGGAGCATCGTCCCCGAGACGGATGACGCTGCCCTTGCCGAACTGCTTCTCGATCTGTGCCAGTGCGCCAGAGAGCGCCTTGCGTTTGTTCTCATCCACCGATTTAGCCTCCGATTTGAGCCGTATCCGCGTGCGAAGCCGCGTGCGAGATATCGAGTTCCCGGCGTCGCAACCCGGACTCTCGGAAGAGCTCGCGGGCGAACGCCCAGTCTTTATGCCATTTCGATGGCCCGCGCTTGGCGGGGTAGGAAACCACTTCGGAAATGCCGGCCATCAGGATGTGATCCGTACATCGCGTGCAGGGCACTCCGCCCCAGACGAGACCGGTGTCATCGGTTTGCACGAAATACAGCGTGCAGCCCTGCAACGGAATGCCGACCCGCGCGGCATTTATGATGGCGACGAGTTCAGCGTGCACCATCAGAGTGAGTTTCACCTCCCGATCGCGCAGCCGCTCGGCGGTTTCCTTGATGCCAGCGGGAAATCGGTTGTAGCCCATCGAGCGTACCTCGCCGTCGGGGCCCGCGATGACCGCCCCGACTCGCGTTTCCGGATCGCGCGAGAGCTCGGAATGCTTCAGCGCGAGATCGAGCAGATGCCGATCCCGCCGCAGGCGATCCGTCGGGAGGGCCGCTTCGAGCGCCCTGCCCAATCGATGTGTGCTGATCGGATTCTCGCGCATGTCTTATTCGGACATCCAGGACGGGATCGGCGTCACGTTCCCGCCAGCCTCGATCAAACCAGGGCGCACCGCCCGCACGATGACCGGCCGCGCCCTTCGGTACATCTTCACGACCTGTTCGCGTGAGAATCCGTTCGGGTACGCCGTCTCGAGCAGCGCGAGCCGACCGAGACAGTCCCCCTGTTCTGGGTGCGAGACGGCAACGGTGCCGACGGTCATGATCCCGCGGCGCCACGCCTCGAGCACGCAATGCGCACCGGACGAGGTATAAATCTCGTCGAAGATGAGAGACCCGCAGGGTGGGTACGCGCCTCTGCGCAGCATCGCGAGCAATTTCAGAGCACCTGGGTCCGGTACGATCCCCGGAGAGTCGCCGATCACGCTCTGAGGATAGCGCTCGAGGACGCACAGCACCCGTTCGGCCGGCCTCGCCGCGGCGATCCGGCCCGTGAGCACTGCGGCCACAGCGCTCTTTCCCGTCAGTCCGCCGCCGCAAATGAGCACGCTGCGCCGCTCAGCGATCAGCCGATCGAGCAGTTCGAGATCCTTGGCCCGCCAGGCGAGACCGCCGATGCTGACGAGCGGATCGGTGTCGGGGTGTCGAGCCCGGCCTCGCCGAAGCGATACGCTGAGGGTTTCCGATGCTGCGGTGAACATAATCAGTTCAGTGCCAATGCAGACGGTGGTTGTTCGGCACTGGGCCGAGGTACTTTTTATACGACGCGATCCAGTCGTGTGCGAGCGCGCGCTGCGCGCTCGCGAGTGCAAGACCGCGGTGACAGACCAGCCAGTGCAGCTGTGATTCCAGGCGATCCTTCGCATAGCTGCCCCAGCCTCCGACCACTTTGTGCGGTTGCGGCCAGAGGTTTTTCGGGTTCGTCGGTGAGCCGCCCACCGAGAGCGCGATGAGGTGGTCCTCCTCGTAATGCCACAGTTTGCGGTCTTTGTAGCCGTACTCCCGGATCTGCTCTCGCTTAAGGCGCTCGGTATACGACTCCGGCGGGCGGATGCTCTGTGCGTATCCGCGCACGCAGATCGTCGAGTGGATATTTGCCTGGGTGACCGCGGGATTCGTCACCCCCGGGGTGAGGCGCGGGTTCGGCAGCGCCTTGGACAGCGGATGTACAGGCCCGCCGTCCCCGTGATGCCAGTAATGTTTGTCGTGCCAGCGCCGCTCATTGTGTTGCCAGTCGGACCGATGGGTCCAATAGTGGCTCCAGGCGAACGCAGGGCTCACGATCGCGACCGTCGCGATGAGTGCGCTGCTCAAAAGAAAGATGTGTCTGACCCGGCCCACGCATGACTCCAATAAAAACCCGCCTACCTACCAGGTTATAGCGAACGGCGGGTGCGAACAAACAGAAAAATCCGACGTTTATGACGGAAATAGCCCCTGCCCGGTCGGTGCGAGTTTTTAGCCCGACACGCCGGCGGCGAGCTGCGTCAGGATCTTGCGCACCGGATCAGCCGCTCCGATCTCATCGAGCCCGGCGGCGAGATCCTCGAGGAACGCCTCGCCGTCGTTCTCGACCGCCTTCGCCCCGAGCCATTCGTCCTGCGCGAGCAGCTCCGCGAACTGGCTCTCGGGCAGCGCTGCGGCCGCGGAGGCGGCATCGGAGGCCTCGACCGCGATACCGGTGAGATCGAAGCAATCGGCGTTGTGCGGCAAATCGATGCGCTCGAGCGCCTCGAACGCTGCGCCCGCCTCCCACGCCCACACCGCGGGTTTGTGGTCTTTGCAGTCGATCGTGATCGGCTCGATGTTGCCGGGGTTGTGCCACCACGTGCGCCCCTTCTGCACCGAAGGGGTGGCGAAGTGCATGTGGCCGTTGACCACCATGTCGCAGCCCCGGATCTCCTTCAGCAGCTGTGCGCCGGGGTAGGCGCCCTGGAATGCGAGATCGTGATGCGTGACGAGCACCACCTGCCCTGCCCCGCCTGCCTCGATGGCATCCGGGATCTGCGAGCCGTACGGCGCGCCCCACAGATGCACCGGACCGGCCTCGGTCTCGAGCGTACGCCACGCCCGACACGCCCCGTCGAGCACCTCGATCACTCCGGTCTGCGCAAAGAGCGAGAGCGCATCGGACTCCTGCAGCGTCGTGTCGTTTTTATCGTGATTGCCGCCGAGCACCAGGGGCTGAACCGGGAAGTGCCCGAGCGTCTCGAACAGCCGCGCGAGGGTCGGCAGGTGGTTTTCCTTGGCGCGATGGAACAGGTCCCCGAGGATCACCGGCAGCAGCGAGCGCTCCCAGCAGATCTCGGACGCGCGGGTGAGTTTCTCGAGCACACTCGAGAGATAATCATCCCGCCGCCGGCCGGGACGTGCGCTGTACACGTGCGGATCACCGATGAATAAAATGCCTTTCAATGCGCTCATGATCACTCCCGATTCAATACCTCAGACGTGCAGTTCCCCGCCGCACAGCGGACAGAGCCCGCCTGTCTCCTCGACAATTGCCGCTTCGCGTGCGTGCGCTTCGCGCACCGCGGCATCGGCTTCCGTGACGGCTTTCCTGGCGCGCTCGAGCTCGACCGCCCGGGAAGAGACCGCCCCTGCAATACGCACGAGCGCAGAGAGGTCATGCAGCGTCGGGGCCTCCGGCATCTCGGGCAGCGGCCGGCGGCCTGCGAGCTGCTTCTCGAACCGCGCGATGCGCTGACCGGCAAGAGCGATCCCGGCCGTATCGTGCAGCTGCGGGATCTCCGGCAGCGTCATCGGCACTGGTGCCCGCACCCGGCGCGCGTTGTGCTCGATGCGGGTGATGAGATCGGCAAGCCGGTGAGTTTCCGCAAGCTCGACGGGCGCCGGAGGATCCGCGAGCGCCTCGGCGCAGGCCCGTGCCCGGCGGCTGTGGGTGGCCAGCCCCTCGATCCGGTCCATCAACTCGACCAGTCGGCGCAGCTGCGCGTGCGTCGCCTCGATGTTCTTCAGATCATCGGCGAGCCGCGCAAGCGCCTCGCCCACCTCGGCCAGCTGCCCGGTCGCGGCGAGCTTCTCGCCGAGTTTGGCGAGCTCGCCTTCCCCCTCGCGCACCTGTGTGCGGTCTGAGCGTTTCAGTTCCCCGTATCGCTCGATCAGAGCCGAGAGCCGGCCGGATTCGCGTCCCACGGAGAGGATCTGCGCGCGCAGCGAGGCGGGTCTGTCGAGCAGAAAGACCGGGCTTTTTTGGCTGCCGACCTGAATGTCGAGTTCTCCGGCTCGCGCAATCCCGAGCGCCTCGCTCACCCACCCCGGCACGCCACCGCGGGTCGCCGGCCGCCCCTCGCGCACTGGCTCATCGCTGCCGCGCTCGTAGAGGGCATAGCTCACCTTCGACTGGCCGCTCTTCACCTTCTCCCGTCGCGTCCACACGATGCGCCGGCCGTTTTCGACCTCGAGCGTCACTTGCGCTTCCGTCGCGCCGTGACGGATCAGGGTGTCATCGCCCTCACCATAGGCGACAGCCCGCAGGCTCGTCGCCGCAAAGGTGGACTTGCCGAGATCGTTGTCACCGATCACTGCCGTCACCCCCGGAAAGAGCGGCACGGTCGTGTCGATGTGGGCGCGGAAATCCTTCAAGCGAATCGAGCGCAGCCCCGGGGCTGCATCATCCGGCCACTCGGCGGCGCGCCGCAGCACCTCCACCTGGGCCGCAGCGTCGGCTCCGCGCGTGAGCTTCACCAGACTCACCAGGTCTTCAAACAGCTCAGGCTCGTGATGCGAGATCAGAATGGTCTGGGTACCGGCCCGGCGGGCCACATCCGCGAGCACTCGCACGAACCCGGCCACCCGCTCCGGCTTGATCCAGCAGTCCGGCTCATCGAGCACGATCAGCCGCCGCGCACCGGTGCGCGAGAGCGCCGCGAAGCGCAGCCCTGCCGAGAGCACGTTCGTCACCGCCCCGCCCGAGCCATCGAACGCATCCTCGATCGAGCCCGCATTGTCGATCTGCACATCGAGTGCAGGCGCCCCGCGCTCCTGGTAGAGATTGAGACGCACCTCTCCTTTCTCCGGCAGCACGTCGCGCACGATCGCCGTGAGCAGCTTCTCGAACGCCCCGACACTGCGCCGGTGCGCGCGATTCTGCAGGCGCTCGAGCGCCGCATCGCACTCCTCGACGAGCTCGAGGCGGCCTTTGGACTCGGCAACCCGCTGCCTGAGCGTCGCCTCCCGCGACACGCACGATTCGCGCAGTCCCGTGAGCTTCGCGTGCAGGATGCGCGCGCGCTCGAACCGACCGGTATCCAGTTCCTCGAACAACATGCCTATGCCTCCCGCAACCGCCACGCCAGCACCGTGCAGCACTCGCCAGCGGCATCCAGGACCTTCTTGCGAAAGGTCAGGACCGGACAATTCTCCCGCATGATCTGCCGCACGAGACCCTTGGGGTCATCCACGCCGCCGAGCCACAGCCCAACATCAGTCACATCGCGCCCGGCGAGAAGGGCCGCACGCACCCACGAGAGACGCTCCTCATTCGTCGCGCAGTACGCGAGCTTCCTCGGCAAGCCGGCCGGTGAGTCGGCAGATCCCCGCATGCGCTCTCGCCCGCCTACGAGGCGAGCGCCGCCTCAGCCTGCTTGAGCGCAGCCTCGCGCTCATCGAGTTCGCGCACGAACTTATCGACGGCCTGTTCGTTCTCGCGCTCCCGCTCCCCGTAAAGCCGGCGCAACGCATCAAGATCCCCGGTGCCGAACTCCTGCTCGGCCTCCGCGCGCGCTTCCTTCAACTGACGCTCGGCGGCCTCGAAGTCCGCCTGCGCCCGCGCGCGCCGCTCGATCATCTGCCGGTGGCGAGCTTTCGCCTCCTCGAGCCGCTGCGCCGCCGGCGAACCCGATGCACCCGGCTTTGACTGATTTCTCAATTCATGAGCCATACCGACCTCCACCTCACCCGCGGTCCGCCGCTTCTCGCCGCCGCGCCAACCGATCGAGGTAGCGCTTCACCCCGATCCACTCCTCTGCCGTCACCCAGACCTCGTACGGCCTAAGCCCCCGCGCACGCAGCGCCTTGCGCACCTTGCGCTTTCGCTCCCGATCGGACTGCCTGCGTTTCTCCTGTTTCCCGCCATCGCTGCCCGCATTCATATCTCACACCTTCATTATAACAGATGGACTAGTCCGCAATACGAGATTTTACACTTTTATCCAGTTTTTTTCGTTGTACTTCGGTACTATCAACTGCGCGGCAGATCCAGCACGAAATTCGAGCAATCAGCCCGCATGAAAACACGCCTCGCAATACCGAAACGGTTCGTGACGCGAGAGCGGTCGCTGGCAACTCTCGCACCGTCGCATCCGCTTCTTGGCCAGATGCCGGTTGATCGCGGCATTGAGCGCGTGAATCGCACCCTGGGCGCGCTTCAGATCTGGGAAAACATCAGGCCACCTGTAATGAAGCCAGCAATAGAGGTTCAGCACACGCACCGCGAATTCCGCCCGCTGCTGCTCGGCGCCCGCCCCGGGCGGCAGGTGATACCGCAGCGCCTCGAGCCCGAATCGCTCGCCATTCGCGATCGCGTTTGCGAAGAGCACGAATTCCCGGGGTAGCTGTTTTCTCGCAAGCATCGGAACCGGCGCGACCGAGAGCGTGAGTCGGGTCTTAAGCGCCAGACCGTGGACGTGATCGAGCACCCGGGCGATCCCGATCTGATCCTCACCGAGCGCGGCGGAGAAGTACTGGTTATCCGGCAACCTCACCCGGCGCAGGAACGTCTCGAGGATCTGCTCGAGACACTCCGACTGAAGCATGCCGGCGATGGCCGAGACAATCGGCCAGCTCGGCCCCTGCCGATAAAACCGCGGCACGCTCGAAGGCCGCACCGCGAGCGACGTGCGGATAAACTGGAGCGTGCGCCGGTCGAGTGCCCCGACATGCCCGCTGGCGTGCTGCCCATACCTCCCCGCCCGGCCCGCGATCTGCCAGACGAGTTCGCGGGGCAGCGCGGTCTCGGCCTTTCCGTCCCACTTGGTGGGGCGCGTGAACAGCACATGTTTGACCGGCAGATTGAGCCCCATGCCGATCGCATCGGTCGCCACAACGAGGTCCACGTCGCCGCGCCGAAACCGTTCGGCCTGCGCGGTGCGCACCTCAGGGGACAGCGACCCGTAGATCACCGCGCAATCGCGGTTGTGCCGGCTCGACGCCTCGGCGGCAAGATCGAGCACTTCACGACGGGAGAACGCAACGAGCACGCTCTGCGCAGGGATATCGGAAAATCGCGTGGGGCGTTCGTCGACCTCGAGCTCGGCCAGCCGTTCGGTCGAGATCACCTCGAGCGGTTCGCCGAGGTATTCGGCGAGCGCTTCCACGGCATCCTGCGCCTCGGGCGAGCCAAGCATCCAGACCTCGCGGGCGGGCGCCCCGAGAATGGCCTGCACCCAGGCCGACCCGCGCTCGGTGTCCCCGAGCATCTGTACCTCATCGATGATCGCGACGTCCACGGGCGCATCGAAATCGGCCATCTCAATGGTCGAGGCGATGAATGCGGCGAGTGGGTTCTCACGGATCTCGCGCTGCTCGCCGGTGATCAGAGACGTCGGGAAGCCGTCCGCTTCGAGCCGGTCGCGAACTTCGAGCGCGAGCAGCCGCAGAGGCCCGAGGTAAACTCCACTCGCGGCGCGCTTCAGGCGCTCGAGCGCACGATGTGTCTTGCCGCTGTTCGTCGGACCGACCACCAGCACAAGCTTGCGACCGAGGCCTCGCGCGACCGGATAGAAATCAGCGATCCGCTCCGGAAGGGCAGCGGCAAGGTTCTGCAGCCCACGGGCCGGGCTCATGCGTTCGCGCGGCGTACTGATGCTCGTCACGCTGCCGCCTCGAGAGCCCGCTCGACCAGGTTGGCCCGCACGAGCGCCTCGGCCACCGCCGGCGGCACAGCATTGCCAATCATCCAAACCTGGTCCGTCTTGCTGAGGGGCTTGCCCTCGTAGATCGGATCCAGGATGTACTCGTCGGGGAAACTCGTCGCCCGGGCGAGTTCGCGCGGAGTCAGCATCCGCATGCCGATGTCCGCAATGGCATAACGCTCACCGCGCACCGTCACTACGCCGAAGCGGTCCTTGGTGGTAATTGTGCCGAGCGGCCGCTCGATGCGCGGGTCCTGATCCGTCCCGTAGTACTTCATAAGGAACGCGCGCACCTCGCCGTAATGCAGCCCGTTGGCCTGAACGGTATGCAGTGGCTCATCGACAGCCTGCCCGTCTTTGGAGGTGCCCTTGAACTTCACCAGGTAGGAGGTCACCAGATGGTGGTGATCCTGGGTGGTGACCGTCGACAGCGGCCACGTCACGGGGTGGCCGTCGTTCTCGTGCCCACCGTAGTGGCGCGCCATGAACGCAGCGACCAGATCATCATGGCGGCGCTGGGGGGCGCGCACCGGATGAGTCTGGGGGACAATGAACGGTTTCGGGTTGTCGATGACGTATCGCATGATCCCGCGCGCAATCCGCTTGAGGGTAGCCTCAACGAGCGGGCGCTCGCGCTCGAATATCGAGGGGCAAGGGATGGACCAGTCGATACACTCAGCCGCACTACGGTAAGGAGCACAGCCATCCCACGGGCCATGCGAGGCCGCCGGGAAGACGATCTCCTCGCCGTCGGACCGAGCGATCACAAACAGGCGCCGGCGACTGGTTGGCGCTCCGTAATCGCACGCGCGCAGCGTTCGCATATCGACTCGGTACCCGAGGTTCTCGAGCTGTCGATGCCAGCGTCGGAACGTCATCCCGCGCCGCTCGCGATCCGGCCGTCCGGTTTCATCGAGCGGCCCCCAGTCGGCGAACTCTTCGACATTTTCGAGCATGATCACGCGCGGTCTGCGCTCCTTCGCCCACCGGATCACGGTCCAGGCAAGGCCGCGCACCCGTCGCGCGCGATTTCGGTCGCGGAACGGCTTGCCGCCGCGGGCCTTGGAGTGATAAGTGCAGTCGGGACTGAACCAACTGAGGCCAACAGGCCGCCCGGCGCCGACGTGGCTCGGATCGAGGTCCCGGATGTCCTCGCGCAGGTGCAGCGTGTGGGGATGATTCGCAAGATGGACCGCAAGCGCCTTGGCGTTGTGGTTGATCGCGATGTCCACGGGGCGGCCGAGTGCCGCTTCGATCCCTGTGGAGGCACCCCCACCACAAGCAAAATTGTCGACGACGATCTCTCGCTGACGCATCACGCACGCACCTCCTGCTCTCCCGTCCGGCGCACCCACCGTTTAGGCCACGGCAGGAGCGTGAGAATCTGTTCCTCGGAATAGGTCTCCCATCTCGAAAGCATGTCGAGAAGATCAACGACATCTTGATCCGCTGGACGGCCAGGCGCGTACCCGAGCAGCGCTGCTCCGACTGCCCGGTAGGCGCAGGCCAGTGCCAAGCGTGCACGCCCGAGCGCCCGCTCGCGAGACGTCTCATCGGACACGGGAGCACTCCGCGTGCCGCTCGAGTAGCGCGCCGAATCGAGACGCACGATCTCGAGTTCGGCAACCGGCGCCCCGCCGTTGATCGTGAAAATCCCCTCGAGCGCGGCATACCGGTCCGGCGGATATCCCGGGCGAAGGCTCACGCACGCGCCGACCGCGCTGTAATAGCTGCGCCGGCCGCAATGATCCATCCCGATGTAGTAGAAATCGTCCTCGTCTTCGGCCACGCCGACGATGCGTGCGAGAGAAAAGTCATGAACGAGCCCGATATCGTTGAGAATCGGACGTACTTCGTCGGCGAGCGATTGCAGGGTCAGTGCCACGATGCCTCCTCGGCACGCGCGCTCTGAGCGCGGCCTTGCAAAAACTTCTGCGCACAGAGCTGCTGCCAGCGCCGCATGAGCAGCTGCACGTATTGACTCGGCGCGAGCGTGCCGCTGTAGAAGCCTAGCGCCCACGCGTCGTTGACTTCGACGAGCGCGGTGAGGCCACTCTCGAGCACGCCCACATCGAGCGCGAAGGCCACAGGCGCCCATCGGCTGGCGCTGAAGCGGCTCGCCATCTCGTGCACGACGGCCGTATCGGGCAGAGGCGCCTCGTCTGCACCGTCGTCGTATCGACCCTCGCCGAGGATCTCCCCGTCGAGCACGTAGTAGCGCACCTCGCTCACCCAGGACACCGGCTCGCTCACCCAGACGCGCGAGCGCGGCTCGAGCGCGAGAAATGCGTTGTGCTGGGCCCGGGGGTGACAGGAAAGATGCGCCGGATCATCGAGCGTATCGAACACGAACCCGGTGAACGCCTTGGTCGTGACGGGTTTCACGAACCAGCGACCGAGTACCGATCCAGCCTCGCGCTGCTCGACCTCGCGATGCAGGTAGTGGCGCAGCGCTGACGGGTAGGACAGATTCCCAGGCTCTGCAATCCCCGCGAGCCCCATCGCGCGACGCACGAACTCGACGGTCCCGACCGGCACGCACGCTCCGCGGGCAAGGCGGGCGGCATAGCACTCGATCCCCTCGAGACTTGCGCCGAGCACCGGGATGTCCGTCTGCAGGGCAACCTGACGCACGACGCGCTCCTCCCGACCGCCCCAGTCGTTCTGGCAGAGCAGAGCGAGTTTTGAGGTCTCAACCGGCACGGCGATTCAAGCCCCTACGCCGTCCAAGGACTTTGCCGCCTCGAACTGCTCGAGCACGCGCGCCAGGTCGTCCGCGACGAACTTGTCCGTGCGGTATCCCGCCTCCTCCAGGCGCGGTAGGAACAGCGAGTGCAGCGGGTTGTTCGGACCAGGCCGCATCACTTCGTTGAAGAGCACCGGCACGATCCGCCCGATCCAGGCCTGCGGATCCGCATCGATCGCATCGCGCATCGACTCGTTCTTCACCGTCACATCGACCCGAAGCTTCCCGCACGCGCTCTCGCAAGCGAGCGATCCGGCGCGACCTTCGGTGCGCGTTCCGGCTCGCCCCGGCACGATCCCGACGATCTTCAGATCGCAGGAAGCTTCGACTTTGAGTTTCACGGCATCCTTCGATGTACCGTCGCGCCAGATCAGTCCTGGGCTCTTGAGAATCGTGCCTTCCTCCCCCGCCGCGACGAGTTCGGCGTAGTGGGCATAGGCATCTTGCAGCGAATTACAGATGCGCGTATCGATCAGCCGTGCGGGGCCACTGTCGTAGCTCTCGCGCAGCGCCTCATCGAGCGCTTCGAGCCGTTCACGGTACGGCACCGTGTAGGTCCCTTTCTTCACCATCGCAGAAAGCGGAATCCGATCCCACACTTCATACAGCGGCGTCTGGCCAGGGCCGAACTGCCCGCCCTGCAGCACCCCGTTCAGGATCCCGTTCCCGACCTCCCGAGGCAGAACCCGCCCCTCCTCGACCACCAGCAGCTCGCCGTGATGCTGAAAGCCGCGCTCGAAGCGCTCCGCGACGAATGCGGCGAGAGACGCAAAGGCCTCCACGGGAAACTCGCTCCCGGAACGGCTGACGATCGTCACTGCGCCGGACTCGTGCAGGTTCACGTTGGCGAACAGTCCGTTGGCCTTTTTTTGGCTGAATACGCCCGCGGCCCAATCGAACTGCCCGAGATTCGATTTCTTCGGCAACGAGCAGCGCATGTACGGGTACTCCGGCAGCAGCCCCGGAAACACCTTGCTGATCGTGTTCGCCGAGAATCCGGCCCGCAGATCCTTCGCCACGATGCGCCAGAGCAGCTCAGCGCTCCGCCCATCGAGACGAGTCATCTCGGCCGCGAGCGCCGCCCGCGCGGCATTGCCGGTGAGTTCGCGTCGCTCGAGCTGCCCGAGCAGCGCCCAGGTCGTTTCATCAAAGACCGCCCCAAGCCGATCGGGCTCAGCCGGCACCAGCCGCTGCGCGATGCCGTAAGTCTTGAGCGGGCTGTAAGTCGCCTCGAGCACCCGCCTGAGTTCCCCGTCCTCGCGGTACTGCGCAAGCAACGCGATCTTGGCGCTGTTCGCGCCCTCAGCGGCGATGCGTTCGATCAAGAAGAACAAATCACCTGAAACCACCCAATCACTCCTTCTCAGCAGAAAGCCCATTGTTCGCCCGGGCACCTTCGATCACTGCGCGCCTCGCCGACTCCGCCTCCTCGCGAACGGCCTGCGGAGGCTTCCAGGAGCCCGCACTCCAAGCGGCCCCTCCCTGCATGTCGGGGAACATTCTTTCGACGTCCTCGCGTCCCTGGTTCTTCAGATTGTTGAATCGCTCAACGGCCTGAGATGCCGCCAGGCGCGCGTCCGTCACCTCAACAGAATTATCCAGCTGCTCGATCTGCGCCGTAATCGCCCTGATCTGCTGGCGTAACGCGTCCTGCGCGGCCCTACGTCGCGCAATCGCCGCCTCCAACCGCTCGTCCGCCTCTCTTACGAGCGCTTCAGCAGCGAGCACCGCCGGCGAATGCTCCGCGGCACGAAGTGCCTGCAAGTACTCCTTCCGCCTTGCGCGGTACGCCCGATCCCGAATCATTCTTGCCGCCCTGTTTGCGGCCTTCTCAAGCCCAGTCTGTGCCACCGAACACCCTCCACCGATGACTACCGCTGCAACCCCGCCAGGCGCATCTCTTCCCGCTGTGTCGCCATCAGCGAGCGGAGCATCTCGAGCCGCACCCCGGCGGTTTCGTGCCGCACGCGGGCCTTGTTCGCCTCGCGCCTCGCCTCGGTCATCTCGCGCAGGTGCGTCTCGTAGCGCACGTCGGCGAGCGCCTCGACCTCGGCCTGCGCGAAGGAGAGTCCTTTTTTTCCGCCCGCGCGCGCCGCGCTCATGATTTCCGCGATGATCTGCGCGAGCAGCGTCTTTTTGGTCTCTTCAAGGAGACTGGCCGTCTCGTTCTTCTCCGCCCACTCGATCCCGAGCGCAGCCACCGCCTGCACTTCGCGATCGACATCGATCTGCATGACGTTCTCGGCATGCCGGGCCATTCGGCTCTGGGAAGCGGCGCCTTGGGGCATATAAAACTCCTGCTGGCTATGTGTTCATTATAACATTTGGACTAGTCTCGCGCCGGTCGCGGCAGTGTTTATTTCCCGACGATCATTACGGAAATAAAACGGGGCACCTGGATAGGCGCCCCGGATAAAAAATATCAGTCTCAGAGCAGCCCGTGCTCGGCAAAGCTGAATGCCTTCTCCTGGCCAAGTACGAAATGATCTACCACCCTGATTTCAAAGAGCGCGAGCGCACTTTTGATCCGGCGCGTGATCGCCTCGTCCGCCGGCGACGGGTCCACCGCGCCACTGGGATGGTTATGAGCGAGAATGCACCCGAGGGCGTTACGCTCAATTGCTTTTCGGGCCACTTCCCTGACCGGCACAATGGCCGAATCGACCGTTCCGGTGCTGATGACGTCGAAGTCAATCACCCGGTTCCTCGAATCGAGCCACATCGCCACGAACATCTCCCGGTCGAGCGCCCCGAGATACCGCCGCAGCGCCTCGATCGCGCTCTTTGGGGATGACGCATTTTCCCGCGGCGCATCCATCACCGCATAGCGCGCCGCCGCCAGCAGCACCTCCTCCTTGTCCGCCGGCCGATACCCGGAAGCCGACCGCACCTCAAGCAGCATGGGCGGTCCCTCCTGAGATCAGCCGCGCGCGCCACTCTTTGACGCGCTCGATCCGGCGATAAAAACGCTCCGGGCCGAGTTTGCGCCAGGCTCGCTCCTGCCGGGGCGAGGAGAATCGCAACGCCGTCCAGGTCCACCAGAACCGGTACCAGCGCCACTCCGCTTCTTCACAGCGGCCGTGCCCGTCGCTGTACCGGCGGCTCTCCTCGAGATACGAACGCGTGCTGCGTGCGGCACGCACCGCAGCCGGCTCCCCTTCCCCGCGTGAGCGGTAAATCACAGTTGCCCGGGCCCGGCAGCTCGCACAGCTCAGCCGCTCGTCCCACAGTGCCTCGATGGCCCGATTTCGCGCCTCGCGCGCCGTGCCGGCATCGATGCTGATCACACCGACGAATGCCTCCTCGCCGGTCTCGCCAATCGCATGAACCGCGACCGAAAATCGCATGGTTCCGCTCCTCTGTTAATGACCTCATTGGTCTATAGGCACCGGCACGTGCATTCCCCAAGATCAACGATGCGAGGCTCGAGCTCTTTTTTATCTTTTTTTCCGCCCGGCGGCTCCCTAGAGACAGGCATCCCGCTACTTCGGGATACCTAGGTCACTATTTACGAGGGTACTACCATGGCGTTCATGACAACTGCTTCCCTGCCTGGCTACGAGGTTCAGGATCTTGGAACGGACAAGGCTTTTGCGGATTTCATCCGCACCGCCTCTGTCGAGGAGCTGGCGCAGGAGCGCGACCACATGGAAACCTTCGTCGAAGGTTTCCGGGGTGTGCACACGTATGCTTCCGACGTAATCCGGGAGCGTATGGGGATGCTCGACGAGGCCCTGCAGCTCGAGGAATGCCTCAGCTGCGCGGCCTGATCCGGGGCTAGGAATCGATTGGCGGCTATCGCCCGGGGTCTTGTGACCCCTCGGTAGCCGCGATCCTCCTACATCACGAGGTATTTTTTATTCAAACCGCCCTCCTATTCGGGGGCGGTTTCTTTTTATCCGGGAATTCTCAGGCGGTGCTCCCTATAGCCAAGTAGGTCACTAGCAAAGAGAGGCACCTATGGCCGGAAAGCAAAGGGCGGTCCTCGTTTCGCTGAACATCAGCGTCTGGGACGCCCGCACGAAAGACACCGCGCTCGGTCACGAGCTCGCGCGTCAAAAGAACGCAGAAGATGCCTGCGTGAGAGTCTGGAAGTCGCTGCTTCCAGGCTGCGAGACCCTGGGACGGCTCGCATCGCTGCGCTCCAAAGCACGGCGGTTTCACTACGACAACACCTTCCCCTGGCAGCACCGCGGCGTCGGGATACTGCCGGTGAAGAACTTCAACCCCTACACCACGCAAATGCAGCAGTTCAAGGAGCGCTTTGCCGAGATGCTCCCTGATCTCGAGAAGGAGTACGAGTCGCTGCAGGACGGGGCACGGGTGAAGCTCGGGGACGCCTTCAAGGCGACGGACTACCCCCCGGTGCAATCGATCGTCGAACGGTGTCGGTTCGACATCATTCTCTCACCGATGCCCGACAGCGGGGTCAACCTGCCCGAAGAGCTCGGCGAGGAGGAGCGGCGGCGCATCGAGCGCGCGGCCCGCGAGAGCCTGGAATCGGTCCAGCAGGAAGCGCGCAAGGATCTGCGCAAACGTCTCTACGACGTCGTTGTGGACATGGAGGAGAAGCTGGGCAAGCCGCGGGAACTACGCCTGGCGAGCATCAAGCATCTCGAATCGATGCTGGCGCTGCTCGGCAGACTGAACATGGACGAGGACGAGGAGTTCGAAAAGCTGCGCAAGGATGCCGAAGCCCGTCTCGCGGCTGCCGTCGGCAGCACTCGAGCGCACAAGAGTGGGCGTATCACGCACGCGGGCCGGACGGCCACGCCAGTGGATACCGCCAAATCATCGTCAATCAGTGAAGGCGGCGAGCCCGATCGCACCTGCGACCGGATCGCTGTTGCCGCCTGAGGTATCGAGCATGTACGGCATGAGACCCGTCACCGGCAAAGAGGGCATGGTCCACGCGGACCTGGCCCGCTGCTACATCGAAGAGGACACCGTCGAGGTGAACGAGCAGATCGAGCGCGACACGCGCCGGCTGCAGCAGAACTGGGTTGCGCTCGGCAACGGTGGATTCTTCACCCGGCCGGCACCACTCAGCGATGTCGTCTGATCGCTTCTATCAATCCCCGCGCATGTCGCGGGGATTTTTTATGCAGGGACGTGCGGAGACCAGGCAGGGCCGAGCGTCTTCGCATCCGCACGATCCGGCCACCAAGCCGCCCCGCAATCACCGCAGCGCCAGTAAGACCGCTCGGTGCGCGTGAGGCTCTCGTGTGTGGCCGTCCTGCACTGAGGGCACTCTGGACCGGCGGCCGCATGCGCGCTCGAGCCCTGCGGGGTCTTCGCCACCCGGTGTGCCTTGCCACCAGAGCGTGCCCTGCGCGCCGAGGTGCCGCGCCCCCTCGAGGCCCCTGATCGTGGCAAGGCCCCGCCTCCGGTTGTCGTCTTCGGCTCCCAGCGCCTCCCGGGCCTGCCCCCGTTGTCGATGAACATCTGCCCGCAGTCCGCGCAGCGGTGATAGGCCCAGCCGCTCTTGCTCGTGCGCGCCGCGCACCGTTCGCCTGCACAATTCGGACACCGGCTCAAGGCCACCGAATGCTCGGTCAACGTCCCTTCGGTCAGCGCTCGGACCACATCGGCGGCGTGCGCGGCGGACTTCTGCAGAAATTCGCGCACCGCCGCCCTCCCCGCCGCGATGTCCGCAAGCGCATCCTCCTGCAGCGCGGTCTCGACCGGATCGGGCAATTCCGGGAGCACCTTGCGCAGCGTATCGATCAGCGCGCAGCCCCGTTCGGTCGGACGTAGCTGTTTTTTATTGCGATAGACATAGCCGCGCGCGATCAGCGTCTCCAGGATCGCAGCGCGCGTCGCATCGGTGCCAAGACCCGATGTCTCGCGCAGGCGGGCCTTCATCTTGGGATCGGCGATGAGCTTGTGGATGCCCACCATCGCTCCCTCGAGGGTTCCATCGGTGTAGTACCGCGGCGGCTTGGTGTCCTTCGCCACGACCTCAGCGGCCGCGCACTCGAGCTGCTCGCCTACCGCGAGCTCGGGCAGCCGCCCGGGGGCATCCTTCTCCTCGTCATCGCCGGGTTCGTCATCGTCGCCGCCGAGTTCAGTCCAGCCGGGCATGAGTGTGAAGCGCGAATGCGCGCGGAACCGCTCACCCGCGGGGAACGCGAAAATCGCCTCGCGCGTCTCGTAATGCTCAGGCGGCATGAACAGCCGCACGTAGGCATCACGGATCAGCGAGAAGACCTGCCGCGCTGCGCCCGAGCAGCTCTCCGGCACGGGCCGCCCGGTGGGGATGATTGCGTGATGCGCCTCGACCTTCCCGGTGTTCCAGGCGGGGTGCCTGCGGCGCGGATCGAGCCCGGCGATCGAGAGTGCACCGAGCGCATCCAGGATCTCTCCGGCGTCCCCGTGCTGCTCTTCGGGCAGGTACGGGCAGTCGGTGCGCGGATAGGTCATCGCTTTCGCCTCGTAGAGTTCCTGCGCGGCGTTGAGCACGGCCTGGCCGGAGAGACCGAAGCGCCGGTTGGCAACCTGCTTGAGCTTGCTCAGATTGTAAGGCAGCGGCGCATCGCGCTCGTGCTCCTTGCGGGTGAATTTCTCGACCACCGCGCGCTCACCCGGAATACGTGCGGCGAGCGCATCGGCCGCAGCGCGATCGAGCAACAGTCCATCGACCAGCAGATCCTCCGGGATCTGCCACTGCGAGGCGATCGCCTCATTTCTCGAGCGACTCAGATCGGCCCGCACTGTGAAGTGTTGCCGGGTGGTGAACCCGGCGATCTGCCGCTCGCGATCGACGATCAGCGCGAGCGTCGGGGTCTGCACCCGTCCGATCGACCAGGCGCCCCCGACCCCGCGGGCCTGGAGGTTGCGTGAATAGGCGATCGAGGCATTGAATCCAATCAGCCAGTCGGCCCTCTGGCGCCCGAGCGCCGCATCGAACAGGCTGCGGTACTCCGCGTTCGGCCGCAGCTTGCCGAGCGCCTTGCGGATCGACTTGCCATCCAGGCTCGAGAGCCACAGCCGCCGAGTCGGCCCGCTCCAGCGGAGGGCATAGAGCACTTCATCGACGAGCAGCTGGCCCTCCCGGTCGGCATCGCCGGCATGGATCACCTCGTCCGCCTGCTCGAGCAGCCGCTTGATCACCCCGAGCTGCTCTCGAGCATCGCCGTCGCGCACCTGGATCTTCCAGTGTTCCGGGACAATCGGAAGGTTTCGGGCCTCGACCCGCTCGCCGCTGACGTAGGCCTCAGGCGGCGCCTGCCCGAGCAGATGCCCGCGGCACCAGGTCACACAGGTGTCGTTGCGGCACTCGATGTACCGTTCGGCGCTTCTCACCACGCCGAGGATACCGGCGAGCTCCCGGCCCACCTTTGGCTTTTCAGCGACCAGCAGCCGCACCGCTCATGTCTCCGTGGCCGCCGCAGCGTATCCGTCGCGGCTGAGCGTGTGCAGAATCGCTCTTGCTACGTGACGTTTTGGATCGGCGATCCCGCGCTGCACGAGGACTGCGCGCACTGCGCGTTCGAGGCCGCCCTCGCCGCTCGAGACGGTCGCTACGATCTCATCGAGCAGACCGGCCTGATGTTTCAGCGCTCTTCGCACCAGAAAAGACTCCCGCCGGCGCGCCCAGGCCTCGCGCTTGGCGGCGATCGTGCGCCGTCGTGCAAGGTCGATGCTGCGCTTGGCGGACTTCCTGGCCACCCGCACCCGCAGCGCACTGCGCACGCGCGGGCCACGCGGCCGCGGCAGCGCCAGGATGAACTGCGGATCGAGCCCGCACGAGGCGAGAAACCGCGCGAGCTGTTCGCGTTTGCCGGGCCGCGCAGGGGTGTGGTTTGGCGAGAAGGCGCGCGCGACATTCGCGCCGCGGGCGATGAGCAGCCGCACCGCATCGCGGTGCCGATGCTTGGCGGCCAGTCGCAACGGGTGATCGAGATCGAGCCGCGGCGCACGCTCCCCGAGAACGCGCTCGATCGCCGCGACATCGCCCGCACTCGCCGCTGCGATCAGTCTCGATTGCGGGGTCTCGCGGAGATCGGCCGTATACGATCCATCCGCAGATGGAGGGAACGAGCTCTGCCCGGCAGTTGAGTCAAACATGACGAGATCTCCTCAGTCGTCTACAGGAAAGGGAAAGAGGCGCTCCGACACGGTGGGCCGGGGCACGTATTGACACAGCGCCGTGCATCGTGCAAGATGCCTCCGCTGCGCTGAAATCTACAGAAAAAAACCATAAAAACGGCGGAGCATGAGCCCCGCCGCGCGTTAGGTCACCCACAGCGGGAGAACCCGCAATCTGGGCAGGTAGCACATCCACTTGCCGAGATCAGCCCACCGAAGCCGCAGCTCGGACACGTCTTCGTCGATGTTGCCAACGAGCCCATCACGTGAGGCGGAATGGCCTCTGTTGGTTCTGCTACGGTCGGTGTCTGCAGCTTCACGACGTTGTTCGCCGCGCCCATCTTCTCCTCGATCAGCTTGCGTGCCGCAAGCGCCCGTTCCGACGGTTGAATCATCCCGATCTCGCGCATGTGCTTATCGAGCACCGCGCCGAGTTCGGCGACCAGAGAGGGCATGAACTTGCCCTTCTGCCAGTAGCCGCCCTTCGGGTCGAACACCGCCTGCAGTTCCTCGGCGAGGAACGTGACGTCACCGCCCTTGCGAAACACCGCCGAGACGACGCGCGTCAACGCGACGATCCACTGGTAGTGCTCGAGATTCTTCGAATTGATGAAGATCTCAAACGGCTGGCGACTCTCGAACTCCGTGCCTTCGTTGAGCACCATGTCGTTGATGGTCACGTACATGGCGTGCTCCGAGACCGGAGTCTTGATCTTGTACGTCGTGCCGCGCAGGCACTCCGGCCGTTCCACGCGCTCGCTCATCTCCACGAGCACCGGCTCGATCCGATCCGCGAGCGGATTGGGAGCCGCCGTCGCGGATTTTTTATCCTCGGCCGGAGCCGCGGCCGTAGCGCTCTTTTCCGCCGGCTTCGTTTCAGTGTCCTTCGCCGCTCCATCGGCGGCCTTGGACTCCACTTCGTACCCGATGATTTTGCTGGCAATCCTCAGTGCCATGACAACACCTCTTATGACCTTGTACTGGTCTATAGGCAGCGGATCGACCAAAAACGAGGATAAAAAAAGAATCCGGCCACGGAAGGTGGCCGGAGGGAATGCATTACCGTCTCAGGTAGCGAGACTTTTTCGTCTCGGTGTAACTCTCCCGGAGATACCCGAGCTCGCTCGCCGAGCTTGCCACGAACAGGATGTTGCCCTTGCGAGCCCAGCCCTCCGGGGGTTTCCTCGGGCTCGAAAGCGCCGCGAAGAGATCCATGATCGCGATATCGAGGGTTTCCACGTCGTAGTCAGCGTACATTCCATCGATATCACGCCGGGCGGCGAAGCAGAACTCCCGCGGCATCACCACGAGGTGCTCCCGGTAGACCGAGAACCCCTCGGCGGTCTCGGCCCAACGGGCCATGGCCATGTCGATCGAGACGCTAGCAAGCCGGCTGCGACAGCAAATCCCGTGCAGTCTGCGCAGCTGCCCGAGCAGCGGCGGGTCGAGCTTGACCTCGGCCCATTGTGGGTATTCGGCATCGCTCCCGCGGCACGGAAGCACTTCCATGACCAACGTCACGCCAGCCTGCAGCGTCTCCGCCGCAGCGGTCCAACCATGACGCGAGATATTCAATCCGTTAGGAATCTTGAGCATTACGCCCTCTCCTAGTGCCTATCACTTGGTTAATGACCTGCCGGTCTATAGCGAACAGGGGGACGGCGCGCTCGGATAAAAACTGGGATGCCAGACGGGCGGGCACGGCACAAAGAAAATCCGGCCACGGAAGGTGGCCGGAGGAAGTAGCTTATGAGCCCGCACCGCCGGAGGAATCCTCCGACTCGTAGCTCTCGATCAGGTACTCGAGGGAGCTGTCGCCGCCGGCGATGTAGAGCACATTGCCGCGTCGCGCCCAGTGTCCTGGGATTTTCGCAGCAGGGTCGTCCATCGCCGCGAACAAGCTGTCCTCGTCCACGCCTGCGGTTTCGATCTCGAAATCCGCGTGTTTCGGGTAGGCCACGAAGTAGAACCGATCAGGACCCACTGCCATCGCCTCGCCGGCGATGCGGTATTCCTGCTCGCTCTCCCACCTGTCGAGGCCGGTATGCTCGTACACCCACGAGAGACGCTCGAGGTGGCAGAGATCCCGTAGATGCCGGATGCGCGCCAGGAGCTGCGGCGTAACCGACACCTCGGCCCAAGCCGGGTAACCGTCTGCGCCTTCAGAAAGCGCGTGGACTTCCATGACGAGCTTTAGCGCTCGCGGCGTCTCGATCGGACTCTTTTGGCACTCGGCGCTGTCGCAGGACGATACCCGCTCCGATTCAAGTGGCGTGCAGGTCGTCCCACAATTTGGGCAATCGTCCTCAGTCTCGCAGTCCCACTCATCGCGCCACTCGACCCCGCAACCGGGGCAACGGTACGTGTTGATCGTACCGTTGTGCACTGGCCTGCTCATCCGGGCCCCTGCACATCGGCGAGCGCGTCGCGCCACGCCTCTCGGCAGGCGAAGAACTTCTCGCTCCGCTCCGGATCGTCGGCCGACACGTTCTCGATGAACCCGGCGCACTTGCGCAGCGCCTCGAGCAATCTCGGCGCTGCGGCGAGCAGACGCGCATTGGCTTCGTCAGCCGGGTGCCGCACGACCGTGTCGTAGTCCGGGTCATCGTCCGTCTGGACTTCGGGGTCGTACGGGATGATCGCGACGACGAAGCCGTTGTCGGGGCATACGATGGCGAGCGATGCTCCGTGATCGGGTTGATACGGCTGCACCGCCCACGGCCCCTTCGAGTGGCCTTGATTCTTCAGATACCGATCAGCAGCGGCATTGCGCGCTGCCATCTCCCTCTCGTCGGTCAAAAAGCTCACGATGATGACCTCCTGGCGGGAAATCCCGCCGCTAATGACCTGCCGGTCTATAGCGAATGGCGAGCGGGAAATCCTCGAGTGTCAGCGGCCACTCTGCGGCCAGAATAAAAAGGCCGCTGGATCTCCAGCGGCCTCGATGATCGACTCCGGGCAGCGGTGCTCTATGCCCC